>Ga0070698_100005800_pt1 | contig 13503 bp, 12 predicted proteins | sample KBSK1502metaG_FD_65477 | JGI IMG/M metagenome (GOLD analysis project Ga0070698, IMG submission 65477) | Corn, switchgrass and miscanthus rhizosphere microbial communities from Kellogg Biological Station, Michigan, USA - KBS K1-50-2 metaG | ecosystem: Host-associated > Plants > Roots >... | reverse complement strand
TCGAGCGCGCTCGGCGACATCGGCGGCATGTACGAAGACAACCTGTACCTGTCGAACCTCTACGAGTTCCTCGACACGCCGACGCCCTCGACAACCGGCAACGCGACAACGGGCACGAACCCCGGCGATGGCGTGCGCTTCGAAGACGTCGGCTTCACGTATCCCGGCTCGCACGAGATCGCGCTCGACGGCGTCACGCTGCACATTCCGCCGGGCAGCAAGCTCGCGATCGTCGGCGAGAACGGCTCGGGCAAGACGACGCTGATCAAGCTGCTCACGCGCCTCTACGAACCAACGAAGGGTCGCATTACGCTCGATGGTCGCGAGCTTCGCGACTGGTCGCCCGCGGCGCTGCATCGCCGCATCGGCGTCATCTTTCAGGACTTCGTGCGTTATCAGCTCACCGTCGGCGAGAACATCGGCGCCGGCGACGATCGCGCGTACGACGATCGCGACCGCTGGGACGATGCCGCCGAGCGCGGGCTCGCGAAGCCGTTCATCGTCGGCTTCCCGAATCTGTACGACACGCAACTTGGCAAGTGGTTTCGCGCCGGCCGCGAGCTCTCGCTTGGCCAATGGCAGAAGGTGGCGCTCGCGCGCTCGTTCATGCGTCGCGATGCCGACATTCTCGTGCTCGACGAGCCAACCGCATCGATGGATGCCGAGGCCGAAGTAAAAATCTTCGAGCGCTTCCGCGAGCTCACCGATGACAAGATCGCGATCGTGATCTCGCACCGCTTCTCGACGGTGCGCATGGCAGATCAGATCATCGTGCTCGACAAAGGCAAGATCATCGAGCGCGGCTCGCATGATGAGCTCGTCAAGAAAGGTGGTCGCTACGCCACCTTGTTCAATCTGCAGGCACAGGGCTACCGTTGAGCCATGAAATGGCTCGTCGTCCTGCTCTTCGCCTGCTCGTCACCTCCCGCGACAACACCCGCCCCAACGCCGACACCGACGCCGACACCGACGACTCCTCCGCCGGCCGCGGGTCCCGGCATCGGCGAGAAGTGCGGCGCGAACGATGCGTGCGGCACCGGCGCGTGCGTTAGCTACTACGGCATCGCCGGCGCGCGCGGCCCGCAGTTCAAGACGTGCGAAATCAAGTGCGAGACTGACGCGCAGTGCCCGAAAGACCGCAGCTGCAACACGATCGCCGACGGGCCCGGCCGAGTGTGCCGCTAATCGCGCTGTTAGCCGTGCGGCTTTGACAGGCCCGCCTCGATCGCGTAGATAAACGCCGCGCCGCGAGCCGTAGGTTCGTTTGCGGCGCTAGGCTGGTAGCGCCAGCCTTGGACAGCCATGTCGAACTACGATCTCATCGAGACCGACGGCGTGCCGATCAAGGCATGGACGCGCGGCGTTGGCATTGAAGAAGCAGCGCGCAAGCAGCTGGAGAACGTCGCGCGCCTGCCGATCGTGTTTCATCACGTCGCGGTGATGCCCGACGTGCATTACGGCATTGGCGCGACGGTTGGCAGCGTCGTGCCGACGCAGCACGCGATCATTCCGGCGGCTGTGGGCGTCGACATCGGCTGCGGCATGATGGCGCTCGAGACGGATCTGCCCGCATCGCGGTTGCCGGATTCGCTCAAGTCGTTGCGCGCGGCGATCGAGAAGGCCGTCCCGCACGGTCGTAGCGGCAACGGCGGCAAGGGCGATCGCGGCGCGTGGCACAACGTGCCGGCGCCGGCCGCCGACGCGTGGAAGACGCTCGGCCCCGAGCTCAAGGAGATCACCGACAAGCACAAGGCGATTCGCGGCGGCAACGACGTGAGCCATCTCGGCACGCTCGGTGGCGGCAATCACTTCATCGAGGTGTGTCTCGACGAGACCGACCACGTGTGGCTCATGCTGCATTCGGGCTCGCGTGGCATCGGCAATCGCATCGGCACGTATTTCATCAACCTCGCGAAGGACGACATGCGCCGGCAGATGAAGAATTTGCCGGATCAAGATCTCGCATATCTGCGCGAGGGCAGCGATCACTTCGCGGATTACGTGCAGGCCGTTGAATGGGCGCAGCGCTATGCGATGACGAATCGCAAGCTGATGATGGATGCGGTGCTCGCGGCGGCCAAGCGCGTGCTGCCGCCGTTCTCGCTCGGCGAGTATGCGGTGAACTGCCACCACAACTACGTCGCGCGCGAGCACCACTTCGGGCAGGACGTGTTCGTCACACGCAAGGGAGCGGTGCGCGCACGGCTCGGCGACCTCGGCATCATTCCGGGATCGATGGGTGCGAAGAGCTTCATCGTGCGCGGCAAGGGCGATGCCGAATCGTTCATGTCGTGCAGCCACGGCGCAGGACGCACGATGTCACGCGGCGAGGCGAAGCGACGGTTTACCGTCGAGGATCACGAGAAGGCGACGGAGGGCATCGAGTGCCGTAAGGATGCCGCTGTGATCGATGAGACGCCGATGGCGTACAAGTCGATCGAGAAGGTGATGGAAGCGCAGTCCGACCTCGTCGAGGTGGTGCACCAGTTACGGCAGGTCGTGTGCGTGAAGGGCTAGTCGAGATCGATGGCTCGCGCGGCGAGGGTGGCGGTCAGATCCTGCGCACCTCGCTCGCGCTATCGATCATCACGAAGCGACCGCTGCGGATGCGGCGGATTCGCGCGGGTCGCAAGCGGCCCGGGCTGCAGCGTCAGCACCTCGCGTGCGTCGAGGCGGCGGCGCGGCTGTGCAATGCGCACGTGACCGGCGGCGAGGTCGGATCGCAGGATCTGGAATTCGCGCCGGGCGATACGTGCGTCGATCACGTGCACATCGATATCGGCACGGCCGGATCGACGACGCTCGTGATGCAGACGATCTTGATCCCGGCGATCGTCGCCGGCGGCGAGCTGCACGCGACGGTGATCGGCGGTACGCACAATCCGCTCGCGCCGCCGTTCGAGTTTCTCGAGCGCGTGTTCTTGCCGCACCTGCGTGCGATGGGTGCGCACGTCGCGCTCACGCTCGACAAGCACGGTGTGTTTCCGGGCGGCGGCGGCAAGATCTCGCTCGACGTTCGGCCGACGAAGCGGCTCCAGCCGATCGCGATCGTCGAGGCAGGCCCGACCGTGTCGTCGCGCGCGACCGTGATCCTTGCGCGATTGCCGACGCACGTCGCCGAGCGCGAGCTCGCAATCGCGCGCGACCGCTTTGGGATCGCCGACGACGATTGCGAGATCATCGAGCTGCGCGGCGGCCCCGCGAACGTGCTGATGATCGAGATCGAGCGCGCCGGCGCGCGCGAGCTCGTTACCGGGCATGGCGAGAAGGGGCTGCGCGCCGAGCTCGTCGCCGAGCGCGCGTGCGACGAGCTCGACAAACATCTCGCCGCCGGCGTGCCTGTCGGCGAACACCTCGCGGATCAGTTGCTGTTGCCGATGGCGATCGCAGGTGCGGGCAGATTCCGCACGCAAGAGCCGCTCTCGCTGCACGCGACGACGAATATCGACACGATCCGCGCGTTCCTCGACGTCGCGATTCGCACCGAAGCGACCGCCGGCGCGGTCGATGTCATCGTCGGGCGCTGAACGCGAGCCACAGCCAGCCGACGAGAAATGCCACGCCACCGAGCGGCGTGACCGCGCCGAGCACCTTCACGTCCGTCAATGCGAGCATGTACAGGCTCCCGGCGAACAGCACGATGCCGAGCTGGAAGATCCAGCCGGCGGTGCGTGCCGCGATGATGCCGGCAAGGATCATCGCGAGCGCGTGATACATGTGATAGCGCGCTGCGGTCTCGAAGATTTCGAGCGAGTGCGTAGTGAGACGATCACGCAGGCCGTGCGCGGCGAACGCGCCGGCCCCCACCGCGAGCGCGGCGTTGATCGATCCGGCGGTGACGAGTCGCCGATTCACGACACGATCGAGACCGAGTACTTGAGCCCGGCCTCGTCCATCGTTTGCTTGATGCCTTCCATCGTGTCGGTAGCGACCTTCGCGTAGTTGTCGACGGTCGTCCACGGCCTGAGGTGAAGCTTGACGCTCGCGTCGGTGATTTCGGCGATATCGATCGTCGGCGCCGGCAGCTGGTGGATCCGCGCATCGCCCGCGATCACGGCCTCGAGCAGCTTGCGCACGCGATCGAGATCCGATGATTGCGCGACGCTGACGATCAGATCGACGCGCCGCCGACCGAGCGCGCTGAGATTCTCGATCGGCTTCGCGATGATCTGCGCGTTCGGAATTGTCACCTCGCGGTGGTCGGCCGTGATCAAGACGGTATGGAAGACTTTGATCGCGTCGATGCGGCCGATGTACTTGTCGATCGCGACGAGGTCGCCGACCTTGTACGGCCGGAGCACGATCAACATGACGCCGGCTGCGAAGTTCGAGAGCGAGCCCTGCAGCGCGAGTCCGACGGCAAGACCCATCGCGCCGAGCACTGCGATCACGGCGGTGGTCTCGACGCCGAGCGCGTCGAGCGACGCGACGATGACGATGACGAGCAGCACCGCGTAGATCACGTCGCGCAGGAACTTGCGCAGCGACGCATCCATGCGACCGCGCTCCATGATGCGATCGGTCGCGAGCATCAGCAGCTTGGCAATCTGCCGGCCCACGATGAAGATCGCGATCGCGACGAGAATCCGCAGCGCCAGCGGGATCAGGTCCGCTTCGGCGAACGCTTCGACGTCTGCCCAGCTCATGCTGGGCTTTTAGCGCGTTACCGCGCCCAGGGCGGCGGGTTTAGCGACTTTGCGAGGTGGTCGAGGAACAACGTGAGGCGTGGCGGCACGTTCTGCCGCGCCGGATAGACCGCGTGGACATCGGTCGGGCGGGTCTGCCAGTCGGCGAGCACGCGCACGAGCGCCCCGCTCCTGATCTCCTCGGTGACCATGAATTCGGAGATCAGCGCGATGCCACCGCCGGCGCGCGCGACATCGACGACCGCGCCATAGTTGTTGCTCGCGAGCCGGGCCGGCCGGCCGAACTCGTACGACTGCTCGCCGTTCGCGAGCGTCCACGTCTGATTGCGCGACACCGGCGTGAACAGCACGTGATCGTGCTCGTCGAGCTCTTCGATCGTCGCGGGCGTGCCGCGCCGCTGCAGGTACGCCGGCGATGCGCACAGGATCAGATACAGGCTGCACAGCTTGCGCGCGATCAGCGTCGATTCCGGCATCTGCCCGAAGCGCACAGCGAGATCGAAGCCCTCCTCGATCAGATCGACGACGCGATCGGTGCCCTCGAGCTCGACATTGATCTCGGGGTGGTGCTGGAGAAACTCGGCGACGATCTCGCCGAGGAAGCGCGTCGCGAAATCGACCGATGCCGTGACGCGCAGGCGGCCGCGCGGCGTCGACTGCATATCGGTGACGAGCTGCTCGGCGGCATGGATGTCTGCGACGATCCGCGAGCAGCGCTCGTAATACGCCTCGCCGATCTCGGTAAGCGCGAGCTTGCGGGTCGTCCGCTGCACGAGCCTGACGCCGAGCCGCTCCTCGAGTTGCGCGAGCTTGCGGCTCACCGTCGACTTCGGCAGGCCCAAGGCATCGGCCGCGCCGGTAAAGCTCTTGGTCTCGACGACCTTGGTGAAAACTACGATGTCGTTGAGGTCCATAGCCCGCCCCTACCGGAGGTTCTACACTCCAAAACCGATGTCGCGCTACCCAGAGCTGGCCGCGAAGGTTGATGCCTTCTTCGGGCGGGTCCAGGCGCGCCACGGCGCAGAAATGCTATGTGGCAGCGGCTGCCACGATTGCTGCCACGTCAGATTGTCGATCACGAGTGTCGAGGCACAGGCGATTCGCGACGAACTTGCCACATGGCCGAGCGATCGCAAGCAGGCCCTCATGGTCAATGTGGCCGGCGCCGCGGCGGATCGCTGCGCAGCGCTCGACGCGAATGGACGCTGCTCGATTTACGCGGCGAGGCCGATCGTGTGTCGCTCGCACGGCGCGCCGATCCGGATGCACGATGCGCGCAGCTTGCCGGTCGTCACGGCGTGCTCGAATAACTTCACCGCGCGCGGCCCGGCGGCCGCGGATCCCGACTGCATCATCGATCAGGAGACGCTGTCGGCCATGGTGCTCGCCGTTGATCGCGACGCGGGCGGCGATGGCACGCGAATCGATCTCGCGGAGCTGCTCGCGGACTGCTAGATTGCGCGCCCGATGGATGAGCCTAGTATCGCGCTCGATCATCCGAGATTCACGCGCGCCGAGATCGCGGTGTTCACACGCCGCGTGGTCGCCGATTGCATGACCCACCGCTGCACGATGGTCGAAACCCACGCGCTCAAGCTCGATGCGTGCTGCCAGTACGGCTGCGACGTCGACCTCACCGAACGCGACGCGATCCTGCGCCGCGCCGACGCGATTCGCCCGGTGCTCGCCGAAGCGGTCCGCGACCTGCCGTGGTTCGATGAATCCGAGCCCGAGCACGATCCGGATACGCCGAGCGGCACGGTCGTGCGCACGGCGGTTCACGACGGCGGCTGCTTGTTCCTCGCGCACGATCGCCGCGGTTGCGCGATCCATCGCGCCTCGATCGAGCAAGGCTGGGACTACCGCGGTGTCAAGCCGACGATCTGCCGGTTGTTCCCGCTGACGTACGGCGACGGCGCGATCTTCGTCTCCGACGACTATCCCGATTACTCGTGCGCGTACGAACCGGATGCGCCAACGCTCTATCGGATCACGCGCGAGACGCTCGGCGACCTCTTCGGCGATGACCTCGTGCGCGCGATGGATGCCGCCGAAGCGCAGATCCTCGTAGCGGAGCCGACGCGCTTGCCCGTGCTCACTTCGCGATAACCGCGAGCGCGCGGTCGAGCACTTCGTCTTTGCCGGCGCGGATGCCGGCGAGCGTCGGCCGCACGACGACGTGAGGCTGGATGCCGACGCGCTGCAGTTGCTTGCCATCGACGTGCCGCACCTCCTGCCCGGTGAACGACATCCGCAGCCCACCCGGCAAGCGCATGACCGTGATGTCGCCGTTCGCGCCCGCGGTCGGGCTGCCGACGAACGTCACGCCGGCGGCTTCTTGAAAGAACAGACAGGTGTGCTCGGATTGGCTGATCGCACGATCGTCGATCAGCATCACGATCTTGCCTTTGTACAGCGGTGCACCTTCGCCGGGCGGCAGGTCCTGAAAGAACCGCTCGCGAACATCGGTGGCTTCGTTCTGGCCGCGAACGAGCGGCGCGAGAAACTGGGCGCCGTACTTTGCTTGCTTCGTGTTGATGCGCGGCGCGATTGCCCACGCCGTGCCCTTGGGATAACCGCGCATGTCGAACACGAGCGCCTTCATCGCGCCGAGCTCGGTGAACATCTGGTCGACTTCAGGCACGGTGAGCAAGCGCAGGTCGACGTAGCCGATGTTGCCCGGCAGCTTCTTCCAGTGCGGTCCCGTTGGCTCGGCATGCAGCGCCATCGCGTAATCGTTCTTGCGCGTGACCGCGATCTCGCGCAGCTTGCCGCGCGCGTCGCGCACGCCGATCTTGATCGTCGAGCCGTTGTCGCCGCCAAACGCCGCTTGGGCCGCATGCTGATCGCGCGCTTCGTCGGTCGAGCCCGTCGTGACCGGGCGCAGCGCAGCGAGCTTTTCGGCGACGGGCTTGCCATCGATCGTTTCGATGACATCGCCGACCGCGATGCCGAGCTTCGTCGCATCGTCGAGCACGCGGATGACGGCGAGCTTGCCTTCGATGAGGCGCGTCTCGAATGGCGCGATGCCGCGCGTCTTCATATCCCACTTCGCGGGGAACACGTTGACGTGACCATCGCCGATGCGCGCGCCCATCTCGCGCAGCACGCGCCCGTATGCTTCGGCATCGGCCGCCTGCTCGAGGCGAGGCAGCATCTCGCGCAGCACTGCGTCCCAGTCTCTGATCAAGTAGCGATACGGATAGAGCCGATCGATGACGGCCCACAATCGAATGCCGGCGAGCAGGCGGCGCTCGCGCGATGGATACGGCGTCGTCGCGTAGTCGGCATCATCGCGCACGCGCAGCGGCGGCAATGCGAGCGGCTTCTTCGCGCGAGGCGCGGCCTTCGGATGCTTCGCGACTTCGCGCGCGCGCGCGAGTGGATCCTTCGCGATCACATCCGCGATCGGCGCCGGCCACGTGGGCTCGGAGATCCGGATCTGCGCCTTCGCGCCGCCGGCCAGATCAACGTCCACGACGTCGCCGATATCGACGCTGCGCAGCTTGGCGCTCGCGACGATCGTCCCCTTGCCAGCAGCTTGCAGCGCGTGCGCCGCCGCCGGAATCGGCGTGTCGGCGTCGACCACAAACACGACGTGGCTCGGCCCCGCGGTCGGTGCCGGATGCGGCGGTTTGCCGCCGACGGTGACGAACGTCGAGAAATAGTCACCGCTCGTCATGCCTTGCTGCGTGCGAAAGCCATGGTGCTCGATGATGCGCGCCGTCGGCCAGTCATCGAACGCCGGCAGCACCGCCTCGAACGGCTGCATGGCAAACGCGAGTGCCTCCGCCTTCGCGCCGCGCAGATCGATGATCATCGCCTTCGCCTTCGCCGCCTCGCCGACGACCTGCGCGCCCTGCTGCATCATGGCGGCGAAATCGAACGGTCCCGAGATCGTCGGGCCGAGCGAGAGCTCGAGGATCGTCGGCGACGGCCATGTCAGCCATTGCTTCGGCTTCGCAGCTGCGGGCTTCTCGGGCGTCGCATCGACGACGCGCGTCGACGGATCGCCTAGCGTCGCGAGCATGCTCTGCACGGCAGCTTTGTACTGCGAGACCGTTGTCGCGGCCTCGACCTTCGGAATCGCGGCGACAAGCGCCGCATCCCAATCGATGTCCTTCGTCGCGACCGTTGGGTGAAAGAACTTTACGTTCGCCCACACGCGACCGAGCTCGACGAGCCGCTGCGTCTTGTCGGGCAGCGGCGCGTCCGCGCGCGCCGCCGTCGACACAAGTAACGCCACCGCGATCAGTAGCCGCATGCGCGGCACGATACCTCCCTCAAGGCGCGGCGGGTGCGTTCTGCCGTGCCTCGACGACCTTCTTCGCGTAGCCCTTCCACTCGGGGCTCGGGTCCGCGGCAGACCTCACGCGAACGACGGAGCCCGGCGCTTCGACAACACCTGTTGTCATCGTCCACCCCGGCGGCATCTCGGGATCGGTCCAGTAGTAGAGCCAGCGCGCGTCGCGCGGCGCGAGGTTGATGCAGCCGTGGCTGCGTGCGCGGCCGAATTGATCGTGCCAGTACGCGGTGTGGAGCGCGAGGTCGTCCTCGACGTAGAAGAACTGCGTCCACGGCACCGTCGATACGGAGTACGGATCTTCGCTCTTGAGGTTCTTCATGTCGGCTTCGGATTCCTTGAGCCAGATCCGAAACAGGCCGGTCTGTGTCGGCGTGTCTTTGATCCCCGAGGAAATCAGTGTTGCGTAGACGGCGAGCTCGCCTTCGAACGCGACGAGCATCTGCGCGTCGAGATCGACGTCGATCCAGCGCTCGTTCGTGCGCAACAGCGGCGGCGGCGGCAGCGGATGAAACACGCGCGCGTCGGCGGTCGCGAGCCACTCTCCTTCGCCGATGCGGTACGCGGATGGCTTGCCATCTTTGCCGTCTGCAACTTCGAGGATCGGCACCGGCGTACGCGCCGCGAGCTGGCGATACACGAGCGCGTTTGGCTTGTGATAGCTCCACGCGAGCTGCCCGTTTCCTCGCGGCCACACGAATGCGAACGGCAGTGCCCAGCCGGTGTCATCGCCAAGCCGCGTGCCGCGAAACTGCGACGGCGTGTGCGGATGCACGGCCTGCGCGAGCACGTACTCGTTGCCCTTCTGGCTGATCCGCCAGTACGCCTTGCCGGCGATCGTGAGCTGCTCGTACTGCCGCACCGTCATCGTGCCGACGATCGGCTTGTCTTCGACCATGCGCGCCTCGACCTGCTTGGGCGAGGTGATCTCCCGATTCTTCGGCTGCTCCAGCCGGTACGTCACCGCGTTCTTTGCGGTGACCCGGCCATAAACGCCCGGCACGATGTCGCCGCGATCGAGCATCGGCACCTCGCGACCCATCGCCGGCTGCTTCGTCGGCCGCACCATGTCGCCGCAGACCCAGCCGTGCGGCTTGATCTCGACCCACGCCGCCTTGCACCCCTTCGCCTTGGCCGTGCCGCTCCATCCAACCCGCGTATCGATCGCGACCGTGCCGATGCGCTTGCCGTCATCGCCGGGGGTCTGGCGTACCGCCGCTGTGTGCGTGAGCTCGAGCGAGCGCGTGTCTGCGGGGAAATCGGGCTGCACGACTTTGTCCGGATCCGCGGGCGGCGGCGGCTCGTCCGCTTTCTTCGGCTGCACGACCGCCGGTTCGGGCAGGGGTGCCGGCGCCGGCTTGTCTTTCTTCGAGCCGCACGCGCCCGCGAGTACGAGCACACACAAGTGCAGCCATCTCACGGGAGAGAGCAATACCACGCTCGTCCCGAAACTCCAGACACCGCAAAGAGGCATGCTACCGTCGCAAACGGGATGCGGCTCGGCGAAATGCTCGTGCGCGACGGTCGTTTGACCGAAGCCCAGCTGACCCAGGCGTTGCAGGCCCAGCAGCGCGACGGCGGCAAGCTCGGCACCGTCCTGTTTGAAAACGACTACATCGATCTCGAGGCGCTGACGATCTATCTGGGCCTCGAGCTCGGCATCCCGATCGCGACCGGCGCGATGCTCGACCGCGCGAAGCGGGCGGCCGTGCGCCTCTTGCAGCCGGGGCAGGCGTTCAAGCACAAGTGCGTGCCGCTCGTCGTCCAGGACCGCCAGCTGATCGCCGCGATCGAAGACCCGCATGACCTCGCGACTCTCGAGGCGTTGACCCAGATCACCGGCTATCGCGTGCTGCCGCGCGTCGCGCCCGAGGTCCGCATCTACTATTACATCGAGCGCTATTACGGCGTGGCGCGGCCGGCGCGGTTCCAAAAGTTCGGCGAAACGCCGCGCGGGACCGATAGCGCGGGCGATGCCGGCCTGCCGGCGCCGCCGCTGCCCGGCTTGCCGCCTGTGCCAGTCTCGCCTGTCGCCGCGCCCGGGCCAAAGCCGAAGCTGACGACGCGCATGGCGTCGGTGACGAACTTCGAAGAGTCGGCGCCCGACCTCGAGCTCGAAGCCGAGGACTTGCTCGAGACGCTCGACTCCGACGACGCCGCGCCGGCCGAAGCCGCGCCGACCGTGCGGCCCCATCGCACGACGACGCCGCCCGTCTTCGCGCAAGCGCCGCCCGATGCGCTGCAGGCGAGGCCCGGCGCGATCAGCCTTGAAGTCGCGCTCACCGAGCTCGCGACGCTCACCGATCGCAATCGCATCGTCGAGGTGCTGCTCGGCTATGCGTCGCTGCTATTCGATGTCTCGGTCCTGTTCGCGGTGCGCGATCAGATGGCGTTTGGCTGGAAAGCGTTCGGCGACGTCCCCGGCCGCGCGTTCGTCGAGCACCTGCTGATTCCGCTCGAGGCGCCCTCGATCATCCAGGCGGCGACCGTGACGGGGTTGGTCTACGGCCCGATCACGCCGTCGACGGTGAACAACTATATGTACAAGGTGCTCGGCTGCGCCGAGCCGCGCCACGCGACCGCGGGTGTCGTGATGATCGGCAAGCGCGTCGTCAACATCTTGTACGGCCACGGTCGCGAGCTCACCGCGCGCGACATCGAGGATCTGCGCCAGGTGTGCACCGCCGCAGCCGAGGCGTACGCGCGCCTGATCGCGGTACAGAAGAAGAAGCGCTAGGGCAGATGGATCGGTGACGTCGTGCCGCCGTTGCGGTGGCAGTTGTTGCAGTTGCCGCCGCCCTGCTGCAGCGGGCCGACCATCGACGCGGTATCGGGACAACCGCTCGCGCGCGTCTGCGCTTGCATCGTGATCGATGGCGGATCGAGACCGGCGGCGCCTTGCGTGATCCAGAAGTTGCCGTTGTCCGCGGTGATCACCTTCTTCTCGGTGCCGCCGAGCTTGACGAAGATCGTCGCGCCCGCGAATTTTTGCGTGCCGGCCGAGTCCTTATAGAGCGTGCCGCCGTAGGCGTAGGCCGGTGCATTGAGGCCGAGGCCAAGCGCTGAGTTGTGGCACTGCGAGTTCGTCATGCAGCCCATGCCGTCGTTGTGATGTCCCGCCGGCGGCGTCACGTTGAGCTGCTCGCAGATCGCCGAGCTTCCATCCCCGCCCGTACTGCCGTCCGGCCCGTGGCCGGGAAGTGCGCCGACATCACAGGCGGCGCAAAGCGAGAGGATGACTGCGGTTCGAAGCATTTTCTCCCCGGGCAGAATTCCGTTGTAGCGGAAACGCTCATGCAATAGCTAGACGCGCTTGCAAGCGAGGTGAAAGCTCTCGAATTCCGCCTCACTACATGGCACATCCGATGTGACCGCAAACACGAGTCCGATGATTATGGCCAGTCCGCACCCCACGGGCAGGACGAGTGTCCCCAACGGTCCGGCCACACGGCGCCGACGCGTCCACCAGGCGGCCGCGAGCACCGGTGGAATGGCGAGAAATCCAAGCCAGACGGCGAGCGGGAGTGAGCGCGGAAAGAAGCCGTTCCACGCAGCCTCGCGGAGCTGAAACGGATGAAGCACGAGCACGATGGGTAGCAGCGTGATCGCGAGCGCGAGCGGCGCGGCCGCGCGTAGGCGAGGCGCGAGCGGTAGCACCGCGGCCGGCACGAGCCAGATCCACGCGAGCTCGGCGGCGCCGAGCACGAGCAGTGCGCTGCCGATCGCGGCGAGCACGAGCGTGGCTGTTGCAAGATAGCGCTGTGCGCCGACCCACGGCGCGAGGCGAGCGATGCCGATCGCGGCGAGTCCGACCACGCCGGCGAGCACGAGCGCTTCAGCGATCACGGCGCGCAACGGCGCGTGCAGCCAGCTGCCCGCGTACGCGCCGGCGATGCGCTCGAACGCGATCGTCGCGATCCATGCAACGAGATAACAGAGCGCACCGACGAGCAGTCCCGGCCCGGTCTTGCGTACGCGGTCGCCGGTCAGGTGCGTGACGAGGCCGCCGCTGCCGAAGATGAGCAACGCGACGGCTGCGACTAGCAGCACGATCTCGATCGCGATCACGATCCAGCGCGCGATCACGACGTTCGCGACGACGGGCACCCAAAAGCCATCACCATCGTGTTTGGGCACGGGCGTCGCGATCAACGCGCGAAGCACGCGGCCGAGCTCCACGATGCGGTCGGCGTGCGCGCGCGCCGGGACATCGCGCAACGAGTGATACGCGGTGTCGATCCACTCGCCATCGTTGCCGCGGTTATAGAGGTGGAACGCGCGAACGCCGCGCCGCGTGAACGCGCCGTGATCCGAGCGCTCGGCTTGAGGCCACCAGCGGCTGATCACGCGATGCGCGAGCGGCGCGCGAATCACGACGCCGGCGCGGTCGCCGGCATCGGCAAGCCACTCCATCTCGCTCTTGCCGATCAGCGTGCTCGCGCCATTGAGCGAGAGCTCGCCGGTGCCGCCGATCAGATCGAGCGCGATCGCGAACGTGATCTCTTTGCCGTGCTTTGCGGCGAAATCTTCGGCGCCGATCAGGCCGATTTCTTC
>Ga0070698_100005799_pt1 | contig 13505 bp, 13 predicted proteins | sample KBSK1502metaG_FD_65477 | JGI IMG/M metagenome (GOLD analysis project Ga0070698, IMG submission 65477) | Corn, switchgrass and miscanthus rhizosphere microbial communities from Kellogg Biological Station, Michigan, USA - KBS K1-50-2 metaG | ecosystem: Host-associated > Plants > Roots >... | reverse complement strand
AGCGTGGCCGGCGCGATCGTCGTGTAGTCCTTTATCTCGACCGCCGCCTCGATGCGCTCGCGCGGCGCGACGACCCATCCGACGCGCAGACCGGGCAGTCCGTAGACCTTGGAGAGCCCGCCGGTCACGACGATGCGCTCGCCGCGACCGGAGAACGATGGGCTTTCCTCAGCCGAGCGTTCGGCGCCGCGATAGACCTCGTCCGCGAGGATCCACGCGCCCTCGCGATCCGCGATCCGCACGACGGCTTGGACCTCGGCCTGCGAGAGGATCTGCCCGGTCGGATTGTTCGGCTGGCAGACACAGATCACCTTCGTGCGCGCGTTGACCGCGACGGAGAGCGCGTCAAGGTCGATCGTCCACGCCCGCTCCTCGCGAAGCCAGACCTCGCGCAGGCGCGCGCCGAGCGCGGTCGCGATGCCGTGCACCTGCATGTAGTTCGGCATCACGACGACCACTTCGTCGCCGGGGTTGACGAGCGACGCGAGCGCGAGGAAGTTCGCCTCGCTCGTACCGGTCGTGATCATCACGTCGTCCGCGTCGTGGCCCGCATGGATCCCCGCGACGAGCGTGCGCGTGGCCTCGCGCCCCACGCCCTCGGCGTACCCGAGCCTCGTTTTCAGCAGCTCCTTCGGGTCGCGCGTGATCTCAGCGAGCGTGAGCGCCTCGACGCCGGATTCGGAGAGGTCGTACTTGACCTTGTGCTCCCAGACCGACTGCATCCGCTCCATGTCGAAGCGTGGGAACTTCATCGCTAGGGCCGCCCTTTGCACGGCGGTAGAGCGTGCGAAAACGAAGACCTGCTGCCAGGATCAGACATCAGTGAAGGGCGACAGTACACGCGCCTCGGTTCCATGGACACGTCGCCGCGCCGGCGGTGGCGTCGAGCCAAGGCTTATAGAAGTTTGGCCGTAACGAGGGTGTTCTTGGTCCAGCCGACCAGATTCTCGCAACGCCGTACCCGGACCTCGGCGTCTTTGCGTGTCGCCCGCTTGTTCTCATACTCGATCGCGTTCTTTTGCGCGAGCAAGAGTCGCAGCTGTTTGGCGGCTTCGGTGAATTCGCGGGAATGGGAGCCGACCTCTTCGAGAAGGTCGGCCGCGCGCTCGTGGGAGTCGATGCACTTTCTGGTTCCAACACCGATACACGCCGCGTCCGCTGCATTGATCCCAGCGTGGATCGAGAGAACCACGACCGCGTCGTAGCGCTCCTGGGCATATGCCTCCGCGGCAGCTTCGCAGAACTGGACGGCTTTTCTGAAATAGGTCGTCGCGTGAACCTTCTCGACTTCTCGACTCCTGCCGTCTTGATCTTGCTAGCCACGTCGGCCTCCGACGGGCAGCAACTTGATGCCCTCGGTCTGGATGCGCCGCCACAGATCGCGGCCGGCTCGGCCCTCGATCCGATACGCCACCGGCCGAGGGCTTATGTGCACTCCGAGCTCACTGCCGAAGCGCTGGCGCACCTCGGCCGCGATCTCGTCGATCTCGGCCTGCTCGGCGACGGTAGGACCAGATGGTGGGATGACGAGGGCAAGGTCAATGTCGCTCCCGGCCCGACTCTCGCCGCGAGCGACGCTGCCGAAGATGTAAGCCTCCCGCACGCAGCGCATCCTTGCCAGCCGTCGCCGCAGAAACTTCTGCAACGCCGTTTGGATCGCCGCCTCTTGCCGAAACAGCTCATGGACAGCGGGATACATGATGTGGCCCCGGTTCAGCTGATAGAGGTCGGCGCGGCCGGCTCGTTGCACTCGAGTGAGACCTATCTCGGTAAGCGCGCTCAGTACCTCGGAAGAGCGGTTGTGCGCTACTTCCGCACGCCTTGCCATATCGCGTGCGCTGACCGCGAACCCCTCAGGCAGGCCATCGAGGGCTCGGAGTATCCGCACGTGTCCCCGGGTCGCGAGGACGTCATCGAGAGCGGCTGTGATTCGGATCGGCCGACCTCCTTCGGTTGGTACCTATAGGTACCATATGGTACCTCTGGAGGCCATAGGGCGAAATGCCAACGAGCCAGCTCCCGTCTGGCGCACCGATATCCTCTTGCCGTGCGCATCGGAATCCAGCTACCCGAAGTCGAGCGCGAGGTCCGGTGGTCCGAGGTCGCCGCGATCGCGCGCGCTGCGGAAGAGTCGGGATACGAGTCGATCTGGGTCGGCGATCACCTGCTCTACCGGGGTGGGGGACGGCCCGAACGCGGACCATGGGATTCGTGGACGCAGCTCGCCGCGCTCGCCGTCCTGACGAGGCGAGTCCGGCTCGGTCCGCTCGTGGCGGCGACGGCGTTTCACGCGCCTGGCGTGATCGCACGGATGGCCGCATCCGTCGACGAGGTCTCCGGCGGTCGCTTCACGCTCGGGCTCGGTGCAGGGTGGAACGAGCCCGAGTTCCGCGCGTTCGGCTTCCCGTTCGACCGGACCGTCTCGCGTTTCGCGGAGTCGTTCGAGATCGTGCGGCGGCTGCTCGCCGGCGAGCACGTCACGTTCAACGGCGAGTTCCACAGCGTCGACGACGCGGTCATCTTGCCGCCGCCCCTCCGCAAGGTCCCGCTCATGCTCGGTTCGAACGGCGCGCGCATGCTCGGCATCGCGCTGCCCCACGTCGACGCGTGGAACACGTGGTTCACCTCCTACGCGAACACCGTCGAGGGTTTCGCGAATCTGCGCGGCGACATCGACGCCGCCTGCGTGAGAGCAGGACGTGACCCGGCGGAGATCGTTCACAGCGCGTGCGTGCTCGTCAGAGCCGGTGACGGTCCGGGCGAGCGGCCGCACGACGTGCCTCCGGTCCCGCTCAAGGATCTGCCCGCGCATCTACGCCTGCTTGGCGAGGCCGGTGCCGACGAGGCCATCCTCGTCCTCGACCCGATCGACGAGCACTCCACGCGCCGGGTCGCGAACGCTATCGTTGACCTGAAATAAGCGACCCCTGCCCCGTTCCGTGTGGACGGGGCCTTTCGGCGTCTGGAGTGAACGTGTCGAGATTCGCGAAGCTTTTCGGTGGCGGCACACCCGCCCCGCGTGTCGATCGCGTCGTCGTCGGGCTCGGCAATCCCGGCGAGGGCTATGCCGCGACGCGGCACAACGTCGGCTTTCAGGTCGCGTCCCGTCTGGCGAAGCGGGCCCGGGCCGAGTTCGCCGTCAAGGCGGCCGACTCGCGGATCGCCGAAGGCGCGATCGATGGGATACGCGTAGCGATCGCGCGGCCGCAGACGTTCATGAACGATTCCGGCCGCGCGGTGCGGAAGCTGCTCGACCGTTATCGCATACAGCCGTCGGATCTCCTCGTCGTCTTCGATGAGGTCGACCTCCCGCTCGGCAAGATCCGGCTCCGCGAGAAAGGTGGACCCGGCACGCACAACGGAATGCGCTCGATCGTGTCGGCGATCGGCGAGGACTTCCCGCGCCTGCGCGTGGGCGTCGCGCCTGCCGACCCGCTGCGCGAGATCGGCGACCTCGTCGCATACGTGCTCACTCCATTCGATGCCGACGAGCGCACCGCGGCGGAGACCTCGCTCACCCGCGCGGCGGAAGCCGCGGAGGTCGCGCTTCGCGAGGGGATCCAACCGGCGATGACGAAGTTCAATGGCTGACATCGGAGGGGGCTTCGCCCCCTCCATCACCCCCGACGTCGCGCGCACGCGACTCGGCGGCATCCTCGAGCTCGCCGACCGCAGCGATTCGTATCGCGAGCTTGCCTCGCGGCTCGAGGATCGGCAGCGCGTCAGCGTCACAGAAGCGAACGCGGGTGCTCGAGCGTTCGCATGGTCCGCCCTCGTCGCGCAGAACGCGCGTACCGTCGCGCTCGTTGCGCCGAGCGAGGATCGGGCACGCCGCTGGCGCGCGGAGCTCGCCGGATGGCTGGGCGAGGAACGCGTCCTCGCATTCCCCGAGCGCGAGACGATGCCGTTCGAGGCGAGCGCACCCTCCGGGACCGCCGTGCACCAGCGGCTCCTCACGCTCTGGCGGCTCGCGACGGCGCAAGCACCGGTCGCCGTCGTCACGAGCTTGCGCGCTCTCCTCGAGCACACCATCCCGCCAGCTGAGCTCGCGCGGCGCGGGCGCACGCTTCGCGCGGGCGACCGTCTCTCGTGGACGGAGACCGCGGCGTGGCTGTTCGATCTCGGGTACGAGCCGGTGACCGAGGTGAACGAGCCGGGCACCTTCTCGCGGCGCGGCGGGATCATCGACATCTACCCCGCCTCGGCTGACCAGCCGGCGCGCGTCGAGCTCTTCGGCGACGAGATCGAAACGCTGCGGGCGTTCGACCCGGTGACCCAGCGCTCCCAGGCGCCGCTCGAAGAGCTCATCGTGCTGCCCGCGCGCGAGTTCGCGCTCGAAAAGGCGCCCGCGCTCGCGGAGCGTCTCGGCCGCGCCGGTTGGGACCGCCTGGCCGGCGCCGACGGCGACGAGGGCGCCGACCTTTCGCCGTATGCGCGACTCGTCGAAGCCCTTCGCGAAGGCGGATACGCGCCCGGCGTGGACGCCTTCGCACCGTCCCTCGGCGCCACGGCGTCGCTTCTCGACCACTTGGGCGACCGGGCGACGGTCGTCTTCGAGGACACCGTCGAGCTCGACCTCGCCCACGACGCCCTCGAAGCTCAGGGTGAGGAGCGGCGCGACGAGCTCGCGGCGCAGGGCCTGCCCGTCTCGGTGTTCCCGCCGCCGTACGTCCCGCGGTCCCGCATCGAAGCGCTCGCGACCGAGCGCGGCGCCGCGCGCATGGGCTCCGGCCCGGACGCCGTGCGCCTCGGGTGGGGCGGAGCGCCGAGCTACGCCGGCCGCCTCGGCGAGCTCATCGGCCAGCTGTCGTCGCTCCCGGCGGACGGCATCACCCTGACCGCAACGCCCCAAGCGGCGCGCCTCTCCGAGCTCCTCGCCGACCGCGGCGTGACCGCGGTGGCCCGCGAGACGGTCGAAGACGTGCCCGCTCCGGGCTCGCTCGTGGTCGCGCGCGTACCGCTCGCCGAGGGATTCGTGGTGCCGGAGCTCGGGCTGCGCGTGTTCACGGATGCCGAGGTCTTCGGGTTCCGCAAGCCTCGCCATCCGGAGCGCCGCCGCAGGCGCGTGCACATCGGGTCGTTCCTCTCCGACCTCAAGCCCGGCGACCACGTCGTCCACGAGGATCACGGCATCGGCCGGTTCGAGCGCTTCGTCACCCGCGAAGTCGCGGGCGTCGTGCGCGAGTACCTCGAGCTCCAGTTCGCGGGCACGGACGTCGTGTCGCTCCCGACCGAGCGCGTCGACAAGGTCACGCGGTACGTCGGCGGGACGCCGCCGGCGCTCTCCGCGCTGGGCGGCCGGGAGTGGGGGGTCACGAAGCGCCGCGCGAAGAAGGCCGCGGAGGAGATCGCCAAGGAGCTCCTCCGCCTCTACGCCGCCCGCGAGGCGACGCAGGGGTTCGCCTTTGGTCGCGACACGCCCTGGCAGATCGAGATGGAAAACGCGTTCCCGTACACCGAGACCCCCGACCAGCTGCAGGCGATCGAAGACACCAAGCGCGACATGGAGCGAGGCCGGCCGATGGATCGGCTGATCGTCGGCGACGTCGGGTACGGCAAGACCGAGGTAGCCCTGCGCGCGGCGTTCAAGGCGGTCCAGGACGGCAAGCAGGTCGCGATCGTCGTACCCACGACGGTCCTCGCGCAGCAGCACTACGAGACGTTCGCCGAACGCCTCGCGACCTTCCCGGTGAACGTCGAGATGCTCTCGCGCTTCCGCTCGCCGGCTGAGCAGCGAGCCGTCGCCGAGGGCATCGCGACCGGCGAGGTCGACATCGTCGTCGGAACGCACCGCGTGCTGCAGAAGGACGTGCAGTTTCGCGACCTCGGCCTCCTGGTGATCGACGAGGAGCACCGCTTCGGCGTGAAGCACAAGGAGCGCCTCAAGCAGATGCGCACCGAGGTCGACGTGCTCTCAATGACCGCGACGCCGATCCCGCGCACGCTGCACATGGCGCTCTCGGGCGTGCGCGACATCAGCGTGATCGAGACGCCGCCGGAGAACCGCCAACCCATCGAGACGCACGTGGTTGAGCGAAGCGACGACGTGTTGCGCGAGGCGATCGTGCGCGAGATCGATCGCGGCGGGCAGGTCTATTACGTTCACAACCGCGTGCAGGGGATCGAGCAGGAGGCCCATCGGCTACGAGAGCTGGTGCCGACCGCCCGCTACGTGGTCGCACATGGCCAGATGGACGACCGGAAGCTCGAGCGGGTCATGGTCGAGTTCGCGGACGCCGAGCACGACGTCCTCGTCTGCACGACGATCATCGAGTCGGGCCTCGACATCCCCAACGTGAACACCATCGTCATCAACCGCGCCGGGACGCTCGGCCTCGCGCAGCTCTACCAGCTGCGCGGGCGGGTCGGCCGCAGCGCCGAGAAGGCGTACGCCTACCTTCTCTATACAAAGGAGCAGCACCTTACCGAACAGGCACGCAAGCGCCTGCAAGCTGTCTTCGAGGCGAGCGAGCTCGGCGCCGGCTTCAAGATCGCCATGCATGACCTCGAGATCCGCGGGGCGGGCAACATCCTCGGCGCCGAGCAGCACGGGCACGTCGCCGCGGTCGGCTTCGAGCTGTACACGCAGCTCCTCGAGGAGGCGGTGAACGAGCAGCGTGGCGCCCCGCGGGCGGCCGCCCTCCCGGAGATCACCGTCGATCTGGCCCTCTCGACCGCCATTCCCGACGACTACGTCCCCAGCCGCCAGCGCAAGCTCGAGCTCTACCGCCGCATCGCCGGGCTCTCGGATCTGGCCGACCTCGCTGGTCTGCGTGAAGAGCTCCGCGATCGTTACGGCCCACCGCCGGAACCGGTCCGAAACCTCCTCTACGGCGTCGAGGTGAAGCTCCGGGCGGCCAAAGCCGGTGCGACCGAGGTGCGCGCGCGCGGCCCCGAGCTGCGCGTCGTCATGGGCCGGGACATCCAGCCAGACGAACGCATGCGCGTCCTCCGTTCGTTCCCCAAAGCGCAGGCCGGACAGCGACAGATCCGCCTGTCGGTGCTCGATGTGAAAGCCGACTGGCGCGATGCGCTCACCGGTTTGCTCGATCGACTCGCGGCTTGATGACACTGGGCTGCGACCACTTGCGGCAGCGTTCTGTCATCGTCCCGATTCACGATGACGACAGCGCTTCGCACCATCGCTCTCGCCGCGCTGGCGCTTTTGCCGACCCTCATCGCTGGGCTGACGCTCCGCTAGATCCACGCGCGACCTCGTGAGGATATGGCTCTTCGCGGTCTTCCTCGTCCTCTGGGGCAACCTCCTCCAACGACTCTTCGGTCCGACCGCCGTTCTGCCCGGCGGGAGCTCCGAGTTCGTCACCGCCGGGGCGGCGCTCGTCGCGATCTCATTGCTCGTCGCGCGGGTGCTGGGGCTGGACCGGGCGGACCTCGGTCTCCGCGGCCGCCTTGCGCTCCGCGGTGCGGCGATCGGCGCGGTCGGCGGCGCCGCCGTCGCCACGATCAGCGTCGCCGCTATGCGGTTAGCGCCGGCGATCGTCGGCACGCGCGTCGTCTACGGGCCGCTGCTCGCGGTCTCGAGTGACGAGCTCGCGCGGCACATCGCGATCTTCCTTCCGCTCGGTGCCGTCCTACCGGAGGAGGTCGCGTTCCGCGGGACGCTCCTCCCCGGGCTCGTTCGGGGTATGGGCACTCGAGCCGGTGTGACCGCCGCCGCTCTCGCGTTCGCCGCCTGGCACGTGGTCGTCGCGATCGCGACGGTCTACGACACGTCGCTCGGCCAAGTCGCCGGCCTCTGGGTGATCGCATCGGTCGGCGCGTTCGTCGTCCTCTTCGCGGGCGGCGTCATCATGGGCGCCTTGCGTATCGCCACCGGCTCGCTCGCCACGACGATCGCGGCGCACTGGGTCTTCAACGCCGTCATCCTGGTCGGCCTTTGGACGGATCGGGTGGCGGCCAGCTCGGTATAGGCGGGATCCGAATCGGTGCCATACGTACTACCATATATGCGTGTTCAAGACGACGATCTACCTTCCGCCAGAGTTGAAGCGCCGTCTGAGCCGGCTCGCGCGGCGCCGAAAGCGGTCCGAGGCCTCCTTGATTCGCGAGGCGCTGGAGCACCTCACCGCCGCGGAGAGTCCGCGTCCGACCCCCGGTTTGTTTCGGAGTGGGGATCCGCACCTCGCGGAGCGCGTCGACGAGGCTCTCAAGGGTTTCGGGGAGTGATCGTTCTCGATACCAGTGGGCTTCTCGCGTTGATCGACGCGGACCAGCACCGCCACGAAGAGGTGAAGCACTCCTTCGAGGCGGACCCCGGGCCGTTCCTGCTCTCTCCGTTCGTTGCCGCCGAGGTCGACTACGTCTTGTTGGATCGGGTCGGCCCGGCCGCGGAGCTTCTTTTCCTCGGCGAGGTCGCTCGAGGCGCGTACCGATTGGAGGGCTTCGGAGCTGACGATGTCGAGCAGGCCGCGGAGGTGATCGGGCGGTACCGGGATCTTCGGATCGGCCTTGCGGAGGCCTCGCTCGTGGTGCTCGCCGCGCGCGCGGGCACCAATCGCCTGCTTACCCTTGATGAGCGCCATTTCCGAGCGGTGCGTCCGCTGCGGGGTCGCGCGTTTAGGCTCCTTCCCGCGGATGCCTAGTGAAGATCGGCATAGACCTCGATGACGTCATGGCGATCTGCTCCGTCCCCTACCTTCGCCGCTTCGCGCAGGAATTCAACGTGGAGCTTCCCGACGAGAGCCAGATCGGGTGGCATCTCCTCTCACAGAAGGAGACGGGCACGGGCTACGACACCGTCGTCCCGGGCCTCGAGCGCGTGACCCCCGAGCAGCGCGACCAGTTCCGGATGCGGCTGTACGACAGCACCTTCTTCGCCGAGCTCGAGGTCTACAAGGACTGCCCCGCCGTCCTCGAGCGCCTCGTGGCCGCGGGCCACGAGCTCTACTTCATCACCGCGCGTGCCGAGCGGCGCCGCTACATCACCGAGACCTGGCTGCGCGAGAAGGGCATCTTCGACCACGCCAAGGCCGTGCATCTGAAGCCGATGGGCGACTTCCGTCCCGAATACCCGCGCGGCCGCTACGACCCCGCCGGGTCCGCCGAGTACAAGGTGCGCCTCGCGAAGGAGCTCGAGCTCGACGCGTTCTGCGAGGACGACGTGGTCATCTCGCAGAAGCTCGCGAAGTCGGGCGTGCGGGTCTTCCTATTCGATCAGCCGTGGAACCGTGAGGTGCGCGGCGAGCGGATCACCCGCGTGGCGGGATGGACGGACCTCGCGCAGCACCTCGGCCTGTCGTGAAGCCGACCACGTTCTATTTCGTGCGCCACGGTGAAAGCGAAGGCAACGCCGCCCGTATCTTCACCGGACAGACCGATTCGCCGCTGACCGCGCGCGGCCGGGACCAGGCCAAGACGGTTGCCGACGAGCTGGCGAACGTGCGATTCGACCGGATCGTCTCGAGCGATCTCTCGCGAACCCGCGACACAGCTCAGGTCATCGCGAAGCGGCACGGGCTGCCCGTCGAGAGTTTTCCCGACCTCCGCGAGACCAACGTTGGTGACCGGACGGGGACGCCGTTCGACGAGGCCCGCGGCCTGCCCAACTGGAGTGACGACGGTTTTGTCTCCTGGCCGGGCGGGGAGACGCTCGCTCAGGTCCTGGCGCGGACGCTCGGCGTGATCGAGCGCCTGACGCGCGAAAGTCCTGGCAAGACCATCCTCGTCGTCGGCCACGGCGGCGTGAACCGGATCCTGCTGTCCCATTTCCTCGGGATCCTGCCGAAGCTCGACAGAACCCCGGGCGGCAATACCAACATCAGTGTTGTCCACACCGACGGGAAGACTCACACCGTCGAGCGGCTCTTTGCAGTGGACCACGTAGCGGACACCGAACGGTAGGAGCGCCCGGCTCTTTCGCGGCGCTAGGGTCGTGCTCGAAACACCATGGCCAAGGATTCCGGAGCCGATCTCGCGGGACAGCATTTCGTCCTCGTCACGTCACGGTCTGCCCAGTCCTGACCCCGCTCGCGAGTTGCGAATCCCCCGTGATCCCTAGGTGTTGCGGGGTTCGGTCGAGCTCGCGGGCGGATTGGGCGCGACAACGAGCTGGAGACCCTTCGTGCCGATGACGCGCACCGGCGTTCCTGGTGCGATATCGACGTCCGCCGTAGCGCTCGCCGACACCGGGTAACCCAGGGCATCGCGAATGGTGATCTGACCGTATCCGCCGGCTCGGATCGGTGCGATCGCCTGCCCGTCCCAACCGACGTATGTCGAGAGGCCGCGTCGCGGACCGGAACCGCGGACGAGCATCGTGCTCAGATCGAGCCGCGTAAGGATCGCGAGAGCCGCGCCAACGATCGCGAGCGTGTACGGAAGACTTGCGCCGATCCCGCCGAAACGTCCGGCCGGTCCGATCCGGGTAGGCGGACCGCCTGCGCCGGCGGCCTCGGGCGGCGCGACGAGACCGCCGATGCCGTAGCCAAGAAGGAACGCGCCGACGATCTCGGTGAAGAGCGCGTCCCCGATCCGTAGCGCCACCCACGTGTCCCGTCTGCTTCCGCGAATCCGCGACGCCCATCGCGCGACGAGGACGAGGCCCAGTCCAATGGCGACGGCGATCGCGAACTTCGCCTCGCCTATGAAGGCAAGCGACGGCATCGAGCGCATGGTTTATCAAAGTTGATGCACGAGGCGCTCGCTCGGCCGGTTGCCGGCCGAGGTGAGGACGGCGATCTAGCTTTGTCGCTTACTCCGGCGAAGCAAGAGCGCTCCGACACACGCGAGCAGCCCGCCGAGCAGCGTGGTCGAGAGCGGCCTCGTCGCGGTGGAGGGTAGTGACGCGAGGCCGAGCAGGCTCGTGGCGGATCCCCCTGCGCCGGCGCCAGTCCCGCCCGCTCCGTTTGTCGCCGCATTTGCGCCCTGTTTGCCGGTGCTCGAGCCCGCCGAGGAACTCTGCGCGCTCTGCCCGGGGCACGTACCGCTCATGTCCGCACTCGGAGACGTACCGAGCGATCCGTTCGCGGTGTAGCACGCGGTGCCGGAGGGGGCTCCGCTGCCGCCGCTTCCGTCGGCGCCGTTCGCTCCGGCTTGTTCCGAAGCTGATGTCGGTTGCGCGCCGCATGCCGTCGCAAGGTTGACGTCCGTCGGAACGCCGGGCGAGGCCCCAGCGCTGGAACAGGTCGAGGCGTTCGTCGGGTCCTGGGCCGACCCGATGCCGGCTGCCCTTCCGCCGAAGGCGCCAGTCGCGTTGGCGATCAGGTTCGCTCGCACTCGTGAGTCCGACGTCGACACGTTGGACCGGCTCGCGTCCGCGTTCGCCCCCGGTCCGGATGTCTCCGGGCTCGGTGTCGATCCGTCGGGTGCGGACGGGTTCGGGTTCGAAGCGGCCGCGTTGGTCGGTACGGTGGCGGTGGTGCCGGGAGCGGTCGCGGTGGTAGCGCCCCGCCCGGTCGTTCCCGGGGCCGCCGAACTCGAGCTCGAAGCGGTAACCGGTTGACTCGATGCAACGGTCGCCGGTCCCACGGTTCCCGGCGTGGCCGAGGCGGAGCCGCCCGCGGTCGAGCCCTGCGTGCCCGGTTCGATCACGGGTTGCGCGGAGAGCGCCGGGCCGTCGGCCACCGCCTCGCTTCCGGCGATGTTGAGCAACGCGAGGACAGCGACGACGAGGATCAGTTTTCTTATGACCTGAACAAGACCTCCGCATGTTCTGCGTCGCGAGCGCGATCGCGGAGCTCGCCCAAGAGCATCTTCATGCGCCCGATCTGCGCCACGACCTGATCGAGTGCCGCGCTCGCGCGGTCCGGGTCGGTCCGCATAAGCTGCCCGGCGAGCTGGGCGTTTCCGCTGATCGTCGTGAGCGGCTGCCGCAGCTCGGAGACGATCTGCTCGTAGAAGTCGAGTTCGGGACTGTCCGCGCTCGGTTTCACCGGCGTGCCCAAGCCGTCGCTCGAGTGAGCACGACGACGCGCGTCTCCGGCAGCTCCGTTCTGAGGATGCGAGCGATCGCGTTGCCGCCGAACGAGGGCATGTCCTCGTCGACGAGCGCTACGTCGGGGCGCAGCCACCGCACCAGTTCGAGGGCCTGTGCGCCGTCATCGGCCTCGCCAACGACCTCGAAGCGCGGGTCGACGTCGAAGCTCGCTCGCAGCGCGCGTCGGAATGCGCCGTCGCCGTCGCCGATGAGTACGCGATAGGTTCGATCCTGGCACGCGGAGCGGGCCACCGGGAGGCGGGGCCCGCTCCGCAGCTCGGGTGGGGTGGGGGAGATTGGACTTGTTTGCATGGCCCGACTATTCGGCTGCGGCGAAGGAGCCACAAGGTCCCTGTTTGGGTACGTCCACGCGAGGGAGGTTGTGCACGTGCCCGAATGGGACCTTGTCGAGCGCTTGGTCGGCCCGATAGTTCCGGCATGACAAAAACCAGAGTGCTCGTCGCCGAGAACCACCCGTCGATCCGCGAGAACCTGCGCTACCTCATCAACGCCGAGCGGGACATGGAGTGCGTGGGCGTCGCCAAGAACGGTCGTCAATGCATCGAGATGTGTCGCGAGCTCTTGCCGGAGGTGCTTGTCGTCGACGAGATCTTCCCGGGGGCCGACGGTCTCGCCATCACCGCGATCGTGGGCAACCGGCTCCCTCAGATACGCGTGGTCATGTACACGTTCAATCCGGAAGTCTGTGAGGTGGCTCGTGAAATGGGCGCGGTGGGCTGTGTGCCCAAAGACGTCCCGTACGACGTGCTCCTGGGAGCGCTCAGGCAGGCCGCTCCCGCGGCCGCGCTCCGAGCTCAGTAGCCGTCGCCGTTCGCCGCGGCATCGGATCGTTTGAGACGTCGACGAGAAAAATGGCGAGCCCTGCGAGCGTCCCCGCGCCGTCGTGGATCGGATTCGTGAAGACGTCGACGCGGCGCCAGCTCGTCCCGAGCCGCGCGAAGTCGTGAAGCGCGACGCCCCGCGCGATCCGCGGGGCGGCGGCGGCGAAGCTCTGGTCGGCGATGAGGGTAATCGCACGTCGTGGCGCCGGCGGCAGAAGCTCGCGTAGCTCGATCCCGGGCGCCGCATCGGCGAGCACGGTCCTCGCGGCGGGATTGGCGTATTCGATCTTGTGACCAGAGCCCCGTGTGATCACCGCGGGGATGGGCACCGCGTCCAGCAACGTGAGCGCGCTCGGAGCGCGCGAGCGGCGGCGTCGCGCGGCGTCGGTTTGAAGCGCCGGCTTCACCAACGCGGTCCGGCTCGATGCATCGAGCTTGATCAGGAGGCGGGAGATGATGCGTTTGACCGCGTCCGGACCGATCCCGAGCTCCGCGGCGATCTCCTTGTTCGCGAGCCCGCGGATGAGGCCATCAAGGACCTGGCGCTGACGCGGGGTGAGGCGTGGATCTCCGGTGCGACCGCGGCCCTCCGTCTCAGCCCGCGCTTCGCCACGCAGCGGGATCCGCGTGAGCAGCGTCATGCGGCGCCGCTCGATGCCCGGCGCGCCGCTCGGTCCGCTCACGGCTGCGTCGTTCCGAGGTGCGCGCGGAACGTCCGGTAACCGCCG
>Ga0070698_100005798_pt1 | contig 13505 bp, 9 predicted proteins | sample KBSK1502metaG_FD_65477 | JGI IMG/M metagenome (GOLD analysis project Ga0070698, IMG submission 65477) | Corn, switchgrass and miscanthus rhizosphere microbial communities from Kellogg Biological Station, Michigan, USA - KBS K1-50-2 metaG | ecosystem: Host-associated > Plants > Roots >... | reverse complement strand
AAAGCGCCCGCAGAACTCGAACCACGTAATAGTCTTTTTCGATGATCCCTGGTGGTACCTTCTTGGCGCCGGCAACTGCTTGGACCAAGTCGGCGAAGTCGGGTAAGTCCGAGGCAAAGGTGGTCACCTAATCCCCCATGAACGAGCTGCCGGAATCTTTTCCGCGAGCCCGAGCTTAAAAGTGGTGGTAGCATTGAGCGAGTCCTTCAGAGGCTTTAGCGTTTCAGCGTTCTCTCCCATAATTGTCCCGATCGTACCGAGCAAGGCTCTGACTCGGGGTGGTTCTGCGCTGGCCAGTTTTATCATGCGACTAAACGAGAAATCGTTCGAACGAAATAGTTCGACGATTCGGTTCACCACACCTTCCGGCAAGGAGTCAGGTATCGACCGAAGATCTCGAAGGGCATCCAGAATGGCCCGCTCGTGATGTGTCATGTTCTTCACTTTAGGCACGACCCTGAATCGCACTCTTCGATCCGAACTAGTACGTAGTGAACTTACGTCTCGATCAACAGCGAAAGTCGTTAGGGGTGACACTTGGGTAGTAAGGCCAAGAGCATTGTAAGCGGGCAAACCGCTCGCCTTCCACGCGATTCCCCGCCTATCAAGAACCGCTGCCGCTACACGTGAGGGATCTGCCGCTGTAAGCCCAAAACGTGTCTTGCGTGGTTTGTAATAGATTCCCTTGCGCACTCGGTCAAGGCTACCCTTCTTCGCCATTCGACTAAGTGCTGCAGCCACAGCCATGCCGGGCAGGGGCTCAAAATCAGCATAGGTCCATAGCTTATCCGAGCCGCCCCGTTCTATCTTCTCCCTAACCGTTGTAGCAACCTTCTTACTCATCGCGTGCAATATAGCAATTAACTGAAGAATATGTCAAGTTATCATCCCTATAAACTTGACATATATTTACCCTAATTACGTTTCGCCTCTGCGATTTAAGGGTCAACTATCCCATATTATTATGCGGTCGAGCTGCGTTGGGTCGCCAAAGCCGCAAAGCAAATAAGAGCGGACAGCCTTACCTGCGGATCACAAGACATCCAAAGGAGCAGAAGAAATGAGATTCATACTTGGCGTACTCGTTGGCTACAGCATGCGAGGAGAAGAGAAACGACTAATCATAGCCCTTGCAACCATAGCGTTCGTTGTCTTCTTCGTCTTACCGACAGTCGCCCTCTTGGCACTCAACATGGACGTGCACCACGAACGCCGGTCAAGACCAGTTCTAACCAGAGTTCCGGCGATCAAAGGATTGAGTTATGAAGACGCCAAGACCAAACTTCACGCCTCCAACTTGAACATTCGACTGTTGGCGACACGTTACGATTTGCCACTTCAGCCCGGCCTGGTTATCGACCAAGTTCCACAACCTGGGGAGCAAGTTGATTACGGTTACGCTGTTGGCGTTACCATCACTAAAGCGGATTCCCATTGACATGGTCCGTAAGACAGGACTCTTACCCACAGCCCAGGGACCAACCATGTCTTTACACTTCATTTGCCGGGAAATACGAATTCTTGGCTACAGCACCTAATAACATCAGCCGCAGCTGATCAATTCGAGGAGCGGGTCAATTCTGCTGACGCGTCATTTCTTGTGCACATGAGTTCGGAGCTTGAGCAAAGCGGATTCACGAATACGACCGGCAGTCTGATATGACGCAACGATTTGTCTATGCTCTCCAGCAAAAAGTAGCCGCCGACCCCAAACAATACACGGTCGTTTACATGAAATTCTTGACGCTACCGCCGTCAGGAAACGGGATTTCCTCGTTCATTAAGCCTCACAATCTCCCATATTGACGTGTTCAGCCCGTTCAAGTACTGATCGAACCTTTCTCGGTGAACCGCAAACGCCAGTAGGTGCGTTGGGCGAGAAAAGCCAACGTACACCATCTTTGCAGACTGCTTGACTCTCTTGCCTTCGTTTCCAAGTAGGGCATTCATCAAAAACTGCCCAGCGAGGCGCTGTGATTCGTAAGACTTGGCATTTATCCCCTTCCCATCCTTTTGGAAATACGTCTCCAGATACAACGTCGCAGTATGTGTCCGCCCCTTGACCGAGTGCACGGTTGCAAGTTCAATGTCGAATCCATCGAAGTTTAGGATGTTCGACGAACAGTGCATAGAGCTGTCGTCAGTCGCTGAAGCCTTGGCAGGTTCGTCTAGGAAGGGTTGAGACTGATTCACGCACTTTCCAAAAATGCCCAATAAGACGGGGATTGTTTCCCTGACCTCTTCTAGGGCGCGAGTCGCATTACCGTTCACTGAGGTCATAGACCATTCGTAGAGTAGTAGCTTAAGGTGCTCATACTGATCACGGTGATTCTCTCTGAGACGCTTCAGGAAAGATGTGGGAGTGAAGTGTTTCCCAGTATCTGGGTTCCTTGCCTCTTCAAGACGGAAAACCTTGAGGATCGCGTTAAGAATGCACTTCTGAGCGTTTCCCAGGGTCTGGGTCTTTCGATTGAAATGCCGAAGATAATCGTCAAGACAATCGTGATTCACAGGCGGCTCTTGAAGCGCCTTCTTGAAAGTTGGGCAAAAGTCCACAAGTCTGAGCTTACTAGGATCACGCTCTTCTTCGCCGTCATTCCACTCGGCATTCCAGGCTACAGTCTTGAAAACACTATCCTTTCCGATTGGTACTTTTCCATCGCGGTTGAGATCACGCAAGATCGAGGAAAAGCCCTTGACTATTTCACCGCGTGACTGGTCGTCATAAATAATTAAGTGGGGTTTGATATCTGCGGTACCAAGACCTTCAATGGTGAATCCACTGTGCCTATCCAGTGCGAAGTACTCTACTACCTTCGCAGTCGGCGCGGACAAGCGGTAACTCTTCGATAGAGACAATACTGTTTGCCTGTCTTGCCATGTACCTTCACCGTCGAACCCTGCGTCCTTATGAATGGCCTGGTTTCGGTCACCTATCCTTTGATACGCACAAGGGGAAGTGCCGCCATCAAAAAACAGGTCCTCAAGCAGGCTATACTGGTGCTTTCCCATGTCCTGCATTTCATCTACGAACACATACGGGAAGCGCTTCTGCACAAGTGCCTTGATCTGGGGCATTCTAGCGACATAGCAACTTGCGAGGAAATAAGCATCGTCAAAGCAAAGGATACCGTCCCTGAGGATTCTCTCCTTGAATGCCTTGATCCAATCACCAACTGCCTGTTTCTCAGGCCCAGACCAGTCTACATAGTTACGAGGCAGAGTGTTGGCCCTTGGCTTCACTATCGTCAGTGTCTTTCCATCGATGTCAGTTGCAAGCCTCACGTTCCCGTCATCAAACACGAAGCGCAACGTCGTAGCAGACTTGTTCACGGTCAAATAGTACTTGGCCATCGTATTTTGCTGTTTTGTAAACCCCGTGAGGAAAGCTTTCAAAAAGCGATTTGCAGCATCGTCATAACTACTCTGTTCAATGCTAGTTGGTCTCTTCCGAAACTGATTCACGAAGCAGGGTATCGCGAGAAACTGATCAACAAAACTCTGAATTGTCCCGACAAAATTCGGATAAGAAAATAAGCGCTGGCAATGCTGACCAATCGTCCTGTTTATCTCATCCACTGCAGCGTTCGTGTGTGAGATCACAAGAATGCCCGAGCCGTCGCTGAAAGGTAGGTAGCGATCTAAAATGACGAGCTTGGCCATTAGGGCGGTAGTTTTCCCACTGCCTGGGACCGCTTGCAAATCGAACGTGTCGAGGCGCCGAATGAATTCCCGACGCTCAGCATCGAACGTCTTCCCCTCAGGCAGAAGCAACTGTTCGGCACGGGCAATGTCATCCTCCGGTATGTTAGTTACCGCAAGCATACTTTATTGCCCCAAGAAGATACCTGATCGACGCATCATTCTCGTCAATCGTTATTTCTGGTGTCTCTTTTAACAGGTCGTCTTCAAGGATACGCGCAAGCCGATATGCAATCTCCACCTTGTCAAGTCTATTGATTAGCTTCTTCGCCAATTCGCGCTCGAGATCGCTGGCATCAATTTGAGGATGCACTAAGAGGAGGACTTGTTTGAACGACACGGACAGTGAGATGGATTTGAAAAGGCAGTATTCAAACGTCCAGTTGGGCGCAACGAACGCTTTGACGTTCTGGGAATTGTACGCAGCTTCCTTGCTTTCGACGGCGGCTCTGCTTTCATTTGCTACTTCTTCTGCGGGCCTTTCTGGATAGTCATAGGCCGTCTTTTGATTTCCATCCTTCACTGCCTTGCCATCTTGATCCAGTCTAGGAGTTTTGTTGTGTGTTGGCACATCAACATCCGTCACGATCGCAACGGGCACATCCATCGTCGGCACATCTCTCCTCACAAATATTTTTGAATAACGCAAGAAGGATGTACCCCCTACATTGACAACAGAAACTCCCGCCTCTGTAAGATCCTTAGCGATCAAACCGGTCTTTTTCATCTTCTTGGCCAGTGGAGGCAATAGGATCTCCTCAGCCCACCCCTCCACCATAATCACGCCTCTAGCAAAGAACAGGTTCGATTTGGTTACATCGAGAAAGCATTCGAGGAACTGATGGTCAGATTCGTCCAACGCAGTAAACTCCGTCTGGTTCGAATCCTTACCCATAGGGAAAGCCTGAGAGTCTCTGCAAATGATCAAATCGTCCAGCTTGACCTTAGACGCTAGATTGGGGCTGTGCGTCGTGAGAATGATCTGTAAGCCAAGCTCGTTCTGAAGGCTTTCAATGATCTGCATTTGTGCCTGAGGGTGAAGATGAGCTTCCAATTCCTCGATAAGAGCCAAGCGGAGCCCGGTCCAATCTTTCTTGTTAAGATGGACAAGCTCACGCTGAGATGGTCGTGGTTGATGCGCAGGGTCACTCAAGCTTTCAAAGGTTTCAGCTCTCGATTGGAAGGGCCGTTACTGCCCGGCTTTGGCTCCGAGGCTTTTGATCCCGGCGCTTGCGCGACGTTAGGCGGTCCCGAGGAAGTTGTGCGCGCGATACCCAGCAAGTCAGGAACAGCTCGCAATTAAGATCGGTCGTACCACACCCTGCTCACAATGAAGCTACACTGCCTTGCTTAGGAAATCTCGATCGAACTTCCGCCAATCGCTTTCCGGACATGGACACGACTTGGCATCCGGTCAGCCAACTCCGGGATGTGGGAAACGATGCCGACTAACCGGTCAGAAGTGCCTAAGGTCTCAATACCCTGTAGCACCACATCGAGCGTTTCGGGGTCGAGCGTACCAAATCCCTCATCAAGGAAAAGTGACTCGAGCGCGAAGCGACTGCGCCCGTGGCTTAGACCTGAAAGCCCTTCCGCCAACGCCAAAGCAAGTGCAAGAGATGCCAGAAAGGACTCTCCTCCGCTTAGGGTCGTGACGGGCCGAGGCTCATCCGCATTCCAGTGGTCCACTGCAACAAATTCATCTTTGTCGAAGTCGAAAGAGTAACGATCTGAGCTAAGCGACTTCAGATGCACCGAGCCATCTATCGCCAGTCGGTGGTAGGCTTCTTCTTGGATGAAAGCTATGAACTGATCGCCTCGCAACGCTTGAGCAAGGTCATGCGCGACGGCAGCTTCAGCCTTATGCATTTCCATTTCGTGGCGCATCAAAGTTGCGCGCTCGATTTGACCTTCGAGGGTCTTGGTCTGTTGCTCAAGCCTCAGGAGCTCTCTCTGAGTCGCGTTACGTCGGGATTCCAGATCTTGGAACCTCCGCTCTAACTGGGCCGCCGCGTCCCGATCCGGACCCAGCGCGTCGATCTTCAAATCGGGAAAGTCCAACCCGAGGGACTCTCTATTTTGGTTGACAGTGAGAGCGAGTTTCTCACAACTTTGCTTGAGCGCGTTCTCTTTAGCCGTCAGGCCCTCACGCAACTTTGACGACTCGGCAAATTCATCCTTAGCTTTGGACAGTACCTCGCTCTGGCTCTCTCGGAGGCGCCGATCCTCTTCAAACTTCTCTTTCGCGTCATTCTGTCTCTTCAGATCGGCCTTGACCACTGACAGATCTGAATACCTGCCCAGCTCTTTCCTTAGAGCCTTGCTTTCGCTCTCTAACCTTGCCAGTTGCAGCAGGGCACCTGATACTTCGGACTTTGTTACGCTAAGTTCTCTCTTTAATTGACCAGCTTCGTCTTTGGCTGTCGCTTCCTTCTCTCGGCGCTCATCCAGCCGCCCAACAGTTTCGTCGAGCTTCTCCTGCAGGCTCAATACGTGGTCGCGTAGCGCTTCGAGTTTCTCTTCAGCGTCCAGCCCTGGAACCTTTCCCAGCAGAACGCGCACTTGCTCCATTGCTTCGCTAATCCTTGTCTCAGTCTCTCCGATCTCTCTCTTCTTGCCGGTTAGCTGTGGGCCTATTTGTCGGAGTTCGCCTCCCAGAGCAGAGGTCGTTCTGAGGAAATCATTCACTTCTTTTTCATAGGTTTGCACTGATTTCCTGGCTTGCTCGATCGAGGGGTGTCTCTTGGCTTTTGGGACACGTTTAACGTCCTGCTCGCAGACCGGACATGGCTTACCTTCCTCGAGCGCTCCTTTAAGTTCAGCGGCCGCATGTTGTTGGGCCAACAGTTCAAGTTCAATCCTAGCTGCGCTTAATTGCTTTTCCGCTCTTGTTAGATCCTTCTTCACCGCCGACAGTTTCTCGGTCCGCGCTTGCCGGTCTCTTATTAAGCGCTCCAGCTCGGTTTCAATTCTTGTCTTTTGTTGCTCGTCCTTAATCCTTCGCCGGTTGACTTCAATGATGCCGGCAATGGCGTCGTACGATCCATACTTGCTTAAGGCAGCTCTAAGACGAAGCTTGTCGGCGGCAAGCTCTTTGTCGACCGACGACCTTTCTTTAGTGGCAACCTCGTAGGCAGCCTGCGCTTTCTTGTTGAGCAGCTCGAGTTCAGCATAACGCCGCGACTTCTCTTTCTGAGTTCCCTCCAATTCGCTAATCATGCCGTCCACGGCATGAAGCCGTTCTGATTTGTGCAGCTTAGCGATCAGGCCATCTCGCAAAGGTGAGTCGTAGGTGGTCGCGTTGATCTTAACGTCAATCGCCTCTAGCTTTCGCTTGCTTTCATTAATCACTTGTTGAGCGCGTGCCAGACGTTTTTCGGCTGACGATCTGGCCGGCCCGAGATTTTTTAACTCTGCTTCAGCTTTAGCCAACTCGCTCCGGTTCTGCCGAAACTGCAACGCCACTGAGATAGCTGCTCGAATACTCCTTAGCTGCGAATCTAAGGGCTTGACGAGAGGCTTGAGCTCTTTAAATTCCTTTCGGAGTCTTGACAAATTCTCACGTGTTGCGTTCGCATAGTCACGGCTCAGCAAGCCGGCGAGAGCATCAAGTCTATTCTTGTGGTCCTTAGCGATCTCATTCGCGCGCTGCATCATCCGGCCGTAAACATCAAGCTGCAAGAGATCAGAAAGGATTTTGCGACGGTCTTCCGGCCTTCCCTTAAGAAACTCATCAAACTGCCCTTGCGGGAGGACGACGGATTTTGTAAAGCCCTTGAAATCCAGTCCAATAATCTTTTCGATCGATGACTCTGCATCGTTTACTCTATCGGCGAGCGAAGCCCAGTCGTCCCCATTCTTATGCTCCAACCTGACACTGGTCAGGCTACTCTTTCCAGTCCACTTGGTCTCGCGGGCAATACGGTATTGGTCTTGCCCCGAAGAAAACACAAGCATCACTTTCAAGCGGTCGGCGCCTTGGCTGATCAACTCTCTTATAGACTTGTTGCTAATGCGCGGCGTGCAGCCGTACAAGACATAAATCATCGCGTCGATGATTGAGGTCTTTCCGGCCCCGGTGGGCCCAGTTATCGCGAATAGGTCGAACTTCGAAAAAACGATGGCGGCCCGCTGGCGAAAGCTGGTGAAGCCCTCCATCTCGAGGCTAATCGGTCGCATCCGCTATTGCCTCCTCGTAGAGTGTGCTAAACAGTTTCGTAATCGCTTCCGGAGGTTCGGCCGACCGTTGACGCGTGTAAAACCGGCTAAACAGTTCGAGCGGATCGGTGCCTTCCATCTCAATGGTTTGCGTGTCGATGTGTGGATAATCCAGTCGCACCTCGAGAGTGTTCGGGAGAATTTCGCGAACATTGTCAGCGATTCCTGGAAGCGGCATATCGACCTTTACGGTGACCCGCAACCAATCATCGCCAAATGTCTTAGCCCGCGCACGTAGCTCATCGAGCGTCCCGAACACTTCCGTCAGTTGGCGGCCCGACGTAAGTGGATAGCTCTCAATTGTCGCTGGTTTGCCGGGATGAGCGTCGATGATGACCACGCGTTTCTTTTGCTCTCGCTCGCCGAAGTCAAGCTGCAGAATCGAGCCAGCGTAAAGCGTTCGCGACGGTGCGCTAATCTCCTGGGGCCGATGTAGGTGGCCAAGGGCGATGTAATGCGCCGTAGAAGGAAAGCGTTGCGCTGAAACCGCGTAGGGCTTGGCAATATGAATCTCTCGCTCGCTGCGCGAGGTCTCAGAGCCATCGACGTACATATGCGCGAGCAACAAGTTGATTGTCTTTGACGAAAACGATTCTGTGAGTACTCCGCAGATTGCGCTGATTCGCTCGGAATAGGCTTGGTAGCGCTCCACCTCTGGGCCCATCAGAGTGGTGGCGTCTTCGATTTTGCCGGCGGTAACAAAAGGCAAGACTGCTACCAGAGCCTTTTCGCCATCCTTCTCAATCTCGACAACCCCTCCGTCGGCCGGGCGAGCCGGATCAGGTCGAACATGAATATCTAACAGCCCAAGCACGTCGCGGCTCGCTGCAAGCCTCTTTGGGTGATCGTGATTTCCACCTATGACTACCGCTTCGACATTGAGCCCTCGCAGTTTCGAGAAAAAGTTGAAAGCCAGACGCTCAGCGTCAGGTGGCGGAGCTTGGGAATCGAAAATGTCCCCGGTGATCAAAACGCAGTCGATCTTCTCGCGCTCGATTAAGTCAAGAATCTCGGATAATGCTGCTTCGTGCTCATCGGCCCGCGAGCGGCCTTTCAGCGTCTTTCCTAGGTGCCAATCAGAAGTGTGAAGAAATCGCATAATGCTTTTGGGGCCGTTCTTAGTCTAGAAACCCTTGAAGGGATCAGCCGAAGGTCTCTTCAGCACCTCGCTGACTCTTGTCGCCCAAGCAGGGAAAGGAAACTGAACCAGCAATGATGTCGGTATCTCAGGTTGATGCACGATCATTGATCCAGGCTTTAGTATTCCTGCGCGCGCTCGGCTGGCTGCGCTGAGGAAGCGATACTCATCACGGCTTGCTTCCGCAAGATCCAGTCTCCCGACGACGCGAAAAGCACAATTTCCCACGACTCGCCGCTCGACCTCGCTCGCTGTTTGCTGAGCACCCATTAAAATCACGCCAAGACTCCGACCCCGCTCAGAGATGTCGAGCAAGACCTCCTTAATCGGACTCCAACCATCCCGAGGCGCGTATTTGTTCAATTCGTCCAAGACAACAAACACGAGCGGGCGCGCTGTTCCGGTCTTCTCTTTATCTTCGAACATCCGCCGTAGTACGACCCCGACTACGAACCGCTTCGCACGATCGTGCAAGTTGTGAATGTCGACGACCGTAACCTGTTCCCGCTTCCAATCGATTCGGTGTGTTTCCGCGTCTGACACTCGTCCTTTGATCAGATGACCAACTCTAAATGCCGAAGCGCGAAGCCTTCGTTCGAACGCAGCAATAGTTCCCGTGGCTGCCGTCGCCCAATGAACAACGCTCGCGCAGATAAAGTCGACCAAATCATCGAAACTTTCGTAGTTGCTGAAATCGTTTTCCCGAGCAAGCGCGGCCTCAACGCTCGCGATCACAGCGGCTAGGTGGCTCGTTTCGTCGTCAGCCTCTGCGAATAAGAACCTGAGATACCGCTCGCGGCAAAACTCTTCGATCGTCCAGCAAAATGCCGTAACACCCTCTTGTCTTGAACCCGTATCCGGTAGGAGAACCTGCTCGTGCATCTTGACCGGGGCGAAGATCCCTACGCTCGAGAATGCCTCGGGAACGAGTCCCAACCGCGCGTAATCCCGATCAGTTTCAGGCCTGCGAGCCGAGTTGGACTGATCAAGAAATAGCAAGTCCTCGCCTTTCACGTTGAAGATGATCGCGCGCGTGTTGGTCACGTCGTCTTCAAGAATTCCGCTGTGGAAAAGACCATAAAGTAAGAACGTAGCATATGTTGTTTTTGTCGCGACGCCCGAGATGCCCGAAATGTTAATATGCGCGCCGCGAGAGCCGTCCAAGAATTCAAAGTTGCCGTAAACCACCTCACCATCTCGGGAAAGGCCTAGCGGGAATTTGCGCCTCATCGAATCAAAGAACAATGCCTGATCGCGATCAACACCCGCCGCGCGAAACACACTCAACCCGGGCAGCGGTGGCACGAATATCTCGGGCTCAACTCGAGTCACCGATACGTGCGCTACAGTTGAGCGGCCCAACGGTAAGATGCCTTCCTCTGACAAAAACACATCGCTGTTAAACCTCGCGCCTTCGTGACGAGCTTTCATGATATCCACTATGCCGTACAACGATACGTGACCTCCGCCGGGCAGATCCCGCTTCACAAATACCACGTCATCTAACTGCACCAGTTGATCTGGAGCGACCGCTATCCAAAAATCGAGCGGCTGCGCGTCTTCCGTCCCTAGTACCTTTCCTATTTCAGCGCTCATAATTGATTCAATTGAAATAACCTTGTCTCGATTGCTCGTCTAATCGTGAAAGGATCGCCTAACCGGTGTCGGAGTTCGTTTTCTAGAGCCCCGACCGGCAACAGGTTTTGCGGCGATCGCGGGTCGCGAAAAGCCTCTCCCGCGAACGACGGAATCCAGCTAGCTGAAAGATCTGCCATTTCCTTCGCTCTCTCTAAACCTGCACCGCTCCGCACTTCGAGTCTTAGAATACCAGCAACGTCGTGATCCATCACTCTAGGCTCGGCGACACGTACGTACCACGAATAACGATCGTACTTGCCCTTGGTGATCACAAACAGCGGAGTGCGTTGTCCGGCACGAAGCAGGCGAACCAGCTGAAACTGGGAAGCTGATAGATAGGGCTGTACAAGCCGCTTTATTACGCCTACAGTTGTTTGCATCACCCCGGAGAGATAGGTCAAAGGCCCATCTGCGAATACGCAGGCCGAATCTGAAGCAAGGTCTTCGGCGAGATTCGCCTCCTCAGCCCTCATCAGGTTCTGGAGTCCGGCCATGGGCGCTGTTGGAATATTCTCGGGGACCGCGAGTGCTTCAAAAGATAATATGGCGTTTCCTACCTTGAATGACTCAGGGTCAAGGAGAGTCCCACCTCCAGCAATCAGTAAACGCTTGACTCGAATCTGCTCAAAGCTGGCGACGTTATTTTGGACACGCACAGCGCCCACAGCAGCAGAGCCAAATAACCCCCGGATAATTCTTCCGGAGCTATCATCCACGATGATTCGTGCTTCGACGCGACGCACGCCATCTACAAAATAAAGTGTCTCTGGTCGCTCTTGTCTCGAAGGTTCAATAACTTGCCACGCGACACCTTCTACGTCTGCGTCGACCTGGGCAACCTCCTCTTCGAACTCGTCGATCTGGAACGAGCTCTCATACTCAGGGGGCCAGGGGTCCAAACGTATTTGCAACTGTGCCATGAACTGGGGAGCTCACTTTCAAACAGACTTGCGGAACAAATATTTGATGCGCTATCCCATGCGTACGAGGCTCACTTCTCGTTGGCTCACATGTTCATCCGCTTCACGCGGCAGACATGGTACTGTTCTCTTACGAAATTACTCTTTGTCTCGCTCGGTCAGTTTCCGAGTCGCTCAATAGGTGTCTGATAGTCTTATTCCATGTCTCTCTTCACGGTTGACAGATGATCTGTGCACGGACGCCATGTTCACGGCATGCGCTCATAAACCCAGCCAGTATCCAAAGCAGCTGTGAGACGTGGGGTCTAGCAGTACCCTTTTTCAGGGCATCGAATTCGCTCCTGAGTTGTGCAACCGAGAGACCCGACAACACGAGTATTACAGAACGCTCAGTATTCGGGTCGTTCAGAACCCTGACAAAGGCTTTTTTTAGATCTTCAGCTTTTGCACCGCGCCGGATCCTAGCAATATCAGTCGTGGAGTATTTCGTGTTCCACTTCTTGTCCGTTTTCGAAATGAATTCCCCACTTCCACGGTACATCCGGGAGAGGTTTTTTACAGCTTGCCCGATTGGCTCCTGAAGCGCGCTGGCGCTGCTTGATTTCTCTCCGTGCTTGCAGTGAATAAACTGTAACCGGGAGCTAGTTGAGGTGCTGTCCAGAGAAATGTAATCTGCCCACTCGTCACCCATGTCATCACAAACTAAGAATGCGCCGCTCGGAGCTATTGAGTCCTCTACCAAACGGAAAATGCCACTACTCTGAAATTCGGTATGCGAAACCGCCTTCTCTTCGGTTACCGCCGCTAGCTCGCTTCTCGGCTCGAAGATCCGGAGAAGACTGTCAATGCTGCCAAGTAGAGTTGAGTCACGGAACAGCTGGCGTTCGGCGTATCCATACTCCGGTTCGGAGAAGGTAATCAGAAAGTTATTCTCTTGATTCGCGTACGTGCTGAGTCTTATCGATTCGCCAGCGCTGCGTATTACGACTCGCTCTAACAGTCCTGATCGAACGCTAATGCTATTCTTGTTCATGCGAATGTTGCCCATGACGCGAGGTTTTCCGAGCCGCGATATATACTTAATCTGATCCCCGTCAATAGTCAGCACCTGTTCAGTTCTGGTGAACAGGGCCTGGACTTGCCTCTCGGAGAGGATGCGGCCATCTTTTGAGCGCGGTAACCCTATTAGAACGAACTCGTAATCACCAGGCGCATCTTCCCAATTCGACCTTAGCTCTGAGAAATCAAACAAGATAGCATTTGGCGTAGCGCTGGCAGGCAACTCTTTCAGCGGAACGGCTCGGCAGAATTCTGCAAGGAATGTCTTCGAATAGTGGACCGCTGCAACATCGAGCGCGTCACCCGTTCGGATAACCCATCGAACCAATTCTTCCAATTCTGCTCGTGTGTCCTTGCGCGAAATTCGCGCGTTTCCCGGAGCAATTGTATGAGTCCCCTCACTACCGCGTGTTCTAAAACTGTTTGGGATCGATCGGTGAACTCCGGCCACTGCCATCGAATCGGCGAGGTTGTCGGCTTCCAGGCTCCGACGCCTCACCACGTTCGCCGCTAGCGACATTGTCCGGAGGGAAATGCGTTCGAATGCTGGACTATCACCCCCGTAAAGTCCCCCTAGGGCCTCATACTTCCAAGGCAATATGAACGGTGATAATGCTTGGATTGCGCCTTCTACGTTTCGTCGGAAAACGGCGATCGTTTCCCCAGCCTCGATAAGAAGGAGATATGCGTAGCGCACCTCCCTTAGGACTTGTATAGACCGGAGAGATAGGTAACACATGTTCGGACACATGGGTAACACTTCGCAAGTGGTAGGTTGAGTCTCCGAAAGGAGAACAGCCGATGCCCTGGAAGGAGTGTTCGAAGGTGGA
>Ga0070698_100005797_pt1 | contig 13506 bp, 6 predicted proteins | sample KBSK1502metaG_FD_65477 | JGI IMG/M metagenome (GOLD analysis project Ga0070698, IMG submission 65477) | Corn, switchgrass and miscanthus rhizosphere microbial communities from Kellogg Biological Station, Michigan, USA - KBS K1-50-2 metaG | ecosystem: Host-associated > Plants > Roots >... | reverse complement strand
CACACGTCCTGGGACAGTGTGATGATGAAGACGCCGGAGTTTTATGAACACGATGCCAAGGGGCGCATCACCTATCCACATGATTGGAGCGACGTCGCAGAGCTAAATTACAAAGACCCGCAATTACGACGCTACATGACGGACATGTTGAAGTATTGGGTGCGCGAGTTTGATCTCGACGGGTTTCGTTGCGATGTTGCCGAAGAAGTGCCAACCGATTTCTGGGAAAATGCGCGCGCCGAGTTGGACAAAATAAAACCTGACATCGCGATGCTCGCCGAGGGACACAAGGCTGAGTTGCTGCTTAAAGCGTTTGACTTCGACTACTCCTGGCCACTTCATAGTGCCCTGACAAATGTGCTTCAGGGACGCGCCAGCGCTGCTGAACTGCATTCGGCGTGGGATAAGGAATTTCGGGAGTGGCCGCGCGGTTCGCTCCACCTGCGCTTCTCCGACAATCATGACGAGCGCAGGGCGATCGCGCGTTTCGGCGAGCCGGGCGCGCTGGCGGCGTCCGCGTTGATGTTTACATTGGATGGCGTGCCATTGCTTTATAACGGTCAGGAAGTTGGCGATACGGCGGAGTCGGGCGCGCCGGCTCTGTTTGAGAAGCTGCCGATCTTCTGGCCGATCGCCGAGAGGCGTCCTGAGTTCCCACGCTTCTACAAACAGCTGATGGCCCTGCGCAGATCGAGTAACGCGCTCCGGCGCGGGTCGCTTGATTGGTTATCAAACTCAGACGAGTCGCGCGTATTAACTTACGCGCGCCGGACAGCTGGAGAAGAGATACTAGTGGCGATTAACGTTTCGAACCGTCCGTTCACCGGGTCAGTCAGTATTGGCAAGAGAGGAACTTTTGTGGACGTTACTCCGGATGTTGATCCGCCTCTGCCGCCGGATGCTCCGGCACCCGAACGAGCTGCGAGAAAGCGGGCAGTCAGCCTGCCAACACTTTCACTTGATGCCTGGGGTTATCGAATCTTCCGGCGTGAGTTGAAATGATGATACGACAAGCCGAAAGTGATACCAGGCGGTAGCAGGTCAGTTTGATAAGTATCAGCGTCGCCTTCTTCTTTCGTCGCATAGCGACGTTTGAATTTAGCCCAGCCTCTTAAGGCTGGGATTACAGGCCCACCCAAAAACTCTTCGTCGCATGGCGACGGTTGAAACGTCAATCGTCGCTGACGCGACGAAAAGATTGTATTGCTGTTACGATCCCGGCCTTGAAACGGCCGGGCTAAATTCATGCCGACGCTACGCGTCGCAAGCGACTTGAACCCCAATTACCCCCTAAGCAGCTTTCTTAACGCGCAGTTCGCGTTGTTGTTTCCTAAGTCCAGCTAAGCGCATAGCCCGCGGTATCTCCGGATTGCGCATAAACCAACTCCAGATATTCCCTGTCCGGGCGTTCTCGGCGCTTAACAGTATCATTCCGGCGTTGATGCCAATCACATCGCTGTCGACCCAGCCGGTGTTGGGGTTGAACGCGTCGATAAATCCATACTTCCCATAAATCTTTTGTCCATACTTCTCCCTGATTGTGCGAAGCGTGGCAACTGAAAGTTCTGGAGTGAACATGAGGGAGCCACCCGCCGCTGAAGGAACCACGGTGCCATCGATCTCCGGGTCGCGCGGCGGTCCGCCCCAGGCGAGATAGCCCTTCGCGCTATCGGAAGCAGTGATACCCCAAACGTTTGGACCGAAAGCGGGAAAATCGTGGGAGAGGTTCATGCAGAAAGCACGATGGGCGAGCGTGGCATTAACTGAGTTTTCAAAGTAGTCGATCCGGTCGCCTTTGGTTTCGCGCCAGTCGCGGTAGTCGATCCAGGCGTGCGCATATTGGTGCATGAAGAGCGGCACGCCAATAGTCGTGAAATACGCGTAACCCTCATAACGATACCGATCGCGCCATAATGCGTACCAGGATGCAGGTGAGATCGGATGCGTCGGCGATCCAATTGCCAGCAAATAAAGAATCGTGTCTTCGCTGTAGGTGTCCCAGCGCGGCTTTAGAAATCCAGTCTCCGGTTTCCAGCCGTGCGACAGAAGCAGTTGCTGGCCGTTCAGCATCCATTGAAAGTCGACTCGTTCATAGATCTTTGTGGCCAACTTTCGTATTTCCGGATCATCGCGGAAATACTGCCGCGCCGTTAGCACTCCGCCCAACAGCAAGGCGGTGTCGATTGACGACACTTCGCTTTGCCAGCGCCGCTCTCCTGTCTTCGCGTCGAGCCAATGATAGAACCAGCCGTGTTGTTGGAAGGCTTTATTTGCGAAGAACCGGAGTGTGTTACGTGTCCGTTCCAGAGCCTGATTGCGGCTGATCCAATTGCGATCAGCAGCGATGCAGAGCCCTGTCAATCCAAAGCCGGTCGCGGCTATGCTCGCCACGTTGCGGTGGTTCTCGTCCAGCATTGAGCCGTCCATGCGAGCGCGGTCGGAAACGAGCCCGGTATCCGGGTCTCCTTCTTCCCAGAAGTATTGAAAGGAGCGGCGCTCGAGGTCTTCGAGGAAGTCCTGGTCTTCACTGGTGAGTTTGGAAGACGCACCGACGGTCTGGCGAGAGGGGACGGTGATGGTTGAAAGAACAGGCTGTGTGAAAACTGAAGCGTAGGCGACCAGCAGCAGTAAGACTGCGACGACCGAAGTTGACCCAGAGAATGTATTTCGTGTGATTGAACTCATTTACTCTGGTCTTGGCTGGTCCGTCACAGCTTCGGAGTAGATTATTTCGCTTTGCTTTCTGGCTGCTGCCGGCCCCGTTGAAACAAAGCAGCAATGAGCAAAAACACGGCCCCGGTAGCAAATTCAATGGCGATTTCGAGTTTGCTCTTAACGCTTCCGCTCATGGTGAAAAACCCGGGTGCGTATGTGTCTCGGAACCCAACGGCCACCCATAGAACTCCGGCAACCAACGAAGCCCACAGCGCTACTTTATGTTTCATTTCACTTTCCCTTAATCTCATTCGACCACAAACTTTGCCTCGATGAGATCGTCTGAGTTTGCACCCACCATCACTTTGAACTCTCCCGGCTCAACAACGAAACGCATTTCGCGATTCCAGAAGCCCAGATGTTCCGGGGTCAGCACAAACTCCAAATGCTTCTTTTCACCCGGTTGAAGCGTCACGCGTTGAAATCCTTTCAGTGCTTTTACCGGACGCGTCATGCTTGCGGCAATGTCGCGAATATAAAGTTGGACTACTTCATCGCCCGGACGTTTGCCGACGTTCTCAACGTCGACGGTCACCGTCAAGTTGCCACTCGGGCGAATTCGCTGAGCGCTGAGTTGCAGGTTTGTGATCTTAAATTGCGTGTAGCTTAACCCGTAACCGAAAGGGAATTGCGGTGTCCAGGGAACATCGAGATACTTCGAGGTGTAACGGTTGTTGGCCTCAGGCGGACGGCCGGTGTTCATGTGGTTGTAATAGATCGGTACCTGCCCGACCGTGCGCGGCCATGTCACCGGCAGTTTGCCTCCGGGATTGACGTCACCAAACAGAACGTCAGCGATTGCGTTGCCTGACTCGGTTCCTCCCATCCAGGCCTCCAATATGGCAGGAACCTTTTCCACTACCCAACCTATAGTGAGCGGGCGCCCATTCATTAGGATCACGATGGTAGGCTTGCCGGTCGCGTGTATCTGCTTCACCAAATCCATTTGGCGACCGGGCAGATCAAGAGAACTCTTCGAAGCTGCTTCACCAACAGTCTCTGCCGGCTCACCCACGAAGACGAGGGCAACATCGCTGGCGCGCGCGGCGGCTACAGCTTCAGCGAAGCCTGCGGTTGAGTCGCCCTCGGTTTCACAGCCCTTCGCATAGCTAACCTTAGTCTCAGGCGAGACCTTCAGCTTGATGCCGGCCAGTGGGGTAACCGTGTCGGGCGGCTTGCCGTCGCCGCTCCACCAGCCGAGCGGTGCGCGTTTGTCGTCAGCCAGCGGCCCGATAACGGCGATTGAATGGACGGCCCTGCTCAAAGGCAGTGTGTCCCGATCGTTCTTCAAAAGCACTATTGAGCGGCCTGCAATCGCGCGCGCCGCAGCACGATTTTCAGTGGTAAGAAGCGCATTGCTTTCAAGCGTTTCATCTACATACGGATGTTCAAACAGTCCCAGCCGGAACTTGATGCGCAAGATGCGTCGCACCGCTTCATCGATCGTTGCCTGCGTTAGTTGTCCTTCACGGAGGAGTGTGGGACCTTGTTGATTGAAGGTCCGGCTCACCATCTCCATGTCCACGCCGGCATTCAGGGCGGCACGCGCGGCGTCTTTGTCGTCGGCGGCCAATCCGTGGTTGATCAATTCTTTGACGGAGGTGTAGTCGCTGACTACGAAGCCCTCAAACTTCCATTCGCCGCGCAGAACCTTGGTTAGCGTAAAGGGGTTAGCCGAGGTTGGCACGCCGTTGAGATCATTAAAGGCGCTCATCACAGTGCCGACGCCCGCATCGACGGCAGCTTTGAATGGCGGAAAGTAGACTTCTCGCAAAGTGCTCTCCGACATCTCGGTGGTGTTGTAGTCGCGGCCTCCTTCCGCCGCTCCGTAAGCAACCCAATGTTTGGCGCAGGCCAGGATCTTGTTTGGCGCACTGTAATCGCTTCCCTGAAACCCGCGAACGCGGGCGCGAGCGAAGGCGGCACCGAGGTATGGATCTTCTCCCGCGCCTTCTGTGATTCGGCCCCAGCGCGGATCGCGCGCGATGTCTAACATTGGCGCAAATGTCCAACGGAGGCCAGTTGAGTAAGCCTCTCTGGCTGCGATGCTGGTTGATTGTTCGGCTGACGAAGGGTCCCAACTACTCGCCTCAGCCAGCGGGATGGGGAAGATAGTGCGGTAACCATGAATCACGTCAAAGCCGAACAAGACCGGAATCTTCAGCCGCGATTCATCCATTGCTACATGCTGCAACTGGTTGGTGTTCTTCGCGCCACGAACGTTGAGAGTTGATCCAAGCAGGCTCTTGCGAACTAGATCCAGGTGTTCCGGACGGAAAGTTCCGTTGCCCTCGCCATCGAGTTGTTGCAGCTGGCCAAGCTTCTCTTCGAGGCTCATCTTTGCCATCAAGGCGTCGATTTGCCGTTCGACGTTTTTCGGCCGTTGCGACAGCGAGGAAGGTGCGGGCGCGAATAAGGAAATGAAAAGAACTGCCGGAATAAGAGCCAGGCGTATGAATTTGATTAGGTTCATTGTGTTTGTAGATTTAATCTTCGCCTAGTGGCGGCGGTCTGAGTGAAAAGACGTTTGTTCTTTTAGTCGTTGCGTTAGCGGGCTGAAATGGCTTAGAGCGTCGCGCAAATTTCGTAACCTCTTCCCGGCTTGAAAGGCCGGGCTAAACTCAATCGTCGCTCTGCGACGAAGACGTACGGCGGAAACGTACCGTAATATATTCTTTTCAGCTTTCGTTCGACCAGTCTACTCTATGAACTTCCGTCCCATAACTCGAAGCATCGGCAGCCTGTCGCTGTTGGCTGTTTGCGGCTGCATCTTTAATGTAACCGTCTGCGCCGCACAACGAGCGCCAGCATCCAGGGCTGCTCAAGTTTCATCCGAACAAATCATTTCCCAACTTCGCGAAGCAGCATCGTTGCTGGAAAGGGGCCGGGCTCCAGAAGCCGAACCAATTCTCCGCCGTGTGCTGGTGGCGAGTCCTAATAATTCAGATGCACACAATCTACTGGGAGTCGTTCTGGACCAGGCTGGCAAAACTGCCGAAGCCGAGCGCGAATACCGCGAAGCGCTGCGGCTTAACCCGAAGTTCGTCTCGCCCCTAGCGAACCTCGGGGTATTATTTTCGCGCACGCAGCGAATCCCGCAGGCAATAGAGGCATTCCTCTCGGTGCTGCGAATTTCGCCAAACCACCCGCAAGCGACAATGAATCTTGGAGTGCTTTACACGACTCGCGGCGAATATGAATCCGCGGTTGAACTGCTAAATCGAGCTCGTGAAATTCAGCCGGACTCGTTCGACATTTTCTACAATTTGGGAATCAGTCTTTACAATCTGAAGCGTTACGACGAAGCCACAATCGCCCTTCAATCCGCCTCCTCACTCTCGCCCGGGACCAAGGAGCCTCTGTACTTTCTGGGCCTGATTGCTTACGCACGCAATCTTGACGAAACCGCTCGCGAGCTTTGGGAGAGGGCTCTAACGTTGAACCAAAACTATGCCGGGGCCAATTTCATGCTGGGCGAGCTTTCCGTTAAGCGCAACGACTATTCAACAGCAAAGATCTACTATGAAAAGGCTTTGTCGCAAGATGCCGCGAAGGTCGTCTACCACATCCGGCTAGGAGGAGCGTACCTTTATCTCCATGATTTCAACAGAGCCTTTGAGATTTTCAAAAACGCTTCCGAACGATTTCCGCGCGTCCCCGAGACTCACTATTTCTTATCCGTTACAGCGCGAGCCAGAGGAGAATCGAATGTTGCCCAAATTGCTTTAAAGAAAGCTCTGGCAATCAATCCTAACTATGCTGATGCCCTGGCTTTGTTTGGGGCGATTCTCTTAGACAAAGGCGACCTCGCAGAAGCCAAAAAGCTCCTGGAAAAAGCCATTCAGGCTAACGATAATAATTATAACGCGAATTATGAATTGGGACGTTTGCTAACCAAACAACAAAAATATTCCGAGGCTCTAACGCTTTTGAAACGTGCCAGCAGAATCCTCCCCGAAAATGCCGAAGTTCATTACCAGCTCTTTTTGACGTATTCGCGGTTGAATCGCAAAGGCGAAGCTAGTCAAGAGTTGGAAATTTTCAAAAGCCTGAACAAGAAATAGGCGGAAGAGTGGCTCTGCGCCTCTCTTCCCGCCTTATTAGAATCTGGTTAGAAGCTCAGACGAATTTGAAATTCGCCGACTCTTCCAGCTAGAGCGCTCGTCGCGGTACCAAATTTTTCGGACTGAATTCGAGTCGAATCAGTATTCGAGATAAATGGAGACAGGTTCAGCTGGTTGAAAACATTGAAGAAGTTGAAACGCACGTTTAGGTTGGCACGCTCCCCCAATCCAAATTCTTTGGCTACTGCCAGATCAGTGGAGAAGTAGCGTGGCCCACGGAACCGATTGCGCCCGATGCCTGGAAGGTTTTGAAAGGGATTGTTTCCGTTGATGGTCGTGCTGAAATACGCTGGACCGCCGCCGGGGAAAATCCCTCCAGGCTGAAGGAAATTATCGGTTGAATTACCGAGCGGCTGCCGGCCGTTATAACTCGTCGGCCGAATATCACCAAACTCCCTTCCATTCGGTGCTCTCAGCGAGCTGAAAAGCTTCGGCGTCCAGGGGAACCCACTATTCCAGGTTGTGATCCCACTTAGCTGCCAACCGCCCAGCAACTTGCCCTTCAAAGAATTCCGGTTCCCCAACAGAGGAATATCCCAAACTCCAGACATCACAAATGCGTGGGTTACGTCAAAGTCTGACGGACCTCGCTCCTGGCGCTGATCAAGCGGGAACGATTGATTGGTACAAGCGCACGGCCCTTCAAACGATGTGGTATCTATACTCTTACTCCAGCGGTAGTTTGTATCAAATGAAAACTGCTTCAACAGACGTCCTTGTAAGCGCGCTATCATCGCGTTGTAGCTTGAATTCACATCGGGACTGGCAAAGTAAGCAGCACCGATATTTGGATTGAGTGTCGGTGCGGTGAAATGCAAAGGAAGGATCCTCACAAAATGGCGACCTTGACTCCCTTGATACCCCAGAGTTCCCACCAGGTGAGCCGGCAATTCATACTGGCCCTCCAATGAGTAGCGCATCACATAAGCCGTGGGCAAATTTTGCGGAGCACCATAAATCTCAACTGCACCGAGATTTGGCAAACCGTTGGCAGGATTCGTTCCACCGCCAATATTAGGATTGGCAGGATAGCCGAAGATGGAGCCATCGCTGCTGGCGACGAAAGCGATCTGTCCGTCGACAAATGGCGTTCCAAACCCGTCAGCAGCACCGGCCGTCCCACAACAGATTGAGAACAAGCCGCCATTCGGCGGATTACGCCGGGCATTGGCAAGGAGAGCATTGGCCAAACGATCGTAACCCAAGCCGCCGCCGCCGCGAATGACGAGTTTTCCATCGAACCTTTTTGGATTCCAGGCGAATCCCAGTTGCGGCCCGAAGTTGTTCAGGTCTTTCTTATATAGATGCTTGTCAGTTGTGATTCTCGCGCCTGCCAGGCCATTGTCTGGTCCCAGCAGCAAATTGCCGATAACGCCGTCAGAAGCAGTAACTGAACTGAAATATGACCAGCGCAATCCAAGATTCAGCGTCAAATTTGGCCGGAATTTCCAGTCGTCCTGAACAAAAAACCCGACTTCGCCCGTGTGAAATTTGGTGTTATTGGCTGACGGCTTACCATTTTGATCTGCCACCACACCTTCGAATATAGGTGTCCCATTCGCGAAATTCCAAAGGCGATGGAAAGAATAGATTGGCCTGGCGCCACCAACCTCGCCGTTGCTATTCAAATCGAGCCGATATTCTCCCCCGATCTTTAAGACGTGATTACCGCGAATGTTAGTCAAAGCATCGCGGAAATCCAGTTGCTTTTCGTCAATGACGCCTGGAGTATTTGGTCCTTGTGGAAAGCCAAAACGTAACCGGTCACCGAAAACTCCTTCGATTTCGATCCGCGGCAGACCAAGATTCGCTTCAGGATTTGATTTTGTTTCATCATATCCCCAGCGCGTAAGATTAAAGCGCGCTTCGTTTGCCATAGTCGAAGAGAGAGTTCTGTTATAAATAACACCTAACGCATAGCTTAAACGTTCTGAAACGACATCGGCCTGGGGGCGGCTCTGAGCAGATCGATCTGAAGTATTCGCCGTATTCGGAACGATGAACGAACTAAAGGTGAGCCTGTCTTTTTCAGTCGCCTGATAATCAATGCGAGTAATATATTGATTGCCCCTGAAACTCGCTGGGTTTGCTAACTGAGCAAGTTGCAGATCAGCGACACCATCGAACCCTCCCCCCAAGGGATTCGCGAAGGTTGGCACATAGGTACCATACGTACCGGCAATGGAGCCAACGTCCAATCCGTTACCTACAACCTGGCAGGGAACATTTACGGCGCCACAAGTTACGGGAAGAATTTGTAAGATTCTTGGTTCTACACCTGAAGATGACAAAACCCTCGACGTCAAAGTCCCGGCTCGGGCGGTAAGGAGGGTTGAACGAAATTGCGGCGTCTCTATTATCGATGTATAGGTATTATCGGTAGTCTCCCTTAACCCTTCATAAGCGAAAAAGAAAAACAGCTTGTTCTTTCCGCTAATAACCGACGGGCCACCTTCTCCAAAACGGGGCAAGTACACGGGCCCACCTAAACTTCCACCAAAGGATTTGTATTTCCGCTCAACCCGAGTTGGGCCGTCGGTAGTGATATTACCGATACGGCTCGGCAACTTGTTAAAGGCATTCAAGGATGGGTCGTTGAGTTTGAAAAACACACTTCCATGCCACTCATTGGTGCCGTTCTGGGTAACGACTTTGATTTGCGCACCACTGTTTCTCCCGTCCTCAGCGGAATAGGTGGATGAAACAACGGAAACTTCTTTGACACTCTCCTGGCTTGGCGTAATTACTGCACCACCGCCCCAGGTCTGGCTGTTAACGCTTGTGCCGTCTATCTGGTAATTGTTTGAGGAAACACGCTGCCCGTTAGCTGAAATTGGTTGTACATTCTCAGTCGCGAAAATCGAGTTGTTTGATCCTCCTGGACCCGACGTATTGGGAAGACCAACCGAGTTGCCGTTAGATCCTCTGGCTCCAGTGCCGAAAACGCCGGGTGTCAATCGAGCCAGCTCATATGGGTCGCGCCCCGCTTGTGGCAATCGCAAAATCTCCTCGTTGGTAATCGTCTTATCGACATTCGCGTTTTCAGTTTCCAGCAAAGTGGCTGCATCCTGAGTAACAGTGACGGTGGCGCTCACATCGCCAGCTTCCAGCGCAACGTCGAGACCCTGCACTGATTCAGCGTTGATCATGACGTTCTCAAATATCTTTTGCTTGTAACCCGCTTTCTCGACGGCCAGCGTGTACTTTCCGGGCGCCAAATTCGTGAATCTGTAGAAGCCTTCTCCGCTGGCAGTGACCTCCTGCGCCTTAGCCGTCTCAGTGTTTGTCAGCGTCAGTTTGGCTTCAGGCACTAAGCCGCCTGCGGTGTCAGAGACCGTACCCTGAATGCCGGCCTTGAATTGGGCGTTGGCTGATCCGAGGAACATCAACAGGAAAAGCGCGCAAATTGTGAGACGGACCACGCTGGACAGAGTTCGGTTCATTGAAAGGGCCCTCCTAAAGGCCAAACAGGAAATCTCAGTTACTAACATTTATGACAGAAGCCAGTGCCACCACGATTTACCTGCGCGGCACTCGGCAGATTATTAGACCGCAACACCCAGTGGCTAATCAGGGGAAACTTCGAAATACTACGTGGGGGAGGGGTTTTTGTATGTGCGCCAGCACTCTTATCGTGGGGAATTAATAGCACTAAAAAACTAAAACTTCAATGTGTATTTCCCCGGGAGACTCTGGTAAGCTGAGCGCCTCGAATACGTAATTCCGTAGGCTCCCGCAGCCCCTAACCGCTGGTTGGGGCTCGCGGGTGGCGAATTGATGCTGGCCCCAGACGCCGCTGCAATGATGGTGTCATGGCGTCTGTAACCCAGACGCGGAACGCTTTCAATTTATTTCCGTAATCTTAGTTCAAACCGTTAGAAGGGAAAGATAACCGATGCAACGAAGAACACTGCTGCTCTGTCTGCTTGTGCTGGGCCTAATCGCAGGCGCGTGCAACCCCGGGACGCAACAAACAACTAATGGCCCGCGGAAAAAGAAGGGACCCAATGAGCAGGTCAAGATTGGTTTTTCAATGGACACATTGAAGGAGGAGCGCTGGACGCGGGACAAAAACCTGGTTGAGAAGCGGGCCAATGAGGTTGGCGCCGCGCTTAATGTGCAAGTTGCAAACGGTAGTGATAGCGAACAGATCAAGCAGGCAGAAAACATGCTGACGCAAGGCATTGATGTTCTGATCGTAGCGCCGCACAACGGCGAAATTGCAGCTTCGATTGTTGAGGCGGCACACAAGCAGGGTGTGCCTGTTATTTCCTATGATCGCCTGATCAAGAACTCGGATGTCGATCTATACATTTCGCATCAGGTGGTGAAGATGGGTGAGATGCAAGCACGTTACTTGCTCGAACACGTGAACAAGAAGCCGGCAAACTTTGTTATCGTTGGCGGTTCACCAACTGACAACAACGCCTTGTTGTTGCATCAGGGACAGATGAACGTGTTGCAGCCGGCTGTGGATCGCGGCGACGTAAAAATTGTTGCCGATCAATACGCGAAAGAGTGGCAGGCAAGCGAGGCTCTCAACATCGTCGAGAATGCTCTGACGCGAACAAACAATCAGGTTGATGCCGTAGTGGCCTCAAATGACGGCACGGCGCGCGGGGCAGTGCAGGCCCTCGAGGGCCAGCACCTGGCCGGCAAGGTTTTGGTTTCCGGGCAGGATGCAGACCTCGCTTCGCTGAAGCTCATCGTTGAAGGCAAACAGACGATGACGATTTACAAACCGATTCAGCCACTTGCCTACGGAGCGGTGGACGCAGCTATAAAGCTGGCGCGCGGTGAAAGCCTTTCGACGACTGAGACCATCGACAACGGCTTTAAGAAGGTACCGGCAATTCTGCTGGAGCCGGGTGCGGTCGACAGAGAAAATCTTACCAGCACCATAGTCAAAGACGGCTACCACACGCTGCAGGAAATTTGCGCTGGACTGCCGCCGGAGAAGTGCCCTAAAGAATAGGTTGACGTGAGCATTTTGTAGGAATAGAGAAAAGGAGATTTTCCATTTGTCATTTGACATTTCTCATTTGTCATTTAGTTCGACACTTAAATCCGTTGGGGTGCGACGAATGTTGTTCGTGATTTCTTTTCGGTTTAAGGCGTCGACTCGCATCCCAAATAACAAATGAGAAATGTCAAATGATAAATGGAAAATCTCCCTAATCAATTAAGCAAGTAGGACTCAACACTCAAGGCCAAAAACCAGCATGCCCGCTGTCCAACCATTCCTGTCGATGAGCAGCATCACCAAGACCTTCCCGGGTGTTCGCGCGCTTGATGGTGTCAGTCTAGATCTACAAAAGGGTGAGGTTCACGCGCTGGTTGGCGAAAATGGCGCCGGTAAGTCCACCTTGATGAAAGTCCTCGGTGGCGTCTATCCACACCCCCAGTATGGCGGGGAGATTTTCATCGAAGGCAGCCAGCAGCAGTTCAGCGGGGTCCGCGACGCCGAAAAGGCCGGCATAGCGGTTATCTACCAGGAACTCTCCCTAGTCAGGGAAATGACCGTCGGTGAAAATATTTTTCTCGGACGCGAACCGCGCAAGTTCGGCGTCATTCGTTGGGAAGATCTTTATCGTCGCGCAAGCCAATTGCTCGCCGATCTGCATTTGTCGATCGACCCGCACACACTCATCCGCAACCTTGGTATTGGCCAGCAACAGTTGGTGGAAATCGCGAAGGCACTTTCACACGACGCACGTATCCTTGTGCTTGATGAACCAACTGCGGCGCTTAACGATGGCGAGGTAGCGACGCTGTTTGTCATTCTCAACAAACTACGAGCGCGCGGCGTTGGGATGATCTACATTTCACATAAGCTCAATGAGGTATTTCGGATTAGCGACCGCATCACGGTCCTGCGCGATGGCAAAACGGTGGGCACAAATGAGACTGCGGCCTGGACCGAGCCCCAGATCATCGCGCGCATGGTGGGACGCGAAGTGGGCGACATCTTTCCGGTCATCGATCACGCCCAGGGCGAAACTATCTTTGAAGTGACAGATTTTTCGGTGACTGATCCCGCGGTGGCCGGCAAGAAGTTGGTAGACAGCGTTAGTTTCTCGGTCAGGCGTGGGGAAGTGTTGGGAATTGCCGGCTTGATGGGCGCGGGTCGCAGCGACCTGCTGATGGGCATCTTCGGGGCGCACCCCGGCCGCGTCTCGGGTCAGATCAAACTCGAAGGCCGGCGGATTGATATCGGCAGTCCTGCTGATGCAATAAAACAGGGCATAGGCTTTGTTACTGAGGATCGTAAGCGATTTGGCCTGGTGCTGGATCAAACAATTCTCAACAACATGACGCTCGCGGGCTTGCGACGCATCTCGGGACGCTTTCTTACCAGCGTCGATGCCGAGTCGGCTGCCGGTGAACGCTCGATGAAGGAACTTCGCGTCAAGGCTAACTCGGTCTTTACTATTGCCGGCACCTTGTCTGGCGGCAATCAGCAAAAAGTTGTATTGGCAAAGTGGTTGTTGACTAACCCGCGGGTGTTGTTTCTAGACGAACCAACGCGCGGAATTGATGTCGGTGCGAAGCAGGAAATCTACGCACAGATCAACAGGCTCGCGAAAAGCGGACTTGCTATTGTGCTGGTGTCTTCGGAATTACCGGAAGTCCTGGGAATGTCAGACCGTATCCTTGTGCTGCATGA
>Ga0070698_100005796_pt1 | contig 13506 bp, 13 predicted proteins | sample KBSK1502metaG_FD_65477 | JGI IMG/M metagenome (GOLD analysis project Ga0070698, IMG submission 65477) | Corn, switchgrass and miscanthus rhizosphere microbial communities from Kellogg Biological Station, Michigan, USA - KBS K1-50-2 metaG | ecosystem: Host-associated > Plants > Roots >... | reverse complement strand
GAGTATCCGAACCTCTCGGCCTATGTCGCCCGCGGCGAAGCCCGGCCTGCCTACAAGCGTGCTTTCGAAGATCAATTGGTGGCTTTCACCGGCAACCCACCGCGCGGCTGATAGAGGCCCGTTCTGGGGTCGTGAGCCGTCATGTACGCCTTGTGCTCGTGAACGGCAGATGCCTTATACTTCGCACCTGAATGCAGACTGCCGGTGAACGGCCCCTTGGGGTCTTTTTTCGATCAAGGAGAGATGCTGACGGTAGTTTTCGGCCACCTCGATGGTGCGGTACTGATAGCGGATTCGAGGAAGATCGACCGGTCGATCTCGATAGTCGCTGAAAGCGAGGAAACTCCAGAGCAGTCAAATTTCTCTTTAAAATCAAAAGCCATGCGCATCTGACGGTCCGGCGGTCGGAAGTTTTTAGGGCAATAAGATTTTATTCAGATAAATCAACGCGTTACATTAGATCGGGACAATCGAGTGGGAGTGAACGGAAAAGAGCGAACGCTCGAACGGGGTCGAAACGGCCATTCGGCGACAGTTTGGCGACCGACTGTCTTTGCCCAACGCCGCCTCTGGATTCCTCGGCGCTCCAAGTTTCGCATGGCGATATACTGATGCCATTGATTGGCGTTCTCGTGCGGAAGGACCATGCCCATGAAATACGATGTTGTGGTGGAAACTGCGCAGGCAGAGCTGGTGGCAGCAGTCCGGGCCATGGTGCCCATCACCGATATCGCCCGAGCATGGAAGCCGGCGCTCGATCAAGTGTGGGCGTTCTTGAAAACGAATGGCGAATTGGGCCTCGGACACAACTTGTTCCTCTATCATCACGCAGAACGCCGGAATGAGGCGATGAATATCGACTTCGGTGTCCAGGTGGCGCACCCGTTCGAACTGAAGGGCGACATCCGATGCATCGAGACGCCGAGTGGTGAGGTCGCAAGGACAGTTCATGTCGGTCCTTACGATCGATTAGGCGACGCCCACAATGCAATCCACGCTTGGTGCGCTGGGAACAACCGGAAAATCGCGCAGGCTTCGTGGGAAATCTACGGTGACTGGAATGACGATCCGGCTCTGCTCGAGACGACGATCAAGTATTTGCTGGCCTGAAAGTCAGCCCTCCGGCAGTATTTCTCACGGTATCGTGCAAACGACCTCAGAACAAACCCATATAGATAATCAATCTCGAATGTGCGTCGTTGACCATTGAGTGGGAGTGAAGACCACCAAGTCGAGGCCGCAGCCGGGGAGGACCTGGCGCTGCTCACTGCGGGTTCGTCGCTGGCTTCGTCTCAGGCATCGCGCTCCAGACCAACAGCACTGCTGCCAGCCCCACCGCCGCCAGGCAGGCGAATGCTGTTGTCGTTCCGAACCGATCGGCGACCCAGCCTGCGAAGCTGGTGCTCGCCGTGGCGCCAACCCCGATCGCGAGACCGATAAAACCCAGCGACAGGTTGAAACGGCCTGATCGACCCGCGACGTCGCTCGCCACCAGCGGCACCATGACCCCAAAAGACGCAGCGGCGATCCCGTCCAGCGCTTGGATCAATACCAGTGAAACAGGATCTGTTACGAGTGCGAACAGGAGACCGCGTACCGGCAGCGTGCAAAATCCCAGGAGCAGAACAAATCGTCGTCCGCGCGTCTGAGCGAGCAGCCCGATCCTCGGAGAAATCGCGGCAACGATGCCTTGCGGCAATACGATGCAGGCAGCGATCAGCAGATTAGCCACACTGCCGGCGTGCTTCGTCAGCGCGTTGCCGGCGAGCGGCAGCATTGCTGCGTTGGCAAACGTGAAGAGCATGGCGCAGAGGGCGAAGATCAGGAGACTGCGGTTGGTAAGCAAGCGGACAACCGGTTCGCGTCCGGCCGGCAACGCTGCGTCTTCCCGACGCGCCGGCGATGCCGCAGTGCCAACCCGCGCCAACGGTAACAATGAGAGTATGGCCGGAGCCGTCATCGCCGCCGTCAAGAAAAACACCGCGCGTTCCGATACATAATACCCGCAGGCGCCCATCAGCGCGGCGCCGATGCCGTTCCCGATCGAGGCAAAGCGAGCATTGCGACCGAGCCGCAACCCGAGCATCACCGGCCCGGCAATGGCTAAGCTCATCGCCGCGATCGCCGGGCCCAGGGTGCAGCTCGAAAAACCGTGGAGCACTTCGGCCGTATAGACGCCGAGCGGCACGGGCCACACCGCGAACAGCAGCGCGCTCGCGCTGAAGGCGAGGACGCTGAAGAGCGCAACACCGGCCTTGCTGCTGACCGCATCGACCAAGGCGCCGGCCGGCACCTGGCTCGCCATCGCTGTGATCGTGCCGAGGCTCAGCGCCAAGCCGATCGCGGTTTGCGTCCAGCCCTGGGTCGTCAGGTAGACCACAACGAACGGTCCAAACCCCGTCTGGATATTGGCGACGAAGAGGTTGAGCCAATCGAGCCCGCGTTCCGCCGATGATGTTGACGTTAGCCGGGTGCAGCTCTTTCGTGGCCGAGCCGCGGCGCCGGCCGTATCATTTGCCGACATCGGAGGATGCTGGGGTTTCGGGCGGCCCGACCATCGCGGCGGAAGCCGCGTCCGGCTTGTATTCGGGGGCGGCTTGAATGTCGGCACGGCCAAGGCTCAGTGACACCTTCCGGTCACGGTCACCCGGCGAGAAGTGAAACAACTGCCAATCGACGGCTATCTTGCGGCTGCCGACGCCGAGAAACCCGCCGAAATCGACGACGGCGGCGCGAGGACGGCCCTCGGCATCGACGATGACATCGACCACGAGACCCAAATCTTCATTATTCGGTCCCCTGACCTTCTTGCCGAGGATGTTGATGGCCTCGGTCGGGGGCAGCGGCTCGAGGTTTTTCGGGGCTGCCGGCTCAGGTTTGGCTGGTTCTTGCGGCGCGGGTGGAGTTGGGGTCGGCGAAGCCGGGGGCTGCTCTTGCGCGAGGACGAACTCTACGATGGCGCAATCGCGCGATAAGGCTGCGACATCGGACGGCACCGCGATGGCCGCGACCGAGGCTGCGGCGACAGCCAACAAAGCCCGAAATCCCGAAGCTGCGCTCATCCTCCACTGACGGCATTGCGTTGGCGGTGGAGCATATTGCTATAAACACCCTTTCGCCGCAGCAACTCCGGTAGCGTACCGTCTTCGACAATGCGACCGCGCTCCAGCACTACGATACGATCGTAATTGTTGAGGGTCGAAAGCCGGTGAGCGACCGCGATCAGTGTACGACCGTTGATCAACCGGCTCAAAGCGTCTTGGACTAGCTGCTCCGACTCGGTGTCGAGAGCGGAAGTCGCCTCATCGAGCAGGATGATCGGCGCGTCGTACAAAAACGCCCGGGCGATTGCGATGCGCTGCCGTTGTCCGCCGGAGAGCTTGAGCCCTCTTTCGCCGACAATCGTGTCGAAACCGTGTGGCATCCGACTGATGAACTCGGCGCAATGCGCCGCTTCCGCCGCACGGCGCACCTCGGCATCGGAGGCCTCCGGCATGCCGTATCGCAGGTTTTCCATTACCGAGCGGTGAAATAGCGCGATATCCTGATGCACCACTGCGATCGAGTGGTGCAGGCTTTCCTGCGTGATCGCGGAAATGTCCTGCTCGTCGATCAGCACATTTCCGCGTTCCGGGTCGTATAGCCGTTGCAGCAACGCAAGGACAGTGGACTTCCCGGCGCCCGACTTGCCGACCAGCCCAACTTTCTGGCCCGCCGGAATATGCAGGGAAAAATCCTGCAAGACGCGCTCGCTGTTCGGATAGCTGAAGCAAACACCCAAGAACGAAACCGAACCGCCCAAGTTGATCAACGGCTTGGCATTTGGGGCGTCGTGCATATCGTGGGGCTGCCCGAGCACCCGTACGGCTTCGTCGAGCTTGGCGAATTGCTGCAGCAGATCCACCATGGCCATCGCGAAATCGCGTGACGCGTGCAGCACGGTAAAGCCCAGCGTGGTTGCCAGCACGACATCGCCGGTGGTGATCCGATGCGCGCTCCACAGCACGATCGACCAAGTCAACACGCCTGCCGTGACGATGAAGACAGAGAATGCATGCAGGATCCGCAAGCGTTCCAGCGAGCGCAGGCTGTCGCTCTGCGCTTCCATTTCGTGCCCGATGATCCGCGATAGCCGCTCGCGTTCCCGTCGTCCTGCCGCGAAGGCGCGCACGAGTCCGATGTTGTTGACGATATCTATCAGGTCTCCGGCGACTCCCGCTGCACGCGAGGCAAAACGATCATGCAGATGCCGGCTCCGCGCAGCAAAGTGCCGGACCACCATCCCTAGGATGACCGCGATGATCGATAGTACGACGGTCAGATGCCAGTTGACGATACCGAGAACGGCGATACTGCTGACCACCGCAGCGGCCGGCGGGATTGTCGTCCAAGTGAGCGAATTTTCGATCGTGAGCGCCGCATTCGCTGCCGTGATGATGCGGCCGGCGAGCGCCCCGGGGAAACGATCGACGAAATAGTTTGGCGAATGTCCTGTGAGGTGCTCGAACAGGTCCATGCGGAGGTCGCCGCCCAGCGCAACAAAAGCGCGCGCCGCGACCCAGCCGGCCAGCCGCCAAAGCAAGTTGTCGCCCGCGACGACGCACAACAGGAGACCGACCGCGGACCACAGTTGGCCTGCGGGAGGATTTCCGGATCCTAGGACGTCGACAAGGTTCTTGACCCCGTATTGCGAGCCGATAGCACAGGCGACCGCTGCGAGTACCGCTACCAGGACGACAAGATGGCTGCCGAGGCGACGGCGCACATAGTAAAGCAGGAATCTGCCGGGTCTGCGGGTCGCGAAAACGGGCAACGGCATGCTTCCATTCCTCCCGGCTGACAGGGCTTTGTCGCCGCTCAAGGGGCCGGCACGATCTCGACCGATCCCATATGGCTAATGAGATCGAGCGCTATAACGCCGTGAAAGCTGGTGCAATTCCCAAGCGCGTACGCGGCGATCAGCGGGATGGAGAAGGACGAGAAGCCGACGATCTCACTCGTCGGATTGCCAGGCTTTTGCATTTTCCTTTAGACCGCCTGCCGCAAGGGCTGGCGGCGCGCGATGACGCGCCGATAGACGCTGAGGTAATCCTCGGCCATTCGACGCGATGTGAAACGTTCCTCGAAGACGCGACGAACCCGGGCGCGGTCTAGGCCCCGCAGGTCTCTGGTGACCGCCGCAGCCTCTTCCTCGCTATCGACGATGAAGCCGGTGATGCCGTCATCTATGACCTCAGGAACCGACCCCTTGCGAAAGGCGATGACAGGTGTGCCGCAAGCCATCGCCTCGATCATCGCGAGCCCAAACGGCTCCCGCCAGGCGATCGGGAACAAGAGCGCCGCCGCGTTGCCGAGAAACTCGGCCTTTTCGTCGTCGCTGATCTCGCCAATGAACTCGACATGCGGTGCTTGGAGCAGCGGCTCGATGCGCTCTGCAAAATATTCTTGGTCGACCCGGTCGACTTTGGCGGCGATCTTGAGCGGCATCCCGGCGAGGGCAGCGATGCGGATCGCTGCGTCGGGCGCCTTTTCCGGCGAGATCCGACCGAGGAACGCCAAATAACCGCCGGCGCCGAAGCCGGGCAGCAGCGAGCGTTCCGGAATACCGTGCTGGATGGTCGCGATGTAGCCTGCCTGCGGGAGCGGCTCGCGCTGCGCCTCGGAAATCGACACGACCGGCACATCGCCGAAGGTATCGTAGATGGGGCCGAGCTCGCGCAGATCCAATCGTCCGTGCAAGGTTGCGAGGAAAGGCACCGCTGTCCGCCGCAGGATGGGGTAGCCGAGGTAATCGACGTGAAGATGGACGATGTCGAACTCGTCGGCTCGCCGCGCCAGAAGCTCCAGCAAGACGATGTGCGGAGCGAGATAGTCCCGTATCGTCTTATCGAGACGCAGCGCACATGGCCAAGCTGGCTCGAGTTGAGCCCGGGTTACGCTGTCACCGCTGGCAAATAGCGTCACCTCGTGGCCAAGGCCAGCAAGCTCGTCAGAGAGATAGGCGACGATCCGCTCGGTACCACCATAAAGCTTGGGCGGCACCGCTTCCATCAGCGGCGAGACTTGCGCGATCTTCATGAATCCGCCTGATTTGGTTATCAGTCTGAGGGACAAACGGGACAAATGTGCACGGCATTCCTACGAGCCGACAGTTGCGGCGACTGGTCGCAATCGGTCCGATAGATCAGGCGATTTTCGGTAGCAGCGACCTTCGGCGTAGAGTAGGAACGAAATTAGAGGTGCCGGGCTTGCCAGGCCGATATCGCCGGAGTACCTCATACGCGACTGAACTTGGGAGCGCTGCGATGACAGATAGAATTTCCGATGTTCCGGCGGCGCCGGCCGAGGCCGTTAGCCCCTCCGGCATCAACCACCTTGTGCTGAATGTTCGCGACATCGACGAGTCGCATAAATTCTGGACCGAGATTGTCGGCTTTAGGCAGGTTGGCGAATTGCACCCGCGCGCCGACCGTCCGACCCCGCCGAAGATGCGCTTCTATAGCGCCGTCAATGACGGCAAGCTGACCCACCACACCGTTGCCTTGGTCGAGAGCGCGAACCTGCCCCCGCCCGCCGATTGGGTGCTGGCCAACAGCCAGGTCGCGATCAACCATGTCGCACTGACGATGCCCAATCGCGAGGCTTGGCTGAAGCAGCTCGCCTTCCTGCAGAGCCGCGGGGTCAAGTTCAACTGGCGCGTCAATCATGGTGTGACGCACAGCGTCTATATCAACGACCCGAACGGTTACGGCGTCGAGTTCCTCTACGAAATGCCGCGCGAGATGTGGGAAAACGATATCGACGGCGGGATCAATTGGCTCGAAAACCTGCCGACCGAGGGCCCCGAAGCGCTCGTCGACCGCACCGACACGCCGAGCTTCGGCCAGCGGCAACCCGCGGCGGCCCCTGCGGAGTAGGCCCCTCTCCCCGCAAGCGGGGCGAGGGAGGGGCCCGCGCCAGTGGGAGGGTGAGGGGTTATTCGCCCGACGCGTCGGGCTGGAGGACGCCGCGGCGGATCTGGTCGCGCTCAATCGATTCGAAAAGCGCACGGAAATTGCCCTCGCCAAACCCCTCATTGCCTTTGCGCTCGATGATCTCGAAAAAGATCGGGCCGATCACGGTCTCGGTGAAGATCTGCAGGAGGAGGCCTTGGCCGGCGCCCGGTGCGCCGTCGATCAGGATGCGGTCGCGTTGCAAGCGCGCGAGATCCTCGCCGTGTCCCGCTACCCTCGTATCGACCGCCTCGTAATAGGTGTCGGGCACCGACATGAAGGAGATACTGCGTGCCTGCAGGGCCTCCACCGTCGCGTAAATATCGGCGGTGGCGAGCGCGATGTGTTGGATGCCCTCGCCGTGATAGGCCTCGAGGTATTCGGCGATCTGCGACTTGTCGTCGGCGCTCTCGTTGATCGGGATGCGGATGCGGCCGCAGGGGCTCGTCATTGCCTTTGACTTGAGCCCGGTCAGCTTGCCTTCGATGTCGAAATAGCGGATCTCGCGAAAATTGAAGAGCCGCTCGTAGAAATTCGCCCATAGCTCCATCCGCCCGCGATGGACATTATGGGTCAGGTGGTCGATTGCGGTGAGCCCCACCCCCGGCGGCGCCGGGCCGGCGATGATGAGCGGGATAAAGTCGACATCGTAGATCGTCCGGTCGCCATAGCGGTCGACGAGATAGATCAGGCTTCCGCCGATCCCTTCGATGGCCGGGATGTTGAGCTCCATCGGCCCGACCTTGCCGTGCACCGGCTTGGCGCCGAGTGTGATCGCGCGGTCATAGGCCTTGGCGGCATCGGCGACGCGAAACGCGATCGCGCAGACCGAGGGCCCGTGCAACCGCGCGAAGGCCTGGGCAAAGCTCTCGGGCTCGGCGTTGAGAATGAAATTGACGTCGCCCTGCTTGTAGAGCGTAACGTTTTTCGAGCGGTGACGCGCCGTCGCGACAAACCCCATACGCTCGAAGAGCGCGGCCAGCGCCTGCGGATCGGGACCGGTATATTCGACGAACTCGAACCCTTTCGTCCCCATCGGGTTGTCCCAAAGATCGCGTTTGGACGTTGTCATCGAGGGCGCCTCCCGTGGCTGTGCCTCAGCCTCAGGATGTGGTCGATGCTCCCTTCGTCTCCAAGGAGGAGGACGGGATAGTGACGCGCCGCGGAGCGATCGGGGCTGCCGCAATGCTGCTCAAATCGATCTCCGGCATCGGCAGGTCGAGCGCGCCGAGGACCGCGTTGGCGAGCTCGTTGTAGCTCTTGAAGCTGCGGCGGAGCCAACCACGCCAATTGGGCATACCGCCGCTGGCATGGGCCTCGAAGGTCGCTTCGCGGCCGTCGAGCGCCGAGGAGACATGGTCCCAAGCCAATAGCAGTAGAGCCGAACGCTGCAGCGCGGTATAGCCGCCGCCACCAAAGCATTCTTCGAGGCCCGCCGCCATTTCGGGGGTCGCGAGATCACGGTCGGACGGCGCGACGACAAGCGAGGAGCCCGGCAAGATCCGCAGGATCTCGGAAATCCGCTGACGGGATTTGAAGAGTGCGATGCCGCCCGCGGCGAGATGCGTGTGATTGGGAAAGCAATAGCCTGCCGGCGTAAATTCGGGGTCGCGCTCGGCCGCCGTCAGACAGCTGCGCACGGTCTGCACCTCGGCAATCAGATCGACCAGGTACTCGATCGTCTGCTCGTGCTCCTTGAGGCCCATCGCATGGGTCAGGGCGAGCGCGAGGCCCAACGTGAACTCCGCCTTCGACAGCCAATTGTAGAGGTGATGCCACCGCAGCCAGCGCGGGATCGCCTCGGGCGAGAGGTCGACGAAAAACACGCGCTCCCAAGGGACGAAAACGTCATCGAGCCACATCTGGCCGTCGAGTTCGTCAAACCGGCTGCTGAGCGGGGCAAGAAAAGGATTGCCGTCGCGCGTGGCGATCTTGCGGCACAAGGTCGTGACCCCAGGCGCATTGACCGGCATGATGAAGCCGGCACGGTACTCATCGATCTCGATGCCGCACAAAGCGCCGATATAGACATCCTCGGCATAGGCCGGGCTCGTATGCATGCCGAGCTTGCCGCGAATGACGACCCCCGCATCACTCTCGCGCACGAGTTTCAGCGCGACACGGTCGCGCGGGTCCGGCTGCATGCGCTGGCCGATGATGGGCGCGCCGCCGCAAAAAGTCAGAAACCGCCCGGTGCGGGCGATCTCCTCGCGATAGGCCGTCGCCTCGACGATCTGCTGTTCTGGAGCCTTGCGCGCCTGCACCGCGGTCAACACGCCAAGCGCGATCAAATTGCCATAGGCCGGAGTATGAGTGATATTGCCCGCGCTCAGAAATGTCGTTTTCGCAAACGACCGGCCCATTCCGATCAGATCATCGACGCTCTTCGGCAGCATATAGGCCCATGGTATCCGCTCTCCGCCGGCAATCGGCGGCGCCAGCAGCACGTCTTGCCAGTCCGGATCAAGATGGCGGTCGTACCAGGCGGCGTATTCTTCCACCATCGCCCGGGTGGCGGGGTGGGAGGTCACATCATCAGCCCAGCCCTCACCCATGACCCACACCCTGCGTCCATCCCGCAGCGACTGGCGGTAGTCGGCGCCGGTTCTCATCGCGCGCCCGAAGTGCGGCTCAAATTGAGATTCGCTTTCACAACGGCTATCGTCACCTCTGCAAAAGTGGGGATCCAGAGCTTGCTCTGGCTTGAACCGGGGCGCAACCGCGCCCCTCGCCCCTGAACTCCCGTTCGCGCGACAAAGACAACAAGGAGCGGTGGTCTGGTGGCTTCCGATGCAGTCTTGGTCGGCCGAGACTGCTTAGTGCGGCTGCCGCGGTGGTGAAATCCACCCTGATTACCTCCTGTTTCTGCAGAGAAAACAAGACTTCGAAGCGGTGCTGCCGACAAGACCTCCGATAAGCCCAATCGCGAAGTCACCGAATGGACACGGGAAGAGCGGCTGCCCAACCCTTGGTAGCAACCCCCGGCGGGGAGAAGTTCGAAAACTGGCTTATGCGAGCCCTGCCTTGCGGAAGCCTTCGATTAGGTGCTCGCGATCTTCAGAGCGGAGCTCACGGAGTTCGTTCAAGGGCAGCGACATCAGGGACCGAAAAGGTTCCCCGAACCGCGCCAGCGCCTCGGTCATCACCGCGCGTGCCTCATCGACCTTGCCTACTTGTCCCAGAGCGGCAATCAATGTGTTGTAGGGTTGGCGGAAATTGGGAAATGACTGCCGCAGTTGACCAGCCGCGACGATCGCCTCTTGATATTGCTCGCTCCAGTAGCGCGCCCGTGCCGTGAAGTGTAGCCATAGCGGCGTGAGCGGATCGAATGGGCTCAGTCGCATCGCCGTCTGTAGCGGTTCGATCGCAGTGCGCGGAAAGCCACCCCAGAGGCGGGCGCCGCCGAGAGCCCCATAGGCCGCGGCAGAGTTGGGATCGAGGCCGAGGCTTTCGGCATGCCGTCCCGAGGTCCAAAGAGCGCGGGCGGGCGCTGCGCACCCTCCTCTACCCCTTCCGCCGCGATGAGACGGTGCAATATCTGCGGGCCGGCTGAATTCCCGTGAACCGGGAAAATAACCGGGAATTATCTCGATTCGGCCCGCGACCTCTTGATTTCTGTAAGCGATTTCAAACAGTTGCGTGAAAATTCCCGCGTCGCCTAACCGGGAATTTTTTCGCGTCTAACCGAGAATTAAATACCGCTAATCGGGAAAATAACGGGAACCGCATCGCCGAGCCATCCACCGAGACCATCGGCCACGAAGCTACGACACCTTTATGGCGAATCCGAGTAGGGTCCGAGCTACAGCCCGTCGGCGACGGGCGAATGGTAGCGGCGCAATGCCGCGAGATGATCGCTCATCGTGTGGCCGGGGATGCGCTTGTGGTGGCGGCGGTTGAACATCGTCGTCAGGCAGAGATGCGAGGCGCCGGCCGCTTTCCAGAAGCGGGTCTCCTTGGCCCAATCCGCTTCCGTTCCGGTGCCCATCGATACCCAAACCTCGATCCCGACATTGGCGGGGTTGCGGCCGGCCTCTTCGGTCAAGCGGCGCAGCTGGCCGAAGATGTCCAGCGCCTCCTGGTCGGGCGGATAGGCGTTCGGCATCCAGCCGTCGCCCCATTTGGCGATGTGCGGCAAGGTGCGTTCGTGATGCCCGCCGAACCACACCGTCACCCTGCGCTAGGCGGGCCGGGGGTTGATGCCGGCATCCTCGATCGTGTGCCACTTGCCCTTGAAGGCGACGTGCGGCTCGGCCCACAGCGCCTGCATGACCTGCACCTGCTCCTCCGAGCGGCGGCCGCGATTGTGGAATGACGTTCATGTGGGTGAGCGGGATTGCTCTCTAACCGCCGGGGCGCGGCCGACCACGGCCGTCAGTGGGTCGCTGACATCCTCGACCCACTCCGCCAGCCGGCGGATCTCGACCCGCTCGAACCCGGCGTTGCGGAGATAGCGTTCGACGAGGTGGGCATGCCCTTCATCATCGAGGGCCCGCCAGATCGCGACGGCCTTTGTCCAGAAGCAGCGGTTCGAGGAACTGATGACAAGCGGCGAGCCCGGCCGCAGCACGCATAGGACCTCGCGCAATACCGCCACCGGCTGCTGCAAGTATTGGACGGAGACGCAGATCATCGCCGCGTCGATTCCCGCCTCCGGCAGCGGCAGCTTTGGGTCGCGATTGAGGTTTTGCACGAACGATCGGCTGAGCCGCGGGTTGGCGGCGAGCTCGGTCGCATTCATGCCATGGCCGATCACTTCGACATAGGTGACGTCGGGCGGTAGGTGGCTGACCCAGCTGCTCATCAGATCGAGCAGGACGCCGCGCGCCTGCAAGACCCCGCGATAGAATTGCGTCAGTGCCGCGATTGCCCCGTCGTCGATATGACAGACGAGCCGCGGCGGCTCATAGAAGAGCTCGTCCTCCTCCGCATCGATCTTCGTAAAGGCATCCTGCGGCAGCCCGAGCATCTCCTCCATCTCAACCCTCAGCCGCTGTTCCTTTCTTACTCAAAGCGTTTAGTTCCGAATCTCGAAAATGGTCGTGGTTGCGTAGGTCTGGCCGGGACGCAGCTCCGTGGACGGGAAGTTTGCGTGGTTCGGCGAGTCGGGATAGTGCTGGGTCTCCAGCGCAAGAGCATCGCTCTGCCGGTAGGCGCGGCTGCTCGTTCCGTACAGCGAGCCGTCAAGGGAATTGCCTGTGTAGAGCTGGATACCGGGCTGGTCGGTCCACACGTTCAGCGTGCGACCCGCATTCGGGTCGGTGACCGTCGCCGCCAAGCTTAGCGGATTGTGGCCCCGAGGCGGATTCACCACCCAGTTGAGGTCGAAACCATTGCCAGAGGCGATCTGTGGGTCGTCGTCGCGGATATCCTCGGAGACGGCTTTCGCCTTGCGAAAGTCGAGCGCGGTGTCCTCGACGGATTGTATCGTGCCGTCTGGGATTTGGTTGCTATTGACGGGCGTAAACGAGTCGGCATTGAGCCTCACCAAGTCAGAATAGATGGTGCCGGTCCCTTCACCAGACAGATTCCAGTATGAATGGTTGGTCAGGTTGACAACGGTGGCAACATCGGTGGTCGCCCGGTAGTTGATGACAAGCTGGTTCTGCTTGGTCACGGTAAAGGTCACGTGGGTATCGAGGTTGCCCGGAAACCCCTTTACCGAGCCGGGAGGGCAGTTGGGGTTGGGGGCGGTATTGGTCCAACCGTCGCCAGCCGGGCTGAGATAATGGATCTCGATACCAACTCCGTCCGAGCCGTCGATCACCTTCGTGACCGTCCACACCTTTGTATCGAATCCTTTAAAGCCGCCATGCAATGTGTTGGGGCCATTGTTAGCGTCAAGGCAGTAGATAACCCCGTCAAGCGTGAACACTCCATTCGCGATTCGGTTCGCATAGCGGCCAATGAGTGCGCCGAAATGGGGGCCGGGGCTGTTCAAAGTTTCATAGTCATGCAGATTGTTGAAGCCCAGAACAATGTCCGGCATCTTGTATTTCCGATTCTGCACCGAGGTGACGATCCCACCATAGGTGATAATCTTCACCTCCAACCCGTTGGCGCCGGTCAAGGCGTATTCGTCAATGGCGCTGCCGGATGAAGTTGTGCCATAGGGGCTCTTGACGATCGAGCCGTTGGCGCCCCCAGCCATTGTCTCAGAAGCCGCAACAAACGATCCGAGGGCGAGAGGAACCGCCACCAGGGCGAGACGAAACAACGGGTTCATGAGTCTATCCTCCCTGAGATTTGCTTAGTCTACATTCACTCGACGAAGGAGCGCTCAAAATTGGAGCTTGGTCTGGGGAATGAGGTTTAATTGCCCAGTGTTTGGCAAGAGGTTGATGACGCCGCGAAACACAACTGCGGCCGGATTTAACAATTCGGATTTGCCTTTGTCACCGAAGTGTCACGGATTTCCGAATAGTGTTTTTTTGCCTCCTCCGGAGGCACGAGCAACAATTATTGGGGGACTCCATAATGCGCGCCCTTCGTACCTTACTGTTATCTACCGCCG
>Ga0070698_100005795_pt1 | contig 13507 bp, 12 predicted proteins | sample KBSK1502metaG_FD_65477 | JGI IMG/M metagenome (GOLD analysis project Ga0070698, IMG submission 65477) | Corn, switchgrass and miscanthus rhizosphere microbial communities from Kellogg Biological Station, Michigan, USA - KBS K1-50-2 metaG | ecosystem: Host-associated > Plants > Roots >... | reverse complement strand
ACGAAGCGGCTCGGCCGGACCGCGGGCGCGGTCTGGCCGCCCGAGGGGACAGGCGATTCGCGAGAGCTGGCGGGCGGGGGAGACGGCGAGCCGCGTCGCGGGGGCGTCCCGGTGCGCGTCGCGTACGACTCGACGGAGGTGCCGCAGCCCGGACAGATGCTGCTCGACCCCGCGATCGGCTCGGCGCACGACGGGCACTGAAGCATGAGGGCAGGTCCCGCCCGGATGGGCTCATTCTACGCTCCGCCGGCAGCATCGAGTATTCTCGCCGTGACCCACGGTCTCGATCGTCCACACGGAGCCTCCACCGGTCAATTGCCGACCGACGTGCCCGTGTCGGTGACCGGCGCGCTGGCCGCGGAGGTCGTGGCCGAGGCGATCGTGCGGGGCGTGCGGGCGGCGAAGTCCGTCGACGGCTGGCCCGCGGCGGCGGATCTCAGATAGCGCCGGACGCTACTTCAGCCCGAACTCCCGAGCGCGCAGCTCCTTGATCCGGTCCCGCAACCGGGCGGCCTCCTCGAACTCGAGGGCCTTGGCCGATTCGCGCATCTGCTTCTCGAGAGCGCGGATCTCCTTGTCGAGGTCCTCGACGGTGCGGTAGCGCTCCTCCGGAGTCTCCGCCACCTCCGGCACGCCCACGTAGTCGGCCTCGTAGACGCTGGAGAGCAGGTCGCCGATGTTCTTGCGGATGCTCTCCGGCGTGATGTCGTGCTCCTTGTTGTAGGCCTCCTGCAGCGCGCGGCGGCGGTTCGTCTCCCCGATGGCCGTCTTCATGGAGTCGGTCTCTTTGTCCGCGTACAGGATGGCCATGCCCTCCACGTGGCGGGCGGCGCGGCCGATGGTCTGGATCAGCGAGCCGCCCGAGCGCAGGAAGCCTTCCTTGTCCGCGTCGAGGATGGCGACGAGCGACACCTCGGGCAGATCGAGGCCCTCGCGAAGCAGGTTGATCCCCACCAGCACGTCGAACTCCCCCTTGCGCAGGTCGCGCAGGATGCGCACCCGCTCGAGGGTCTCGATGTCCGAGTGCAGGTAGCGCACGCGCACGCCGAGGTCGTGGTAGTACTCGGTCAGGTCCTCGGCCATGCGCTTGGTCAGCGTCGTGACCAGGACACGCTCGTTGCGGGCCGCCCGGATGCGGATCTCGGCCAGAAGGTCGTCCACCTGTCCCTTCACCGGCCGCACGTCCACCTTCGGGTCCATGAGGCCGGTGGGCCGGATCACCTGCTCCACCACCACGCCCCCCGCCTTCTGCAGCTCGTAGGGACCCGGCGTCGCGGAGACGTACAGGATCTGCCCCAGCCGCTGCTCGAACTCGTCGAAGTTGAGCGGCCGGTTGTCGAGGGCCGACGGGAGGCGGAAGCCGTACTCCACCAGCGTCTGCTTGCGCTGGCGGTCGCCGTGGTACATGCCGCGGACCTGGGGGACGCTCTGGTGGCTCTCGTCGATGACGATCAGCGCATCCTTCGGCAGGTAGTCGAGCAGTGTCGGGGGCGGCTCGCCCGGGGCCCGCCCGGAGAGGTGACGCGAGTAGTTCTCGATGCCGTGGCAGTGCCCCACCTCGCGCAGCATCTCCAGGTCGAACATCGTGCGCTGGTAGACCCGCTGCGCCTCCAGCAGCTTCCCCTCCCGCTCCAGCTCCGCCTTGCGCTCGATCAGCTCGGCCTCGATCGTCTTGAGGGCGTCGGTGAGTCGCGGACGAGGCGTCACGTAGTGGCTGGAGGGATATATCGCGACCTGGGCCAACCGGGCCAGGCTCTTGCCCGTCAGCGGATCGAAGGAGGTGATCGACTCCACCTCGTCGCCGAACAGCTCGATGCGGATGCCGGTCTCCTCGTAGGCGGGAACGATCTCGACCACGTCGCCGCGGACGCGGAACGTGCCGCGCTTCAGGTCGAAGTCGTTGCGGTCGTAGCGCGCCTCGACGAGCTTGGCCAGGATGTCGCGGCGGTCGAGCGTCTCGCCCTGGCGCACGAAGAGCAGCATCCCGTAGTACGCCTCCGGCGAGCCCAGGCCGTAGATGCACGAGACCGAGGCGACGATCACCACGTCCCGCCGCTCGAACAGGCTGCGCGTGGCGCTGAGGCGCATGCGGTCGATCTCGTCGTTGATCGTCGCTTCCTTGTCTATGTAGGTGTCCGACTGCGGTACGTAGGCCTCGGGCTGGTAGTAGTCGTAATAGGAGACGAAATACTCCACAGCGTTGTGAGGGAAAAACGCCTTGAACTCCTGGTAGAGCTGGGCGGCCAGGGTCTTGTTGTGGGCGAGGACCAGGGCGGGCCGGTTCACCCGGGCCAGGACCGAGGCGACGCTGAAGGTCTTTCCGCTGCCGGTGACGCCTAGCAGGACCTGGTGCTTGTCGCCGCGCCGCAGCCCGGCCTCCAGCTCGCCGACCGCGGCCGGCTGGTCGCCCTTGGGCTGGAAATCGCTGACCAGCTGGAACCTGCTGTCGGCGGGGGTCGGGGCCAGGCGGGCCTCCTCCGCGCGCATTCGGGGCATTCTCCCTCCGGGTTACAATGATGCCACACCGGCGCGTGCCCGGAGGTCAGGATGAACGCCGAGAAGAGCACCGTGATCGACACGAATGCGGACGTCGAAGGGAAGCTCCGCGGCAAGGATGCCCAGATCCTGGGGCGCTTCCAGGGGGAGATCGAGCTGAGCGGCCGGCTGCAGATGGGCGAGGGATCTCGGGCCCAGGCCGTCGTGACCGCGGACGTCGCCGAGATCGGCGGGGAGTTCAGGGGCGAGCTGAAGGTGCGCAGCCTGGTGCTGCTCGAGAAGGGGCGCATCGAGGGCAGCGTCGAGGCCCAGTCCATCGCGGTCCGGGAAGGCGCGCAGCTCAACGGCTCCGTCAACGTAGGCAGCGCCCTCCGGCACGCGGCCGCGCCCGCCCCGACCGCGCGGCCGGCGGGGGGGATGCTCGCCGGGTGAACCTTCGCGAGCTGGCCGCACGCCTCGGATGCACCCTCCGGGGCGACGGCGCCGTGGAGGTGAGCCGGGTCCGCGGAATCGACGACGCCGGCCCCGGTGACCTTACGTTCGTTTCGAATCCGCGTTACGTCCCTCGCCTCGCCACGACCCGCGCCACCGCCGTGATCGTCACCCCCGAGCTGGAGACTCCCCTGCCCAGCCTGCTGGCCGGCAATCCGTATCTCACGTTCGCCCGTGCGGTCGCCATCCTCCATCCCCAGCCTGGTCCTCCCCCGGGGGTCCATCCCACCGCCGTCGTGGACCCCACCGCCGAGCTGGGGGACGGCGTGCACGTGGGCGCGCTGGCCGTGATCGGCTCGGGGGTACGGGTCGGAGCCCGGACGGTGATCCATCCCCACGTCGTCCTCTACCCGGAGGTCCAGGTCGGCGAGGACTGCCTGCTCCACTCGGGGGTCCACGTGCGCGAGCGCTGCCGCCTCGGCCACCGGGTGATCGTGCAGAACGGCGCCGTCATCGGGGCCGACGGCTTCGGCTTCGCCAAGGACGCGGACGGGCGCTACCTGAAGATCCCGCAGATCGGTGCGGTGGTGGTCGACGACGACGTGGAGATCGGCGCCCTCACCGCCGTCGACCGCGCCAGCCTTGGGCAGACGCGGATCGGACCGGGAACCAAGATCGACAACCTCGTCCAGATCGGGCACTCCGTCACCATCGGCCGCGACAGCGTTCTCGCCGGCCAGGTCGGCATCGCCGGCAGCACGAAGGTCGGCGACCGCGTGACGCTGGCCGGCCAGGTCGGAGTGGTCGGCCACATCAGCATCGGCGATGGGGCCATCGTCACCGCGCAGACCGGGGTCCCCGGCGACGTGGAGCCGGGCGCGGTCATCTCGGGCTCTCCCGCCATCGAGAACCGGGCCTGGCTCAAATCGAGCGCGGTGTTCGCGAGGCTCCCCGAGCTTCAGAAGAGGGTGCGCGAGCTGGAGCGGCGCCTCGAAGGGGCGGTCCGGAAATAACCGCGGTCAGCGGCTCCCGCCGGGCGCGAAGTACCCCATGCGGTGCCGCACCTTCATCCCGTCGCGGCGAACGTCCACCTTCAGTTTGCGGAACTTGCCGTCGCGGCGCTGGTTGTCCGAGACGAACCCGATCACGTACTGCGCGGACAGCTCGTCGAGGATCTTCTGGTAGATCAGCCCGAGGTCCTTCGAGGTGGACGGGGTGAAGAGCTGGCCGCCGGTGATCTCGGCGATCTGCTGCAGGAACGCCCGTGACTGGAGCAGCCGCGCGCTGCCCGTGGGAAAGCCCCCCATGAAGCCGATCGGGTAGATGGTGACGGCGCTGGAGCGGATCGTCTGGAGCAGCTCGCCGAGGCCGATGGCGCTGCGGGTGTCCTCACCGTCGGTGAAGAGCACGAGGACCTTGCGACCGTTCGAGTCCTGCACCCGGGCGAGGTAGACGGCGATCGCGTCGTAGAGCGCGGTCCACCCCCCGCCCTTGATCGTCTCGATGCGCTCGATCAGACCCTGCTGGTTCTCGCTGTCGTAGCGCGAGAGCCGGATGTCCTCGTCGAAGAAGATCGTGATCAGGTCGCGGGCCCGCGGGATGGACTCCAGGAAGCGCACCGCCGCCTCCTGCGAGAGCTTCAGCATCTTGAGCATGCTCTCGCTGGTGTCGAGGACGAGGCCGAGGTCGAGGGCGAGGGTCTCGTCGTGGCCGGGTTGCACGGCCCGGGCGAACACCTGCACCGCCTGCGGGTGTCCGTCTTCCTGGACCGCGAAGTCCTCGCGCGCCAGGTCGGAGACGAGGTGACCCCGGGCATCCCGCACGGTCAGGGTGACGTTGACGACGTCGGTGCCGGTGGAGAAGACCGGCGGCTCGGATTTTTCCTGGGCGAGCGCAGGCAGGCCGGTGGCCGTGGCGGCAAGGAAAATGAGGCCGAGGCGGCCCGGGGTCACGCCCCCATTCTACTCCTGCGTTGAGCGCCCGCTCGCGCAGGCTCGCGGGCCGTGTCTTCCCCTGAGCCGCCCGGTCAGCTCACCCCTTGCCGCTGTGATCGGAGCTGCCGCCTGAAGCAACCGGGGTGTGTCCCCTACACTGGAAAGATCTATAGTCTTCAGGCCCGTCGAGACACTCGACAAGCGGGTTCACTCGCTCACGACGCCGGCTCACCAGGATCTCGAGCGCCAAGATTGGAGGTACACGATGCGCGTCCCTCTCATGGGTATTCTCACAATCGCGCTGACGGCGGGCGCGCACCCGGGGAGAGGAGACCAGGTTGTCATTGATCTCGGCCGCCAGGCGACAGGCACGCCCGCCAGGATCCCGGCCCGTCCAGGTGAGGTGGTGACCATAATGTTGAAGAATCGGATCCGGGACCAGGGCTACGTGGTCATGGTGGAGCGCCGTGTCATCGACATCCCCGCGCTACAGGCCCTCGAGAACATTGGACCGACCGGGCGTATGTCTGGGTGTCAGACGTTGCTGGGTGATGCTGCCAACCTGTCCATCGCCGACGACGAGACGAAGGTTGCCGACATCGTGGAGGCGCTCGATCGGGCTCTCGAGCGGGGCGACTGTAATGACCCTCAATCGCTGACGGCGATCAGCAGCGCCATCGCGATGACGCTTGGACCGATTCCGGGCGCTTACCGCCTGCAGGCGGGTGAGGAGCTGGACGTTACCGTGACCCGAGCCACTCAGGGAAAGACGAAGAAATGGGAGACGATCGTGAGTACGGGCGCCCGAGGCAGATGGCTCACGACCTACGGGTTCGCTACGATCCCAAACAAGGACCAGCAGTTCTTTGCCAAGTCGCAAGGCAGCGGCAAGTTCGTGGTTACACCAGAACAGAAACCGACCGACCTGAAGCTCATTCCATCGGCATTCTTCATCTGGCTGCCGACTTCGCGCCAGCTCTCGAACTGGTCGCCCGGGCTGTCCGGGGGGTTGGGCGTGAAGCAGGACAACCCGGCAGTGTTCCTTGGGGCATCCCTCACCCACAACTGGAATCTCTCTGTCGTTGCCGGACTGTCGGTCACGAAACACGCGAAGCTGAATGGAAAGTACCTGGCGAATCAGGAGATCTCGGACAGTCTTTCGGAGGATCAGCTGAACGACAGGGTCTATCGGGCCACCTGGATGGCTGCCCTTACCTACCGCTTTGGATCGAATCCCTTTGCCGATTCTGGTGGGAGGAGTTCGCCCAAACCATCACCATCGCCATCAGCGACGCCTTCGCCCAAACCCACGCCCGATGTTCCCCGAACACAGTGAGCTCCACCGCAAGAATCCCCGCCTCAAGTCGGAAGGCCCTTGTGCTCCTTGGCGAGTGGCACAAGCGATAGGAACACCCTGCTGGCCGGAAGGGCCAGGCCCTTCCGCAGGTCCAATCGGAGATCGTCGCTCAGCGGGATGAGTAGCAGATCGCTCTTGCTACGGCCCCCCAGGAAGTACAGATTGAGTGCCGGCACTCGGACTACGAATGTCGACCCGACACCGTCCTTCAAGGCTTTCGCGCGGACCTCCGAAGCGGCGCGTGTGAAACCCGGCGCCCCGAAGGATACGGCCTCCCAGCCATCGCGTATCCGCTGAAGCACTATCGACGCGCGCGCCTGCGCGTTCACCAAGACGGGGAACACCAGCGTATCGTTTCCGCGCAAGAGCTGCGCCGGGTCCATGCCCGGCTCGAACTTGCGCAAATCCCCGAGCCAGACGGAGAGCTGGCGCATCGGTTCGCCCAACGTCGCCGAACGAATCTCGTCGAGAGACTCGAATCCCATCTGGAGGAAGTTCTCGTGGGTGACAAGTTGGCCAAATCGGCTCAGCGCCTCGGCGGCCGCCTTCTCGCTTCCGGCGGCGAAGTGCTGGTCGCTCTCCTGCGCCGACACGACACCCGCGGGGAGAAGAAGAAGCAACGCTGTGGCCCAGGTACGCGCCATCAGTGTGTCCCCGTGTACCGGATGTCGTAATAATCGTTCCAGTGCGTGTGGTCGCCGGGACTCGAGTCGTAGAATTCGTACAGCATGATTTTGGCGTCGCCTCGGCAGACGGGGATGGGGTCGAGAACAGAGACGTAGTTCTTGCCCTCCACCGTTTTGTAGCCGTTGACGACCATCATGTGGCCGCCGTCCTGCGGCCAATGCCAGGAGAAGACGAACGGCCGCTGCCCGCAGCCCTGCGCATTGGCGACTTCATTCCGGAGCCGGTCCCAGGTCAGCGCGGTGTTCGATGTCTTCTTGAAGGTGAAGCCGTACCTCCCAAACTCCGGCCAGCCGCCGCCCATACAAGGCGGAGTTGCTGCGGCGCTCGAGCATTGGCTGGACGGGCAATCTGTGCGCCCAAAGCGATTGTTCGCCTGGGTGGACTGGGTGACATTGTGACCCAGGTAGTCCATGACCATCTGAGCGCTCGCCGCCCAGCACCAATCGCTGGTCTCCTGCGCGTGCAGGGTGACGGGAAGACTGCTGCTGAGGGGTGTCCTACAGACTCCATCGGACGCAAAGAACAACAGCGTGACCAACCATAGCTGCTGGAGAAATGGCACAACACCTCCTTCTCATCCTCATCCACGGATTGGCTTCGTTCACGCTTGAACTGACTGTCGCCCTCCTGGTGCCAAGTGGATCAAGCATCGCACTCAACGTCACGGCGTCGGGGTTGGCGCGGGGGTCGGGGTGGGTGATCCCGTCACCGGCGGTGGGATGTCCAGTTCGGGATCTTTCGCCACGTCCCCCTCGACGGCGTACTTGTAGTGTCCATCGGCGGCGTTTTTGTGGACCTGGCAGGGGTCAGAATCTGCCTCGTTGCCATTCGCGCCGCCGGGTTCGTCCACTTCGGTATCCTTGGTACAGTCGCCCCCGAAGGGCGCCTTCATGGGAGCGATGTGTTCCTTCTTCTTGGGATGACACTTGTTCTTGTAGTGCCAGTGAATCGGGTCCCCCGGATCCGCGCCAGCGGGATCGGGCGATACAGTAGCCACCACGCACGGCGTACCGTCCAATTCAACGTAGATATGGCGTGGCGTCCCGCCGGCGGGTCCCGCTTTCTTGCCAGATGCTCGACGGTCACAGCCTACGACGGCGACGACGGCGAAAAGCATGATCATCCACTTCAATCCGCACCTCCCAATACTCTCGATCCTTGCAGTTGATTGACTTCATAGCATGGATTGGCCGCACGCACCTCGATCGCAGACATGCGTCAGTGGTCATCGTGTTCGTGACCGTGACCGTGACGGATCGGAGGTGGGACATCAAGCTCAGGATCGTCCTCGTTGCTGATTCCCTTCACCTTGTAATGATACTTGTGAGGCTTGACGGCTGTTCCACCTTGAGCGGCGCCCGCTTTGATCTTGCATCTTAGATAGGCCCTATCGCCGGGAGTCATGTGCGGCTTCTGATCTTCCACCGTTCCCTCACACGGGGAATCGCCCAGGAAGTCGATCCACACATCCCGATCGCCGTCGCAATCATGGACGAGTCTCCAGAACACCTTGTCTCCTTCGTAGGCCCCGATGAGACTGATCGGCTTCTTCTTGCACTTGGTCGTTGAACCCGCCATCAGGACGGGTTTCTCATGCGACATCGAGCCCGGCATTATCTTGCCCTGCTGGCCCTGCGGAAGCCCGTGGACGGACGCGTCGACAATCCAACCGACCCCGACGGCCACCCCGATGGCCAGCGTGAAGAGCCTTCGTGTCATCAAGTGCCTCCCGGCCATTTTGAAAAGCCCATGACGGTGCCGATCGATGATGACTGCACGAAGGACAGCGGGTTAATGAGTGCCTCCCTCGGCCGTGCGTTGCTGGCTGATGAGCTTCTGATACCGGCTGCTACTTCGAAGCCGCGCCAGATCATCGTCGTCCTTTGCCAAGGCCACGCTGTAGCCATGGGCCAGCGCCGCTTCCAAGGCTCGGAGGCCTTCGTCCCGCTTTCCCGATAGCGCGAGCACGACCGCCTCTCGATAGAGGACATCTGCGCTAGTGGGTGCGAGGGCAATCGCCCTCGCGATGTCGGTGGCCGCTTCGCGAGACTTGCCCAGCTTTGCTTCGTAGACGGCGAGCTTCGCCACGGTGACCGCGTCGCGTGGGTTCGCGCGAAGTGCCTCGCGGCTGAGATCCACGGCCTTGCGATAGGAGTCTATCGCTTTTGCTTCTTCTCCGACCTTGCGATAAGCGTCGCCGAGGTTGCGGTGTCGTAGCGCAGAGTTCGAGTCCACTTTGAGCGCCTCCGAGAAGGCGCCGACACTCTCCGCAAAGCGGCCCTCGCGGTAATAGAGCGTTCCGAGGTTCGAGTAGGCATTCGCATTCGGGCTCACCTCTATGGAGCGGCGGTAATTGCTGGCCGCTCGCTTCATGTCGCCCATGGAGTCATATGCCGTGCCCAGCAGGTTGAAGCCCCACGCGCTGTCAGGCTGGAGCTCGGTCAGCCGGCGAAATGCGTCGGCGGCTTCCGAATAGCGCCCGCTCGTCAATAGAACCCAACCCAACGCATGGTAGTGGCCCCAATAGTTCGGCCTCAGGGCGATTGCCCGCCGAATCTCGGCAATGCCTTCGGCGAAATGGCCGCTCTCCGCCAGAATCAGACCCAACATCTGATGGGCTCGATCGTGTCCGGGTTGCAGAGCGATGGCCGTTCGAAGTTCTGTGACCGCCGCGTCAGTTCGGCCTGTATTCTTGTAAAGCGCGGCCACGGAATATCTCACCGCCGCGTCGTGGCCGTCGAGGCGCAGGGCCTCCGTGGCCTCATCACGAGCCTTGACCGACCAATCGAGGTCTCGGCTTTCGCGATAACGCTGCCAGTACCCCTCGGCCAGAGCGGCGTGGGCCCAAGCGAATCGGGAGTCCTTGCGAATGGCCCCCTGTAGCAGCTCGATCGCGCGCTCGAGATTTCCCTTCACGTCTAGTCGTTCGAGGAACGTACGGGCCTGCATGTAATCAGCCAATGCTTCGCTGTTCGAGGTCGGAATCTCGCTGATCCGACGGTGCTCTTCCGGACCTAGGCTGATTCGGACCGACTGCGCGAACGCTTGAGCCACTTCGCGCTGAAGATCGAAGATGGCTGCCATGTCACCGTCGTACGTATTGCTCCACGCCACCAGATTGGAACCGGCCGGCAAGAGGCTGAGCGTGATTCGAACATGGTCCCCCGAACGCTGCAGGGAGCCGTCGACGATGTGGGTTGCGCCCAGCTCCCGAGCGATTGTGTCTCGACCTTTTCGGCGGTCTCGGTAGGGAAGCGTATCGTTCCGCGATACCACCGTGATCCCAGGCACCTTCGACAAGGTTGCGATGAGCACTTCGGCGACGCCGGTCGCCAGCGGCTCGAGCTGTGGGTCTCCCGCGGCGCCGTTCAAAGGCAACACAGCCACGACTGCGCCGGCTGCTCCCGTCGGCAGCGGCAGGACACTACCGCGCGAACCGACCTCGTAAACGGCAAGAGCGACGATGGCACTCAGTCCCACCAGCGCAACCGGACGTCGCACTCGGGGCTGCCGGCCCAGGGGGCGCGACATCGTCGGCGCATCGATGGCCGCGCCAAGGTCCGGAGTCCCGCCCTGCGGGAGCCCCGCTATCACCCGTCGCAGGTCGTCGGCCATCTCTGCGGCCGAGCCGTAACGGTCTTGCGGCAGGCGCGACATCGCACGGAAGACGACGGCGTCGAGGGCCTCCGGCACCGCGGGATTGCTGCCGCTGGCCTTCGGCGTCGGCTCCGTGAGGATCGCCAGGGTCAACGCCATCGCGTCTGGCCCGCGGAAAGGCCTGCGCCCCGTGAGCAGCTCGTAGAGCATCACGCCCAGGCTGTAGATATCGCCCCGCGCGTCCACGGGATCGCCCATCAGATGCTCGGGCGGCATGTAGGGCGGCGTCCCGATCTGGCGTCCGTCGAGACTGAAGTCCCGCGAGGAACGCACCGGCGTGCTGCCCGGTTCGACGGGACGCACCTGGGCGAGGCCGAAGTCCAGGATCTTGACGTCGCCCTTCGGCGTGAGGACGACGTTGGCCGGCTTCAGGTCGCGGTGCACGACGCCCATGCCGTGTGCTTCCGCGAGAGCGTCCGTGAGCTGGATCGCGATCGCGAGCACCTCGCCGGCCGGCAGCGGGCCCGTACGCAAGCGGGCCGCCAGCGTCTCGCCCCGCACGTACTCCATGACGATGTGCGCGCCCTGGGGCGACTCGATCACGTCGTAGACGCTGGCGATGTGGGGATGGTTCAGGCGGGCGGCGGCACGAGCTTCGCGCAGCACCCACCGTTGCGCGTCGGCGAGCTGCTTGCTGTCGAGCGCGGACAGCGTCTTGACCGCCACCTTCCGGCCCAGCCGAACGTCTTCGGCGAGGTAGACCTCGCCGTTGGCTCCGCTGCCGAGAGCCTCGATGATGCGATACGGCCCGATCGACATGGGAGCCGTCGACACGACTGTGCCCTGGAAAAGTGGCGGGAGGATAGCACGGAAACCAACTCGTCCCGGGAAGAGTCGAGCGAATAAATGTCAGTCAGTTCGAACGCTATCCCAGCGGCTCGATGACGCGGACGGCCAGCTCCACCTTGTTGAACGGGGGCATGATGTAGACGCCCTGGGCCATGTCGCGCGCGGCGAGGAGCGCCTCTTGCGCAATGGCCACTCCCTCGAGCTGCGCCTTCTCCCCCGAGCCGGCCTTGTGCATCCGCTCCCGGATGTCGTCGGGGATCCTCATCCCGGGCACCTCGTTGTGGAGGAACTCGGCGTTCCGGTGGGAGTAGAGGGGGAGGATGCCGATCATGATCGGCACCTGGAGGTGCCGCACGGCCGCGAGGAATTTCTCCACCGTCGCCGGATCGTAGACGGGCTGCGTCATCACGTACTCGGCCCCGGCCTTCACCTTCTCTTCCAGGCGGCGAATCTCCTTGTCCCAGTCCGGCTTGCTCGGGTCGGCTCCGCAGCCGATGTGGATGCCGAGCGCCGGCCCGATGAGGTTGCCGGCGAGATCGCAGCCGTGATTCAGGTGGTCCATGATCCGGATGAGGCCGATCGAGTCCACGTCGTAGACGGCGGTCGCGTCCGGATAGTCGCCGAGCTTCGGCGGGTCGCCGGTGATGGCCAGGATGTTCCGCAGTCCCAGCGCGTAGGCACCGAGAAGATCGGACTGGATGCCGAGCAGGTTCCGGTCGCGGCAGGTGTAGTGGAGGATGGTGTCGATCCCGACCTTGTTCTGCAGCAGCACGCAGAGCGACTGCGCGCTCATCCGGGCCGAGGCCCGCGGGCCGTCCGCCACGTTGATGGCGTCGACCTCGTTCTCCTTGCAGTAATGGGCGCGGTCGACGATGCGGCCGGGGTCGGCCCCCTTGGGCGGGTCCAGCTCCACCGACACGACGAACTGCTTGCCCAGCTTGCGTGCGAGCGGGCTCTTGTCCTCGCGCGGGATCGGGGCCGGCGCCTCCTTGGCCCGGGCCGGCGCCTCCAGCGTCACCACCTCCCGCGCCGGCTGCCCCATGCGCACCGAGCGCACGAGGTTCCGGATGTGGGGGGGCGTCGTCCCGCAGCAGCCGCCCACCATGCTCACCCCGGCGGCGATGAAGCGCCGGGCGTAGGACGCCATGTACTCGGGCGTGCAGAGGTAGACGTAGCGTCCGTCGATCAGGGCGGGGGCGCCCGCGTTCGGCATCGCAGACAGCTTCACGCGCGACGCGGCGGCGGCCATGCGCTTCACGGTTTCGAGCATCTGCTGCGGCCCCTGGCTGCAGTTGGCCCCCACCACCGCCACGTCCCACTCCTCCGCCGTGCGCACGACGTCCTCCGGCTTCTCGCCGTAGAACGTGGTGCCCTCTTCGTTGAAGGTCAAGGAGACGACGATCGGGATCGCGGAAAGCGTCTGGACCGCGGTCACCGCGGCGCGGGCCTGGTCGAGCGACGGCATCGTCTCGAGCAGGAACAGGTCCACGCCGCCCTCGACGAGCCCCTGGGCCTGCTCGCGATAGGCGGCGACCGCGTCGTCGAAGGCGATGTTGCCGAAGGGCTCGAGCGGCTTGCCGAGCGGCCCGATGGAGCCCGCGACGAGGGCCTGGCCCTGGGCGGCCGCGCGGGCGATGCGCGCGCCCTCGCGGTTGATCTTCACCACCTGGCCCTCGAAGCCGTGGGGACCGAGCTTGAAACGGTGCGCCCCGAAAGTGTTGGTCTCGACGACGTCGGCACCCGACTCCACGTATTCCTGGTGGATGCCCTGGACCAGGCCGGGGTTCGACAGGTTCAGCTCGTCGAAGCAGCGGTTCACGAACACGCCGCGCGAGTAGAGCATCGTCCCCATGGCGCCGTCGCAGACGACGACGCCATCGCGCAGCCGCTCCAGCAACGGCTTCACGCCGGAGGCCTGGGCCTTCGTCTCGCCCATGATGGAGGCAGTTTATCGCGCTCGCGCCGGCGCCGCCATGGGGTGCGATCCCTATGACGTAGACTCGTGTCATGAGCCACGCGTCGTCCCGGCGTCACTCGCTCGCCGCGATTCCGGTGCTCGCCGGGCTGATACTGGCCGCGGGCGCCGGCGCGGAGACGCCCCTCGTGCGGCCCGAGGCCGTACGCGGGCACGTCGAGTTCCTCGCCAGCGACGCGC
>Ga0070698_100005794_pt1 | contig 13508 bp, 8 predicted proteins | sample KBSK1502metaG_FD_65477 | JGI IMG/M metagenome (GOLD analysis project Ga0070698, IMG submission 65477) | Corn, switchgrass and miscanthus rhizosphere microbial communities from Kellogg Biological Station, Michigan, USA - KBS K1-50-2 metaG | ecosystem: Host-associated > Plants > Roots >... | reverse complement strand
TCGACGGGCGCGACGTTGAGGTGGCTGACGATCTGCGTCAGGTAGTACTCCGCGTTGAAGCGGTCGTCGGTCATGTATTCGACCTGCCGCGCCGCGTCGGCATAGGGATTGGCCCAGCCGCCCATCGTGAGCCGCGGCTCCCGTGCGCGGATCTTTTCGCGCAGCTGCCAGGCGTGATCGATACACCGGGCGCGGCCGACGCTCTTGTCGCCGCCGAGCACGACGAGCGAGGGGAACCCGTGCTGCCACGCCTGCTCGGCGTACGACAGGCAGAATTCGAGCGAGTGCTTCGACGTCAGGAACGGGATGACGTGGTCGCGCGCGACGTCACGTCCGAGGTTGGTAACGAGGTGGCGGAGGTTGTTTTCCTCCTGCGTCCCGACGGCGCCGTCTGTCAAGAAAACCCGGACGTCGCGCCGTGCAAGACTGCGCACCGCGTGGTACATGTCTATCCAGGCGTCCATCCCCTCCCGCGATCCAAGCTCGGCGCGGGGCGGCCGGAGCTCCGCCGCGATCACCGTGCCCTGGGAGTTCAGCGCAACCGCGAGGGACATCGCGAAGTATTGTATTGGGAGTGAGCGACACTCGACAGTACCTCCTCGAGCGCATCGATGACGCGGCGGTCATCCAGATTTACGCCGACGGCTTCAAGACGCTTCCGCTGCGCGACAAGATTCTCGTCTGGCACCTCTACCTTGCCGCGCTCGCTGGGCGCGACATCTTCTACGACCAGCGCCACGCGCTGAATCTCGAGATACGCGACCTGCTCGAGGCGATTCTCCGCCACGATTCGGAGGTCGAGCCCGCGGTGCTGGCCGAGATTCGCCGCTACACGAAGCTGTTCTGGATCAACACCGGGCCGTTCAACAACCTCACCGCGCGCAAGTTCGTGCTGAAGCTGACGCGAGAGCAGCTCGTCGGCGCGATGCAGGCCGCGGCCCGCGCGGGCGCCACCTTCGCCGGCAAGCCCGAGGCGCTGCTCGACCGGCTGTCGCCGATGCTGTTCGACCCGGCCGTCGACGCCGTGGTCACGAACAAGACGCCGGGCAAGGGCCGCGACATCCTCGAGGCGAGCTCCAACAACCTGTACGTCGGCGCGCGGATGTCCGACCTCGGCGGCTTCGACGAGCGCTACGGCCTGAACTCCCGCCTCGTGAAGCGCGACGGCCGGCTCGTCGAGGAGGTCTACCGGCTTGGCGGCCGCTACGACCGCGAGATTCGCGCCATCGTGGGACACCTGGAAAGCGCCGTCCGCTATGCGCCGCCAGGACTGGCCGCGTCGCTGCGCGCGTTGATCGCCTTCTACCGGACCGGTGAGGAGAACGATCGCATCGCGTACGACGTCGCGTGGGTGAGCGACCAGGAGTCGCGCGTCGACACGATCAACGGGTTCGTCGAGGTCTACATGGACCCGCGCGGCGTGAAAGGCTCCTGGGAAGGGCTGGTCTACATCGTCAACGAGGACAAGACGCGGAAGATTCAGACGCTCGCCCAGCACGCGCAGTGGTTCGAGGATCACATGCCGTTCGAGCCGCGCTACCGCAAGAGCAACGTCCTCGGCATCACCGCCAAGGCCATCGAGGTCGTGGTCGAGACCGGAGACTCGGGCCCGCTGACGCCGGTCGGCATCAACCTGCCGAACGATCAGGCGATTCGCGAGCAGTACGGCAGCAAGTCGGTGTCGCTCTTCAACGTCAACGAGGCCTACGAGGAATCGACGCCCGAAGGGATGCGCACCGAGTTCGCGTGGACGCCCGAGGAGGCCGCGCGGGCGAAGGAGTGGGGCGCCTTCTCTCAGGAGCTGGCGACGGAGATTCACGAGGTGATCGGCCACGGCTCGGGCCGCATGGCCGACGGCATCGCCTCGCCGCACCTCCTGTTGAAGGAGCAGTACTCGGCCGTCGAGGAGTCGCGCGCCGACCTCATCGCGCTCTATTTCCTGGCCGACGCGAAGATCGTCGAGCTCGGCATCGTGAGCGCCGCCGACCACGCGGAGATCGTCCAGACCGCGTACGAGTACTACGCGCGCAACGCGCTGGTGCAGCTCCGGCGCATCCGCCAGGGGACGACGATCGAAGAAGACCACATGCGGAACCGGCAGCTGATCGTCGCCTGGCTGATCGCGCACACCCAGGCCATCGAGGTACGCCGGCGCGACGGCAAGACCTACTACGTGATGGTCGACGTCGCCGCGTTCCGCGAGGGGATCGGCCGCCTGCTCGCCGAGGTGCAGCGCATCAAGAGCGAAGGCGACTACCACGCCGCGCACGCGATGTTCGACACGTACGGCATCCACTTCGACCCGGCGCTGAGAGACGAGGTCGTGGCGCGCGTCGACGCCCTGCACCTGCCGTCGTACAGCGCCATCGTCATGCCGCGGCTGACGCCGAAGTACCGCGACGGCGAGATCGTCGATGTCGAGGTGAGCTACCCGTGCGACCTCGAGGCCCAGATGCTCGAGTATTCCGCGTTCGCGCGCTCGACCGATGCCCTCGCGACGCCTGCCGCCTCACGTTGACCTCAACGCGCTGACGCGTGCGCTGGCGACGCGGCGCGCCGAGGGGCGCCCGGTCGCGGACCTCACCGAATCGAACCCGACGCGCGCCGGGTTCAGCTATCCACCGGATCTGCTCGCGGAGCTGGCCTCCCCGCGGGCGCTTCGCTACGATCCGCGGCCGTTCGGCCTGGACGCCGCGCGCGAGGCGGTTGCGCGCGATCACCTCCGCCGCGGCGCCGAGATCGATCCTGGCCGCGTGGTGTTGACCGCGAGCACGAGCGAGGCGTACACGTGGCTCTTCAAGCTGCTCTGCGACCCCGGCGATACGGTGCTCGTGCCGCGCCCGAGCTATCCGCTGTTCGAGCACCTGACGCGCCTCGAAGGCGTCTGCACGGTGCCGTTCCACCTCGAGTACCACGGACGCTGGGAGATCGACTTCGAGACGATGGAGGCGGCGCCCGAGCGGACGCGGGCGATGGTCATCGTCTCGCCGAACAATCCGACCGGATCGTTCGTCAGCTCACGCGAGCTCGAACGCCTTTTCGCGCTGTGCCGCGACCGCGGCTGGGCGCTCGTCGCCGACGAAGTGTTCGCGGACTACCCACTCGAGGCGGACGCGCCAGTCACCGACATCGCCGCGCGAGCCGGCGTGCCGTGCTTCACGCTCGGGGGGCTGTCGAAGTCCGCCGGCCTGCCGCAGTTGAAGCTTGGCTGGATCGTGGTCGGTGGATCGCAGGCCGAGTGCGCCGCCGCGCTCGCCGGCCTCGAATTGATCGCGGACAGCTTTCTCTCCGTCGGCACGCCGGTTCAGGTCGCGGCGGGCGCGCTGCTCGAAGGCGGCGCCGCGATCCGCGCGCAGATTCAGGACCGCACGCGCACGAATCTTGCGACTCTTCGACAGGTCATGACGTCCTTTCCGGCATGCGAGGCGCTGAAGGCGGAAGGCGGCTGGTCAGCGGTGGTTCGAGTGCCGGCGACGCGAAGCGAGGAGCAGCTCATCCTCGACCTGCTCGATCGCGAAGGGATCCTCGTGCACCCCGGGTATTTCTTCGACTTTCCCCGCGAAGCGTTCATCGTCATGAGTTTGCTGCCGCCGCCGGATGTCTTCGCCGACGCCGTCGCGCGGCTGCTGCGGTTCGCGATCTCGTGACGGCAATTACTCGTCCACCGCGGCACTACGCTTGCACCGGCGCGGGGTCCTCCGTATGACGCCTCCGCGACCCTTGTCCGCCGAAGCGCGTAGCGCGAAGGCGGAAGGATCACGCCGCGCCGGCGCGTTGATCCCGCTCTTTTCCATACCCTCCTCCCGGAGCTGGGGCATCGGCGAGATTGGCGACATCGAGGCGATCGTCCGCTGGCTCGACGCCGCGGGCATCCACATCCTGCAGCTGCTGCCGATCAGCGAGATGCCGCCGGGCGAGACGTCGCCGTATTCGGCGCTGAGCGCGATGGCGATCGATCCGCAGTTCATCACGCTCGATCGGGTCGAAGACTTCGTGGAGATCGGCGGCGAGGAGGCGCTCGAGCCCGACGTGCGCGCGCGTCTCGATGCCGTCCGTCTCGCCACGCGCATTCAGTACGGCGAGGTCCGGGCGCTGAAGGACATCGCGCTGCGCCGATGCTTCGCACACTTCCAGGGCGTGGACCTCGCCGCCGGCACGCGGCGGGCCGAGGCGTTCCGCGCGTACGTCGCGGAAGAGGGGTGGTGGCTCAACGACTACGCGCTGTTTCGCGCGCTGCACGCGCGGCACGGCGAGCGTGCCTGGTGGGACTGGCCCGATGCGCTGCGCTGCCGGCAGGCGGAGGCGCTCGACCGGGCTCGCAGCGAGCTCGGGGAGGAAATCCTCTTCAGGAAGTACGTGCAGTGGCTCGCCGGCGACCAGTGGCGCGCGGCGCGCGCCCGCACCGGGGACGTCGCGCTCTTCGGGGATCTTCCGTTCATGGTCAGCGGCGACAGCGCGGACGTCTGGGCGCGCCAGGACGAATTCCGCATGGATGCCTCGGTGGGCGTGCCGCCGGACGCGTTCAGCGAGACGGGGCAGGACTGGGGGCTGCCGGTGTACCGGTGGGACGTGCTCGCCCAGCGCGACTTCGACTGGCTCCGCGACCGTGCGCACCGCAACGCGGATCTCTTCGACGGATATCGCGTCGATCATCTCGTCGGCTTCTACCGTACGTATTTCCGGCCGCATGACGGGGAGCCCGCGCAGTTCATTCCGGCGGAGCAGGACGATCAGCTGGCGCTCGGCGAACGCGTGCTGAACGTGTTCATGGAGCCCGGGTCGGACATCATCGCCGAGGATCTCGGCGTCGTCCCCGACTTCGTGCGCGCGTCGCTCGTGCGGCTGTCGATCGCCGGCTACAAGGTGTTCCGGTGGGAGCGTCACTGGCACACCGACGGGCTGCCGTTCAAGGATCCGGTCGAGTATCCGCCGGTCTCGGTCGCCACGTCGGGCACGCACGACACCGAGCCGATGGTCATCTGGTGGGAGGACCTCCCGATCGACGAACGCGAGAAGGTGCTGGCGATTCCTTCGGTGCGCCGGCTGCTCACCGAGGAGGACCTCGCCTCGATCGACGCGCCGGGGCTGCCGCACGCGGTTCACGAAGCGCTGCTCGAGACGCTCTTCGCGGCCGGCTCCAACACGCTGATCCTGCCGATCGGCGACATCTTCGGCTGGCGCGATCGCATCAACCAGCCCGCGACGGTCAACGAAGCGAACTGGACGTGGCGGCTGCCGTGGCCCTCGGATCGCATGTCGACCGAGCCGATGGCCATGGAGGTCGCGACGCAGTTGGCGGAATGGTGCGCCCGTCACCAGCGGACGTAGAACGGAGAGGCGGACCAGGTCCGCCTTCCTATGCCCGTTTCTGCATCCTCGCCCAGGAATCTTTCAGCGTGACCGTCCGGTTGAAGACCGGGGCTCCGGGCCGCGAGTCCGGATCGACGCAGAAGTACCCCTGCCGCTCGAACTGATACCGCGTGCCGGCCGGCGCCGACGCGAGCGACGGTTCGACCTTCGCGCCTGCGATCGCCTCCAGCGAATTCGGGTTGAGCTCCTCGACCGGATCGCGTCCGCCCTCGCCGGGATCCTCCGACAGGAGCAGCCGTTCGTAGAGCCGCACCTCCGCATCGACGGCGTGATCGGCCGAGACCCAGTGGACCGTGCCCTTCACCCTCCGTGAAGCCGTCGCGCCGGTGAGCGACTCCGGGTCGTACGAGCAGCGCAGCTCCACGACGGCGCCCGACGGGTCCTTCACGACGCGCTCGCACTTCAGGATGTAGGCGTACCGCAGGCGCACTTCGCTGCCCGGCGAGAGCCTGAAGAACTTCTTCGGGGGCGTCTCCATGAAGTCGTCCTGCTCGATGTAGAGCACGCGCGAGAACGGGATGCGCCGCGTGCCGGCGGACGGATCCTCCGGGTTGTTGACGGCCTCGACGTCCTCTGCGCCGCCGTCGGGGTAGTTCTCGATGACGACCTTGAGCGGCCGCAGCACGGCCAGCGCGCGCAGCGCGCGGCGGTTGAGATCCTCGCGCACGGTGTGCTCGAGCAGCGCGATGTCGATGACGTTCTCTTTCTTGGCGACGCCGATGCGCGAGCAGAAGTCACGCACCGCTTCCGGCGTGTAGCCGCGGCGCCGGATGCCGGCAATCGTCGGCATGCGCGGGTCGTCCCACCCCGAGACGAGCTGCTGCTGCACGAGCGCCAGCAGCTTCCGCTTGCTCATGATTGTGTAGTTCAGGTTCAGCCGGGCGAACTCGATCTGCTGCGGCCGCGACTTGAACTCGCGCGCCTTCCCCATCAGCGAGTCGACGCACCAGTCGTACAGCGGCCGGTGATCCTCGAACTCCAGCGTGCACAGCGAGTGCGTGATGCCCTCGATTGCGTCCGACAGCGGGTGCGCGAAGTCGTAGGTCGGGTAGATGCACCAGGCATCGCCGGTGCGGTGATGCGCCGCGTGGCGGATGCGGTACAGCGTCGGGTCGCGCATGTTGATGTTCGGCGACGCCATGTCGATCTTCGCGCGCAGCACGTGCGCGCCGTCGGGAAACTCGCCCGCGCGCATCCGGCGGAACAGGTCGAGGTTCTCCGCCACCGGGCGGTCGCGGTGCGGACTGTTGATGCCCGGCTCCGTCAGCGTGCCGCGGTGCGCCCGGATCTCGTCGGCGCTGAGGCTGTCCACGTACGCCTTGCCGTCGCGAACGAGCTGCTGCGCGTATTGATACAGCAGCTCGAAGTAGTCCGAGGCGTACAGCATCGCCGACCACTCGAACCCGAGCCACCGGACGTCTTCCTGGATCGACTCGACGTACTCGACGTCTTCCTTGGTGGGATTGGTGTCGTCGAAGCGGAGGTTGCATCGGCCGCCGAACTCGCTGGCCACGCCGAAATCGAGGCAGATCGCCTTGGCGTGGCCGATGTGCAGGTATCCGTTCGGTTCGGGCGGAAAGCGGGTGTGCACACGCCCGCCGTGCCGCCCGCTGCGGACGTCATCCGCGACGATTTCGCGCACGAAATCGAGCGGTGCCGCTGGCGCCGATGTCCCGGCGTCGAACTCCATCTGACGATTATATGTTTTGCGCTTTTACAGCCGGATGAAACCGTCTACACGGGCTCGACATCGTCGGTCGTCGCGCCTTCGGGCAGTCCCATCAGGCCGATTTGCCTGAGCACGCGCGGAACGGTGTCGATCGACTCCGCCGCCGGCATTTCCTCGGCCGTCGTGACCTTCAGATCCTTCAGGCGCCGCGCGGTGACCAGCACGCGTGATTCGAACGAGCCGGCGGCCTGGTTGTAGGACTGGACCGCGCCGTCGAGCCGCTTCCGGACCTCGTTCAGGTGTCCCGCGAAAGTGGCCAGCCGGTCGTACAGCTCCCGGCCGAGGGTGGCGACCTCGCGGAAATTATCGGTGAGGGCCTCCTGCCGCCAGGAATGGGCGACCGTGGTGAGGAGCGCGATCAGGGTAATGGGGCTCGCCAGCAGCACGCGCTGGCTCAACCCGTGCTCGATCAGGCCGAGATCGTTCTGCAGCGCCGCGCTGAACAGTGTTTCGCCCGGCAGGAACATCACGACGAACTCCGGCGTGTGGGCCAGCGCCTCCCAGTACGCCTTGCTTCCGAGCCGGTCCATGTGGTCGCGCACCTGGCGCGCGTGCGCCTGCAGCCTGATCGTGCGGGTCTCCTCGTCCGCCGATTCCTGCGCCCCGAGAAACGCCTCGAGCGGCGCCTTCGCATCGACGACGATCTGTTTGCCGCCGGTGAGGTGAACGACGAGATCGGGTCGCAGGCGGCCGTTCTCGCCGGGCAGCGGTGGCTGCTCGTCGAAATCGCAGCGGCGCAGCATCCCCGCAATCTCGACGACGCGCCGCAGCTGCATCTCGCCCCAGCGGCCGCGGACCGCGGGCGTGCGCAGCGCGCGCGAGAGTGTGTCTGCGGTGGAGCCGAGCGCGCTGACTTTCTCCGTTAGCCGAGCGTACGCCTCGAGCCGCTCGCGCTCGGCGTCGGCGAGCTTGACGTCGACCTTCTGCAGCGTCTCGGCGATCGGCTGCACGAGCTCGTTGAACGCCTTGTGACGTGATTCGAGGGAATCGAGAAACGCGCTGCGGTTGTTGCTGAGCGCATCGGCGGCCAGCGACTGGAAGGCCTCGCGCATCGAGCCGAGCGCCTGCCGCTCGCGCTCGATCTGCTCCGTGAGCCACTCGTTGTCGCGTCTCGCGGCAGCCAGGTCTGCGGCGAACGCCACGCGCTGCTCCGCAAGCTGACGCTGCCCCGCTATCCTGGCGAACCAGTAGGCCAGCACCGCCGCGGCGACGACCGCGGCAACGCCAAAAAGAAGAACCATGGGAACCGGCTCGAAGTGTAACAGGTGTGACCAATCTGTAAGCCGGGTCGCAGGCCGTACACGAAAACTGGCAAAATTGCGGGCGTTTCCGCCCACCACTCCTCGGTGCGCCGGTTGCAATCCGCACGGCCGTGGTCAGACGAGCCGCACCGGGGGAGTCCTATTCGCTGGATGACGGGCTGGGTGTTCGGCGGCTGGAAAGCGATGGCCGCACGACCACGGAAATCCTCGAACTCTCTCCTGCCCTGTCGTCTCAGGCGGTCTTCGAACAGGCTGTTCGCGGCCGCGCATCGCGGTACGCCGACCTCGACATCCGCTCGTTCGCGCCGGTCCGCCGCGTCGAGCGCGTCGGCTCCGCCGTCCACGTCGTCAGCGAGATTCCGTCGGGCGTCCGGCTGTCCGATCTGCTTGCGCACCTGGAATCGACGGGCGAAGTCGTGCCCGAATCGGCCATGCTCGAGCTCGCGTCGCTCGTCATCAATGCCGTCGCCTCGCTCCACGCGTGGCCCGGCGGCCTCGCGCACGGCGCGATCAACCCGGCACACGTCGTGCTGACCAACGACGGCCGCGTCATGCTCACCGACTGCATCTTCGCGGCGGGCCTCGAGGTGCTGCAGCGCAATCGCGAAGTGCTCTGGAAGGAATTCGGCCTCGCGATGCCGCCCGCGGCGAGCCTCGCGCGCTTCGATCAGCAGGCGGACGTCACGCAGATGGGCGCGCTCATCCTGTCGATCGTCCTGCAGCGCACAATGCGCAAGCACGAGTATCCGCGCGGCGTCTCCGACCTCGTGGTGACCGCCACCGAGTCGTCAACCGTGCCGGGCGCGCCCGGGTCTTCGTCCGCGCTGCGCATGTGGCTCCAGGAGGCGCTGCAGATTCACCCGCGCCTGGCGTTCCGGTCCGCCGTGGAAGCGCAGCGCTCGTTCGCGGACATCAACAGCCGGCCGGGCAGCCGCCGCGCGGGCGCGATGGGGCTGCAGGTGCTGCTGCGCACCACGTGCGGCGAGCCGCTGGATCAGCCGCGCATGGTGCTGAACGCGCCGATGCAGGCGCCCGCCGCGCAGGCTCCGCCGCCGCCGGCACCGCCGGCGCAGCAGGAGCGCACGAGCGCGTTCGACTCGATCCTGCGATCAGTTCTCCCGAAGCACTAATCGATTAGAAAGTCAGCCGCGCCGCGAGCTGCATGACGCGGGCGTCGGCCTGCCCCGTCTTGCGCCCGAAGAGCGGGTTGCGGACCAGCGACGATCCGTCGAGCCAGAACAGCGTGTTGTCCACCGACGTGTAGTTCGGGCGGTTCGACAGGTTGTACGCCTCCCAGATCACGTGGAGCTGGCGCGTGCGGCCAAACTGGATGCGCCTGGCGACCCGCGGATCGACCGACATCCGAGTGGGAAGCCGATACTGATTTCTCGTCGTGTCCGGCGCGAGGTCGTTCAGGGCGTTGTGATCGCCGTTGATGTCGCCCCGGACGAACGCGCTGTAAGGCTGCCCGCTCTGCAGCGTCCACACCAGTCCCCATTCCCAGTTCCCGATCAACCGTTTCGACAGGCCGTGGCGATCGACGGCGAGCAGCGAGGTGTCGTACATCGCCGAGAGGGTGAGGTGATGGTGCTGGTCGTTGTTGCCGGGCGCCCGGACATCGAGCACGGATCCCTGCATGGCCAGCGAGCGGCGATCGTTCGTGCCGCCAAAGACCATCGCGATCGGCTCCTGCGGCGTCTCGTCGGATCGGGCGAAGGTGTACGCGATGGTGTAGAACAGCTGTTGCAGCACGCGGGCGCGCGCGTGAGCGGTGATGCCGTTGTACAGCGACTGCCCGCTGCTCTCGAACGAGACGACCCGGCCGACGCCCGGGAACCGTCCGCCGACGTTGATGTCTATCGATCGGGGCAGCCGCTCGCCCCGCGCGAAGAGGTAGTCGATGCCGAGCGAGCCGGCGCGGTATTTCTCGATTTCCCAGCCCGCGGTCGCCTGGTGGACCCGCGCCGTCTTGAAGGACGGATCCACGACCGCCATCGCCGCCGGCAGCACGCGAACGGGCGACCCGTCGTACGCCTGCGCAAGCGCCGGAATCAGCGCGGGCGTCGTGCCGTAGAACAGTCCGTACGCCGCGCGGAACACGTTCTTCCGCTCGCCGGGCGCAAACGCGAATCCCACGCGCGGCGCCCAGTCGTTGCGATCCCGCGCGACAACGTCGTGAAAATCCTGCAGGTCGTACCGGATGCCGAGATCGATGGTCAGCGCATGCGACGCGCGCCAGGCGTCCTGGACGAAGACCGCGTACTGATCCGCGTCCGCGTGGACCTCACTGGTCGGCAGCGTCTGCGTGACCGCGTCGGGCACTCGGGCGGCAAAGGCGGCAATCGACGGGAACCCGAACGTCGTCTGCGCGCCGAACCGGGTGGCGTTGCGGTCTTTCAGCACGTCCCCGCCCGCCTTCAGCGAATGCGCGCCCCGTACCCAGGACAGCGAATCCGCCATCTGGAGGCGCTTGGTCGCAAACGCGTGCGGACCGAACAGGCTCGAGCCGGTCTGCGCCACGAAGCTCGGCCCGTCGAACACGACCGCGCCAGGCGCGGTGGCCGCTCTTTCGGCATCGCGACTGTCGGCGTACTGCACGCGCGCCTCGTTGACGAGCGCGGAGCCGATGACGCTGGCCAGCAGCCCCGTCCCTGCCCGGGTTCGCAGGGACGAGCGCCCATCGCTCGGGATGGCCGGCTGATCGGGGCTGGCGTCGATCGCCCGCCCGTTGAACAGCTGATCGACGTACCGGAGCGTCAGGTGCTGGCGGAGATATTCGTGGTCCGTGCGCGCGAAGATCACATCCTGTTGCTGGTCCCGCGCGTCTCGCGTCAGCGCCGATTGGAGCGGCGCCAACGCGGCCGGCCCCGCGGCCGCGAACGGTGTCAGGTTCGGCGACGCCGTCGGCCCGTCGGTTCGACGGAGCCCGTCGTAGCTGACGAGAAAGAAGTTGTGTTCCTTCACGATCGGCCCGCCGACGACCGCGCCAAACTGGTTGCTGCGGTACGGCGGCTTGTGCAGCCCCGCGCGCTCGTCGAGCGCCTTCTTGCCCGTCATCACGCGATCGCCGAAGAACTCGTAGCCCGACCCGTGAAACGCGTTCGCGCCCGACCTGGTGACCACGTTGATCACCGAGGCGCCGGCGCGCCCGTTCTCCGCCGGCGCACCGTTGGTCTGGATGCGGAAGGCGTCGACCGACCATTGACTCAACTGATACGGGACACGTGAGGGCCCCTCGCGTCCGACCGGGTCGCCCGTGATGCCGCTGGTGTGGTCGAAGCCGTCGATGACCACGCGGTTCTGGGCGCTCGGCAGATCCATCACGCTGAGGCCGCCGGTGGCCGCATCTTCCGTGACCGCGGGCGCCAGTTCAGCGAGACGCAGATACCTGCGGCCCGCAATCGGCAGGTGCTCGATCTCCGCCTCGGCGACGAATGCGCTTGCATGCGTGCGCGCCGATTCCCCGATCGGCGGATACGGGTTCAGCGCGATCGTCTCGGGCATCACCGCGCGGCGCAGCGGCAGCTCGGTCTGCATCCGCTGTCCCGGCAGCAGCACGATGTCGTCCTGGCGGCGGCCGGCGAAGCCGTCGTGTGTCGCGGTCACCTGATAACGGCCGGCCGGCACCGCGGCAAATCCAAATCGGCCGCTGCCGTCCGTGTGCGTCTCGCGGTTGGCGGCCGTCTCGACATTGGTAACCGTGACCGCCGCGCCTTCGATCACCTCGCCGGTCACCGCGGTGACGCGTCCCCAGATTTCACCGGTCCCGCTTTGCGCGTACGCGGGAGTGAAGCTGAGGAGTGCGATGAAAACGAGAAGTACGGCAGTCATTCGGTCTCACCTAATCAATACGCATGCCACGCTATAATTTTTTGTTCCTATGGCACTCATTGCTCCGTTCCGTGCGCTTCGCCCGGTGCCCGCGGCCGCCCCGCGCGTCGCCGCCGTTCCCTACGACGTCGTCAACGCGCAGGAAGCCCATGCGTTGGCCAACGGCAACCCCTTGAGCTTTCTCCACGTTTCGCGCGCTGAGATCGATCTCCCGCCGAATACGGATCCCTACTCGGACGCCGTCTACCGCAAAGCGGTCGAGAACTTCGCCGCGCTCAAGTCGCAGGCGCCGCTGGTGGCCGAGGACACGCCGAGCTTGTACGTCTACCGCCTCGAAATGGGGAATCACGTGCAGGCCGGCATTGCGGGAACCTTCTCAATGGATGAGTACGATCGCGGCGTCATCAAGAAGCACGAGCACACGCGGCGCGACAAGGAAGACGACCGGACGCGCCACATGGTCGACCTGCGGGCGCAGACCGGGCCGGTGTTTCTCACCTACCGCGCGTCGCCGGCGATCGATCGGCTCGTGGCCCGGATAACCAGCCAGCCGCCGCTCTTCGACTTCACCGCGCCCGACGGCGTGCAGCACACCATCTGGCGCACCGCGGACGCGGAAGTACAGCAACTCGTGGCCGCGTTCGGTGCGATCCCGCACCTCTACATCGCTGACGGGCATCATCGCGCGGCCAGCGCCGCGCGGGCGCGTCAGCAGCTGGGCGGCAGCAACGGCGCGCGCGGCGAGTGGGACACGGTGCTGGCGGTGGCCTTTCCCGACGACCAGGTGCAGGTCCTGCCCTACAACCGCGTCGTCAAGGATCTGGGGTCGTATTCATCGCAGTCGCTGCTCGCGAAGCTGCGCGAGCAGTTCATGGTGAAGGAAGGGCCGGCAACTCCCGCGAGGAAGGGTGAGGTCGCGATGTTCCTCGACGGCACGTGGCACACGATCGAGCTCGGCGACGCGCCGCGCACGCTCGCGCCCGCCGATCGGCTCGATGTCAGCCGCCTGCAACAGGCGCTGCTGGAGCCGCTGCTCGGCGTCGGCGACGTGCGCACCGACAAACGCATCGACTTCGTCGGCGGCGCGCGCGGAACGTCCGAGCTGGAGAAGCTCGTGAGCTCCGGAAGGTTCGCCGCGGCGTTTTCCATGTACCCCGTCAGCGTGGACGACCTGATGCAGGTCTGCGACGCCGGCGGCATCATGCCGCCCAAGTCCACCTGGTTCGAGCCGAAGCTGCGGGATGGACTGCTGTCGCATCTGATTTGAAAGTCCTCATCGCCGATCAGTTCGAGCAGGTTGGCATCGACGGCATCGC
>Ga0070698_100005792_pt1 | contig 13514 bp, 12 predicted proteins | sample KBSK1502metaG_FD_65477 | JGI IMG/M metagenome (GOLD analysis project Ga0070698, IMG submission 65477) | Corn, switchgrass and miscanthus rhizosphere microbial communities from Kellogg Biological Station, Michigan, USA - KBS K1-50-2 metaG | ecosystem: Host-associated > Plants > Roots >... | reverse complement strand
TCGATACCCACGTAGACAGACATTGCCGGGTCTCCTTTCCCAGCTCGGAACACTCCACCCGGAGCGTCCCGCTACCGGGCTGAGCGGGAAAGAGGCCCGGCCCTCATAGGGTCAGATGAGTGCGTGGTCGCGAGCAGCGTTTCACCTCCTTACCTTGGTAATACTCGGTTATACTGGTGATGTGAAGACAGCGATCTCGCTCCCCGACGACACATACGAACAAGCCAGCCGGCGAGCCGCTGAACTCGGTATCAGCAGGTCCGAGTTCTTCGCCCGCGCTGCCCGCCGTTATCTCGACGAACTCGCGGTGGACTCGCTCACCCAGCAGATCAACGAGGCACTGGGAACCACTGACGACGACTCCAACGCTGCCGCTGCTGCTGCTGGCCGCGCTCGCCTGGCAGACCAGGACGACTGGTGAGCAGACGGGGCAGCATCTGCTGGGCCGATCTCGGTGACCCCCACGGCAGCAGGCCCGCGAAGCGGCGCCCGGTCCTGGTCATTCAGTCGGACCCCTTTAACGCCAGCCGGCTGAACACCACCATCGCGGCGGTGATCACCAGCAACACTGCCCTGGCCGCGATGCCCGGCAATGTCTTCGTCCCCGCAGCGGTCTCTGGCCTGCCAAGGGACTCCGTGGTCAAAGTGACCGCTGTGGTCACTCTCGACAAAGCTGATCTCGGGGCACCGGCCGGCCACGTGCCCACGTCGCTGATGGAGGAGGTCGACCGCGGGCTCCGCCGCGTACTTGGGCTGTAGCCACGACGCGGTCGCAGCGGCACGAGCGGGCATTCCGGTGCAGCGCAATGATGAATCGTCATGCAATCCGGTTGGGCTGTACCGATGGTGACGATCCCCGATGGGACAAGGCGCAATGCGAGCTGCACGCGCGCCAGACCGGTCTGTGGGCGCCGCCGGGCGGGCGCGCGCCTGGCTGGTTCAGCCTGGGTCTGGTGTCTTTCCTGGCGGCGTGACGGCAGGATGCGACCACCGCGAACGGCCACAGCGCCTGCGCTGCGCCAAAAATGCGTTCCGCCAGGCCGGCCAGGCCGCCGCCGGTGATCAGCTCCGCGCCGAACCAGGCCACCAGCGCCAGCAGCGCCGCGGCGGCACCAGCCGATACCGCCGGCCGCAGGCCCCACGGCACCAAAGGCCCGCGCCGCCAGGCCCCGGCCGGCCAGCCCACCACGCCGGCGCACCCCGCCGCCGCGCAGATCATATGCGGCACCGGAAAACTGGTCCCGGGGTGCTCGGGGTTCGCCGCGACTAGCATGCCCGCCACGGCCCCGGCCATCAGCAGCAGCCGCCCCGGTGCGCCGGCCGGCCGCAGCGCAACACCGGTAACGAAAACACAGGCGCCGACTACCACGAACGTCAGCGTCATGACCCACCGGTCGGCAGCACCCAGCGCGGCGAGCGCGCTGACTGGCTCGGCAACGGGGTTCACGGGGCGCGACTGCAGCCCGGCGGCAACACTCCACCCGGCGACCATCAGCACCGGAGCCGCGGTCGACGAAACCACTCCCCACCATGGCACGCCCCGCACGATCTACCAACGTAGCTGGTGGTATCACGCGGCTCAAGCAGCCAGGCGACTGCCCCATCGTCCTCCCTGGCCGACCGTTTACGTGGCCCGGTTTCCATGCCCTGTCTGCGGCACCCATGAGGGCTTAGGTCGCGTCTTTACGACCGCCACCGAGCCATCGATCGTGAAATACGGCAGTGCGCACCGCGGGCAGGGCGAGGTCTTCCTTGGATAGGGTCTCGGCTAGGTCGTCGCCTGCTTTTGCCAAGCCGAACTGCAGGTCGTACCGGTATCTCGTCCTATCTGGGTCTCCGGGGCCGGCGATGAGACAGGTGTACCACTCGTTGTTTTGCGGTTTTGTTTCCATCGCTCGTTGCACGACGAGACTATTAGCGATGATGAGCCAGGCACCTAGATTAGCAATCTGGCGTTCGGATGCGATCTGTTCCCACCTAAAGCGGATGATCGGTTTGGAGAAGATCGGGACTAGCAGGTGAGAGATGCCGCAGGCGACGGCTTCTCGTTCCCAGCCGACTGACTGATTCAGGTCTTCGCAGATGACGATGGCTAGCCGCCCGAGCGATGATTCCCCGACGGTGATCGCTGACCCGCGGGTTATGTACTCAGCGGCCGAGCCGTTGACCGGCCGGTCAGGCACGTTCCACTCGCTGGCCTGCTCAGCGGTCAAGGTGAAGCCCGCGAGCTTGTCCTGGATGAGCAGGTCGTGCTTGGTCCAGCGATCCAGCAGGACAGCGCGATTCGGCGGTGGATCATCCCCGCCCAGGGGGCCGCTGCCGACCAGCAGCCATCGCAGTGGCTTGTGGCGGCCGGCGGTGCTATACGCGGCGTCTTTCCAGTAGCTGAGCAGCTCATCGGTTAGCGTGGCCTCCGGGATCACCGCGATCCGCGCTTCGGAGTCATCTAGCCTGTCGATCACGCTGGTGATGCGCTTGCGCAGTGATCCAGATTCAACGGGGACCAGGGTATATACGGACTCGCCGTCTCGCTCTGTGAAGTCCAGGCGGATCTCGTCGAACGTCTCGAGCAGGGGGGCGCAGCCGACTGGAATTTCTTGATCGGGCCGGAAGTGAGGCTGGTGCCTGGGCATGATCCGCTCGTGCCGGACCTTGACCCAAGATTCCGCCGTGACTCGATGCAGGCCGAAGAACCCGGACTTGTCTCTCGTGCCGCGTGGCCGGCCCGGGTAGCTGCACCGCGGCAGAAGCGCGCCTTCAGCTTCCGGCGCCCCATGGTTCAGCCGTCCGGTTTCGGCGTATCGGGCTGCCAGCCAGGCAAGCTTGCCGTGATCGAAGGCCGGGGTGAAGGGGTTGATGTGGGCGAGCGCCCAGTCGATGCCGCGCAACACGGTGAAGAGTCCGCGGTTACCGCCGGACTGGACGATCTCTTCCACTTGTTGCGGGTCGGCCTCGCCGTGACCGATGATGTGCTCGTGCACCCGTGAGGCGCGCAGTTTCACTCTTGAATCATTGTCCCACTGCGATGGCTCGCGCCCGGTAAACGGCTGTTCCGGCAGCTGGTCATACAGCTGCATGAAGACCGCCGCAGGATCAGTCGGGTAAGACACCGCAGCCCCCAAGATGGCAAGGACAGCCTTCGCGCCCTTGCCCTAACCAAGGATGAATAGGACAGACCCCCATGTGCAGCACGATACCGACTCACTCGCGGTAAGCGAACCGGGACAGCCGAAATCGCTTCACGCGTGTGCCGTTCCGGTTATCAAGGCCCTCACGATGGCAGGCCACGGCTGCCAGCCGAGGTCGCCGCGGAAGCGGGCGACAGAGCGTTAATGATCAGCCGGAGAGACGCTAAGTTGAGCGCGAAACCTGCGTGAGAGGAGAGCTTCACGAGCATCATGCTCATATTGGGAAGAAGGTGCCTGGAGGTTCAGTAACGCCCGCCCGGGTCGGCCGATGAATGCGCAGGCCGAATCCTCATCGGTGTTGCGGGGCGCAACTAGAGCCGTGCCGTCGGGCACCTCGCTGGGGTCGCAAACGATCACCGATGAGCCGGTCGCCGGTGATTCGGCCAGGCAGCAGCGGCTGTGGCTGCCCCGGTTTGCATGAGTTGGCCGCGGCTGGGAGGATGGCCCGACCTGTCACTTGACATTCACTTGACATCGCATGCATACTGGGGCGAGTGATCTCCCTCTCTGCGTGAGGTGCGTCGTGGACAAGAGCCCAACGGTCAAGAATGCGCCGGCTGACCCGCCGCCGGCATCTAGCCGTGACCGTCACGCCGAGGTGCGGCGCCTGATCGGCGAGATGGAGTCCGCTGCCCTGATTGGCGAGGGACAGTTCAACGCGCTCGGCATGGTTGTGACCGACGCGTCGCTGGCCGCTGACGAGCCCGCGCTGGAGGAAGCGCAAGACGGGCTGCAATGGCTCTACCGCCAGCATGCGGCGATCAGCGAGCCGGATGCTGAGCAGGTGGAGCGGCGCGGCCGGATCCTCGGGATGATCGACATCACGAACTGGGCGCTCCGCCGCCTGCCCTCCGCCCTCCAGATCGGCCTGGATCCATCCAGCCATGCTGGCCAGTTCCTGCTGGCCGTAGCGGCGAGGCCAGGGCTATCGAACCAGGAGCTTGCGTCACGGCTGGGGATCGACGAGACCGAGGCTAGCCGTGTCGGGCGCCGGCTGCTGGCAGCCGGAGTGGTGTGGCGACGCAAGGAGTGGCGGCGCAACGCCTGGGATATCACTCCCCGAGGCCGGGACTACCTGACACGCGCCGGCCTGGGCGATGCGGACGTGAACGTGCCAGAGCCCGAGCTGGCGGTCGGTGTCAAGATACTGCCGCACCGGCTGATCGGCACCGTCGTAGACACCGCCGCTCGGCAGCTGGCATCCGGGGAGCGCGACCTGACATCCGCCGAGCCCGCCGCTCATGTAGCCGAGGTTGCGGGCCTGGTCCGCGATCTAATCGCGGCCTCGCAGCGGCAGGACCAGTACCAACCCGACCGCATCGCCCTCGGCGTCGAAGTAGGCGGCCATGTATCCACCCACAGCGGCCAGGTCGTGTTCGCACCCAATTACGGGCCACGGGAGGCGTGGAAGAATTTCCCGCTCGGTGACGCCCTGCAGGAGGCGACCAGCCTGCCAACCGTCATCGAGAACGACGCCAACGCCATCGCCGAGTACGAATACGTCTTTGGCGAGGGCAAAGGCACCGAAGCATTGGCGGTTGTTCTTCTAGACGAGGGTATCGGATGCGGCCTGGTCACGCACGGGCGGCTGATACACGGAATTCATGGGATGGCCGGAGAGATCGGCCACATCGTGGTCCAGCCGGATGGCCGGCAATGCCGCTGCGGCAACAAGGGGTGCCTGGACAGTGTCGCAAGCACACTTGCGATCACGCAGGTTTCCGCCGAGTTGGCCAGGCGGAAGGTCCCGTCCATACCTGACCTCGCCGACGTAGTCGCCCGCCTTGAAGAAGACAAGACCGCCTATACCGCCATCAGGCAGGCCGGTGCCGCGCTCGGCCTTGCGCTATCGGCTGTCCTCAATCTCACTAACCCGGAGAAGCTGGTGCTCTACGGTCCCGCCGAACTGGTACTCGAGTCAGGCCATGCGGCGGCGAGACTGTTCATGAAACACGTCCGCACATCTACCAAGACCTACACGTTCTCTACCGCGGACGCTGACTGCAAACTCATCCCTAAGGTCTTCGGCTACGACGTCGGCGCCCGCGCCGCCGCCGCTGCCGCCTTGCTCCGGTCGAAGCAGAGTTCCAGCTCTGCGACCCGGCTAGAGCGCTAGCAGCCTGGGAACTCCACGAGCACGTGCCCCCGTCAGCCGGTAGCCTGCCGGCGACTCCCGGCGGCATCCGGTGGCGGCTTGGCGTCCTGCCACATCACCTCGAACGTCTCGACCCAATAGGAAAACCACTGCGGCGATGCTGCCTTGCTGATGACAATATGCATACGATCAGCGTATTCGCTCTTGAATCCCTGTGATTCAAATATGAGATAACCCTTCGAATCATTAGCGTTGAAGATGGTGAGGCTAAACCCGGGATTAAGCGCTAAACTACGATAGCTGAACGCCGGGTCGGCGCTCATTTTCTGCAGGACTGCAAGCGAGCTGTGCAGCGTTCGCTCTAGGTCAAGACTGTCGTCAAGCTGCATGGCAGTCAGCCGCACTGACTCCGGGCTGTCATCCTGGACGATAACCCGGACGTTGCCTCCGGGCTTAAGCACCAAGCGGCGGATGTCGGCCGCGTTCACCATGATAGTGACCGCGGTGGGGCCGTAGAACCTCAGATCGCGAACTCCCGGGAGAAGTTTCGAGAACGATCCATAAGTTTCACGGTTACTCAGGACTTGGTCAAGCGACGGCTCAGGTAGCGACGCTTCAGCCGACGTGTGGAAGACAAGAAAACTCAACGCCAGCAAGATCGCGCTAATCAATGCCCTGATACTGAGCACGTCGGCAAAGCCCAATGCGACAAGGACGACCCCCACCAGGAACAGTGCATAGGCCTCACGATGACGGCCATGATGGATGTCGCTGATTACCCGTGCCGACAAGCCAGTGATCGCCGCCATGGCGACATGATGGCACGGCCCTGGCCGGAGCGCGATCGCTGCGTGCCCGGGCAGGCTGACCAAGCCGCAACGGAATGACCGACGGCACGGCTGATGCGCTGATGCGTACCCTGGGCCCTTGGTGCTGACTTCCGCCCATCGGCAGATCCGGTCGATGTCGGACGCGCATCCCGACTTGATCTGCGCGCTTCGGCCGATGATCGTCGTGGTGCTGCCAGCCGCTCCGAGCGGCGGCTCCGAGCGTGCCCTTATGGCGCGGCAGCCGCGTCCAGTCACGAACTGATGGCCTTCTTCGCCGCGTGCCTCACCGTTTGGCTGGAGCCGCGACGGCGAGCATCGCCGCGCCGGGGTGACCGTCGCATCAGGAGTTTCGGCTGGTCCTGCCTGATGTCCCAGTTGCGCCTAGCGTGATGTTCCGGGTCCCGGTCCCCGGGAACCGGAACCGGGCGGCGGGGTCTCAGATCCATCGGCCGGGTTCGGCGTCTGCTGCGTGGACCGCGGCTGAAGCGTGCTTGGTGGCGTGGCTGCGGATGGGAGGGTAAGGCAAGTCTGTCCGTCCCGGCATGGCCACGTGTGCATCTAGCCAGGCCGCGGTCCCCTCTAATTCAGCAAAACCGGCGTTTCGGGGGGTTGCCGGCCGGTGCCGAATATCGGCAGCGGTCTCGTGGGCCGCACGCAGGGACGGGGTGTCATGGAGGATCTGGCGAGTTCGGTTCGCTGGCCCGGGCTGCCTTCAGGTTCTCGGCCTGTGCCTGGCCAGTCGCCGGTGCCGGCGGATTGTCCGGGGGAGGGCGTTGATCGCCCGCATCGGCGCTGCCCGGGCTGGCACCTCACAGTGCTTCGTGCCTGTGCCGCCCGGAGGGACGGGGAACCAGCAAACGGGGAAAGGAAGTCATCTCATGGACGCCATTGCACCGAGCGCCAGGACCGGGGGTAAGCTGCTCGCCCTGGCCTTGCCGCGCAAGGACAGGAAGCAGGATGCCGAGACTGTCAGGTTGCTGCGGCTGGGCATCGGGGCGGTCGGGGTGTTCCTGCCGGCCGGGCTGATCGCGGTGAACTGGGCCCGGCACTTCTGGCAGCACCGAGCCGGGTTCGTGATCATCCCGACATCGATGAGCGGCTCGTACTGGACCACCGCCCGGGATGTCTTCGTCGGCTCGCTGTGCGCGATCGGCGTCTTCTTGATCGGCTACCGGCGCACCAGGCTGCAAGACATCTGCAGCACCGTGGCGGGCGTCTGCGCGCTGCTGGTGGCCTTCAACCCCACCGCGCCTGGGCCCGGCACGCCGGGCGAGCCGCAGTGGGTGAACTACCTGCACCACATCGCCGCCGGCGCGCTGCTGCTCACCCTCGGCGCGTTCTGCTTCGTGTTCCTCGCCGAATACCGCGGGGCCGGGACATCCGGCCGGCCTGCTGGCATCATCTACCTCACCAGCGGCTGCGCCGTCATCGCCGCGGTCACCGCCGCCTTGATCACCGGCCTCCTGGGCGTGGGCAGCAACTGGCCGCTGCTGTACCTGCTGGAGGCCATCGCGGTGTTCTGCTTCGGCGCCGCCTGGATCACCGCCAGCCTGGACGACCAGGCCGGCTTCCCCCCACCCGCGCAACCGGCAGGCAGCCAGGCCAGCGATCCCTTGCCCGCCGGCGCCGCGACCGCCATATGAAACATCGCCGAGACCGCCGCCGGTGCAGACGAGCACGCGCGCAAGTGAGCCTGATGGCAGATGAACCAGAAGCGGCCAGCCCACCTAATGGGCCGTGACGTTCCCCCGTGGGCTGCCAAACGGGCGGGACCGTCAGAACGGCCCACAGGGTCGTTCCCGTCATCGCGCTGCCCCCGAGCTGCACGTGGGCCCCGGTCGCGTCTCCGCCCGCGGGCACCGCGATCCCCAGTCGGCGATAGAAGTCCAGGCTGGCCGCTATGTCAGCGACGACCAGGTTGAGCATGTGCAGATCGGGCGCGCTGTGGCTCACGCACCGCAGTCTGCCAGAGCACCCGGCCAGCAGCGCCCCGGCCAGCAGCGCCCCGGCCATTTAACCGCTGCCCGCGTATCCAAGCCCGGCGCCGAACTGGGCACCCGCCTACGACGATTCTTCCCACATGCACGTGCGCCAAGTCAGCTACGGAGCGTAGCCGATCCATGGGTCACTCCACGCATGAAGAACCGCCGCTATGGGCGGTCTGCGTGGATCTGACAGCGTCGTCTCCGGCGATACGGATCTGGGCGATCTGGCGCGGGGGGCCGCAGGGTTGTGTGCCGAATCCGGCCGTGGTGGATCGGACTGTCGGCACCATGCGAAATGATCACGCTGACTGGGGGCGGTACCCGAGGTAGACAGCACCGTCTGCGAACCGCCGCATGTCCAGCAGTTCCAGCTCCAAATGGACTCCGTCAGGGAGCGCTCGCTTGCCGCCTCCGACGACAACAGGAACCAGGAACAGCCGCAGCTCATCGACCAGCCCGGCCTTGATGGCCTGCCCGGCCAGGTCCGCACCCCCACCGTCATATCGTGCTCGGTGGCCGACTTCAGCTGCCGCACCATGCCCGGGATCGAAGGTCCGCTCGATCCGTGTGCTAGCGCTCGACACCGATGCGAGAGTCGTCGAGAACACGATCTTCCCGGTTGCCTGCCAGATGCCGGTGAGCTCCCGAACGACAGGCGGCTCGCTGGGCACGGTCCAGGCCGCCACGTGCAGGTCGCGGGCTCCCCCGGAATGGCCCGGCCGCTGAACAGCGCCCCTGATGGTTACCCGCGCCCGAGCCGTCTGATCTGGGTTGCAGTCGTGATGTCAGGCCGATGAGTTCCTGGTCCCTGACTCGTCTATCTGGTGACGTCTGTAGCGCTCGGAGGTTGCGCATGAACGCGGAAGTGGTCTTGGACGGGCTGGTTCTCGGCGAATCGCCGCGGTGGCACGAGGGCAGGCTCTGGGTTGCCGACTGGGCCGCGCATGAGCTCATCACGCTCGACACCAGCGGTACCCGCCAGGTTGTCGAACGCCCGACGTCCATCCCGTGCTGTATCGACTGGCTGCCCGACGGGCGGCTGCTGCTCGTCTCCGGCGATCGGCTGTTGCGACGCGAGCCGGACGGCACCATGGTCGCCCATGCGGAGCTGGCGCAACTGGACCCGCATCCGTGGAACGACATCGCCGTCGACGGCCAGGGCAACGTGTTCGTCGGCTGCATCGGCTTCGACTTCCCCGGTGGCGAGTTCGCCCCGGGCATCATCGCGGTGGTCACCCCTGACGGCGTCGCCCGGACCGTCGCCGAGGACCTCGCCTTCCCGAATGGCATGGTGGTGACCCCCGATGACTCGACGCTGATCGTCGCCGAGTCATACGGGAACCGGTTGACCGCCTTCGACATCGGCGCGGGCGGCGCCCTGTCGAACCGGCGCGTGTGGGCCGACCTGGGCGAGGATCACCCCGATGGGATCTGCCTGGACGCCGAGGGCGCAGTGTGGGCGGCCGATGTCGGCAACAAGCACTGCGTGCGCGTGCGAGAAGGCGGTCAAGTGCTGCAGACGGTCGACGCCGACCGCGGGTGCTTCGCGTGCGCGCTGGGAGGAGCCGACGGACGGACCCTCTACATGGTCACCGCGCAATGGCCCAACGACTTCCATACGCCCACCGCCCAGGTGCTCGCCGTCCACGTCACAGTGCCCAGCGCCGGTACCGCAACCGCGCGGTGATGAGCGTGCGCGCCGATCCTCGAGTGGACGAGTACATCGGCCGGCTACCCGACTGGCAGCAAGCGATCTGCCAGCAGGTGCGCAGCCTGATACATGCCGCAGACCCCGAGGTCGAGGAGAGCATCAAGCGATCCGTGCAGCCGTACTTCGTGCTGCAGGGCAACATCTGCGCCCTGCTAGCGGCGAAGGACCACGTCAACGTCTTCATCTATGACCCCACCGTCGCCGACCCGCACGGCATCATCAACCAAGGTCACGGCAACGCGACCGCCCGGGCCGTCCAGATCTATCCCAGCGACGCGATCAACCGCCCAGCCCCTGCTTGCGATGTTTCGTGCCGTCATCGCGACCAACCGCGCGGGCGGTTGGCGGCGCATCAAGGCATCACCGCCCCCATCCGCGCCGACAAGAACCGATCACCGGTGACATCGCAAGCCACCAAGCGGCAGCCATGAGATGAGGACACTTCCGGCGGCGGCGGTCATTGCTTCAGGAGGGCGGCGAGTTGCTGGGCATTGACTTGCGCGTAGTCGCGGTAGCAGTTGTTGAACAGCACGTGGGTGCCGTCGGCGTCCTCGGCGAGCGCGGCGATCTCGGGCGCCCAGGCGGCCAGTTCTTGGTGGGTGTAGCGGTAGCCGAACCGCTCACGGATGTCCGTGCTGTCCCACTTGCTGGAGTGGCCATGCAGGCGGACCACCGCCAGGGCCGGGTCTGTGACGGCCAGCACTGGCGGGATGGAATCCCGGTGGCCTTGCGGCATGTCCACGCACACGTACGGCAAGTGGTGATCGGAGAGGAACTTCAGGGTCTCGGCCTGGTTGGTTTCGGTCATCCAGGTCCGGTTGCGGAACTCCACGCACACTCGCCGCGGCGCCGCCCGCTGCGCGCAGGCCACGACGTAGTCCTTGTTGGCGCGGGAGATCGCAAACCAGGGCGGGAACTGCAGCAAGATGGCGCCGAGCTTGTCGGCCTGGCGCAGCGGGTCCAGCGCCACCAGGAATCGGTCCCATGCCTCCTCGGTGACCGCCGGGTCCACGTCCTTGAGGTACACCCGGTCCTTGCCAGATTTCTCCGCCGCCGGGCGCATGTCGGTCGGCAGCGCCGCCACCCGGGTCGGATGCTGGGTGAACAGGCTGAACGCCTTGACGTTGAACGTGAACCCGGCCGGGGTCCGGTCTGCCCACATCACGGCGGTCTGCCGTGCCGGGAGGGCATAGTAGCTTGAATCCACCTCGACCAGATCGAACTGGCGGGCGTAATACCGCAGCCGCTTCTCCGGCGTGTCCGCCTCCGGCGGGTACCAGCCTGAGGCGAGCAAGGTCGGGTCCGTCCACGACGCCGTGCCCACCCGCACCTGCCCCATGTCCGTATCATTAGAACCCGCCTGGATCCCGCCTGGCCCACCAGCACGCCACTCCGCGCGACCGGCCCAGGACTCCGCTCGGCACGGTGTTGACCGTGTGTCCTGCCGGACGCCATCCCCGGCAAGCCGTCACAGCGCAGATCCGGACGTTGGCTCGGCGGGCGCCGACTGCATATGTCTGGGACGTTGCTAGGTCACCGTCGGCGAGGTCGGCGGCGGTGTGGCAATCTGTGAGCGCACTCCGAGCCGCCGTTGTGCGTGCCCAGCCCGGTCGCTATGAATAGCTGCTGATGCCGCACCGAACGATCTTTATGAGTGCGAGGTGGACATTGAACGCGGGCGTTATCGCCGCAGCCGTCAGGGCAGGCCCATAGCTGACCACAACCCGTGCACAGCCTGGTATCGGAGCGGGTCCGCGGTGGGGGCCGTTGGCCTGATCGGCGATCGCGTCGAAGTCCTGCGGAGTGTAGTTGCGTATGCTTACACGCTGGTGACGGCGTAGGCGTGCGGGACGCCGCGCGGGCCGAAAGCGAATCCACCGGCCGGCACATGCACGGAACCCATGACCTCCCAGCCGCCACGCTAGGCCGAACAGGGGCTGCCGGCAATGCCCGGCAGGCGGCTAGGCAGCGGTTTTGCGCCAGCTTGCCTTGCGCTGCCAGACCGGGTAGGTGATGGCGCCGAGTGGGATCTGCAGCCCGTAGGTGAGCAGCCGGAACAACAGCACGGCGGCGACCGCCTCGGCCCGGATCGCGCTCCCGCCCGCCAGCACCAGCCCGCCGATGTAAGCGAGCTCCACCACGCCCACCCCGCCGGGGGTGATCGGTGCTGCGGTGAGCAGCCGGGCGAGGCTGAAGATGCCGAGCACCTGCGCCCAGCTCACCTGTGTCCCGGTGATGCCGACCACGCGCACGCAGAGCAGCAGCACCAGGTACAGGCCGACGTGGCTGACGACGGTCGTGGCGGTCAGGGCCGGCCAGCGGCGCGCCGCCAGGTCGTTGGTCTGGCGCCGGAAGCGGACGGCGGCGTCCCCCCAGCCTGTCACCGACGGCCTGCGGATGATCTTCAGCAGGCGCGAGGCGATCCCCTCCAGCGCGGCGCCGATCCGGTAGGCGTACCTCTTCCTCGCCACGACGAGGCCGAACGCCGTCATGGTAGCCGCCAGCGCGGCGATGCCGATCAGGGCGGGGATCAGCAGCGCGACCTTATGGCTTCCGGTCAGCGCGAGCAGCGCGACCGCGGCGATCGGCATCGCGAGCTTGAGGAAGGCGTTCCAGATGCCGGTGAGGATGGTCGACAGCGCGATCGCGGCGGGGCTGAACCCCCACGAGCGGAACATCCTGTACCCGACGCCGAGCGCCACCACGCCGCCACCGGGCATAGTGTTCGCGATCGAGCTGGTGGTCTGGTTATTGACCGCGGCCTGGGCGAGGGTGAGCCCGGGCATCGACGCCATGAGCTGGGCCCAGTAGGTGAACAGGTTGAAGACGGTGGCGGCGGTCAGCAGGCCGACCTGCGTCCAGGTGAGCTTGCGCAGGACCGCCCACACCGACGAGTAGTTGGCGACCTGGGGGATGGCGTAGGCAAAGACCGCGGCGATCACCGCCAGGGACAGGAGAATCTGGGCGATCCGGGTGACGCGGCGGCGCCGGCTCCCGGCTGGCCTGGCCTCCGCGGCCCCGTCCGTGGCGCCCGTCGCTGCCGCGGCCTGGCCGGGCCCGGCGCGGCCGGCGCCGGTGTCCGCGGCGAGCCCAGGCTGCGGCCGTGGCCGGGGTGGCGTGCTCATCGCCGTCCCGCCCAGTCCTCGGCGCCCGGCCCTGACGCTGGCGCGGCCTTCGGCGCCGCCCGGCGTTCCCGGCGCCGCCGTAGCTGGTCCACGGCCACGGCGGCCACGAGGGCGCAGGACGCCCCCAGGAGAAGGCCGGCGACGGCGTCGGACAGCCAGTGGGCGCCGAGATACGCGCGGGAGAGCGCCATCACGCTGGAGAAAATGGCGGCCAGCGCACCCCAGGCCAGCTGCCGCCGGGCCACCGGAGCGAGCGCGATGACCGCCGCGAACACGGTGACCGCCGCGGCGATCGAATGACCGGAAGGGAAGGAAGCACCGCTGGTGGCGACCAGCGACCCGGGGGGCCTCGCCCGCCCGTACGCCGATTTCAGGGTCCCGATCAGGATTTCAGACAGCACGATCGCGGCCGCGAAGGCCGCCAGGTGCCACCAGCGCCTGCGGAGCGCGAGGTAGCCGGCCAGTGCCAGCCGCACCGGGAGTGTCACGTACGCCAGGCCGAGCAGGTTGAAGAACCTGGCGGTCAGGGTGAGCGGCGGCGTCCGGATCGAGATCATCAGCCGGAGGAACGCCTCGTCGG
>Ga0070698_100005790_pt1 | contig 13519 bp, 11 predicted proteins | sample KBSK1502metaG_FD_65477 | JGI IMG/M metagenome (GOLD analysis project Ga0070698, IMG submission 65477) | Corn, switchgrass and miscanthus rhizosphere microbial communities from Kellogg Biological Station, Michigan, USA - KBS K1-50-2 metaG | ecosystem: Host-associated > Plants > Roots >... | reverse complement strand
TGCGTGCCGAAGAAGAAGACAAGTCACCCGATTTTTCAAAAGAGTCTGCGGTTACTCACACGGGAGAAGAAATCAAGCTCCCCGATCTCGATCGAGCAAACTGGGAAGGCGAAATTCGCAGGATTTCAGGGACATTTCGGAAATATCCGGAAGTGTACTTCGCCACCGTCGTCCTGCAAGTGCAGAACGCCAAAGAGCGCAAAGTGACTAGCGAAGGCACCGCGATCATTACGCCGAGCGCATCCACGCGGCTCCTGATGGAAGCGCAGACCCGCGCCGCTGACGGAATGGACCTGCTGCGCGTCGAAACTTTTCAAGCTCCATCGGCAAAGGAGTTGCCCGATGAAAAGGAGTTAACGGCGAAAGCCGAAAAAATGGCCGCCGACCTCGACGCGCTGCGCAGAGCTCCGGTCGCAGAGCCTTATGCGGGACCGGCTCTGCTGAGCGGACGCGCGGCGGCCGTGTTTTTCCACGAAGTGCTTGGTCACCGGCTGGAAGGGCATCGCCAACGCGATGAAGATGAAGGACAAACCTTTACGAAGAAAGTGGGCCAGGAAGTTCTGCCGAAGTTCCTGAGCATCGTGGACGATCCTACCACAGGCGAGATGGCGGGTATGAAGCTGGCAGGCACATACAAATTCGACAATGAAGGCGTTCCGGCGCAGCGTGTCGAGCTGATCACGAATGGCGTATTGAAGGGATTTTTGACTTCGCGTATGCCGATCAAAGGCTTCGATCATTCTAACGGCCATGGGCGCAATCAGCCGGGGCTGATGCCGACCGGACGGCAAGGAAATTTGATTGTGAGTTCGTCAGAGACTGTGGCGGAAAAAGACATGCGGCAGAAATTGATCGACGAGGTGAAGAAGCAAGGTAAACCGTACGGACTCTATTTCGACGACATTCAAGGCGGGTTCACGCTGACCACGCGCTCGCTGCCGCAGGCGTTCCAAGTTCTGCCGGTGATTGTGTACAAGGTGTACGCAGACGGCCGGCCCGATGAACTTGTGCGCGGGGTCGACATTGTGGGCACTCCACTTGCCGCTCTCACGCGCATCGTCGCCACGGGCGACAAGCAGCATGTCTTCAACGGCGTCTGCGGAGCGGAGAGCGGTAGCGTGCCGGTTTCCGCGGTCGCGCCGGCCATGCTTTTTTCCGAAATGGAAGTGCAAAAGCGGGCGCACGATCATGATCGTCCGCCGATCCTTCCGCCGCCCGGATTTGAAAATTCGTCACTGACACACACTGCGCAAGCCAGGACCGAGGTAAAGCCGTGAAAACCGCACGACACGTGCTGATCGCATTTCTTGCTGTGATTTTCCTGACAGGCGCTAAGTGCGCTGTTGCTGCGCCGGATAGCGCGAACGGCGGAGACGCAATGCTGGCCGCCAAGGCTGCGGCCAAGGGCGATCCGATCCTCGATGCACTGCTCACAGAAATGGAACGCTCCAAGACGCAACTGAAGATGGATCAGTTGCAGACACCGTACTACCTCGAATACCGGGTCAGCGACGTGGAAGATTTCATCACGGAAGCGGCGTTCGGTGCGATTCGCGAAGATCAGCGAGTCCACGTGCGGTTGCTGCGGGTAGTGGTGCGGTTAGGCGACTACAAACAGGACAGCTACTTCGGCCAGGGGGTCGGAGGCAATGCCCTGCTCCCGCTCGACAATGATCCGGTGGCCCTGCGACACCAGATTTGGCTGGCGACCGACGAAGCGTATAAATCCGCGGGCGAAGCACTCACGCAGAAGCAATCGATCCTGAAACAGTTCAACGTCGAAGATCACCCCGTGGACGATTTTGCGAAAGCCTCTCCGGTGCAATTGGTTGAGCCAACGCTGTCGCTGAAAGTGGACGGCGACGACTGGAAGAGCACGCTCGAATCGGTGACCGATCTCTACCGGCAGTATCCTGAGATTCAGTCCGTTTCCGCTTCGGCGCGATTTACCGTCATCAATGAATATTTGCTGAACACGGAAGGCACAGTCACGCGGAATGGCAAGTCGGTTTACACGATTCAGGTGAACGCCGCGACGCAGGCCCCCGACGGAATGCGCCTGGGCCGAACTCCTGCTTGGACGGTGGCCAAGCTCAGCGAATTGCCGACCAAGGAAAAGCTGCTACGCGACACGAAAGATGCTCTCGAAACGCTGAAGGCGTTGCGGCAAGCTCCGATCGTCGAGGAAGAGTATCGGGGGCCGGTGTTGTTTTCGCCGGACGCCGCCGACGATGTGGTCGCTTCGCTGATCGGCAACAACGTGCTGGGGCGGAAGCCGCAGCTCGGGGCGCCTAACCGCACGACGGGCACGTTTGCGACCAGCTACAAATCGCGAGTGCTGCCGCTGTTTTTGGATGTTGTGGACGACCCGACGCTCAAGGAATTTCAGGGCAAGAGCCTGACGGGATCGTATGAAGTGGACAGCGAGGGCGTGAAAGCGCAGGAAGTCGATATCGTGAGAAAAGGTGTCCTCACCAATTATCTTTTGGGACGACAGCCGATCCGCGATTTTCCCGAATCCAACGGACACGGCCGCGCGGCGCCTGCAGCTCCTCCGATGCCGAGCCTTGGCGTGCTGCTGGTAAAAAGTTCGGAAGCCCAGACGCCCGACGCGCTCAAAAAACGCGTCGCGGAACTCGTGAAAGAGCAGGGCAAACCGTTCGGGTATCGGGTCGAGACGATGGCCGGAGCCGCGCCCAGGCTGCTGTATCGCGTGTACGCGAGAGACGGTCACGAAGAGTTGGTGCGCGGCGCGGTGTTCAGCGAGCTGGACGTTCGCGCGCTGCGAAGCGACTTGAGCGCCGCAGGCAATGATCCGCTGGTCAGCAATCGCGTAGGCGGGATTCCTTCGACAGTGATCGCTCCTTCCCTGCTCTTCGATGAGCTGCAGGTGAAGCGCGCGGATACGAGCAAGGATAAGTTGCCGGAGTATCCAGCACCGCCGCTGAAGTAGCGGCTCGGGCATTGCGCAAACGACGAAGAGATTCCTCCTAGCCAGCGTTCGACGCGCCTCTTTGGAGCCGTGACGCATTCGGGAGCGGCCAACACAACCGCGAAACCGCCGGGCTCCGGAGCTACAAGGGGCTAAGACACGGGTCTTCCGGCAGACCTATGCGGAACGCTAAACTGCGCGCCAAGACCTGGCAAGAGCCCGTCGGCCACAACAACTTGAGAACCGGCACCGTTTTGCAAAATGGGCATGCCATGCAAGATTCGTGACTGCAAAATTGCTGTGCGGATTACACTAACTCGTACCGCATGGACTCAGAGAACAAACCTCTCATGAACTTTCGCGAACGACTCGAATGGCTTTTCCGGATGGTGTTGCTGGCGTTCATTCTCGCGTCGGCGGCGTTCCTGAGCGCCATTACCGCGATGAGGATCGCTATCCACGGACGCGAAGTAAGCATGCCGAATCTGGTCGGCAAAAGCGTGGTCGAGGCGAACAGCGAACTGCGTTCGCGCGGGCTGGTGCTGCGCGTCGCGGACCGCATCTACAGCGAACAGCCCATCAACACCGTGGTGCGCCAGACGCCTCCTCCGGGCTTATTGATGAAGGTCTCGCAACAAGCGCACGTCGTCTTGAGCCTCGGCCAACGGCAGCTTCAGATTCCGCCTCTTGAAGGCAATTCGCTGCGCGTTTCGCGAATCGAATTGCTGCGCGCCGGCTTACAGGTCGGCGAAGTTTCAAGCTTGACGCTGCCGGACATAGCGGCCGACACGGTGGTGTTGCAAAATCCGAAGCCGGGAGCGGGAGGCGCATCGCCACGGGTCGATGTGCTGGTGTCGCAAGGTCCGCGCGAAGTGGCCTACGTAATGCCCCACCTGATCGGAATGAATCTCGCCGATGCGGTGCGGCGCCTGGACTCCGTTTCCATCAAACGCAAACTGAATACCGTGAGCGCGCCGCAATGGCCGCATGGTGCGGTGATTGACCAGGCGCCGACGCCGGGTGCGCGTGTTGCGGCATCGGCCGGCGTGGAATTGACCATCGCTGAGTAAGTTGCCGCCCGAGTTGCTTCGAAGTGACGCCGTCTCCCCGCTCTCAGATCTCGCCGCGTCAGGCGCGAACATGCGGTCGCGGCTTGAGCCGCCGGATCACCGACGGAGTCGTGAGCTCCCTTAACGCATCCTTCCCTACCCAACGCGCCGTCGAATTGGGCGAGTCCGCCAGGCGACTGGCCACCACCACGGCCGCGGCATTAAGAGTGCGATTCCGTTTTCCGATTGCGCGCAGGGCCATGTTCACGGACTTCTTGACGAAGTTCCGTTCGTCGCCGGCGGCGCGTTCGATGAGAGCCAGGCCCCGGATGAACCGCTCGTCGCCAGCGCGCTTGTCATGCACGCTGAGACTCCACAGCAGCGCAAATGCCGTGCGCTTGACGAACTCGCTGCTGCTACTGCTCCAGTGCGTGACCTTGGCCCAGGCGTGCGGGGTGCGGTCGAACAGGTTAAAGCACATGGTGTCGCAGATGGCCCAGTTGTCGAAGTCCTTGCACCAGCGGTCCATCTGTGCGGGGGTAACCTCTAAAGGGTCCGCAACGAACGAGGCCACCATGCGCGCCTCGTACACACCGGTGTCCCAGAGGGCGGCGGCCAGTTCATGGTTTCGCCCGACCCGCTTGCCCAACACCTTCATGTCCCTATAGGCAACGCCCAATGCCTTGTCCGAGGGAATGGCGTAGCGGGCCATGCCGTCCAGGGTGGCCTTGGTGCTGTGGCTCTTGAGCCATTCGAGCGCCGCCTGAACTTCAACTTCGAGCGATGCCCGCGTTCTGGATGCCTTCGTTGTGTTCCCGGGCTTCGTGGCGGGCGGCGGCGAGTTCAGTCGCACCCGTAAGTGTCGAGGTTTGGCGGATTTGGCCGCTCCTTTCTTCGCCGCGGTTTTCATGAGTATTCGGCCCTCTGGAAGCGTCGATCGGTAAATGCCGAGAGAGTATAAGGGCGCAAGTGAATCGGGACAAGAACCGTGGGCGAACGTTCAGGACACCTCTTCGTGAAAGGGTTCCGGACGCAATCAAAATACTTCGTCGCTCGCAAGGATCACGACGTTGCGGATGATCAATTTTGGCTAAGGACGCGGGTAGGTCGCGGAAGGACGGTAAAAAAATTTGGGGCGCGACCGCCGTTAAGCTATCGCGCCCTCCAACTGAGCCGTAAAGTTTCTAACCTCGGCAATTCGATGCGGTGGCGGACCCGCCATCTGGCTTGCTTACACCTTCCAAGCGGCACGCGAAAGCTTCGAGCTTCGCAACTCAATTTCGCGGCGCATCCACTGTTAAGTTTGCTGCGCCCACTAATCCCGAGTCGCGATTCTAGGCTTTGCGATTCCGCCTGGCGGCGTAACCCGCCGTCTGGCTTGTCGCATCCTCCAATCAAGACCGTCGAGGCTTCGAGCTTTGCAGTTCAATCTCGCGGCGCAACCGCTGTTAGGCTTGCTGCGCCTTCTAAGCTGAGCCGTAAAGTTCTTAAGCTTCCCGGTTCAATCTGTGCGCAAGATAATGTGTGCGCTTTCCTGCGTCAATCAAATTCGCTTTGAAACGTTGTGCAAATCTGTGGACGGGTGTGCAAAACGGTGGCTGGCGTTTCACCTGGCGAGGGGCGTCTGACGATTCTCTCGCCCCGAGATGAACAGGACTGCGCTTGGCAGTCAACAAACGTCGGGATGTCCAAATGAAGAGGTTCGAAGCGTCATGGTAGTGAGGGCATCATTATGATTTTGGACGTCATAGTTGCGGCCCTCGCAACGGCGGAATGCCGCCTAAAAACATCTAGGGAGGATTCACATGCAATATTTATTGATGTTGTATGCCGAAGAGAGTGGTTGGAACAAGTTGACGAAGGAACAGCAGGAACAAGGAATGGCGGCGTATAGAGCGTACACCGAAGCCCTGCAGAAGGCGGGAGTGTGGAAGGGCTCGAACCGGCTGCAGCCTACTTCGGCGGCGACGACAGTGCGTCTGGCGAACGGCAAACCGCACGTGCTGGACGGCCCGTACGTGGAGTCGAAAGAGCAGATTGGCGGCTACTATCTTATTGATGTGCCCGACCTGGATGCGGCGATTTCGTGGGCAGCGCGCTGCCCGGGGGCAGGTCACGGAACCGTCGAGGTGCGCCCTGTGTGGAGCATGGCTACTTAAGAGTGGCCCGACAGGAGCGCGGGCCGAGTTGGGAGTGAACGCATGCGGCGGCGCGGAGGAGAACCCATGAGCTTCGGCGAAGGCCGGGCAGAAACGGGCGACGAACAGGCGTCGGACGATGCACGTATTACCGCAGAAGCGGTGGCGCGCCGCAGCTATGGCAAGCTCGTCGCGTTTCTGGCGGCACGCACGCGGGATGTGGCTGCCGCCGAAGACGCGCTCTCCGAGGCATTCGCCGCGGCGCTCGCAGATTGGCCGGTGAAAGGGTGTCCTGCGAATCCGGAAGCGTGGCTGCTGACGGTCGCGCGACGAAAGGTGATCGATATGCATCGAGGACGGCGCCGGGACGAGATGGCTGGCCAGGAGTTGCGAGTATTGGCGCTAGGACTGGAGGCAGCAGAGACCGGCACCGGGATTCCGGATCAGCGACTCGCGCTGATGTTCGTCTGCGCGCACCCGGCCATCGAGGCTGGCGTGCGGGCGCCGTTGATTCTGCAGGTGGTGCTCGGGCTGGATGCGAAGAAAATCGCCTCGGCGTTTCTGATGTCGCCGGCTGCCATGGCCAAGCGACTTGTGCGTGCGAAGGACAAGATCCGGACTGCGGGAATTTCGTTCACCGTACCGGAGCGCGAGGAACTCCCGAGCCGGCTCGATACGGTGCTGGAGGCGATCTATGCGGCGTTCGCAGAAGGCTGGTCCGACCCTGGAGGGACCGATGCGGCGCGACGTGATCTCACCGAGGAATCGATGTTTCTGGCCAGGCTGATAACAGCGCTGCTGCCTCGCGAGCCGGAGGCGCTCGGTCTGCTGGCACTGATGCTTCACGCGGAAGCCCGACGCCACGCACGGCGCAACGCGCAGGGCGAATACGTGCCGCTTGCCGAGCAGGATCGCACGCTGTGGGATTCGGCGATGATCGATGAGGCGGAGGCGCTGCTGCGCCGTGCCAGCGGGATGGGCTCGATTGGGCGCTTTCAACTGGAAGGAGCGTTGCAGTCGGCCCATGTTGATCGATGCCGCACGGGTCATTCCAACTGGGCGGACGTGGTGCAGCTCTATGATGCCCTGTTCGAGCTGGCTGGTTCGCCGGTGGTGGCGATCAATCGCGCGCTGGCGATAGCGGAGTTGCACGGAGCCGGCGCCGCGATTGCGGTCCTCCAGGAAATAGCAGCGGATGCGCGGCTCGCAGAATACCAACCCTACTGGGCGGCCCGCGCGGAGTTATTGGCGAAGGCGGGCGCGCTTGGCGAGGCCCGCGAAGCGTATGAAATTGCAATTGGGCTCGAGCGCGACGCGTCGGTGCGACGGTTTCTACAGCATCGGCAGGCGGCGTTGGCGCCGTGAACTGCCACTTGTTGTGCAGCTATTTGGCGGTCTGCTTCTTGTGCAGGTCGGTGCAAACGGAGAGAGCGTTGTTGGGATTGACGGCCGAATCGCCTTCTTCGACATGCTGGACGATGCCGTTTTTGTCGATGACGATGTTGGCGCGCTGAGCCCATTGATAAGATTCGGACTGCACGTCGTATCCCTTGAGGATGCCGTAGGCGGTGAGCATCTTCTTGTTCATGTCACTGAGCAGCGGAAACTTGACGTTGATTTGCTTGGCAAATGCGGCGTTGGCTGCGGGGGAATCCATGCTGATGCCGAAAACTTCCGTATCCGCGGTGTCGATTTTGCCCGTGTCAATTCCAGACTGGACCGCCTGGAGTTGCTTGGTTCAACCACCTGTAAAGGCGAGGACGTAGACGGCGAGAAAGACATTCTTCTTGCCGCGGAAATCGCTGAGTTTGACCGTTTTCCACTGATCGCTGAGCAAGGTGAAGTCGGGGGCGGTGTCGCCGACTTTAAGCGAGGCTTTGGCGACTTGTTCGGTATTTTGCGCGGACGAAGTCAATAGCGGGGCCGAAGGTAAAGCCGCTAACAGCAGAACGGCACAGATGCCACGGCTCGTAAGGGTTGCACGGTTTATAAGGGCGGCGCGTTTCATTGAGTGCTCCTTGAATTGAGTAATCGATCGCAGTCATGCACGAAATGAGGCGCTTAAACTGTAATCTGAAACGGCTTGCCATGAAAAGGAGAAGACAAAGATTGGACATTGTCCCCTAATCAGGTCCGTTGCCGGCCCGCGCTTTGCGCCTTACCGTTCACCCATAAGCGTCCTGCCCGAACGGGTTGCGAAGGCCCGATAACGAAGCCCCGGCGGAGCATTCCGCCCGCCAGGGCAGCTAGTGGTTTTGCACTATTTCCCGTTCCCTGCTGCGGGCATACAGTGCGCGGCAATCGCTGGTCTCTAAGTCGGGAGGGGAAGCCTGTGTCCACACTTGCCGCAAACCTCGGGACTGAACTGCCAATCGAACGCGTGGGAACGTGGAAGCGGAGGGCCATCGCCATCCTGCTGATGGCGGGCATCGCGAGCTTGTTCTGGGTGGACTCGCGCTATCCTTCACTGCTGAAGAAATACCACGCAGGGACGCAAATCAAGGTCGCCGGTACGCTGAGCTTTGACAAGGTGTATGCCGTAGACCGCACGATGCCGCTGGCGACGCGGGTTTGGAAGACAAGCGTGAACTGGTTGAACGCGAATCGCGTGGGAATGATGTTTGGATTCCTTTTCGCGGCGGCGGCGTTGACGTTCTTAGGAACGATCGCGTGGAGGCGGACAGGGTTTGCTGCGGCCAATGTACTCGTCGGGACGGTTGCCGGTATGCCGCTTGGCGTTTGCGCCAATTGTGTTGCGCCGATTGGGCGCGCTCTTTACGGTGCAGGAATGAGTACGGAATCGGTGCTGGCGGCCATGTTCAGCTCGCCGACATTAAACGTGGTCGTGCTGGCGATGACCTTCGCATTGTTTCCTGTGCAGGTTGGAATTTTGAAGCTAGCTACAGTGTTTGTGATGATTTTTGGTGTGGCGCCGCTGCTCGGAATCGGACAGAGGAGATTGAACACAGACGCATGCGAGCTGACAATTCCCGCCAGAGAAACGTGGCCTGACGCGCTGGCGGGAATCGCGAAGACCTACGGCAAAAGCTTCTGGTATGTATCGCGCGTCGGTTTGCCGTTGATGTTGGTGGCCGCGGTGTTGGGGGCATTGGTGGCAGAGGCGGTGCCGCAAGCCGTGTTGCTTGGCAACGTCACGTTTTTCGGAATTATCGCTGTGGCTCTGATTGGGACGTTTCTGCCGGTTCCGATGGCATTCGACGTTGTGATTGCGTATATCGCCTGGAGCAAGGGTGTTCCGCTCCCGTACGTTGTGGCATTGCTTTGCACACTGGGGATCTACAGCGTTTATTCGTTCACGGTTGTGGGGAAGACGATTTCATGGAAGGTTGCGGGTTCAGTGTATGGCGCCGTGGTGGCGGTTGGAACATTGGCTGGGGTTTTGGCTTGGACCTGGAAGTAACGGACAGGCGGAAATCGCCAGGCGAAACGGCACGGATCTGGGAAGCCGGCCAGCACGAGGCAGGCGTCCACTGCAGAAGCCAACAGAAGCGCAGCAAAGCCCGGTGCTTCGAATTCGCGGCTTCAAAGCGGTGAGCGGTGGGACTAGCGCAGATATCCCCAATTGTGGAGTTTGTCGGAGTCTTCTACCCAGCGATCGCCGATGTCGGTGCGGTAGTACATGTTTGGGATAAGAATATTGCGGATGCGCGAATAGACCTGCGCTTGCGCCTGCTTCATGGTGGTGCCGGTGCCAACCACAATCAAGACCACGCCGGACGTTCCTGCTACGAGCCACTGTCCGTTTAACTGCTTCACGTCTTCGATGTGCACGCCGTCCTGGTTTGGCTTCTTGAAGACAATCGCGGCATTCTTTGAAAAGGATTCGAACGTGGCGTCGTCGTCAAACGGAAATGGCGGAACGACGATGCGCACGCCGATCTGGAATCCAGTTCGTGTGCGCCACTTCGGCTCCAAACCATTCGCAAGTTCCCAGAATAGCTCGCTGATCGGAGTCAGCATTCCTTCCTGCTGAATGCTGATCGTGGGATATCCGAAGCGCGATGTGAATTCCAGGGGATAGATGCCGTTATTGTTGACAATGCAATTCAGGTCGATATAGCCGACATAGCCTTCTTGCGCGAGCTTCGACTCCATTTTGAGAAGCGTTTGCGTGAAGAGGCGGTTCGGCTCGCTCCAAAACATCGACGTCCCCATCTCTCCGGTGGGCGGCCCGATGTTGCCTGGGAAGAGTTTTTTGTGTTCAAAGTTGATGTTTACCGGGGCGATGAAATTCTTGCCGTTGAAAAAAGCGCCAACGGCGACTTCCACGCCGGTGACGCGACGCTGCAATTGAAAAATCTTGATCTCGTCGGAGAATGCCTTCTTGTAAGCTTCAAGCATGCGCACCACGTCTTCGCCGTCTTCCTCTTCGCCGACGAAAAGCCTGCGCTTGACGTTTTGCGCTTCGCCGCTGGGCTTGATCACATAGCGATCCGGATTTTTCTTGACGAATTCGATGGCGGGATCGAAGGAGTCAAAATCCTCGTAAGGAATAATATTGACGCCGGCCTTCTTCAGCTCTTCCTGGCCGAAGGACCGGTCATCTTCAAGACTGTCCGTATATGGAGAGCCGCCAATGACTGGTTTTCCCGTGGCGCGCAGCGCTTGGGCTTTTGCCCCCTGGCCGAGTGTGTCATCGAAGACCACGATGTCGGCCCATTTGGCGTCGCGCTCCCAGTCCTTTGATTTGGGCACGAAGCCGTCGGCGATGTCGCGTTCACCTTCTGCCTCAATGTAGTAGCGAACGTCATGGCCTTCTTTAAGGACCTCCCAGGCAATATCGCCGATCAAGCCGGAGATCGAAACAAAAAGAAATTTACGTTTATCCATTGGGCTGTGCGGAGGCTCCGAGACAACCCACCTATGGTACGAAGAAACGGCCGAAATCAGGTTACAGAATATTCAAAAACACGCTGCCGCGGCTGTGGCTTGCAAGCAACCTGCAACGAAGAACGCGATTCTCAGTTACGGGGGACCTGACCGAAAGGGCAAACTTTGCATAAACCTGTCCTGTGGTTCAGGTTATACTGAGGCGTTGGTCGCGGCGGGTGCATAACGAGCTCGAAGAGGCGTCGAGAAGTCCGGTCCGATAGCCGCACGACGAATCAGATTATTTCAGGGTTTGTGGGTACCAACCCTGAAACCCGAATCCCGAGAGGTGACGATTGCGCCGAACTCTGCTTGCCATCCTGGGCCTGGCCGTATTTTTTTCCGGCGTTGCCGCTGAAGCCCAGAACAAACACTCGAAGTCGAAGAAGAAGAACGCTTCGGCCGCGGAAGACAATTCCGCTGCCCCGGATAGAATTTTGTACGACCGGGCCATTGTGGACATCAAGAAGGGCCGGCATGAAGTCGGGCGGCTGAATCTTCAAACGCTTATCAACACCTATCCAGACAGCGAGTACCTTGCAAAAGCAAAACTGGCCATCGCGGATTCTTACTATAAAGAAGGAGGCAGCGCCAACCTCACGCAAGCTGTCGCCGGCTACAAAGACTTCATCGTGTTCTTCCCTTTCCTGCCGGAAGCTCCGTATGCACAAATCCAGGTGGCCATGACGCACTATAAGCAGATGGAGAAGCCGGACCGGGATCGGACGGAAGCGAAGGCGGCAGAGGAAGAATTCCAGACGTTCATGGCGAAGTATCCAAAAGATCCGCTGGTTCCTAAGGCCGAACAACATTTGCGGGAAGTACAAGAGGTTCTCGCCGAAGGCGACTTTCGCATCGGCTACTACTACTACGTGAAGGGCGACAAGCGCGCCTCAGCGGGCAGGCTTCTCTCGCTAACGAAACGGTATCCCCTCTACAGCCGATCGGACGAAGCGTTGTGGATGCTTGGCGATATTTTCGAGAAGAGCGAAAAGAGGGAAGTAGCTTCGATCTATTATTCGCGCATCGTGAAGGAATATCCCCTTTCACCAAGAGTGGGTGATGCCAAAGGCAAACTTGTGGCTTTCCACGTTCCGGTGCCGCAACCGGATCCAAAGGCGCTGGCATGGATGCAAGCTGAGGCGAGTGCACCGCGCCAGAAACCCGGAGTGCTGAGCAAGCCTATGAGCTTGATTAAAAATGGCCCTGGAAGGGAACGCATGGTTGCAGCGCGGACGGGATCGCCGCAGATGGAGCCGGAGACGGACACCACCAGCGTCGCAGACGTTTTGACTGGTGGCGGCAAGACGCAAATCGGTGCAGGCGGAGGAGGCAGCACGCCGGGCAACACTGCCGTTGTGGAAATCGCGACACCCGGAACCGGCGCGAATGGCGGTTCGACCGTTGAAACGGGAGATACCGCTGGCGGTACAGCACCAGCCGATAATCCACCGGCAGCAGGCGCTGACACTTCTTCGCCTTCCAACGCGGCAGGAAGCGGTTCTGACACCGGCGCTAATCCGGCAAACGCGACCGATGCCAACGCAAAACCTGCAGACAACAGCGCCACCGACCCCAAGAAGGAATCCACCAGCAAAAAGAAGAAAGGCCTGAAGAAGGTCATTCCCTGGTAGTTTCTGGCTCTGCTAAATGATCGTAAGCCGCGTAATTGGCGGCTGCTAGGCAGGCGTGTTCCCTTCCGACACACCTTTGACCAGTTTGCGTTGACGCGTTCCGCCCCCAATGCTCCAATTACCGAGTGAGGCCGCTTCAGCCCGGGTGGCCGTTCGGCGTGTGTGTGAGTGCATCGGAGGAAGTTCGGTGGCCAAGATCCTGGTTGCGGACGATAACAGCAATATCCAGAAAATGGTGATCCTCGCTCTGAAAGATCAGGGTATCGAGGTCTTTGCTGTTGGCAACGGAGAAGCGGCAGTCCGCAAGATTTCCGATGTAAAGCCCGACCTCGTTTTGGCTGACATCTTCATGCCGGTCCGCAACGGCTACGAAGTCTGCAAGTTTGTGAAAGACGATTCAGCTCTTTCGCACATTCCGGTTATTCTGCTCGTCGGCGCGTTCGACCCTCTTGATGAGCAGGAAGCGCAACGAGTAGGCGCTGATGGCGTACTGAAAAAGCCTTTTGTGCCGCCCGACCCGCTGATTTCCATGGTGAAGTCCGCACTGGCCCGCGCTGGAGTTGTCCTTGGCGCGCCTGCCGTTCCCCCGCCTCCGCCCCCTCCGGTTCCCTTTGCCGCGAAATCAGAGCCAGCGGCACGAGTCGTTGCTCCACCTCCCCTCCCCGTTTTCGCCGCGTCGCCCGACGAAGAGTTTGCCTCGCCCGCGAGTCTGTCGTCGCGTTCGAGTCCCCTCACCATCGACAAGGGCGCACAACCACTGGCTTTTGAAAGTCTGCTCAATTCGCCAGCCGCCGAAGATGATGCGGCATTTGCCATCTCCCCCAGCGCGCACGCAGTCCCCGACCGGGACTGGGGGAACTCGTCGGCAGCAGCTGA
>Ga0070698_100005788_pt1 | contig 13523 bp, 12 predicted proteins | sample KBSK1502metaG_FD_65477 | JGI IMG/M metagenome (GOLD analysis project Ga0070698, IMG submission 65477) | Corn, switchgrass and miscanthus rhizosphere microbial communities from Kellogg Biological Station, Michigan, USA - KBS K1-50-2 metaG | ecosystem: Host-associated > Plants > Roots >... | reverse complement strand
GGCACGAGGCGCTCCGGATCGTCGGACTCCGCGAAGAGGGCGGGGATCTGCCCCGACTTCACCAGCTCGGTCAGGGTCGGGCGGCCGGGCACCAGGTTCGTCCACTCCCCGACGTAGCGCTCGAGCTTCGCGGCGGGAATCCGCACCAGCTCGAAGAGCCGCTCCTTGAGCTGCTGCTTGTCGAGCCCGCCGCGGGCCAGTGTCTCGGCCAGGATCGGGCTCAGGATCAGGAGCGGGCGCTGGCTGCCCGCGCCCATGCCCACCGTGAAGAGCAGCTCCCAGCCGACCTTGGTCACGAGCGAGTCGGCCAGGTAGGGCAGCATCCGGTCCGGGGTGTTGCCGAACACCGAGGCGATGACGCCGCCGCCGGTGTAGCGTGCGATGGTGACCGCGTTGTCGGCGAGCACGCCCTCGTCGGCCGCGATGGTGGTCCAGCCGATCCGGCGCAGGGCGTCCTCGTTCTCGGCCAGCACCACCCGCCAGGTGTTGCCGAAGGTGCCCTTGTCGGTGCGGTGGTGGAGAAAGCCGGCAACGTTGCGGAGGTACAGCCTCCAAAAACGGCCGATGCTGGTGTTGGCCTGGACGCCGTCGCGCAGCGCGCCCTGCTCGTAGTTGAAGCCGAGTTCCTTGATGAGCGGCCCGTTCAGGATGATCAGGGTCTCGGCCCCGGGGGTGTTGCCGCTGTGCTCGACGCCGTAGCGCGGATCGGCCATGGCCTCGACGAGGGCCACCAGGATCGGCATGTACTCGGGGCGGCAGCCCGCCATGACCCCGTTCACCGCGACGTTCCAGATGGTGGCGCGCCGCCGGTCGGGCAGCAGCACGCCGAGCGCGGTCTCGCCGGGCCGATCCGAGAAGCGCAGGAACTCGGCGACCCGGTCCGGAGTCGGCGGCACGATGGGTAGGCCGTCGCCCCAGTCGTTCTCGTAGAAGAAGCGATTGACCTCGTCGAGGTCACCCTCGAAGACGATGTCGGCCGGCTTGGGCTCCACCACCGCGGCCCCCACCCGCGCGGGCGCCTCGGTGAGATTGCGGATCACCGCGTCGACCGTCACCGACGCCACGTTCCGGCGCAGCTCCTCGGCGCTCTGCACGTCGACGTGACCGGGCACGAGCGCGGTCGGCAGGCCCGGCAGGCCGAGGCCGGTGGCGGTGGTGGCCGCCTGCCCGCGGAACCCCTCGCACACCAGCGACGCGGTCGGCACCCCGGCCCGCTCCGCCACCGCACTGGCCCGCAACACGGCGGGCGTGCAGCTCCCTCAGCAGGCCATCCCCGAGATGACCGCGTCGACCTCCAGCTCCTTGAGGCGCGCGGGCAGCTCGGCCAGCACCCGCTGCTCGTCGCGGCCGTGGGTGGAGCCGAAGGTGTCGTAGCGCACGAAGCGGACGCCGGGGAAGCGGCGCCCGAGCTCCTCCTCGAGGATCGGGAAGATCTCGTCGCCCCGGAAGAGATCGTCCCAGAGCTGGCCGATGGTCTTGCCCTCGAGCGTGGAAAGCCGGGGCGCGACGTCGCTCGCGCGCACCGTGCCGGCCCCGCGCGGCCACACCACCCGGTAGATCTCGCGTCCGTCCGATCGGGTCATTCGGTCCACCTTTCGATGCCAGATACGGCCGAGGATAGCATCGCGAGCGCCTCGGCGTGGAGGTCGAGCGTCATCGCGTCCACCAGCTCGGGCGCCTCGTCGGCGCCGCACCAGGCCGCCGCGAAGCCGGCCGCCGCGATCTCCTCCGCCGCACGCACCACCGCGCGCCGGCGCCAGGGCCCGATGGCCAGGACGGCGACCTCGGGGCGCACCGCGGGCGGCATCGCGGTGGTCGCGGCCAGGTGGTGGAAGAGCTCGTGGGCGAGCACGACCTCGCGCACCGCGACGCCGCGGAGGCGGGCGCGAAGCCCGGTCGCGTCGAGCCGCTCCTCGACCCGGCGGAGCGTGTGGAGGAAGAGCGTCACCCGCGGCGGGGGCCACGTGTAGAGCGCGTGATGGGTGAACGGGCCGGCCGTGGCCGGCGCCGCGCTCTCCTCGATGGCCACGCCCGCGGCCCGCAGCGCGGCCTCGGCGGCGCCCGCGCCGCGCGCACGCATGGTCCGCGCGAGCACCAGGCCTGCCTGCCGTGCCGCGCACGCTAAGGCGGGACGCGCCCCGAGCCCGACGCGGCGCGCGAGCGGATCCTGCGCGATCCGGGCGAGGGCCGCCTCCATCCAGCCGTGCTCGCTCATCGCCGCGCCTGCACCCGCTTGGCCGCCACCAGCACCAGGGCCTCGTCGGGCTCGCGCCCGGCCAGCTCGCTCGAGGCCACCGAGAGCGCGTGGTCGAGCGCCATCATCCCGGAGAGATCCACCACCTGGCTGCCCAGCACCAGGTAGGCGTCGGGCGGCAGCACCCCGTTGCCGTCGTAGCCGGTGGCCATGCCCCACAGGCGCCGCAGCTCGTCGAGGGCGGCGGCGGCGGAGGTCTGGCTCACCAGGGCGTCGGCACGCTGCACCTTGATGAAGCCGCTCCGGTCGAGCACGCGCACCGGGTGCCGGGTGTTGCGGAAGACCCAGAAGCTCTTCTCCACCACGTCGGCGCTGAAGACGTAGTGGCCGCTCGTCTGCCCGACCAGCCGCACCGCGACCGGCTCGGCCCGGAGCGAGGTGGCCGCGATCGCGCGGGCCTCGTCCTCGCCCAGGCTCTGCCGCAGGTCGCGCGCGCGCATCTCGGTGGCCCCCCACGCGGTCGCGCGCACCCGCTGGGTCTGCGGGTTCACCTCGATGTGCACCTGCACGGTGCCGGGATGCGCGCCGGCCCGGATGGCCGACTCGCGGGCCTCCGCGCGGATGGTGAGCAGGTCCTCCGGCTTCGGGTTCGGCATGACCCGCTCGACGCTGTCGCGCACCATGGCCAGCGCCACCCCGATCGAGGAGATCACCTCCGCGTTCCGCGCGATGCGATACTCGAGCCCGAGGCGCGCCGCCGCGTGAGGGATCAGGGCGGAGGCGCCGCCCCCGCCGCCCACCAGAGTGATCTGCTCGCGCTCGAGCCCGTACTCCTCGATGAGCCGCTCGATGGTCGGGATGATCTTGCCCACCGCCACGTCGAGGATGCGGCGCGCGGTGTCCTCCACCGAGAGGTGGAGGCGCGCGGCCAGCGGCACCATCGCCCGCCGGGCCGCCTCCGGGTCGCCGTAGGAGTAGTCGCCCGGCTTCACCAGGCCGAGCACGTTGGCCGCGTCGGTGTTGGTGATGGCCACGCGGCGCCCATCGCCCAGGCGGATGGCCACGTAGCCGCCCGGATCGTCGGCCTTCGGCTGGATCAGCTCGACGGCGGGATCGACGATGGACGCGGCGGGCTGGAAGGCGGCGTAGGGTAGCCCCGCGATGTGGGCGCTGCGCGGGCCCACGTCCGCGATGCGGTCGCCCTCGAGCCGCACCATGCTGCCGCCCGCGATGCCGAGCACCCGCACGTCGAGCGAGCTGATGTAGGTGCGGTGCCCGCCCACCTCCGCGAAAGCGATGGTGGGCTGGCCTCCGCGGATGACCCCGATGTTGGTGCTGGTGCCGCCCACCTCGAAGAAGATGCCGTCGGAGACGCGCAGGTACATGAGGGCGCCGGCCACGCTGGCCGCGGGGCCGGAGAGCATGGTCAGCACCGGGCGCTTCTGCACCTCGCCCAGGTCCATCACCCCGCCGTCGCCGCGCATGATCATGAGCGGCGCGGTGATGCCGGCCTCGCGCACCGCCTGCTGGGTGAGCTGGGCGGTCTCGATCATCTTGGGCAGGATGCTCGCGTTGATCACCGCGGTGCGGGTGCGGATGGTGAGCCCGTAGAGCTTGCTGATCTCGTGACCGCCGGTGGCGGGCAGCCCGGCCTCCACCGCCGCGGCCATCACCTGCTCCTCCGCCCGCGCGTCGTCCACGCTGAACGCGTCGCTCGCCACCACCACCCGCGCCCCCTCGGCCCGCACCGCCGCCACCGCGGCCCGCACCGCGTCGCCCGCCGCCTCGTCGCTGCGCAGGAAGGTGTGGGTGGACGAGATCACGCGGCCGGCCGCGAGGTCGATGTCCCCGATGACGGTCTGGCTCCGGGCCAGGCGCGACTCCACCGCCCCGCGCCCCATCCCGACCACCCCCACCCGCGCCACGTCGCCCTCGAGCAGCGCGTTGGTGGCCTGGGTGGTGGAGTGCGCGATGAAGACCACGTCGCCCGCGGTGACACGAGCCGCCCCCAGCGCGTGGCGGAAGGCGTCGATCACCCCGGCGGCCACGCCCGCGTCGGCCCGGTGCGTCGTCGGTACCACCACCTGGCCGATGATCTCGTGGCTCTCGTTGTCGAGCAGCACCGCCTTGGTGAAGGTGCCGCCGACGTCGATGCCGATGCGGACGAGCCGTCCCACCCCGGGGCGCCTCCTACTTGGCGAACATCGCGCCGAACATGAAGTAGGCGATGAACGCGTTGACCGCGACCATCAGCCAGCCCCACGGCAGCGCGGTCCGGAGGAACTCGGCGTGGGACACCTTGGTGTAGCCGATGGTCCACAGCGTCCACGAGTTGGTCGGGTCCTGGCTCCCCTGCAGACACAGCGGCCCGCGCCAGCAGAGGTAGAGGAAGATCGGCGAGACGTAGTCGGCGTTGAGCATCACCGCAAGGAGGGCCGCCCCGGTGCCCACCACGCTGAACGGCCCGCGGTAGATCGCGAGCGGGGCCAGCAGCGCGAAGAAGATCGCGGCCCCGAGGGGGCTGTGGGGGATGAACGGGGAGAACACCGGGTTCAGCACCGCCTTCACCGCGTCGAGCTGGCCCGCGACGATCAGCATGCCGCAGATGATCCACAGCGCGGCGATGGTGGCGATATCGGGGAACGCGTCGTAGAACGCCTTGTGGAAGACCGCCACCGAGTCTCGCAGGGAACGGCCGCCCTGGGTGGTCGCCAGCGCGAACACGATGGCGAGCAGGAAGGCGGGGATCAGCGGCCACTTGAACGCGATGATCACGATCACCGGGATCGCGGGGGCGAGGTAGGAGATCCACGGCACCCGCACCCGCGGGGCCGCGGCCACCGCGCCCACCGCGGAGGCGCGCCGCACCTGGACGCCGCGGAGGTTCCAGGCCGACATCGCGAGCGCGCAGGCCAGGTACACCGCGAAGCCGATGAGGTAGAACGTGAAGTAGGGCGGCCCGTACTCGATCCCCTTGAAGAAGTTCTTGAAGATGCCGAACTCCACCGGGTTCAGGTAGTTGCCCGCCCCGATGGCCATGGTGAAGGCGGGGGCCGCGACCTTCGGGGGGATCCCGAGCGAGAGCATGATCGGGATCGCGATGACCCCGATGGAGATGGCGGCGCCGACCCCGTAGATCGAGGTGAAGAGCAGCGCGGTGATGAGCGAGACCGCCCACGCCACCGCGATGGGCCGGTCGCCGGCCAGCTCGACCGCGGTGCGGATCATGCTCTCCGCGATGCCGGTCTGCACCAGCACCTGGCCGAACCACGCCCCGAACACGATGATCACGATGGTGCTCGCGTACTGCTCGCCGCCCTTCTGGAGCACGTTGGTCAGCAGGTCCCAGAAGGACGAGCCGGCCAGCAGCGGCCACGCGATGGCGAGCAGGAGCAGCACGATGATGGGGCTCACGCCCCGGAAGATGACGAAGACCGCGATGAGGAAGGCCAGCAGCATGACGACGCCCAGGAACAGGCTCATAATTGCCTCCTAGTTGAGGCCGAGCACCGCACGGACAACCTCGCCCTTCGCCATGGCGGCGAAGCCGTCGTTGATCTGCCCCAGCGGCAGGCGCTGGGTGATGAGCTCGTCGAGCTTGAGCCGGCCCTCCAGGTAGAGACGGGCGAGCCACGGGAAGTCGCGGCGCGGGCGCGCGCCGCCGTAACTCGAGCGCACGATGCGCTTCTCGCCCATCAGGGCGCCCCAGCGGAAGGAGACCGGCTGGTCCACGTTGACCTTGCCGAGGAACACCACCGCGCCGCCGGGCCGCACCGCCTCGACGGCCAGGCGGAAGGTGGCCTCGCGGCCCCCCGCCTCGATCGCGTAGTCGGCGCCGCGGCCGCCGGTGAGCGCGCGCACCGCGGCCACCGCGTCGTCCCGCGCGCCGTTCACCCCGTGGGTGGCCCCGAAGACGCGGGCGAGCGCGAGCTTGCCGTCGTCCACGTCCACCGCCACGATGGTCTCGGCGCCCGCGAGCCGCGCCCCCTGCACCGCGTTCAGCCCCACCGCGCCCGCGCCGATCACCAGCACCGAGGCGCCCGGGGTCACCGCGGCGACCCGGGTCGCCGCGCCCACCCCGGTCATGACCCCGCAGCCGATGAGGCACGCGCGGTCGAACGGGATCTCGTTGGGGACGACCACCGCGCTCGACTCGTGCACCACGCAGTACTCCGCGTGGGACGACATCGCGGAGAAGTGATAGACGGGGCGGCCACCCAGCGAGAGGCGCGAGGCGCCGTCGAGGAGGAAGCCCTTCGGCTGGGTCCGGGTCAAGACCTCGCAGAGAATGGGCTGGCCACGGTCGCAGTAGAAGCAGTGGCCGCAGGAGGGGTTCCACGAGCAGACCACGTGGTCGCCGCGGCGGGCGAGCGTCACCCCGCTCCCGGTGGCCTCCACCACGCCCGCCCCCTCGTGGCCCAGCACGATCGGCAGCGGGTAGGCGAGCGAGCCCTCGATGACCTCGAGGTCGGTGTGGCAGAGGCCGCTCGCGTGCACGCGAACCAGCACGTCGTGCGGCCCGAGCGGGCCGAGGGTCACGCGCTCGACGACGAGCGGCCGGCCGACCTCGTGCAGGACCGCGGCGCGGAAGTCCACGCAGCGGGCCGGGCTAGCGGAACCGCTCGGCGGTGGTACCCCGGTAGAGGATCTCGCCCTGCCGCTTCATGATCGCGGCGTGGCGCTCCCGCGCGGCGGGATCGAGATCGGCGGCGGGCACCTCCTCGTGGTCGAAGTAGTGGTAGTCGTCGACCCCGCGCACGAGGGTGGCGGTGTCCCGGACCTCCGAGAGCTGCCGCACATGGGTCGGGATGTAGCGGATCGCGTAGCCAATGCGCCGGTCGGCGGAGCGGTTGGGCGGCGAGCCGTGGAACATGCGCACGTGGTGGAGCGACATCTCGCCCGGGTGGATTACCACGTCCACCGCGCGGGCCTCGTCCACCTCCACCATGATCTCCTGGCCGCGCGAGAGCAGGTTCTCCGGCGCGAAGGTGTCGCGGTGGGGCACCTGCTCCCGGTGGGTGCCCGGCACCATGCGCATGGCCCCGCTCTCGATCGAGCTCTCCGAGAAGGCCACCCAGGCGGTGACCACGTCCGGCTCGCTCAGGCCCCAGTAGGTCGAGTCCTGATGCCAGGAGACGAAGGCGGGATCGCGCGCCTCCTTGATGAAGAAGCTCGAGCTCCAGCAGAGGAGGTTCGGCCCGAGGATGTCCTCCACCGCGTCGACGATGCGCGGGTGGCGGATAAGCTCGTTGAGCCACGTGAACAGCAGATGGCTCTTGTGCCGTAGCTCGCCGCCGAGCGGGCCCCCGTGGGCGCGCTCCACCGCCTCGAGGCGCGCGCGGTACGCGGCCGCCTCCTCGGGCGAGAGGACGCGGATCGGGAAGTAGAATCCGTCACGACGGAACCGGGCCACCGCCTCCACGTCGAGGGTTTTCATGGGCCAAGGTGTATGCGCACGGGTGAGGCTTGTCAAGCCGGGAGACCTCCGCTAGGCTGCCGGTCATGCACGAGACCGAGGTCAGGAGCCGACACTGGAGCCGCGTGGAGTACGAGCGGCTGCTCGACGCCGGCACCCTGGGCCCGGAGGAGCGGTTCGAGCTGATCGGCGGGTACCTCGTCGCGCGCGTGCCGCAGCGCGACACCCACGTCACCGGCGCGGAGCTGGCCGGTGCCGCGCTGCAGAAGGCCTTCGGCTTCGGCTACCGGGTGCGGGTGCAGCTGCCCCTGGCGCTCGACGACGACTCCGAGCCCGAGCCCGACGTCTCGGTGGTGCGCGGCAGCCTCGCGCAAGCCGACCGCACCCTGCCCTCGCGCCCCGACCTGGTGGTGGAGGTCGCGGAGTCGAGCCTCACCTTCGATCGGCGCGAGAAAGCGAGCCTCTACGCCCGGGCGCGGGTGGAGGAGTACTGGATTGTGAACCTGGTCTCCCGCGTGCTCGAGGTGCTGCGTGACCCGGTCCGCGACGCCACCGCGCCCTATGGCTGGCGCTACTCCCGCACGCGCGTCCTGACCGGGGCCGACGTGGTGCTCCCGCTCGGCGCGCCGCTCTCCCGCATCGCGATCGCCGATCTCCTGCCCTGACCGGCAGAGTCTGCTACCGTAGGCGCCCATGACCACGGAGCGGATCCCCGGCTTCTGCGCGCTCTGTCGCTCGCGCTGCGGCTGCGTCTCGGTGGTGGAGGACGGCCGGCTGGTCGCGGTCGAGCCGGACCCGTCGCATCCCACCGGGCAGCACCTCTGCGTCAAGGGCCGCGCCGCGCCCGAGCTGGTCTACGCGCCCGACCGCCTGCTCTACCCGATGCGCCGCACGCGGCCCCGCAACGACCCGGACCCGGGCTGGGTGCGCATCGGCTGGGACGAGGCGCTCGACTGGACCGCGGCACGCATGCGCGCGATCGCCGACCGCGAGGGCCCGGAGGCGGTGGCCTTCGCGGTCACCACCCCGTCGGGCACCGCGATCTCCGACGGCTTCCCGTGGATCAACCGCCTCATCCGCGCCTTCGGCAGCCCCAACATGATATGGGGCGAGGAGCTGTGCGCGTGGCACCGCGACTACGCCACCGCCTTCACCTTCGGCGCCGACATCGGCACGCCGGACTTCGAACGCACCGGGTGCCTGCTTCTGTGGGGCCACAACCCCTCGAGCACGTACCTGGCCCAGGCCACCGCGGTGGCGGAGGTCGCCGCGCGCGGCGCGGCCCTCATCGTGGTGGACCCGCGGCGCGCGGGCGCGGCCTCCCGCGCCGACCAGTGGCTGCGGGTGCGGCCCGGCACCGACGGAGCGCTCGCGCTCGGCCTCGCTGCGGTGATGCTCGCGGAGGGCCGCTACGATCGCGACTTCGTCCGCGACTGGACCAACGGCTCGCTGCTGGTGCGGGAGGACACCGGCCGACTGCTCGCCGCCGCCGAGCTCTCGCCCGACGGCCATCCCGGCCACTGGGTGGCGTGGGACCGCGGCGCGGGCCGCCCGGTCGCGTACGATCCCACCGCCGGCCGGTTCCTGGAGCGCGTGGTGGAGCCCACGCTCACCGGCCCGGTCGCGTGCCCCACGCGCGGCGGCACCGTCGCCTGCGTCCCCGCGTTCGAGGCGTACGCCGCGCTCTGCCGCCGCTACCCGCCGGAGCGCGTCGAGCGCATTACCGGGGTCCCCGCCGCGCAGATCGTGGCGACCGCGCGGCTTCTGTGGGAGCGGCGGCCGGTGGCCTACTTCCACTGGACCGGCCTCGAGCAGCACACCAACGCGACTCAGACCGTGCGCGCGCTCTCGCTGCTCTACGCGCTCACCGGCTGCTGGGACGCCCCCGGCGGCAACGTCCGGCCCGCGCGCCCGCCGGTCAACGATCTCGGCTCGCTCGCCCTGCTCTCCGACAAGCAGCGCGCGAAGACGATCGGCCTCGCCGAGCGGCCGCTCGGTCCCGCGCGACACGGCTGGGTGACCGCGGCCGATCTCTACCGCGCGATCCTCCACGGCACGCCCTATCCGGTGCGCGGCGTGGTGGGCTTCGGGGCGAACCTGCTGCTCTCGCAGCCGGGGGCGCCGGTGGCGCGCGCCGCGGTCGAGCGCCTCGACTTCCTCGTCTACGCCGATCTCTTCCTCACCCCCACTGCGGCGATGGCCGACGTGGTGCTGCCGGTCTCCACCGCGTGGGAGCGCGAGGGCCTACGCGTCGGCTTCGGGCCCACCCAGGCCGGCGAGAGCTTCGCGCAGCTCCGCGGCCCGGTGGTGGCACCGCTCGGCGAGGCGCGCTCGGACACCTGGATCGTGCAGGAGCTGGCCCGGCGCCTGGGCCTCGGCAAGACCTTCTTCGACGGCAGCGAGGACGCCGGGCACCGGTTCGCGCTCGAGCCCTCGGGGATCACCCTCGAGCAGCTCCGCGCGCACCCGGGCGGGGTGCGGGTGCCGGTGGAGACGCGCTTCAAGCGCTACACCGCGCCGGGCGCGGACGGCCGCTCCGCCGGCTTCGCCACGCCGAGCCGCCGGGTGGAGATCTTCTCGGCCGAGCTCGCTCGGCACGGTCAGAGCCCGCTCCCCGACTACGTCGAGCCGGCCGCGAGCCCGGTGAGCCGGCCCGACCTGGCCGCGCGCTTCCCGCTCCGCCTCACCTCGGCCAAGGTCGTGCAGTTCTGCCACAGCCAGCAGCGCAACCTGCCCCGCCTGCGACGGCACAGCCCGGATCCGCAGGCCGAGATGCACCCGGACGCCGCAAAGGCGCGCGGCATCGGCCCCGACGACTGGGTGGTGGTCGAGACCCCGCACGGAACCATGCGCGCGCGGGCCTGCCTGAACGCCAGCCTCGATCCCGGGGTGGTCTGGGCCCAGTTCGGCTGGTGGCAACCGTGCCCGCCGCTCGGGCGGCCCGGCTACGACACCGAGGGGCGCGGCAGCGCCAACTACAACGCCCTCATCGACCCGGAGGCGGCCGACCCGATCAGCGGGACGGTGGCGCTCCGCTCGTACCTCTGCGAGGTGCGCCGAGGAGACCCGTGAGCACCATCGACCAAGCGATCGACGCGTTCTGGCAGTGCGCCCGGCAGCGGACCGCTCCGGGCCCCGAGTGGATGAAGCGCCTGAGCCGCGAGGAGGCGTATCGCGTGCAGCTCGGCGTGCTCGCGCGGTACGTGGCGGCCGGCGAGCGGCAGGCGGGCTGGAAGGTCGGTCTCACCTCGAAGGCGATGCAGGCCCAGCAGGGCGTGCACGAGCCGGTGCTGGGCTTTCTCCTGCAGAGCGGCGAGCGGCCGAGCGGCACGCGCTTCACCTACGCGGAGCTGATCCGCCCCGGCTTCGAGAACGAGCTGTGCCTCACCGTCGGGACCACCCTGCGCGGCCCCGGCGTCACCACCGAGCGGGCCGCCGTCGCGCTTTCCGCGATGGCGCCCGCGTTCGAGATCATCGAGCGCCGCGGCGACTTCGCGGCCGATCTCAACGTGAGCCTCGCCGACAACGCCCAGCAGCGCGCCTACGTGACCGGCGCGCCGGTCCCGGTGCCGCCCGGCTTCGATCTCGCGACGGTGGCGGTGGACCTCACCGTGAACGGCACCGCCGCCGAGCGCGCGCTGGGCAGCGAGGTGCTCGGCACGCCGGCCGCGTCGATCGCCTGGCTCGCCAACAAGCTCGCCGAGATGGGCCTGGCCCTCGAGGCCGGCATGAAGGTCATGTCGGGCTCCTTCACCCGCCAGTACTTGCTGAACGCGGGCGACCGCATCGCCGCCAACTTCACCCCGGTCGGCCCCGTCCGCGCCGAATTTATCTAGTCTTCGAGGCGGCTCAAAAGGGTCCAGATGCGAGGCGAGCCCCGCCGCCGTCCGCGAGGCGTACTCCCTGTACGTCGAGCGGACGGCGGCGGGGCTCAACGAAGCAGATGGGCCCTTTTCAGCCGCCTCAAGGGACGAGCACCACTTTGCCGTGGTGGCCGCCCTCCATCACCGCCTCGTGGCTGCGGGCCGCCTGGCCGAGTGGCAGCTCCTGCGCGATGACCGGGCGGAGCGAGCCGTTGCGCAGCCCCTCCACCAGCGCGGCGTGGATGCCCGCGAGCTGGGCCGGGGTGGCGTGGTTGAGCGCCATGCCGAGGATGGCCGCGTCCTTGTTCATCGCGATGCGTGCGTTGATCTCCACCGTGCCGCGGTTGCCGATCACCACGATGCGGCCGCGGGTGGCGATGGCACCCAGGTCCTTCTGGAGGTTCACGTTGGCGAGCATCTCCATGATGATGTCGGGCCCGCGCCCGCCGGTGAGCTTCACGCACTCCTCGAGATAGCCGGCTGCTCCGTGGTCGAGCATGTGGTGCGCCCCCTGCTCCAGCACCATCCGCCGGCCCTTCTCGGTCCCGGCGGTGCCGATCACGGTGAGCCCGCGCGCCCGCGCCAGCTGCACCGCGCCGATGCCCACCCCGCCGCTCGCCCCGTGCACCAGCACCGTCTCGCCCGCTTCACCGTGGGCGCGGTTGAAGAGCGCGTGATAGGCGGTCGCGTACGGGACGTTCATGGCCGCCCCCTGCGCGTAGCTCGCCTTGGCGGCGAGCGGGTGCACCTGGGTCTGCTCGCACACCGCCAGCTCCGCGTACGCCCCGGTCACGGTGCCGCCCACATAGACGCGGTCGCCCGCCTTCACCGCGGTGACGCCCGCGCCCACCGCCTCGACCACGCCGCCCGCGTCGCCGCCCGGGGTGTAGGGCAGCTTCGGCCCGCGGTTGTCGGTGTTCGAGCGCAGGTAGGTGTCGACCGGATTGACCCCGACCGCGTGGTTGCGCACGAGGACCTGCCCCGGGCCCGGCTGGGGCGTGGGGATCTCCTCGAGCTTCAGGACCGACGGGCCGCCGTATTCCGAGACGCGGATCGCCTTCATGCGGGTGTCCTCCTTAAGGATGTGGGCTCAGGACGGGGGCTCAGGACGGGGGGGATCGGGAGTGCCCATCCAGAAGGGCGAGGTCTTGCCGATCGACTCCAGATAGGCACGGCGCTCGGCCGCGCGCCGTGGGTACCACATGGACAGATAGTCGGGGTCCAGCATGTGCCGGCGGCTCTCGGTGCCGAAGAAGCCGGCCAGGTCGGCGAGGGTGATGAAGCCCTCCTCGGCTCTCGGCGTGAACTGGCTCCAGCGGCGCGCGTGCTCTTCCGCCCGGAAGAGGTTCATCCCGGTTCAGAGGTAGTACGATCGCCCGCGCGAGGCGCCGAAGCCGAAGGCGAGGTGGCCGACCACCTCGGGTGGGTCGGCCCAGGTGATGCGCCCGTCGCGCATCTCGATCGTCACCGGGTCGCCGCAGTCGAGGCAGGCCGCGTCGACCCGCACCGTCTGGCCGGGGAAGACCCACGTCGCGGAGGTCGCCTCGAACCCGCACTGGGCGAACCAGCGCTGCTCGCCGCCCACCGTGATCCGGTACTGGGTGGGCAGGTTGTTGAGCGGCGGGAACGACGCGATGTAGTCGGTCTCGGGGTGCAGCCACCCGATCGGGTAGGCGGCCATGACGTCGCGCAGGAGCGCGCGCCCCTCCTCGGCGGGCAGGCCCATGGCCCGCCCGAGCTCCGCGTAGTGCGGCGCGCGGCCCGTCTCCACGAGGCTTCGCATGATGCGCTGGAACGCTCGGTCCATCAGCTTCGGGTCGGCCATGGTGTCCTCCGTTCGAGAGCCGGTCAGGCCCGGTCGGGCAGCACCGCCACCGCCGAGATCTCGATCAGGGCGCCCTCGCGCAAGAGCCCGGCCACGATCACGCCGGTGGCGGTGGGGAAGCGGTCCCCGAAGAACTCCCGGCGCACCGCGGCGGTGCGGGCGTAGTTCTCGGTGGTCGTGACGTAGTCGGTGGTCTCCACGACGTGCTCGAAGCCGCCCCCCGCG
>Ga0070698_100005786_pt1 | contig 13525 bp, 6 predicted proteins | sample KBSK1502metaG_FD_65477 | JGI IMG/M metagenome (GOLD analysis project Ga0070698, IMG submission 65477) | Corn, switchgrass and miscanthus rhizosphere microbial communities from Kellogg Biological Station, Michigan, USA - KBS K1-50-2 metaG | ecosystem: Host-associated > Plants > Roots >... | reverse complement strand
GTGTCCTTTCGTTAATGACAACCGGATTGACACCATGCACGCCATCCTCCACGAGGAGCCAAAACTTCCGGCGTCGAACAAGTTTGAGTTGCGGCCGGATCTCCATCAGCTTCTCAACAAAGCTCTGGCCAAGAAACCCAGGGATCGGTATCAAGCCGTCGGTGAGTTGAGTGCGGACCTCAAATCCATCAGGCGCGATCTCGACCTGGGCCAGCTAAGCAGGGCAGCACCGGGCCCGGGCAGCACAAGACTCGTTTTGAAACGGACGACGATCACGGCGCGCGCCGGCGGGATCGACTACGAGAATGAACTTAACCAATCTCAGTTAAAGGCCGTGATGACGACTGAAGGTCCGCTTCTGATCGTTGCCGGAGCGGGCACGGGAAAGACGCGCACGCTCGTCTATCGCGTCGCCCGGCTGGTAGAGACCAGCGCTAAGCCCGAGTCGGTGTTGCTGCTTACGTTCACGCGGCGCGCAGCGACGAGCATGCTGGCGCGCGCGGCAGCTTTGGCCGACCCACGTTGTCAAAGAGTTTCCGGCGGCACATTCCATTCGTTGGGACACTCAATCCTGCGGAAGTTTGCAGACGAGGCAGGTGTCCAGCGCAACTTCACCGTGCTCGACCAGAGCGACACCGAAGATCTGATCGATCTGCTGCGCCGGCAGATACGCGTCAGCAAGGATCAGCGCCTTCCTCGCAAACGCACCATCGCCGCAATCTTCAGCACGATGGTCAACAAGGTGAGCCCGTTAAAGACAGTGCTTAACCAGAGCTATCCTCAGTTTGTTGAAGAACGTTCTGCTCTCGACGCCCTTTACAAATCCTTCGAGAGCTTCAAGCGCACGCGTCACATGCTTACCTATGACGACCTGCTAATGCGCCTGCGGGAAGCGCTTGAAAACAGCCCCGCTATGCGCGAGCAGCTCTCGGAGCAGTACCGTTACATCATGGTCGACGAATATCAGGACACCAATAAACTGCAGGCGCAGATCGTGAAGCTGTTGACGACCCAGCACGAAAACGTCGCTGTAGTGGGAGATGAATTCCAGTCGATCTATTCCTTCCGCGGCGCCAGCCACAAAAATATGCTGGAGTTTCCGAAACTATTTCCCAGGGCGCAGATCATCAAGTTGGAAGAGAACTATCGCAGTACGCAACCGATACTCGACGTAGCCAACGCGATTATCGAGGACGTTAAGGAAAGCTACAAGAAACGTTTGTTCTCGCGCATTGAAGGAGGGGAGCCGCCGGTAATCGTCAGCGCGCGTGATGAGAACGAGCAATCGCGCTTCGTCGCGCAGCGCATTGATGAATTGCGCGGAGAGGGCGTGCCTCTCAGCCAGATCGCTGTGCTGTTTCGCTCCAGCTCTCACTCGTTCGACCTGGAAATCGAATTAGGCAAACAGGGAATTCCGTTTCGCAAGTTTGGCGGCATCAGGTTTGCCGAGTCGGCGCACATCAAAGATGCGCTGGCGTTTCTGCGTGTCGTCGTCAAACCTTCAGACACGCTTTCGTGGTTTCGCGCTCTCAAACTAATCGATCACATTGGGGATGCGACGGTCTATCAAATACTCGAGCATCTCGGTGTTGAGCGAAAGGAGTTTCGGTCAGTCAGGACGAAAGAGAGTTTGTTCAAGAAGCTCCACCGATTTCCGGCACGGGCAAGTTACAAGGCCCAGCTGATCCGGCTCGCGCGCGTGTTGAGCAGCGTTCTCGAGAGCAAGTCGCCGGGTGAACAGCTCACGGCTGTGCTGCGTTTTTACCGGCCCCTTTTGAAAGCCCGGTACGACGACTCTCAACGTCGCGGGCGCGACCTGGAACACCTGCAGGCGATTGCGAAACGATACAAGACCGCGGCCAAGCTACTAGACGACGTGGCGCTCGACCCTTCCGGTGCGACTGAGGGAAGCAACACCAGACGCGGTGCCGGCTTCGTTACTTTGTCGACAGTGCATTCCGCGAAAGGCCTCGAGTGGGACAGTCTGTTTGTGATCTGGATGACCGATGGTTGGTTCCCGTCTAATCGCTTCCGTGATGAGTTTGACGATCTGGAAGAAGAGCGCCGGTTGCTTTACGTTGCCACGACGCGGGCCAAGCGCGAGCTGAATTTCGTGTATCCCTTGAATGTGTATCGCTACGGCGAAAACGATGCTGTTCCGGCGCTCTCACGATTTCTTGAGCCAATCCCGTCCACAATTCTGCCGCATGCGTCACTCTCGGGAGGCGAGTAAAGTCGCTCTATATTTACTCGACCGGCAGTGTGGCTATCATCCGGCTCTCAAACGCGCTGCGCTCAATCCTTTTGTGAAACGGGTCCAGCGCCACAATTCCCGGCCTCTTCGATGTGCGAATTGTCAACACCTGCTTCCCGCTGTGCAGGCGGTATTTTTCGATGTACAACGGCGTAACTCCCTCAAGCGGTTCGTCGGTCGCCGCGAACACAGCCACATCGAACCAGGTATCCAGAGGTACCTCTGTCTCTTCTCCGCGGCCACTCGCCTCGAATTGTCTCGCCGTTACTTCGACGGTCACTTCATACACGCCATCACTCGCTCGCGCTCTGGCGGTATCCACCCGCAGATCGTAGAGGACAATCCTCTCGAACAAATCGGTAATGAGCTCCTGATATTCCGGACCCGCCTCGGCGCGCAGCGCGTTGACGAGATCTCTGGAAGTGGGGCAGGGTGCGGTTTGAAATGAGTAGTTGTTGAGAAAATTGCGCAGGGCCTGGTTGACCTTTTCCCTGCCGATTATGTCCTGCAGCGCGTACAGGGACAGCGGTCCCTTGGCCCTGAGGTAACCCTGGTTTTCGGTGTACATCACCGGCAGTTCGGCTTCATTCTCGCTGCTCCGGGCGTTGAGGTAGCTGTCCAGCATTCTTCGGGTAATGCGGTTGGCAAAGACCGGCGGGTAGTATTCCTTGAACAGCATCAGCGTGGAGTATTCCGCCATGGTTTCATTGAGCATCTGCCTGCCCTGCATCTGAGCGCCGATAATGCGGTCGCCCCACCACATGTGCGCTAGTTCATGCATGACCCCATAGTCGGCGTTTTCCAATTCGCGCAGGTCGGTGACAAAGCCGATGGCTTCGGAGTAAGGCACCGTGCCGGGATTGAACTTTGCGGCCGTGCGGTAGCGCGGGTACTCCAGGATGCGGAGATACGAGTATTGGTACGGCGCAAACTCCCTGGAGTAAAACTCCAGTGCGCGTTTGGCCGTAGCCATCATGGCGACGATGTTGAAGGGGTGTTTAGGATCGTAGTAGATCTCCAGCGTCACGTCGTTCCAACGGTCGCGGGCGACTTTATAACGCGCGGAGGTAAAGCAGAAATTCGGCAGGATCGGCTCCTCGGCCTTGTATTGAAAGTAACGCCGTCCTCCTTGCAGCCATTCTTTATGCAGGACTCCGGGGGCCACGGCAATCTGATCGGCGCTGGTGCTGAGGACGATTTCGAACTCGGTACGGCTATCTATGCCATAGACGATTCTGTTCAGATACTCAACATCCCCCAGTGCCGCCATGAGTGGAGCGGGGGGCAGCCCGTATTTGCGGCGCAGCGTGTTGTCAGTAATCCTGCGGTCGCCGTCATAACCTGGGATCGGCATCACGCCAAACGTGTCGAGAAAGGTACCGTTTGTCACGAGTTCATTGTCGGGATTGGCGGCGACGAAGCCTTCGTTCTTACGCGTCACGTTCCACGTCATTTTCACGGTGGCGCCCGGCGCCAGCGCGGCGTTGAGTCGGTAGAGATAGAACCCCAGTGCTTTGTCGGATTGAACCAGCGCGGCGTCTTCCACGGCGATCTGATTGACGTGCAGCACAGGATTGAGCGATACCACGAACTCATTGATCGGCGCCTTCTTGTGATTTCCCAGTGTCGCACTGCCTCGCGATTCGAGCCGGCGTTCATCAGGAAAAATGTCAATCGCCATGTCAATGCTGTCGTATGACGGTGTGGGCGCGTTCTCGTGACGCCCGTAGGCCTTTTCATAATCGGCCTGGCGCTGCAGTCGCTCGTAGGGGGTGAGGTACTGATTGATGATGTTGGTGTTGTAGAAGATCCAGCCGCCGCTAGCGATGAAACTCACAAAGGCAATCACTGCAGTCAGTGCGACTCCCGGACCCATACGTAAGCGCGCATCCCGCAGTCTTTCACGCACAGCAGAATAATAGCCGCGTGGGTAGAGCAGATGCCCGGCAATGATCAGCAGAACGCAGAAAGCTCCCCAGTAGGCGATCAGCGAGAACACCGGTTTGCTGAAATGGCCGAAGCCGTTCATGTCGGAGTAGACCGCATCGGGGATGCTGAAGTTGTACAGCACATGATCTAAACCGAACGCCTCCAGGCTCAGCAGGACGATGTAGACGCTCAAGGTTACGAGTCTGCCCAGCCACCTATTGGTCGAGACTGTTTGAACGAACATGGCCAGGATGCACAGCATGCAGTAGTAGATACCGTTGTAGATGAATGCGGATTGCAGATATAGGCCCAGCTCGAAGTGCGTGTAGCCTGCCGCCGCTTGCAGCGCCATTAAGGTGAGCACCGCCACGAGCATCAGCGCGTTGACCACCACGCACAGCGCCGCAGTCTTCGCAAGGATCATAAGCCAGTTGGGGAAAGGGGACGCGTTGATAATCTCGCCAATGCTGGATGCGCGTTCGCGATGGATCAATTCGGCGGAGTACCAGATGCCAACCAGCAGGATAAACTGCAGCATACCGAAGCGCAGAAAGGGAAGCATCTGACTCGTCAGCGGGTACAGCGGCGTGTCAAATCCCACCGTGCTGACATTCCCCTGAAACTCAACGATCATCGTCGCGATTTCCAGCGCCAGGATGATGTAGATGAGCGGACTTCTGAAGACGCAGGACAGATCCATCTTCAGTTGCGAAACGAACTGCGCGAAGGAGGCTCGCGGAGAGAAGCTCTGTACCGGCGTGAGCGTTTGAACGGCGGGGTGAATTGCCGGTTGCGGAATTCGTGGTGCTGGGGGCGTTCGTCGTTTGAGGAGGAACGGCGCTCGCTCCGCTAAATCCAGGCGAAAGCGCAGCAGCACGAGAAGCAGGGCCAGCAGTGCCGCCATCAGCCAGAGCAGGCGATTTAGCGGCAGCAATCCCAGAGGAAAGTGCGTGTTGAGTTCGACGATTGTCCAGTAGCGGGTCTCAGCCGCCACGGCCAGTCTGGCTGACGGATCGGCCAGGGTTGCCCATGCGCTGTTCTCAAACTTAGCGTAAAGATTCAGAAGAATGTCTGCGACGAAGAACGCAATCGCCGCCGCCCAGGTCAGCGCGACAGAGCGAGTGAGCGCCGCGACGCTGAAAAAGATGGCGCATAAGACGAGTGTGCTGGGCAGGATGACGACAAGAAAGATGTAGGTCCAGGGCAGCACCGTGAAAGGGACGATGCGCTCCTGATCCAGCCAGGGCATGAATGTACCGATCATCGTACCCAGCAGTCCTGCGAGACCGATCAAAAGCGCAAGGCTCAGCGCCCCGAGAAATCTTCCCAGCACAAACTTTCTTGGCGAGATCGGCGTGACGAACACGAGCGAGGCGGTCGCGTGTTCGAAATCGCGTGTGATCGCAGTAGTGGCAAAGGCCACGATGGGCAACATGCCAAAGATGAAGAGCGCTTGTTCGATCTGCAGGGTGGCATATGCGCTGTTGATGGAGACCTGGTTGCTGATGTCGATGTGGATTCCGGCGCCGGTAATCGCCAGAAAGTGAATCAGCGCGAAAATCAGCAGCGCGCCTAGAAAGAAGGGCGAGCGGAGCTGATAACGAATCTCGAAACGCAGGACCTCCAGGAGTGAGCGCATCCGTGTTACTCCAGATTGTCTTTGAGGTCGTGTGCAATCAGCGTGCTGAAGTAGACATCTTCCAGCTCCGGGATGGCGGGTTGCATGCCTTCGGGTTGAGTGTGGGCCAGCACACGTATCTCTGTGGAGCCTGCCTTGAGTAGCGTGGATAACACCGTGTGGCGTGCGCGAACCTCTGCAACTTCTTCGCGCTTAACCACCTGAGTCCACAACTTGCCATTCATCTCAGACATCATCTGCAGCGGCTCGCCAACTTTCAGAATGCGCCCGCGCCCCATGATGGCCACCTGACTGCAGAGTTCCTTCACATCATCAACGATGTGTGTGGAAAGAATCACCACCGTCTCCTCGCCGATTTCGGCAAGGATGTTCTGGAAACGCCGCCGCTCCGCCGGGTCGAGCCCCGCCGTAGGCTCATCGACAATCAGCAGTGCGGGATTACCCAGTAAGGCCTGTGCGATACCATAGCGCTGCTTCATGCCGCCGGAAAACTTGTCGACGCTCTTGCTCCGGGCGTCCCACAGATTGGTCTTGACTAACAGATTTTCCACGACATCCTGTCTCTGTCGACCGTGGATGCCCTTCAATGCCGCGAGGTATTTGAGCATCGTTATGGCGGGGGTGCGGGGGTAGGCACCGAACTCCTGCGGCAGGTAGCCGAGCGTGCGGCGCAGCGCGGTCTTGTCCTGCAGAATGTCGATACCGTTGAACTTGATGGACCCGCAATCGGGTTGCTGCAGTGTGGCAATCGTGCGCATCAGCGACGACTTGCCGGCGCCATTCGGGCCGAGAAGCCCAAACATCCCTCTGGACACGTCCAGATGGATATCCTGCAGCGCGTGCACCCCGCCTGGATAAGTTTTCGATATTCCGGTCAGATTCAGCATAGGTCACCGTGCTCGTCAAGAATGACTTAAGGGATCAGCTTCGTCCAGAAATTCGATCGCCAATTTCTCCAACACCTGACTTGGGTGAAGCACTCCGACCGATCTAATAACGTTGGGATAGAGCGTGTATTAACTTTGACCCTTGATTTTATTGCGTGTGTGGGCAAAAACGCATGGAAACTGGTAAATGCGGATCGAATGTGGGCATTGCCCTCAACTGAATCGAATTTTTGTGGAGCTCATTGCTTTCCGATTTTCGAAAAAAGTCGTCGAACGACATGGCCTTTCCACATCCAAAATCCCGAAAGGACCATTACAGGAAGGAAAACGAACCGGACGGCGGGCGCGTAATTTGGAAGTTCTTTAAACGGACTGTATATGTAACCGAATATCGGAATGGCAAAGACGATGTGAATCCAGCGGAAAATCGAACGTTTGGTCGTTTCCTTCATTTTGATTTATTTACTCCCTCAGCGAAAGTACTAATCATTCAATCCCTTCCCAATGAGAATCTGCTGCATACTTTTTTCAACCCTTGACTCCCGAGTTTTGGATAGTTTGGGTTGAGAAAAATAAAAGAGGTATCCTCTTTGCCGTCCTGGTGTTAAGGCATTAAAAGCAGTTTTCAAGGCAGGGCTTCCATCTAATTTGTTTTGAAATTCTTTGGGAATTTTGAACTCTGCTGTCTTCTTCAATTTCACTTTCAACCCAGCTTTTTCCACTTCGATGGCTTCATGAATATAGGCTTTCAAAATGGGTTTCATCTTAACTATTTGCTTAACATTGGTGAACCGGATCTGGCGGGCCGACTGCACATTCTTCGTTTGTTGGATCAGAATTTGATTGGCATCATTTAACAAAGCGCCTTTGAAAAACAGAAGCGCACAGTATTCTTTAAATCCATGTATTAAGACTATGTTACTTTTCTGAAAGGTGTAACAAGGACAACCCCACTTCAATTCTTCGGTCAGCCCACAGTCAAGAATAAGCATTCTCAATTTCTCAAATTCTTCCTGCCACTTTTTCGCCTTGCTGAAGTAGAAATCAACCTTAGGATTCATTCCATTCATTTTATTGATCCTCTGAATTAAAGTGAGCTTATATCTTGATTGGTTTGTAAAGTCTATTGATCGGTGACACGCGCCATTTACGCTGGCCCATGCCAGGCCCAGCTACCACGAGCGCGCGTTCACTTTAGGATGGAGGTTAGAAAAAGAACGCAGACAATGCAAGAGTGGTTGCGCTAGGGACTTGTGGGAACGCTCATAGGACGCTTTAGGGACGCGTATAGCCGCCGACGTCGGAGGCTGATCTGGCTTCAAGTGCTGGTCCACTCGCTTGGATTCTTTTAGCGAGATAGTCAAAGCAGCCGCGCCGCTGGAACCCAGCTGACGTCGCTCGCTTTCATTGAGCAGATTGATCTCGTCACGACGTTGGCCTGCACCAATCGTCAGGGACAGGTGACAGGCGCGATCGACAGACTGCCGCCGTTGTCCACACTGAGCCGGCGGCAAATCGCGCCATTCGGTGATTTCAGAATCATCCCGTTTCCTCCCGTTCCCACGTAAACGTCTCCATTATTCACCTGCACTTTCGCGTTGGGAGCGTCAGTACCAATGCCAACATTGCCATCTCCGCGAATGAGAAAGGCCGCAGGCGATCCGGAAAAAATATCACGGACCCGAAAGAAATGGCTGGCTATGGCATTGGCAGGGGTGCTGAAGCTTTCCACATCAACGCTCATTGCACTGATGGGATTGGTAGAGGACGGAACACTAACATGAAGCCTACTTCCCGGTGAGGCTGTGCCGATGCCGATGTTGCCATTTTCCTGAACCGTCAACCTGCCGCCACCGACACCGTCCGCATCAATTGTGAAATCTCCTCTGCCGCCGAATGATGCGACGTTTCCGCCCAGGGTGGTGGTTGCGACCCGTAGTCCGAAATTCGAGTGGCTTATTACCCTGAGATGGAAATCCGAAACGTTTCCGACGTCGACGCTGCCGCCGTCAGTTAGGAGATGCACTGCCCCACCAACACCGGCTCCGGCCTGGATTGTAACGGAACCCCCTTGGCCACGAAACCCCGTTGATCCCGCGCTGGAATTGCCAGCTCGAACGAACACGTCCCCACCACGGCCACCGGCGGGCCCCGGACCACCATTACCAGCTTGCATGGTCATACCTCCGCCGGTACCTCCGAACGAACCAGTACCAGGCCCCCCATTGCCGGCTTGAGTGGTCACGCTTCCACCGGTACCGCCCCCAAAAACTCCCTGACCGCCGGTGCCAGCTTGAGTTGTCACCGCCGCTCCAGTACCACCAATCTGAGAATCGGTCGTGGTGCCCCCATTGCCTCCGATGACTTGGAGCACCGGACTTGCATCCGTGCCCCTGCCTGAAGCTACGGTCGGAGGCGGAACCGGGCCAACCACATGCAGCACCGAAGTTGGCACGGGTGTGCCGATGCCAAAGTTGCCATCAGCTGTAAGTCGCATCCGCTCGGTGCGCGCTGAGGTCGTGTAGAAAAGCAGTGGCTCCGTGTTGTTGATATTGCCGATGCCGAAGTTTGAGCCGTTGGATTCAATCAGTCCGGTTCGCCCTTTCAGGAATGTCCCACCTAGCCCCGCCGGCCAGTTGGCTCCCAGGATGTTTAGGCTCGCGTAGTTAGCGGTGTAGTTTGCGGGATCTAGTCCGGCCCGGATGGAAGCTAGTGCGCCAGTCGCGGCGCTGTTGTTGGTGACAAAGACAGCGGTACCGGTGTTCTGCGCTTTATCGGCGTGCACGACGGCGTTCACGTTTGGCGTCGTGGTGCCGATGCCGAGGTTGCCACTCGCTTCGAACAAAGCCGAATCGCCCAGCGTGCCGAGGTTGTCCGTCCATTTGGCAACTCTGTTTTGCGTGCCCATACCCGTGGCGGCCGGCACTATATTGCCGTCCTTGTCCTTGCGCCCACTCAGTCCCGTCGTTTGCACGGTGCCGTCCGCAAACTCAATCCCTTCGCTGGCGCGCACGGTGCCCGCAACGTCGAGCTTCGCCTGTGGATTGTCGGTGCCGATGCCGAGCTTTCCGTCTGCCGTCAGACGCATCTGCTCCTGGTCGGTACCGGAAAAGAAATCACCGAGGCGAAACGAGAGCGCTCCACGATCGCGGATGATTTGTCCGTCGACGCCGTTGTTAGCCAGAACGGTGGTTGCTTCCGTCTGACCAGCTTTTAGAATCGTCAAAGCACCGTTCTCCTCAATCGGACCCACTGCCTGTTGCTGGGCGGGAGTCGAATTGGCTGGCTGCAGTTCGACGTGCTTCTGTTGCACTGATACTGAGCCGATCCGCTGACTCAGCCGGCCGGAAAGACTTTTGACCGTGACCACGCAGAGGTAGGCGCCGTCAGGGACTCGCTCACCAGAGCCGCCCTGCAAATTCCATTCGAGTACATTGCCCTTTGAGCTGACGTCAAAGAGCAATTGTCCAGCTTCGGTGTAGATCTGCAGATGCATTTGCACGACCGTGCTTGGCGCCGTAAAGCGCGTTCTCTCTCCCGACGCCGTGGCGGTGATCACTGGCGCGGTTACGCTTGGCGTGATTCTGTTACTTATGTCCTGAGCCATGACTGTGGGTAACGCCAGGAATAGAAACATCACGCATGGGGTTAACAACTTTTTCGGCATAGCTGTCCTTTCTGAACGACCAAACGACAAACTAGACGCAGGGTTAAGAGCTGTGTTACGGACTCAACGAATTGACACAGACCAGCAACGAGCCCTCAGGTGTTTCCAGAAAATGAACTTCTCCAGCTTCGACACGACGATTAATATCCCGCACACTGACTCGCGCGATGGCGGCCGCCTGTTGCGGCGTAACCATCAGGACTTCATTCGCGCATCCCACGCACCAGGCCATTCCGGACCGATTTGAAAGCGCCTTGACGAAAACGACCTCGTCAATTTCAATTGCGATTTCGGTCCGCTTTTTCCTCACGATGCCTGGTAGTCTCATGGTCCCTTCGTCTTGTCCTAAACCCAAGCGCTGCTACTGGTTCAATTTCAAATACCGGAAACCATTGCTTGCCGGTGCCCCTCAGACTAGAATTTGAACCAGTCACGGCATTTGTCCGGAGCGGCCCCTCGTCCTTTTCTCTGTGCGCCGCAGAGGTTAGGAGCTGGCCGCACAAAAAATCTTTGGAAATTTCTCCGAAAATTCTCCAAATCTTCTCTGGCAGTTCATGACTAAGCAAATCAATCACATTTACGAGTTTGGGGAGTTCCAGCTGCAGACCGCTGAACGGCTTTTGCTGCGCGCCGGTAAGCCGATTTCACTCACGCCCAAGGCGTTCGAAACCTTGCTTGTCCTGGTACAGAGCAGCGGCCATGTGATTGATAAGGACGAATTGATGCGGCAGGTTTGGCCCGACACGGTGGTTGAAGAAGCAAATCTGGCCCGCAACGTTTATGCGCTGCGTAGGGCCCTGGGCGATGACCACAACCGCGAGCATCAACTTATCGAAACCGTGCCCAAGTGTGGCTATCGTTTTTTGGCGCCCGTTACTGAAGTGTCAGATGAAGGCAACGGCTTTTTGATCCAGAGGCGCATCCGGGCGCGCATCATCAGCGAAGAAGAGGAAACGTCCGAGGCATCGCAAGTCCTCGATGGAGTCACGCTGCCGGCGCGGCAGGGCGAGACCCAAAGGGCGATCTTAACCCTCCCGCAACCGCACACCCGCGCACGCAGGAACGCGATGCTTGGCCTGCTGACTCTTGCAGTCCTGGCCGCACTGGTAATCACAGTCATCCTCATTCTCAACGCTCGCTCACGAAGCGCGGCGACGCCGATCGAGTCCGTAGCTGTATTGCCGTTTGCTAACCTCAGCAACGATCCGGAGTTGGATTATCTGGCCGAAGGACTCACCGAGAATCTGATCAATCGTCTTTCGCACGTCTCTCGACTCAAAATAATCGCCCGTAACTCAGTGTTCAGGTACAAAGGAAATCAGATTGATCCTCAGAAAGCGGGCAGGGAATTAGGCGTGCAGGCAGTTTTGATCGGAAGGCTTGAAACGCACGGTGGCGAACTATTGATAAGTAGCGAACTGGTTGACGCGCGTGATGGAACGCACCTCTGGGGCGATCACTACGAACGCAAAGTTAACGATCTTCAGGCTTTGCAGACGGAGTTGGCGCAGGACATGGCCGGCGCGTTGCGGTTGGAGTTTTCAGGCGAAGAAAAGACTCGGTTAGCTCGGCCTTCCACAATGAATCCCGAAGCCTATCAGCTATACCTAAAAGGACGTTACTACTGGAACAAGAGGACGCGCGAAAGCGAGAAGAAGGGTCTCGAGTGCTTCGAGCACGCCATTAACCTGGAACCGGATTATGCCCTGGCCTACGTCGGCTTGGCTGATTCTTACAGTGTTTTGAGCCAGTCGGGAGCACTCTCGCCCAACGAGGTGATGCCCAAGGCAAAAGCGGCCGCTCTCAAGGCTTTGAAAATTGATGACACATTGGCTGAAGCTCACGCCTCAATGGCGTTGATTGACGAACTGTACGATTGGGACTGGAAAGATGCGGAAAGTGAGTTCAAACGAGCAATCGAACTAAACCCCAACTATGCAACCAGTCATCACTGGTATGCGATGTATTTGTCAGCAATGGGAAAACACGACGATGCAGTCGCGGAAATAAGAAAGGCGGAGGCGCTCGATCCAATCTCGCTGATAACGAATACGAATGAAGGTTGGATACTGTTTAGCGCGCGCCGCTACGATCAGGCGATTCAGAAATTGCAGGCGACCATTGAAATGGATCCGAACTTTGCTAACGCGCACTACAAGCTGGCATTGGTTTACGAAGTTAAGGGAATGTACAAAGAGGCAATGGAGGAAAACCTAAAGAGCGAAGCCCTTTCGGGAACGAACACCCGCGCTGTGGAAAGATTGAGAGCCGCTTATGAAACCTCCGGTTGGAACGGCTTCTGTCGGGAAAAACTCCAGCAGGTTGAGGATTCGTCGCGAGTGTATCTTTCGCCCAGAGATGTCGTATTAACTTACGTACAACTGGGTGACAAGGAGCAGACCTTTAAGTGGCTCGAGGAGGCTTATAAGGAAAGGACTGAGCCATTGCTCTATCTTCGAGTAGATCCGAGACTCGACCCGCTGCGGTCAGACCCGCGCTTTGAAGGCTTGCTTCGGCGTGTGAATCTGGCGTCGTGAGCCGGCCGAATAGTTAATCTCCGGTTTTGAAGACGGAAACTTTTATCAGCCTCGTTCGCGGGGTTTGCAACTTAATTACTCATGGCCGTACCGGCTTGACTACCTCAATCTTTGGCACTGCCGGCCTCGTCAAGGGGGTTTTGGCATCGCAGCGTCTCATCTCCGTCTTGCTGATAGTGAGGGTATTGTTTGCTTTAGTGGACTCAGTAATCTTCGAGTTCACTTTATAGTAGCGCGGGTCGAAGGGGCCATAGGCCTTGTAGTATGACGGGTCGGCTGTCAGTTTGAAATCCCTGGTGCTATTGATAACGTGCTCGGTCGGCACCCAACCACAACACATGGGTGAGTATTCTAGCCATCTTTGCTCGCCCGCTTTGAATCCGTCGAGCGCGTCCATCATCAATCTTCCGCCTTCAAACGTCGGATCGAAGGTGAGTCCCAGCTCGAATGGGCCGGCGTCCCCGCTTCCTATGTTTGCCACCAGGACTCGAATAGCCTCGACGGTAGGCGTAAGGCTATCAAAGGCAAGACATACGTCCTTGATCGTTAGATCGGGTAATACTACGGTTGCCATTTTCGGGCCTTCACCGGCACTGAAATCCTTTAATCCAC
>Ga0070698_100005784_pt1 | contig 13527 bp, 6 predicted proteins | sample KBSK1502metaG_FD_65477 | JGI IMG/M metagenome (GOLD analysis project Ga0070698, IMG submission 65477) | Corn, switchgrass and miscanthus rhizosphere microbial communities from Kellogg Biological Station, Michigan, USA - KBS K1-50-2 metaG | ecosystem: Host-associated > Plants > Roots >... | reverse complement strand
ACTTTTAAAGGGCTTAAGTCACTCATGCTCCAACCTTTGGATACGCGGCACGCGTGTTGTTATTAAAAGTACCGAATAGAAACTTAAACAGAGTTCGGTCGCCCCCGATGCTGACCAAAACTCCCCCACTCTTGGAGCATACGACATGATTAACCTCTTATCAGCGGCAACCTCTACACCTCAACACCTTTTCAAAACTACGGATCTCGTTGCCAGCTTGATGCATAAGCTCTCGCCAGAACTCATTAACTCGATTAATTCGCTTGGAGTTGATCAACGATACTCAACTCTAGAAAACTATCCCGACTTTCTCTGCGGCAAACCAAAACACGCGACCAACTCCACTACTCAACTCGGAGTCGATGCAACAAAGCGCTGTATCCAGGAATGGGGTGGCGACGCGTCCCGAATTGGTTTGCTGGTTGCAGCAACAAACACCCCCGACCAGATGTTGCCGTGTTTAGCTTCAGAAGTAATGGGGAAGACGCACGGGTTACTCTCACGACACCTACGAACTGTAAGCATGCAAGCGCAAGGTTGTTCTGTTTTGCTGAAATCGATCGAAGTAGCTCAGTGGTACCTGGCAGCAAATCCCGGAAAGCTGGCAATCGTGGTAATGGCAGAATCACACACACCCTACGTTGCTCCACTTTTGCGGGATGAGTATTTAGGTTTCCGTGAAATCCTTAGATTGAGGAAGGAGCAGAAGCTTGATCCCGACCAATTCGAACAACAAAGGTTGGATACCACCTTCGTAATCCAATCTATGCTATTTGGGGACGGCGCAGTGGCTTTGCTTGTTGGAACAGAAGAAGGAAAGCCAGCGTTCGGACCAATCTCCCACCTAACCAACGACGACCCAGGTGACATGAACCTGTTGACGATGGTTAGGAGCAGCTCACATCCGCTCCTGGCAGGACGCCCACAATATTTCATGAAACCCAACGTACCTTCACGCGGCGCGCATTACGCAGTGACGACTGTCAAGAATGTTCTGCAACACCCGGATTCCCCGGTTAGCGATCTCGATCAAGTTGACGATTGCTTAATCCATACCGGCAGCAAGAAGATCCTTGATGGCGTTTGTTCCCAACTTGACCTGTGTCCAGACTCATCCAAAGTCCACGGGTCTTACGAAGTCCTGCAGCGCTATGGAAACCTGTCGAGTGCCTCGACTGGATTCATGTTGGCCGAAAAAGATGACTGGAAAGGGCCGACGATGGTTGTTGGATTTGGAGTTGGGTTCGCGGCGAGCGCGGGAATAATGAACTTCAACTAAAGAAGATCTTTGGTCTTTGGCCTTCGATCTTTGTTAACCGACCGGCACTTCAGTATCGCGGGCTGATAACGCGGTGAGTGTTGATCCGACCTGCGTAAAGTCAAACGGTTTCCCAATTATTCCGTCAATAAGACCTTCCTCACCTGGTGGAGGCGCGGTCGTGGGACCGTAACCAGTAACCATCACGATCCTGATATCTGGCCAGTGTCTGCGAATTTCACGGGCCGTCTCCCAACCGTCCATTTCGGGCATTGCCAAATCGGTGAACACTAAATCGAAGTTGCCGCTACGCAGCTTGTCAATTGCTTGTTGTCCACTTTCCGCAAGCTCGACTTTGTGCGCAACGGCCATCAACATCTCGGCGAGCGTTTCTCTCACGGACGCTTCATCATCTACGACCAGGATTTTTAGCGCTTGCACTTCATCAAACACTTCGTTTACATCGCTAGCAAACGACTCTGGCACCACAGCCGGCAGATCGATCGTAAATGTGGTTCCATTACCCGGTTCCGACGCAACTCTGATTGATCCTTCGTGTCTTTCGATAATACTGTAACTTACTGATAAACCGAGGCCAGTACCGTGTGCACCTTTGGTCGAGAAAAACGGCTCAAAGATCTTTTGTCGAATCTCTTCCGGCATTCCGGTGCCGTTGTCGCTGAATTCGAGCTGCAACCTGTTGTCGTGGCGACGGCACGCGATAGTCAGCTTGCCTCCTCGCGGCATTGCATCAACGGCGTTAACGATGAGATTGACAAAAACCTCTCGCAATTCTGACGCACTTCCGAAGGTATTTATGCCGCTCTCAGCCTCTAGATTGACCTCGTATTCGAGGCCACGCAGTCGAGCTTCGTTTTCCCAGCGCGTTCGGGTGATCTCCACCGCGTCGTGAAGCAGGTTTCGGACATCGAGCATCTCAAACTCTTTTACCGGAGACTTCCTGGCAAAGGTCTGGATTCTTCGAACTGTTGCGGCTGCATCTTCAGCCGCTGTCTGAATAATGTCGAGGTTGCGCACGAGCGCCTCATCGTGTACTTGTCGGCGCAACAATTGAGCACGACCGAGTATGGCTGCAAGTGAATTGTTGAAATCATGTGCAACCCCCGATGCCAACTGGCCCAAGGCTCGTAGTTTGTCTGCACGCGCAGCGCGCTCACGCTCTTCTTTCTGTTCAGTTATATCCCTGGCAATTCCCAACACACCGGTTGTCTTGCCTTCGACTACGAGTGGTGAGTTGTCGACGCGAGCATGACGCAGGCTGCCATTATGTGCGAAGTAGCGCATCTCATACGTCTGGGGCGCTCCATTCAAAGCGGCATCAAGTTTCTCACGAACTAACTCGCGGTCACCTTCATAGACCATGTCGAGGAGGGAGCGGCCAATGAAGTCGTTTAGTTTGAAGCCAAGTCCCTTAAGGGTTGCACTGTTGCACCACTTGAAACAGCCGTTGGTATCGACTGCATAGATCGACTCTCGGGCACTTTCTAAGATATTTGTCAGCAACGACTGGTGTTCGCGGGCAACGGCCTGTACTTTGCGCAACTCGGATAGGTCGCGCGCGGTGCAAACGACGGCGATTGCCTTATTCGAGCTGTCGATGACCGGCTCAATGGTCACCAGTAGTGGACGCTTCAATCGGGTGGGCGTTATTTCGATTGTGACGCTGCAACATTCTTCGATGGCCTTTTCAACAACGCAGGTTTCACGTCCTTCGCTGGTACTGAGAATGTCGCAGCACTTCCGGCCAAGGAGCGCTCTCGGATGCAATGCCTCCATCGCCGCGCCCGCTCGATTCACGCGCTTCAATTCTCCCTCGCGATCGAAAATGAAGATGCCATCCGACATCGCATCAAAGGTCGTTTCCCATTCCGTTTTTCCGCGCGCCACCATCTCAAACAACTCGGCCTGGGCGATGCCAATTGCCAATCTTTCAGCGAGTGCCTCGACGAGCGCTAATTCATCCTCGGTCCAATAGCGAACTCTGTCCGTTTGATGAATACACAACACGCCGCGGAATTGGCCTTTCACGATCAATGGATAATTGATTTGTGACCGCATGCCGAAACGTTGTGCATGGTCTCTAACAAAGGAACTCAGTTCTGCCGGGCCAGCCCCATAGTTAAGCGCATCGTTGATGATTAATGGCTGACTCGAGGTCACCAGATACCGGCCGATCGGATCGTCGTAGTTAACTTCAATGTGCTTGATACTGCTGACGCCAGCCGCGAGGTATTCATGCTCAAGCGTTGAACTTACTCCTTCGTTGTCGTAGAGGAAGAGATGAACTCTCGATGCCGCAAGCGCCCCGCCAAGTTCACGTGTTGCAGTACTCAGAACCTCTGGCAGTCTTAACGATCCCCGGATTGCCATTGTCAGGCGATTCACGAGTGCTTCGCGCATCGACGTGGCCTCGGCCCTCTGGTACAGCTCGGCTTGCCTGATCGCGATTCCGGTTTGATCTGCGACCGCTTTGGCCAAAGCGATGTCCGATTCACTCCAGTGACGAAATTCTTTCGTTGTCGAAAGCGCAAACGCAGCGGTTACATGTTCACCAACGCGAATTGCTACGTACATGATTGACTTTACATTCGCCTTCGACAGAGTGCTGTTGTAGAAGTCGGCTATTCGCTTTTCCTGCGACGCATTGTCGAAGGCCAAAACACCGGTTTCGTCGAGTGCGACTATTAAGGCCTGTAAGTGACTCAACGCAAAATCAGAACCTGCCGGTAACACACCCTCAACGTGATATTCCGCGACGTTTGTGGCACGTTTCGCGTGATCGTCTCTGATAAAGAGGGAGCAACGATCGACGTTCAGATAGGACCCTAATTCTCTTACGGCTGTTTCGAAGACTTCCTGGCTTTCAAGCGAACAACGAATGGCTTGTGAGATTCGATGAGTCATCGCCTCACGCTGTGCCTGTTGCGCCAGGGCCTCTTCCGCGTGACGGCGTTCACTGATGTCTACGCCGACGCCAGCGACAAACTTATTGCCGGCAGCATCGGTCGTCGGAAACTTAAAGACGCGCCAATGGTGCAGCGTCCCATCCTCAGTAGGAACTGTTTCGACAACTTCTTCAGGTAGCCCTGAGTTGAGAATCTTGAGATCGTGTTCGTGCGTCTCCTGAGCCAGAGCAGGAGGTAACCAATCGAAACTCTGTCTCCCTTGCAGAAAACTTAGCTTTCGACCAAATAGACGCTCAAATGGTTTATTGACGTAAACATAACGCCCTTCGGCGTCTTTCATGAACGCCACTGCCGGGCTATTGTCCATGAAGCTATTGAAGAATGCCTGGGTGGCTCGCAACTCTTCTTCGGACCGTTTACGCTCGGTGAGGTCGCGTCCGATGCCCTGTACACCAACAGGCTTGCCATCCCGAAGAATTATCCTGGTACTTACTTCGAGCCGCACACGCCGTTTATCCTTGGTGATAATGTCAAGTTCATAAACGGTAGAGACGTTCTCGGATGCCTTGTGGGCGATCATTTCTCGCGCCAGGCTCAAGTACTCGGGTGCAATAACGTCGGCAACGTTCATTAGTGCGGCTTCTTCTCTTGAATAGCCGGTTATCCGTTCGCCACTTCCATTTAGCGAAGTAAAATTGCCTGCGAGGTCGTGCGTATAGATGATGTCGTTGGCATTCTCAAACAACTCACGGTAACGCTCTTCGCTTTCGCGAACTACGACTTCGGCCCTTCGCTGCTCGGTGATGTCAGTAGCAAGGCCAATAACACCGAGTACATTGTTTGTTTCATCAGTGAGCGGAGAATAGCGCACCTCGAAAACCAGGTCGTAAACCTCGGCGGCTGCAGTAAAAGTTTCGCCAGCCAAAGCGCGACGAATGTTTTCTAAGACGTTTGGATAATCTGCATAGACCTCAAAAATTGACTGTCCAACGAGTTCTCCGGGCTTCAGCGAAAGAGCCTTTAGGCCTTCGCCTTCGCTTAATGTGAAAATGCCGTTCTTGTCCGTGGCGAAGAGAATCAGCGAGGCACTACCAACAACTGTTTGTAAGCGCGCTTCGGTTTCTTTTAATGCTTCGCGAGCGCGCTTCTGTTCTGTTACATCACGGAGCACTGCCTGGACCGATGACTTACCGCCATAGTTGAACGGAATCCCAGTGACTTCTACATCAATCAACTCGCCGTCCAGACGCACACATCTTTGCTCTGTCAAAGGTGACGGAGCTTGCAACCTCAAGATGTCGTCGACTCGCTCCTGAACTTTGGCCCGGCATCCGGGATCCACGACGTCGAGAATGGGCCTACCGATTAACTCTTCAGGGCCGGACGCTCCCCAAAGGTTCATTGCAGCTGGATTAACGTAGGTGAACTTGCCTTCGCTGTAGACCACAATCGCCTGCGGCGAAGACTCCACCAGTTTTCGATATCGTTCTTCACTCTCTTTAAGTGCCTGTTCCGCAGTCTTCTGATCGGTTATGTCTCGAACAACACCACGAACGCCAATCTGATTACCGCGACGATCCGTTTCTACCGTGATCATCCCTTCGAGATAACGTAAGTTACCCTGTGCATCTGCCAGTAAATAAGTCGATCGCACAGCAGTATTTCCGCTTTGCGTCCGCATTTCCTCGATATCCTTGACTGCAGATGCATCACCGACTAACTCGCTCAAATGCTTACCAATCAATTCAGTCACCGAACGACCAAAAAAACGCGCCCCGGCAAGATTGATGCTGGTGATGAACCCATTCATGTCCCTGGTGTAGATGATGTCGGCGGCTTGCTCCACAATCTCGCGGTAGTGCTTTTCGATTCTGTGTCGCTCAACCAGTCGCGCCACCTTCACCAGCAACTCATCATTTTTGAATGGGAGCTCGAGATAGTCGTCAGCGCCGGCATGCAATCCCAGCAGACCATCGTTTTCTGAGCGCTTGTTCCCGCTGATCAGCAAGATGGGAACATTCGTGGTGCGCTCGTCATCCTTCAATCGACGGCACAGCTCCAGACCATCAACAACAGGCATGACGACGTCGCTGATTACTACATCTGGTTCGAAGCACGCAGCTATCGCCAGGGCTTCCTCGCCATTAGGGGCCCCGGAAACCTCATAACCTTCGTAGCTCAGAAGTTCGACCAGTAGGTCAAGCACCTTGTCGTCGTCATCGACAATCAGGACTCGGCCTCGGTCGGAGGTGGTGGTGTTCATCTAATGTGTGTTCCGAACGTTCTGAAGAATCTTGAGGCGACTACTCCGGAGTCTTAATTAGCGGGAGTTTGGGACACACTGAGCGCACACACGCCAAGCGCGTCGGCTTCGGAGTATAACAACTTTGGCAATCGTTTGTCACTCTATTGGTTTCTATGATTTACAGGGGATTTTGCCAGGCGAAATGGGACCTGCTTTTGGCAGTCAGGTTTGAACTTGCGCAATGAGCTTTGCCTAAAAGTCGGGTTGTTGCGAAGGCAGCTTTGCGCAAAAAAGTTACTTAGTTGCGAGAGGTGTATTGCTCCGGAGGAGCAAAATGTTTATAGGCCGCCATTTCCGTGCTTTGCCCGCTCCGATAGGAGCGGAATGTAAATCGAACACGCAGAGCACATTGCGCTCCGCTGGAGCGCGATGCCATTAGATTGCTGAGCTATAAACATGTTGCTCCTCCGGAGCAGTTTTGCAACGCAGTCCCGAGACCAAACCGACTTTTCGTGCAAAGCCGACCTGAGGCAATAACCGACCGTCTACGGAGGGCAAAGCGCACCTTCGGAACAGGCGGGAAAGCCGAAGGTTGAACCAATTGGGAAGGCAGTATTACTGGCTACGCTTGCGGTTCTCAGGTCCAGTTGTCTTTGCAAAATAACCAGACCGGTAATTCAGTTTTAGGTTTTGCTGTTTGAGGGCTGGATTGACTACCTGGATTTCGATACGTCGATATGACCCGTCGCGGGCTTTATTTGAGGGTGAATAGGCAACCAGGTACTGTTCACGCAAGTCCCTTTGAATTTGGACGAAGGCGTCACGCAGGTCCCGCTCGTGTCTGGGGAAATATGCCCGCCCGCCAGTCTGCTCAGCAATCTTTCGCAGCGAACTCTCGTCAACCTCGCCATAGTATCGATCGCCGATGCCAATCGCGTAGAGGAGTGCGTCTGCTTTCTGCGATCGTTCAATTGCTTCGTGCATCTTCATGTGACTGCTCGTGTCTTCACCGTCAGTCAACAGAATGATTGCGCGGCGAGTATGTTCCGCAGACGTACTCATCAATTCTTCACAAGTGGCCCAGACTGCGTCCCAGATTGCCGTAGAACCTGCAAGACTTTGGTTGGTTCCTGAGATTGGCGGAGTTCCATTTACGACCACTCCTCCACCCACGTAGCCGGAAGGTGGTACGAACTCGACACGATCAATTGCTCGTCTCAGTCTTTCGATACTGCCTGTGAATCCTTGTTCGAGAGTAGTGTCACCTGTAAATGACAAGATTGCTGCTTCGTCTTTTTGCGCTCTCAGTACATCCTCGAGGAAGGCACGTGCCGCGACCTTCTCGTCAGGTAAGGTTCGCTCTTCAGAGATGCTGGTATCTATCAAGATCGCAATTGAAAGTGGCAGCTCGATGTTCTGTTGAAATGTGAAGATGTCCTGTGGCTGGCCGTCTTCCAAAATGCGAATGTCTTCAGCTTTGAGTGTTGAGATAAATCTTTTGTTTTTGTCTGCAGCAGTAAAGAAGATATTCGTGAGATTCGTTTCAACTTTGACTACTTCATCGGAATCCTGCGGCACCTCTTCGCGCACACGAGGTGTTGGCGACGGGGACGGAAGCGCGTCGGCAACTCGACCGCTGCTGCCAGTGTTCTGAGCAAAGAGCGTGTGACCAGCCGCCCCAACGGCGATCAGCATTAAAACGAGCAAGAATAACAGGGGACGTCTGGACTCTCGTTGATGGTTCATTAACTTCACACTTATCTATGTATCTATGGCGCATCGGAAATTGCTTTGTAACCGCGTTTCGTTCTCACTTTGAGGTCTCCTCGGCCCTGCGCCAGTTTGACGTCGATCTTTCGGAACGTGCCGTCATAGTTCTTATTGGCGGGGTTGTATGTCACCAAATACTGAGCGCGCAATTCCTTCGAAATCCTGCTGAAAGAACGTTCGAGCGCAAGCATGTCGCCCGTGAAAAATGCGATCCCGCCCGTCTCTTCAGCGATTGATTGCAGGACGCGATCACCTTCATTGAGCACTTGACCAGCTTCGACGCCGGGGACCGTGCTCAAGAACCCGGCTTTGGTTGAGATGGTAAAGACGGTGGTTTCGGTTCGTTGCGCGATGTCGATCGCATCACGCATGTTGGCCCGACTGTAGGTGTCGCCTCCGTCGGTTACGAGCACGAGAACGCGACGACCGGGCGCAGATCTCATCTTTTCATCGCAAAATTGCCACACTGCATCGTATAGCGCGGTGTGGGTGCCAGTTTGCTTGGTGGCAAATACTGCCTTATCCAATAGATCGAGTTTGTCGGTGAAGTCCTGGCGCAACTTCACTTCATCGTCAAACGTGCCGTACAACACCCGGTCTTTGCGAGGTTTCACTACCGTCTGAATGAAGTTCATGGCTGACTCTTGCTGGAACTTCAGTTTGCCGGCTGTTGACGCTGAGGTATCGATCAGCACCCCGATGTAGAGTGGTGTTATTTGCGAGATGTCGTCCGAAAAAGTTTCGATCTGCTGCGGGACCTTATCCTCAAGGATAATGAAATCTTCCTTCGTCAATCCAGGTACAAACGAGCCTTTCTTGTCGGTCACTGTGATTGGAAGCCGAACGCGCCGGATGTTCGTAATGATTGTCTGACTGTCATCGATCACTGGTGTAGGACTCGGAGAAGGTTTTGGCCTCTGCGCGCTTACAGTAATTGCCGCGACTGCCAAGATCACGATCATCGACAACTTATTGAATACAATTCGTGCTAAAGGAAATGGCATAGTGTCTGGATTATAGTTCAGGCGATCTCTGGAGTCTGCTGGATGCCGCGAATTCGATGCTTTCAACTGCAAACCTGTTGCCCTTTCTAACTGGTGTTGTGCGCAGGATCGACGATTAGCACTCGGTACTGCCCGCCATGTTGGCTATTAACGAAGCATAGTTCAATTTTCTGGCCGGGTGATACAATGCGCTGGAACCCGACTCTGGCCTGACTCGTCGCGCAGATATTCAATCTGATGCCCGACAAATCAAACAAGCCCCAATCAGGCGCTCAGCATTTGATACCTGAATACATTGCTCATTATCGCATCTTGCAAAGGTTGGGCAAGGGCGGGATGGGGGAAGTATTCCTCGGGGAGGACACCAAACAACATAACCGCAAGGTGGCCCTCAAAGTGCTACCTTCCGATCTCCTGAAAGATGAGAGTCGACTGCGGCGTTTCAGACAGGAAGCGCGCGCAATATTGGCCCTTAATCATCCAAACATTCTCACCATCTACGAAATTGGTGAAGCAAGCGAAAGTAACTACATCGCGACTGAATTCATCGAAGGCGAAACCTTGCGTCGTCATCTCTGGCGCCAACGATTGACAATTGATGAAGCACTGGGAGTAGGAATTCAGGTCGCGATGGCGCTGGAGGCAGCCCACGCAGAAGGAATCGTACATCGCGATATCAAACCCGAGAACATCATGTTGCGGGAAGATCGATTTGTTCGCGATCGATTTGTGAAGGTGCTCGACTTTGGTCTGGCAAAGCTCACTGAACGCGACACACCGGGTGCGGATCCGGAAGCAGTAACGATTCCGATCTCAGAAACTAATCCGGGCGTTGTTATTGGTACTAGCGGTTACATGTCGCCGGAACAGGCCGGGGGAGAGAACATTGATGCGCGCTCAGACATTTTTAGTCTGGGAGTGGTCCTATATGAAATGGTCGCCGGCGAACAACCTTTCAAGGGCCGGACCGATAGTCATACCAGAGTATCAATTCTCGATCACGAACCAACTCCATTATTACATCACTCTCAAGAGATTCCCCGACAACTCGAACGCATAGTTTCGAAGGCACTGGCTAAGGATCGGGCCAAGCGTTATCAAACAATCACCGATCTCAAGCTTGACTTGGAACAGCTCCGCGATGAGCTTCAAGTTTCTGAGACCACGGTCTCGGAACGACATTCTCCGTCTCAACTAGCTGAAACGATAAAGATCTCGTCACCACTGACTCAGAAGCGATCGCAGGTTGAAACTCTGGCCGATCCGTCACCCCTCCATAGTTCACTCAATGAAACCAAAACTAGCCCTCTTAAGGCGGTGGCGATCTTTTCATCTCTTGCACTGTTGGCGGTTTCATTGTTTGTGGGTCTGTACTGGTGGCGATTCTCGCCAGTGCCAATTAGTTCGGTGGCGATTCTACCTTTCGCAAATCAGAGTAATGATCCGAACGCAGACTACCTAACAGACGGTTTAACCGAAAGCATAACCAACAGTCTTTCGCAGTTGCCGCAATTGAAGGTCATGTCGCGCAATGCAGCCTTTCGTTTCAAAAACATAAATCAGGATCCGCAAGAGGCTGGTCGAAGTCTTAACGTGGGAGCTGTGTTGACGGGGCGACTCGTAAGATTTGGTGATCAAGTAGTTATCAAGACTGAGTTAATCAAGGTTGCGGATGGTTCTCAGCTTTGGGGTGCTGAGTATAAAAGCGCACTTGCAGACATTCTATCTGTGCAAGACGAAGTGTCGCGGAAGATCTCAGAGAATCTTCGCGTGCGCCTGACAGGCGACGATGAACAAAAACTCGCAAAACGTTACAGCAGCGACGGCGAAGCCTACCAGCTATATCTCAAAGGCCGGTACTTCTGGAACAAACGGAATGAAGAAGGGTTTCGCAATAGCATCGACTATTTCAAACGTGCGGAAGAAAGGGACCCGACATTTGGTTTGGCTTTTTCCGGTCTCGCCGATTCGTACGCACTCCTTTGTGATATCGGGGTCGTGGCGCCCGTGGATGAAATGCCCAAGGCTAAAGCGGCAGCCCAAAAAGCCGTCGACGCCGATCCCACCCTGGCAGAAGCGTACACGTCGCGAGCATTTGTGAAGCTTTCTTACGATTGGAACTGGCTCGGAGCGGAAGGCGATTTTCAGCAGGCACTCAAATTGAATCCAAAGTATCCCACTGCGCACCAGTGGTATGCCTCATACCTGATGCAGATGGGAAAGTTCACACGCGCGAAGACTGAGTTGGAAGAGGCCCACAATCTCGACCCCCTTTCGCCAATCATCAGCTCGAACACTGGCCTATATTCTTACTACGAACACAATTACGACGACGCGATTGCAAAGTACAAGTTAACGCTTCAAACCGATCCTGATTTCTGGGTGGCGCACCACTATCTCGGTCTGGCGTATGTACAAAAAGGTATGTTCACGGAAGCGATTGCCCAGTTGCGAGCATTGATCAAAGCGCCAGCCAGTGGCCCGCTTCCAGATCAGGTTGTGTCAAGCGAAACTGAAGCTTGTTCGTCGCTCGGTTTTGTTTATGGGATGGCTGGTAAACGCGCCGAAGCTCTGGCTATCCTCGACCAGCTGCAGGCGCTCTCACAACGCCGCTACGTTTCGGGATTCTACTTTGCCGTTGTCTATGCTGGTCTGAAAGATAACGACAAGGCGATCGAATATCTGAACAAAGCATTCAACAACCGTCACCCCGGATTGGTGCTTATTAGAATAGAACCAATGTTTGATGGACTCAGGTCCGATGAGCGATTCAAGCAACTGGTGAAGAGGTTTGAGCCGATTCCTTAGACTCAACGACTAAGAGAAGAAGGTAAGGGCAGGGCGCCTCCTTGGAGTGCGGGGACCTGTCACCGCTTTGGTACAGCGAATCTCAACCTCTGGCGGCGCCCTGTACCAAAGCGGTGACAGGTCCCCGCACTCCAAGGAGGCGCCCCTTCCTTACTGTTCTGTTCAGAGTTCGTTGTCCAGCGATGCAAGCACTGATAACAATTCATCCGGTAGCGGCGCATTGAATTCCAATCGCGCGCCAGTTGCTGGATGTGTAAATCGCAGTTGTTCCGCATGAAGAAAGTGTCGACCGAGATTGCGAACCAGCGCTCGCAGTTGCGGATCCTGGATGGAATTGTCGCGCCCACCTCCATACGTCTCATCTCCCACCACCGGATGTCGAAGCCACGACAGATGGACGCGAATTTGATGTGTGCGCCCCGTCTTTAATTCGACATCCAGCAGTGTGAAGCGCTGATATCGACGATGAACCTTATACTGGGATATGGCGCTACGCCCGCCACGCACTACGGCCATTCGAGTGCGGTTAGCTGGATCCCTCGCTATTGGTTCGTTAATACTCCCACTTTCATTATTGACATGGCCGTGAACCAGCGCGACATACGACTTGAACACTGTGCGATCACGAAACTGATCCGAAAGGTTCTCCATCGCTTGCTCATTCTTCGCAACCACAAGTAGACCGGAAGTGTCGCGGTCCAGACGATGCACAATTCCCGGGCGAGCAGTGTTGACGCTTGATGGTAGTTCTTGAAAGTGGAACGCCAGTGCATTAGCGAGAGTACCTGAGTGAATCCCCGCAGCTGGGTGGACGACTAGGCCGGCGGGTTTGTTAACGACTACCAGCGCATCGTCCTCATAAATAATCCTGAGCGGGATGTCTTCGGGCGTAAAGACTGCCGCGGGAGGTGAACTCAGTTCAACTTCAAGTTCATCGTCTTTGCGAAGTCGATAAGACGGTTTAGCGCTCTTGCCGTTTACAAGAACATCTTCGTTTTCTATAAGACGCTGCAGGCGCGATCGGCTCCAGTCAGTGATTTGTGAGGCGAGGTAAGCGTCGAGTCGGGAGTCAACATTCTCGTCATCTACTTTGAAGGTGAGGGTTTCGGTATCCATGAATTCAATGTCCGATATGCGCCCGTTTTGTCGTTGTGATCAATTTCCTAGCCGCAGATTTACGCCGATCGTCGCGGATTTTGAAAGAGGACTTGGCTCATTTTTGATCTGAGTCATCTGCGAACATCTGCGGCTAAGAAAACTGATCACAACGACAAGACGGGCGCATATCGGACACTACCCATTCTTCCGCTCAAACTCCTTCATAAACGAAACTAGCGCTTCAACTCCTTCGCGGGGAAATGCGTTATAGATCGAGGCGCGGATTCCGCCCACTGATCGGTGGCCCTTAAGGCCATCCAGTCCCTGGGCTGTTGCCTCGGCAGTAAACTTCTTCTCCAATTCCTCAGAGGGCAAACGGTAAGTGACATTCATTATTGAGCGGGCGTCCGGATCGGC
>Ga0070698_100005783_pt1 | contig 13528 bp, 10 predicted proteins | sample KBSK1502metaG_FD_65477 | JGI IMG/M metagenome (GOLD analysis project Ga0070698, IMG submission 65477) | Corn, switchgrass and miscanthus rhizosphere microbial communities from Kellogg Biological Station, Michigan, USA - KBS K1-50-2 metaG | ecosystem: Host-associated > Plants > Roots >... | reverse complement strand
CTTGCCCGAAAAGTGTTTTATGAGTCCGCATTAGCGGACGATTGAAAATAGCCCAGCAGTTCACTGCTGGGAAAAAGAGGTGAAAGGTGTTTAGTCCGTAAAGCGGACGACTGAAAGCAATCGGCCAGATCCTTTAATCATTTCAGCCGTCCGCTTCACGGACTTCCTTCCGTCCCCCGACCGAACCCCAGCGATGAAATCGCTGGGCTATTTTCATGCGTCCGCTAACGCGGACTCATAACCTACTTTTCGGGCAAGGCCAGTTCAAGCTTTAGCTTGCGCCTTTGAATCAGCAACCTAAAGGTTGAACTCTGAACAAGGTATTGACTATAAACATTTCGCCTTTATGAGGCGAAGAGCAGCCAGTCAATGGGTTTACAACTTGACCGGAGTTGAACTCTGAAGGAAGTGCCAGTAATGGCGAAACTCTCTCGACCTCAAACTTTAGGGGGGACTCAAGTGAAACGCGTAACCTACATCGCCGTCGTCATCTTCTTGCTGTGCGCTGCGGCTATGCAAGCACAGGAGCCCAAAACCTCGTCCGCCGGAACCTACACGACTTACATTGGCGACAAATTATTCGGAGTTGAAAACTACATCCTGACCACCAACGCCGACGGCTCGACTCAATCGCAGTCGGACGGCACATTTGGCCCGTCGAAATTCAAAACGACAACAAAGGCGGAACGAAATAGACCGAAGACCTTCACCGTTAGCGCCGACGGTGGCGGTTTCCAGGCGGACTTCACTGGCGAGGTCGTAAAGATAACCATTCCCGGTCAGCCGGTGAAAGAAGTGAAGGCTCAGCCGACAGTGTTGCTTGAGAACGGCGTGTGGCACCACTTCCTTTATCTCTTCGCACAATACGATCCGTCGCGCGTAGGGTCGCAAAACTTCAACGCGTTCGTACCGTCCCAAGGTGTACCTTTCGATTTGACCCTCGAGCACCTTGACTCGCCGATCTTCAATGTCGGCGGCCAGCCGGTAACGACTGAGCACTTTCGCGCCGGCACCAGTCTTGGTTTAGTGTTCGAGATCTGGACCGATTCATCGCGCGTGCCTTTGTTCATTCAGGTCCCCGCTCAGCAGATCAAAATGATCCGTAAGGGATCAGAGGCCCTCGCCGAGCTAATAGCGCAAGCGCAAGCAAAGCCCGTCACGTCCGCGAACGATCCGTTCACGACCGCAGAAGTCTCGTTTCAAAACGGCGAGCAAAAACTAGTGGGCACGTTGACGATTCCAAAGAAAGGCGCGGCTCCCTTTCCCGGCGTAGTCATTATCAGCGGCTCTGGTCCCCAGGATCGCGACGGCTCCGCGGTGGCTAATATTTATCGACTGGTAGCCGAGCACCTTTCTGCGGATGGAGTCGCGGTGCTCCGCGTCGACGATCGGGGCGTGGGCAAGTCGATCCCGCAGACGTCCGGACAGGCTTATCGAGACTTGGTTAACGACTCGAAAGCGGCTTTTGAATTCTTACTCAAGCGACCGGAAATAGATAAGAAGAAAATTGGCCTCGCCGGTCACAGCGAAGGCGCGTTGACCGCCCTGGTGATCGCCGCAGAAGATCCGAGGGTGGCCGCTATCATGCTTCTGGCCGGCGGCTCGCGGTCGCTGGATCGCATTATCTTTGAGCAGGCGCTGAACCGTCAGGCGCTTGATTCCCCGGTTAATCCTTCAGATAAGACTCGCTATTCCCCGTTCCTGGCTCAGATGGACAAGGTTTTCAGCGAATTAAGATCCGAACCAAAACCTGCCGACCCAGCCAACGATCCCTTGGCATATTTTCGACAGCACCTCGAAATCGATCCGCTGGCGATAGCGCGACGTGTCCGCATTCCGACCTTGATTCTGAACGGCGAGCGCGATGAAAACGTCCTTCCTTATCATGCGCTCGAGCTGGCGCAGGCCATGGCCGACGGCGGAAACAAGCAGGTGCTGGTGCGCATCTTTCCGAATCTGACGCACGTCTTCACGCGATCCCCGCGAGACAAGAGCGTCACTGGCACGCAGTCGGTAGAAGTCAGCCCGGAATTCCTGGAGCTCTTGCAAAGTTGGGCCGCGAACGTCCTGGTGCGCGGTAAGGATGGCGGCGCCGTGCCCGTAAAGTGAGACTGCATCGCGAGGAAAAATTTTATGACGACCACCATGTTGGCTTTGCTTCATCGCGACCTGCGCGTGGCGCGACGGGAGCTGCCTTACTTTCTCCTGCGAGTTGGTTTGCAGCCGCTGCTCTTCACTTTCATCTTTGGTTTCGTGATGCCTCGCCTCGGAATTATTCAACGTGGCTATACCGGGATGCTGCTGCCCGGAATTCTCGGTTTGAGCATGACGCTGTCGAGCATGCAGGCCGTGGCCTTGCCGCTGGTGATCGATTTCGGTTGGACGAAGGAGATCGAGGATCGCCTGCTGGCCCCGATTAGCATTTCCGGAGTCGCGATCGAAAAAATCGTGGTCGGAATCCTGCAAGCAATGATTGCCGGTCTGGTGGTTTTGCCGCTCGCGTGGTTGCTGATGCGGGTTCATTTGAATCTCGCGCTCCTCGACATAGTTCAACTCGTGCTGGTGGCCATCCTGAGCAGTTGGTTGTTTGCGGCCCTGGGTATGTTCGTGGCCACGATAGTCGAGCCACAGCAGATCGGTCTGGTGTTCAATGTGCTGCTGGCGCCGATGATTTTCTTTGGCTGCGCTTATTATCCATGGGCGACCCTGCATGTCATTCCGTGGTTTCAGCGCGCGGTGCTCCTCAACCCGCTGGTCTATGCCAGCGAAGGATTCCGGCTGGCGCTGACGCCGGAGATGTCTCACATGTCGCCGTGGTTCGTTTATGGTGGGCTGCTGGGCTTTTCGTTGTTGTTTACCTGGTTGGGCCTGCGAAAGTTTGAGCAACGCGCCGTTGACTGAACTTCAGTTTTCGCACAGTTTCCTGACAGTTTCGGCACTTCTTCGCCTATCCGTTTGCTTGCGGAACCCCATCACGTTTGTTATAGTCGCGAGCAGTCATCATCCGGAAAAATTTGCAGGACGCAGGCGATCCCGTTGGGGAATTGCCTCTACAGAAAGGATTTTTTATGGGAAACGATCGTGACTACGGGGACAATATTTCGACGCGACTAACGTATTTTCTTGTCGGCGCCGGCATTGGCGCAGTGCTGGCTCTGTTGTTCGCTCCGAAATCAGGTGAAGAACTGCGCAACGATATTGCTGACGCGACCCGCAAGGGCATCGATAAATCAAAAGAAGCGGCACAGCAACTCGGCGTGAAGGCGACCGAATACTACGACACGACGCGCGCGAAGGCAGGCGAGTATTACGAAAGCGCTCGCGAGACTGCGGGCGAGTATATTGAAGCTACGCGCGAGAAGGCTACCGAGCTTTACGACACTGCCGCCACCAAAGCTGGTGAGGTAGCTTCGAAGGCCGGCGAAGTTGCGGCCAAGACCCGCGACGTAGCGGCCCGTCAGGCTGGTTCCATCTCAGCCGCGGTTGAAGCAGGAAAGAAAGCCTACGTGGAAGAGAAACGCAAGACTGAACTTTCCGGCCGCACCGAAGCTGCGCCGACTTACACGCCTGATAAGGCAATGTGACGAACGACGTACTTGGTGCTTAGAGCCTGGTACTTTGTCTTCTTTGGTTGGCGAGCTCGTTAGCTTCGACAAAACAAAATCCAAAGTACAAAGCACCAAGTACACAGCACCTACTCCTGAGATGAACACACACGATCCACTCTTCTGGCTGGTGATCATCACGGCGATCATAGCCTTGTCGTTCCTGTTGATCGCCGCGGCACTGATCGCCATGGCCGTGTTCGTCAATCGAGCCGTCAAATCGGTTAATCGACTCGAAGAGCGGCTCGAACCTCTGATGACGCGGGCGACTGAACTGAGCGTACAGGGGACCGCGATCGCGGTCCAGGGCCGGCAGATTGCCGAGCAGTTCAATGTAATGTCGGGCCACCTGTCGACCGCCACCATGAATCTGGCTGAGTCCACGGCGCTGATCAAAGAAGAAGTGCGCGGCATCATGGCGTTGGCTGATGAAACGGCCGAGGTGGCGCATGAGAAAGTGCACATGGTCAGCCGCGCGATCGATACGACGCATGAACGCGTGATGGATACGACCGAATTCATCCAAAGAAAAGTGATCGAGCCGGCCCGTGAACTGGCGGCCATTCTGGCCGGCTTGCGGCGCGGTTTGGAAGTGCTGGTAGCCCCGGCGCCGAGCCCGATTAACCGCAGTTATGGAGACGAGGAGATGTTTATCGGCTGAACTGCGAAAACATCAAAGGCTTGCAGGCCCGAACCATCGTCTCTCGCGAGAAAGTGGTTCGGACTTTTTGTTTGGAGTTCGGTGGCAAGCGAAGCGCGACACCGCTTTGGATTGTCCGACAAGTTTCAGCTTGTCCCATGTCGCCGGAGCATGAGGTCAGTACCACCTGCGTGAGCGGGTGGGCCGAATACAACCTACTCATGAGTATTTGACCCACCCGCTCACGCAGGTGGTACTGACCTCATTACGAAGCTTTTGATCACCGAACACCCATGCTGTTACTATTTCGTGCTTGACCCCTGACGACTTATGTCCACTGAAGCACCGACACTCGACCTGAAAAAGACTATCAACCTGCCGAAGACCAAATTCGCGCAGAAGGCCAACCTGCCCCAGAGCGAACCCGCCCGCCTGAAAAAGTGGGCCGAAATGGATCTTTATCAACAGATTCGCCGCGCGCGCGCCGGCGCCGAGAAGTTCATCCTGCACGACGGCCCGCCCTACGCCAACGCCGACATTCACCTGGGCACGGCGCTGAATAAGAACTTAAAAGACTTTGTGGTTAAGTCGCGGACGATGCTGGGTTATGACGCGCCTTATGTGCCCGGCTATGACTGTCACGGACTGCCGATCGAGTTACATGTGGAACGCAAGCTCGGCGCGAAAAAAGCCAACATGCCGCCGCTCAGCATTCGCCGCGCCTGTCGCGAATTCGCAGCCAATGCTTTGAAGCGGCAGACGCGCGACTTTCAAAGGCTCGGCATTTTCGGCGAGTGGGACAATCCTTACATGACGATGTCGGACCATTACGAAGCCGAGACCGCGCGCCTGTTCGCGCGTTTCGTAGAGCGAGGGTTCGTTTATAAAGGCGCCCGGCCGGTCTACTGGTGCATACATGATCAGACTGCTTTGGCTGAGGCCGAAGTCGAGTATCGACAACATAACAGCCCTTCGGTTTATGTGAAGTTTCCACTCGCGAGCGATCCGGCACAGATCGATCCGGCCCTCGCCGGTCGCAAAGTGTTTGTGCTGATCTGGACCACGACTCCCTGGACTCTGCCGGCGAATCTCGGCATCACAGTGCATCCGGATTATGACTATGCTGCATTTGAAAGCGGCGATGAAGTTTACATTGTTGCGGCCGAACTTTTGGATGCGGTGGCCGCCAAATGCAGCCTGAGCGAGCCGAAAGTTCTGGCTCGTTTCCGGGGCTCTAAGCTCGATCGCCTCGAATGCCGTCATCCCTGGATTGATCGACCATCGCTGTTGATGGTCGGCGAGCATGTCACGCTCGGCGGCGAAGCCGACGCTGAAACTGAACTCGATGTCAGCGAAGCTCGCGAAAAGAAGGTGACCGGAAAAGCGGGTACCGGCTGTGTGCACACGGCGCCCGGTCATGGTCACGACGACTTTGTGATTGGAAAGAAGTACGGCCTGGACATTTACTGCCCGGTCGATAATGCGGGAATCTTCACGCCGGAAGTTGAGCATTTCGCCGGCCTCAACGTGTTTGCAGCCAACCCGAGAATTGTCGAGTTTATGCAGGATCGCGGCGTGCTCTTGTTCACCGAGAACTACGATCATCGCTATCCGCATTGCTGGCGCTGCAAGAACCCCGTGATCTTTCGCGCCACCCCGCAGTGGTTTGTGGCGATGGACCGTGCCGGCCAGGCTGAAACCGTGGAGAAGGATGAAGATGGTCGTGATCGGACGAACTTCACCAGCAACTTCACCGACGGAGAAACTCTGGACCACACATCTCTGCGGGCAATGGCGTTGGCCGAGCTCGAGCGCGTACGCTGGATCCCGGCCTGGGGCGAAGTGCGAATGCGCAACATGTTTGCCGGGCGGCCTGACTGGTGCATCTCACGACAGAGAGTCTGGGGCGTGCCCATTCCCGCTTTTTATTGCGGGCAATGTAATGAAGTCGTTGCCGAGCCGGCGGTGATCAGGCATGTTGCCGATATCTTTGAGAAAGAAACGGCCGACGCCTGGTACATACGAGAAGCCCTTGAGCTTCTGCCTGACGGATTTGTCTGTCGCAGTTGCGGTGCGAACGAATTCACAAAAGAGACCGACATTCTGGATGTCTGGTTCGACAGCGGCTCGTCTTCAATTGCGGTCCTCGAACATCGCGAGAATTTGAAATGGCCGGCTGATGTTTATCTCGAAGGTCCCGATCAATATCGCGGGTGGTTCAATTCGTCTTTGATGGTGGGGCTGGCAGTTCACAATCGCGCGCCTTACAAAACGATCATCACGCACGGTTGGACCCTGGACGCGCAGGCGCAGGAGATGCACAAGTCGACCGGCAACGCGGTGTCGCCTAACGATGTGATCAAGGATTCCGGCGCGGACATCCTGCGTCTCTGGTGTACGTATTCGAACTATCAGGAAGATGTGCGCTGTTCGTCTGAGATTTTGGATCGCGTAGCCGATGGTTATCGCAAGCTGCGCAACACTGCGCGCTATGCTCTGGGTAATCTGGATGGTTTTGATCCTGAGCGAGACGCGGTTGCCGATGAAGAGATGCTGGAACTCGATCACTGGGCGCTCGGCGAGCTTGATGCGGTGATTGCGAAGGTGCGCGCGGCTTATGAAGCTTATGAATTTCACACGGTCTATCACACGCTCTATGACTTTTGCACCGTGACGCTTTCGGCGCGCTACTTCGACATTCTGAAAGATCGCCTGTACACGTTTGCGCCGCGAAATCCGGCGCGTCGATCGGCACAGACGGCGCTTTACCGGATTGTTGAGGCATTGGCGCGAATGTTGGCCCCGATACTGGTGTTTACGAGTGACGAGATTTGGGAGAACCTGCCCGACATGGAAGGAAGACCAAGCTCAGTCCATCTCGCCTTGTTGCCGGATGCAAGTGCTAAGTACAAGGATCTGCGATTTCCTTTTGCGTTGCTATTTAGAGCGCGAGATATTGTTTTGGGGAAATTGGAAGAAGCTCGGAATGCGAAGGTAATCGGCGGTTCACTTGAAGCGCACGTTATCATTTCAGGGGGAGCTCTCACGTTTAGAATGCTCGACGCCGTCAAAGACGATCTGCGTTATCTCTTTATCGTCTCTCAGGTTGAGGTAGTCCTGGTACCAACTGCCGAGGAAGAATTCATGAGCGTCGAAATTCGACGAGCTGAAGGTAAGAAATGCGAGCGCTGCTGGAACTATTCGACGCGTGTAGGCGAGTCTGAGCGGTATCCGACGGTGTGCGAGCGCTGTGTTACGGCGTTGGACGAAATCGAGGCAAGCGAACATTTGTCCTGAGGGCCGTTAGGCCCGCAATATTTATAGTTCCCGATGGCCTCCAAGATTCTTGAGCCCATTTATGGGCGACATATTCCGCTCCTGGTGGAGCTCGATTCAAACTGAGCCTCGGTTTTATAAATATTCCGCCGCTGCGCGGCTGCATCGCAATTACTAATAGCACTTTTCTCTAATTAGAATGACCGACCGCGAAACACAATCCACCAAAAGCCGCGTGGCCTGGCGTATGGCCTATCTTATCGCCTCGGTGGGCATCTATCTGATGGATCAGTCGAGCAAAGCCTGGGCGATCCGTCGCTTGCGTTTTGCGGATCGCACCATCATCAACGGCGTGCTTGACTTTGTTTATGCCGAGAATCCGGGGATCGCTTTTGGCCAGTTGCAGGAAGGCGGCGCGTTCGGCCGCTGGTTTTTTGTAGTGCTGGCGGCGCTGGCGGCGATAGCCGTTTTCATCTATTTTGTGCGCACGGCGCGCACGGATGATCGGGTCCTCGGCGCGTGCGCTTTGTTGCTGGCGGGCATCCTGGGGAACCTGACTGACCGGGTGCGTCTGGGATTTGTAATCGATTTCATTCTGGTGCACGCGGGACAATACCACTGGCCGGCGTTCAACGTGGCGGACGCCAGCATCTTAATCGGCGCCTCGTTGTTGGCTTATGATTTGATTTTTGCCAGCCGAAAAGCCAAAGACACCGCCAGCCCGAGACCGCTGACCACTGACCACTGACCACTGACCACTGTCTGCTGCTTTATGTATCCCATTCTTTTTCGCATCTATAATTTCCCCATTAACACCTACGGAGTGTTTCTCGCCTTAGCTTTTTTGAGCGCGATCTTTGTCACGGTGAAGCTGGCCGCGCGCGATGGATTGCCGAAAGAGCGAATCTACGATCTCTGTTTGTGGCTGCTGCTTTCCTCGCTGGTCGGCTCAAAGCTTTTGATGTTTTTTACTGAGCCCGAGTATCGCGAGCATCCGCTGCAACTCTTCTCTCTGGATTTTCTGCGCTCGGGCGGCGTTTTCTACGGCGGCCTGCTGGGCGCAGTGCTCACCGGCTACTTCCTGATGCGTCGATGGAATTTGCCGTGGTGGAAGACCGCTGACGCCTGTGCGCCGGGGATCGCGCTGGGTCTGACGCTCGGCCGCCAGGGTTGTTTCTCAGCCGGATGCTGCTGGGGCAAGCCGACCAATCTGCCCTGGGGCGTGCGCTTTACTGAACTAGGTCACGAAGTAACCGGGGTGCCCTTGGGAGCAAAACTGCACCCAACGCAACTTTATGAATCGTTCGCCATGCTGATTGTTTTTTTCTTTCTGCTTTGGCTGCACAAGCGAAAGAAATTCAACGGCCAGGTAGTTCTCGCTTATGCGATGATTTACGCAACGGTGCGGTTTCTGATTGAGTTTGTGCGCGACGACCCGCGCGGTGATCTCTTTGGCCTGACAACGCTGACCGGGCTTTCGACTTCACAAATGATCGGCCTCGTTGTCGGCATGGCTGCTTTGATTACCTTCTTGATTCGCTGGCGACGGGCGAATTCTTCGGGGCTCGTTGCTTCAGAGCCCGCTCGAGTTTGAACCTAGTCTTCTTTGCACCTCACGGTTCATCTTTGCGCCTTTGCGTAAAATGTGATGTCGCTTCTTAGTTCACGCAAAGGCGCAGAGAGAAAACTTAAGGCGCAAAGCCAGGCTCCTCGCGTTAGTGCCCTAAATTGACAGGCGTATAGAGTACCAACTTTAGTTGGCTCTTTCTTGCTCAGGAAAAACCCGACTGAAGCCGGTACTCTGTACACCTGTCATCAAAGTAGGGCACTACCCTCCTCGCCCTCCGCTGGCCTAACTCAACCAACTATTGCTAAGATGGCGGGCTTTTGATCCCATGAAACTTCGCGTCCTTTATCACGGCCACTGTTTTGACGGCGTCGCTTCGGCGGCGACCTTCACCCGCTTCTACCGGGAACGAATCAACTCCGCCGCTGACGTTCACTACGGTGGATTGCTGCACCGGCCCGGCAACCTGTTTGATGAAAACATGTTCGACGGCGACGAGAACGCCATCGTCGACTTCAAGTACTCACCGTCAGACAAATTGACCTGGTGGTTCGATCATCATCAGTCCGCCTTCCTCACGCCGGAGGATGAAGCGCACTTCCATGCAGAGAATTCAGATAAGAAGTTTCTCGATCCCACGCGCAAATCCTGCACCGAATTCATCGCCGATGTCGCGCGCAGCAAATTCGGTTTCAATGACGAGCCGCTAAAGGATCTGATTCACTGGGCCCACATTATCGACGGCGCGCTGTACGAATCGCCCGCCCAGTGCGTCGAGTTGAAGGCGCCGGCGCTCCAGCTAATGCAGGTTATTGAAGCCGATCCCGACGACGCCTTCATCGAACAGACTATTCGCGATCTGACCAAATCGTCGCTGAGTGAAGTGGCCACCAGCCGGGAAGTGCAGCGCCGCTTTCAACCAATCCTGAACCAACATCTGGAAACGCTCGAGGCGATCCGCCGCAAAGCTCGCTATGAGCATGGCGTCGTGCAATTCGATTTGATCGACGAAGGTTATGAAGGCTTTAACAAATTCATTCCGTATTACCTATTCCCCGAAGCTACCTACACCGTGGCGCTGACGCGCGCCCCGCAACGAACCAAGATTTCGGTGGGGTCGAACCCCTGGTCGCCGCGCCCGCGCACCCATAACATCGCGACGATTTGCGAACGCTATGGCGGCGGCGGGCACGCCGTGGTCGGCGCTATTTCGTTGGGTCCGGAAGAAGTTGAAAAAGGGCGGGAGGTGCTGGGCGAGATCGTTGCGGAACTCTCGCAGCCTGATTGAGCCGGGAACACCGGCGAGATTCGTGGTGTCTAAGCGGTTAGTTTTCGAAATCGCGCGAGGATACATGAAGCCGGCTCTCCTGATCTCGTTCTTGCTCTCTGTTTTGATTTCGCTCGGCTGCAAGTCAGCCGCGACGCAGAACCTTCCATCCATCCGGCCCGTATCTGATACCGCAAAACAAGCCCCAAGAAATTCCGTTACCGTGATCCACGTATTTGTTGCATTGTGCGACAACGTAAACCAGGGGATCGTTCCGGTGTCGGCTACTTTGGGAAACGGCGATGATCCCGAGCGCAACCTCTACTGGGGCGCTGCGTTCGGAGTGAAGACCTTCTTTACGAAGAGCAAAGATTGGCAGGTTGTGGCAGCCGAGACGGAGACTAAGAAATCACCATCTGTCGTGCTTGAGCGCGTCATATTCAAGCGCCGGGGCCGCGAGGTCTTCCTGGTAGCGGAAGCGTATCGAGGCAGTTACATCAAGCAAGCAACCCAGGATTTCCTGGACGCGGCGGCGGGCACGCCCGGTGAAAGCGTTAGAGTCTCTTACGACAATAAATCAACCTCGCTCCACCTCGAGGGCAGCGCCGACATGATCGCTTATGTCGGGCACGACGGATTGATGGATTTCCAATTGCGATCATTTCCGAAGAAACATGATAACGAAAAACGGGACGCGATCATTCTTGCGTGCGCCAGCAAGAGTTATTTTGCCGAGCCCCTTCGATCTACGGGCGCGACGCCTTTAGTCTGGACCACAAACTTGATGGCTCCGGAGGCCTACGTTCTCTCTGCAGCGATCGATGGTTGGTTGAACAAGGAAAGTAATGAACAGATCAGACTTAGAGCGGCAAAGGCGTATCACCAATATCAGAACTGTGGGCTACAGAGCGCGAATAAGCTTTTCGCCACCGGCTGGTAGGCCATGCACGTTATGAGGTCATTACCACCCGCGTAAGCGGGTGGGTCAGAGACTCAAGCAGAACGTAAGCCGAGCTTGAGTGCTGGGCCCACCCGCTTACGCAGGTGGTACTGACTTCATGCTGACAACTCGCCACAATCCACGTCTCCGCGTATTTGTCGTCTCCCCACCTTGTGTGATACTCAATCGCTAAAGGAGCCACAAGTCGCCAACATGTCGTCTGCCACCAACACCAACATCGAGTCCTTTCAGCACGAAGACCGCGTCTTTCCGCCACCACCAGAGTTCGCCGCCCGGACGCACATCAAATCGATGGCCGAACTCGAAGCTCTGCGCGCGGAAGCGAGCTCTGATCCCGAAAAATTCTGGGCGCGGCTGGCGGAAAGCGAGCTGCACTGGTTCAAAAAGTGGGACAGCGTTTTGAAGTGGGATCCGCCGCATGCTGAGTGGTTCGCCGGCGGCAAGATTAATATCTCTTACAACTGTCTCGATCGCCATCTCGGAACCTGGCGGCGGAACAAGGCGGCGCTCATCTGGGAAGGCGAACCTGGCGACACGCGCACGCTTACTTACCAACAACTGCACACCGAAGTCTGTCGCTTCGCAAATGTTTTGAAGCGATTAGGCGTGGAGAAAGGCGATCGGGTTGCGCTCTACCTGCCTTTGATCCCGGAGCTGGCTATCTCGATGCTGGCCTGCGCTCGAATTGGCGCGACCCACTCGGTCGTGTTCGGTGGTTTTTCCAGCACGGCGCTGATAGATCGGATCAACGACGCGCAGTGCAAAGTTGTCGTCACGGCTGACGGCGGCTGGCGCCGCGGCAACGAAGTGAAACTGAAACCTGCCATGGACGAGGCGCTGAAAGAAACTCCTTCGGTGAAATCATGCATCGTCGTCAAGCGTAGCGGCAGCCAGATTCATATGGAGTCAGGCCGCGATCATTGGTGGCACGAGTTGATAGAAACCGTGGACGCAAATTGCCCGGCTGCAGAACTGGACAGCGAGCATCCGCTCTTCATTCTCTACACTTCGGGAACGACCGGAAAGCCAAAAGGCATTCTGCACACGACCGGCGGTTACCTTTTACAGGCCCATCTGACCACCAAATGGATTTTCGATATCAAGGACGAAGACATTTACTGGTGCACGGCCGACATCGGCTGGGTGACCGGACACAGCTATGTCGTTTACGGCCCGTTATCGAATGGTGCGACCGCCCTGATGTATGAGGGCGCGCCCAACTGGCCTGAGCCGGATCGGTTCTGGGACATCATCGAACGTCATCGAGTCAACATTCTCTACACCGCGCCGACGGCAATTCGCGCTTTCATCAAGTGGGGCGAGCACTGGCCGTTGCAGCATGATCTTGCTTCACTGCGGTTGCTGGGAACTGTGGGCGAGCCGATCAATCCGGAAGCCTGGATGTGGTATCACCGCATCATCGGAAAAGAGCGCTGCCCGATCGTCGATACCTGGTGGCAGACGGAGACGGGCGCGATCATGATCACGCCGCTGCCGGGCGCGACGTCAACCAAACCCGGCTCTGCTACCAAGCCGTTTCCCGGAATTGAAGCCGACGTGATGACTCGCGATGGAAAACCGGTGGGAGCAAACGAAGGTGGATACCTGGTGATTACCAAGCCGTGGCCGGCCATGCTGCGGACGATTTATGGTGACGATGCGCGTTACCGAGAGCAGTACTGGTCGCAGATCGATGGCGTCTACTTCGCCGGCGACGGCGCGCGCAAAGATAGCGACGGCTATTTCTGGATCATGGGCCGGATCGACGACGTCATCAACGTCGCCGGTCATCGTTTGGGCACGGCCGAAATAGAAAGCGCCCTGGTGTCGCATGCAGCCGTGGCCGAAGCCGCCGTAGTCGCCAAGCCTGACGATTTGAAAGGATCGGCAATCGTGGCTTTCGTCACACTCGAAGGCGGACGCGTTGCCACTAATGAACTGAGAGAAGAGTTGCGCCAGCACGTCGCGAAAGAAATCGGCGCGCTGGCGCGGCCTGATGATCTTCGCTTTGCCGACGCGCTGCCAAAAACGCGCTCGGGAAAAATCATGCGTCGTTTGTTACGAGAGATCGCGACCAGCGGCTCAGTGGCCGGAGACGTGACCACGCTGGAAGATTTCTCAGTGCTGGAAAAGCTGAGGACCGAGGAGGAGTAGGGTCGGACAACCGCGAAGCGGTTGAGCAATACAGCCCAGGGTTGCCGCGTCGCGCGGC
>Ga0070698_100005779_pt1 | contig 13530 bp, 14 predicted proteins | sample KBSK1502metaG_FD_65477 | JGI IMG/M metagenome (GOLD analysis project Ga0070698, IMG submission 65477) | Corn, switchgrass and miscanthus rhizosphere microbial communities from Kellogg Biological Station, Michigan, USA - KBS K1-50-2 metaG | ecosystem: Host-associated > Plants > Roots >... | reverse complement strand
CGGTCTCGGCGGGCCCGAACGCGCGCGGCTGGCGGGCGTACAGGGTGAGCGCGCCCGCCGGCTCCTCGTCGGCGAACAGCGGCACCGCGAAGCACGTGCGGAGGCCAAGCGCGACCGCCTGCCGGGAAAAGCGCGGCCAGCGGTCGTGGACGGCGAAGTCGTCGATGCGCACCGGGCGGCCGTGCCGCATCGCGTGCAAGCACGGCCCGTCGCCCATCCGGTACTGGATGTCGTCCGCCTGGGCGGCGAGCTGGTCCGTGCACGCGACGGCGGCGGGCGGCCGGCCCCGCTGCCGCAGCGTCATGCCGCACGACAGCCCTTCGCCCGCCACGCGGGTGGAGAGCACCGCGAGCTCGTGCAGGAACTGCTCCACGCTGTCGGTCTTCAGCAGCGCGTTCTGCAGCCCTACGAGCTCCGCTGTATGACCTTGGTTCTGCACACCGTCCTCCTACCCGTGGCCATGCGCTGAAACGTGCCGGGCCAGCGCGCTGGAGCGTGAGCTAGGTGTTGGGTTCCGCCTTGCTGACCTCGGCGAGCGGCGACTCCCCCTCGGTGCCCGAGGCGGCGAGATCACCCATCGACACGATGCCGACGATCTGGCCGCTGTCGATGACCGGCAGCCTGCGGACCGCGTTCTCGCCCATCAGCCGCTCGGCCTCGGCCACGTCGGCGTCCGCGTCCACGCCGACCAGCTTTTCGCTGCACACGGGTCCCACGGGAGAGTCAGGCCCGGCGCCCTCGGCCAGGCCGCGGACCACCAGGTCCCTGTCCGTCACTACGCCGCTGAGCGAGTCGCCGTTGACCACCAGGACGGCGCCGACGCCTGCGTCACGCATGACGCGGGCCGTCTCCGCGAGCGTCTGGTCGTAGTAGACGCCGACCGGATCGGGGGTCATGATGTCGCGGATCTTCTTATCCATGATGTCTCTTTCCCTCCGGGTCCGTTCTTCCTGACTTCGCTACCGGCCGCCGTCGCGCCTAAACGCCTGATCCCCCGGAGCCGGGCTCCGGGGGATCAGGCGCGCGGGCACAATCGCGGGTCAGCGCCGCAGCAGGCGGCGGCGGCGTCGCCGGTAGTGAAGCCGCGAGCGGGGATGGCTCACGGCGCTGATCAGCAGCGCGGCGACGATCAGTGAGACGATGAACGTGATGATCGCGTGCCCCGCGCCGAGCAGCGCGAAGGTGACCACGCCGCCCACCAGGGCGCCCACGATGCCGATGAGCACCGTCAGGATGATGCCGATACGCTGCCGTCCGGGGACGAGCAGGTGCGCCACCGCGCCGATCACCAACCCGATGATCAGCCAGGTGATGATGGTCAGGAATGTCATGGCAGCCTTTCCCTTCGGGGGACTGCCTCTCGATTACCCCGGGCAAACCGGTCTATTCGGCCTCACACGGGCCATTCGGCGGGCAGTGGCGGCACGGCATTCGCCCGCGCCACAGCCGCGTAGAAGTCGGCACTGGCCTTGGGCGTCCGGTTCTGGGTCGCGAAGTCCACGTAGACGATGCCGAACCGCTTCTGGTAGCCGTAGGCCCACTCGAAGTTGTCCAGCAGCGACCACACGAAGTACCCGGCCAGGTTCGCGCCGTCATTGACCGCGCGGGCGGCGGCGTGCAGGTGCTGGTGCAGGTACTTGATCCGCTCCAAGTCGTTCACGACGCCGTCGGTGCCGAGGTAGTCCTCGGCCGCGCAGCCGTTCTCCGTGATGTACAGCGGCAGGCCAGGGGCGTCTTTCGATAGCCGCAGCAGCAGCTCGTACAGGCCCTCTGGGTCGATGAGCCAGCCCATGTTGGTGTGCTCTAGTTCCGCGGGATCGAACTGGACGACGCCGTCGAGGTCAGGCAGCGCGGGCGCCTCGCCGAGCAGCAACCTGGCCGGGTCGCCGCGGCGCAGGTGGACGGGCCGGTAGTAGTTCACGCCAAGGAAGTCCAGCGGGGCGCTGATGGCCGCCAGGTCGCCATCGCGGATGAGGTCGGCCGGCGGCAGCACCCCGGGGAGAGCGTCCGCGGGGTACCGGCCGTACATGAGCGGGTCGAGGAACAGGCCGTTCAAGGAGGCGTCGGTAACGCGGGCGGCGTGCTGCAGGTCCTCGGGGGCGTGGGAGCCCAGCCGCACGGGGGTCAAGCTGAGGGTGATGCCCACGTTCGTCCCTGCCGAGGTGACGGCGCGCAGCGCGCTGGTGGCCAGCCCGTGCCCGAGCAGCAGGTGGTGGGTGACGGCGGCGGCGATCGCGTCATCGGTCAGGCCAGGGGCGTGCACGCCGATCCGGTGCCCGTTGTTGGCGACGACGTGCGGCTCGTTCAGCGTGATCCACGCCGGCACCCTGTCGCCAAGCGCCTCGCCGACGACGGACGCGTACTCGGCGAACCGCAGCGCGGTGTCGCGGCTGGCCCAGCCCCCCTTGTCCTGCAGGGCCTGCGGGGTGTCCCAGTGGAAAAGCGTCACGCTGGGCTGGATCCCGCGCTCGGCCAGCGCGTCGAGGAGCCGCTTGTAGTAGTCGAGGCCGGCCTGGTTGACCGCGCCCTTGCCGCCCTCGCCGGAGGGGAGGATCCGGGGCCAGGAGATGGAGAACCGGTACGCCGACAGGCCAAGCGATTTGATCAGGTCCGCATCCTCGGCATAGCGGTGGTAGGAGTCACAGGCGATGTCGCCGGTATCGCCGCCGCGCACCTTTCCCGGGGTGTGGCTGAAGGTGTCCCACACCGACGGGCCCCGCCCGCCGGCGGTTGCCGCGCCCTCGATCTGGTAGGCGGCCGTCGCCGCGCCCCACGTGAAGCCGACGGGAAACGAAAGATCCTCGCCGGACGACGTAATGGCATCAGTCATGTAACTCCTCCTTGACGTGAACCCTGGCGGGGTTTAGCGTAAGCGCTTACACAGCAGTTTGTAAACGCTTACATTTTCGGTGGGTTACGAAGTGGTAACACTGTATGACGTCGCTCGGCATGCGGGCGTCTCGATCGCGACGGTGTCGCGGGTGCTGCACGGGCAAGGGCCCGTGCGGGACAACACCCGCGCCCGGGTGCGTTTGGCGATCGATGAGCTCGGCTACGTCCCGGACGGGGCGGCCCAGAGCCTTGCCCGCAGCCGTAAGGACGTCATCGGCCTTGTCGCGGTGGAGCACATGGGCCTGAAACCCGACCAGTATGACATCGAGTCGATGAGCCTGCTGTTCTACGACGCGGTGATCCGCGGCGTGGAGCTGCGGATCCGCGAGAAGAACTGGGCCCTGCTGATCAACTTCCTGCGCGAGGAGGACATGCCGTTGGCCATGGCGCAGCAGGAGGAGTCGGTGCAATCCCGGCTGCTGGCCCTGTCAGGCAAGGTCGACGGCCTGCTCATCGGCGAGGGCATCCTGGCTCCCCAGACGCTGGCCAAGCTGGCCAGGCGGCTGCCGCTAGTGGTCGTGGCCGGCGACACCGCGCAGCGGGCGGTGGACGTCGTGTCAGCGGACAACTGGTCTGGCGCGCACGCGCTCGTCGAGCACTTGGTCGTCGATCACGGCAGGCGCCGCTTGTTCCACATCGGCGGCCCGGCGACCGCGCCGGACGCCACGGAGCGGCGGCTGGCCATGGCGGCGGTCATCGAGGCTAACCCCGGGACCACGCTGACGGGCAGCTTCACCGGGCTGTTCAGCGTCATGTCCGGCCGGGAGGGGACCATGGCGATGCTGGCGGCCGGCGGGGAGCTGCCCGACGCGCTCGTCTGCGCGAACGACCAGATGGCGATCGGCGCGCTGCGCACGCTGGCGGAGCGCGGCATCCGGGTGCCTGACGACATCGCGGTGGTCGGCTTCGACGACATCTTCCCCGCCAGTCTGTGCGAGCCGCCGCTTACCACCGTTCATCAACCTATCCGCAAGCTCGCTGAGGTAGCCTGCGACCGCCTTGCCGAGCGGATCAATGACCCGACGCTGCGGCCCAAGCAGGAACTGCTGCCGACCGAGCTTGTGCTCCGGTCGAGTTGCGGCTGCCCGCCGGGCACCATGGAGCGCTGGGAAGTCAGGCATATCGCCCGGCGCAAGCCGACAGGCGCGGCAAAGTCCGGCCGGCCCCTGGCAGGCACCGCAGCTGTGGACACCGAGCCACTGACAGCAGAAAGGTAGGTGGAAGGGCGTATGCAGTTCATCCTCCGCCGCCTGGCCTTCTACCTGGTGGCGGCCTGGGTAGCCATCACCCTCAATTTCTTCATCCCGCGCGCCATGCCAGGCAGCGCCGTCGACGCGGTGCTGGCCAAGTTCCCGCAGCTGCTGCCGCCGGCCAGGAAGGCGCTAGAGGCGACGCTGGGGACCGGCAACCAGGGATCCGTGTGGAGCCAGTACCTGACTTATCTCAATCACGTCTTCCACCTTGACTTCGGCGCCAGCCTCAGCAACTACCCGACTCCCGTGACCACCATCGTAGCGAACGGGCTCTACTGGACCATCGGCCTCGTCGGCGTCGCCACGGTCATCGCGTTCGTCGTCGGCACCGGGCTCGGCATCCTGGCCGGCTGGCGGGCCGGCGGCCGGCTCGACCGCTCGCTGCCGGGCATGATGTTCCTGCAGGCCACCCCGTACTTCTTCCTGGCCCTGCTGCTGATCCAGGTGTTCGGCATCACGCTCCACGTGTTCCCGGTCGCCGGGGCCTACGACGGGATCAACTACACGCCGGGCTGGACCTGGCCCTACATCGCCAACGTGGCGGACCACGCGTTCCTGCCGGCCCTCACGATCGTGGTGACCTCGGTGGCCGGCTGGATGCTGCAGATGCGCAACGTGATGGTGACCACGGTCGGCGAAGACTACGTGGTGGCCGCGCAGGCGAAGGGCCTGTCCGACCGCCGGGTCGTCTTCACCTACGCGGCGCGCAACGCGCTGCTCCCGCAGTTGCAGGGCTTCGGCCTCGCGATCGGGTTCGTCATCTCCGGCGCCCTCGTCATGGAGATTGTGTTCAGCTACCCAGGGATCGGCTACCTGCTGCTCAACGCGGCCGCCAGCAAGGACACCCCGCTGATGCAGGCGATCTTCCTGCTGATCACGGTCGCCGTGCTGGCCGCGAACCTGCTCGTCGACATAGTCATCGTGTTCATCGACCCGCGGGTGCGGACGAGGGAGGCGAACGGATGAAGGCACTGGCCCGCCTGTGGCGGCGGCTGCCCGGCACCGCGAAAGCCGGCGTCATCATGCTCGGCGTGTTCCTCCTCATCGCCATCATCGGTCCGGAGGTGACCCCTTACAATCCCAGCGTTACCACCCCGCTGCAGGCGGCCGGGCCGTCCGGGGCGCACCTGTTCGGCACCACGCAAACCGGTCAGGACGTGCTATCGCAGTTCCTGATCGGGGTCCGGCTGACCCTCGAGCTGGCCTTCTGGGTCGGCCTGATCGCGACCGCGCTGGCGGTGATCGTCGGCGTGACCGCCGCGTACGCCGGCGGGATCGTGGATGAGTTCCTGTCCCTGCTGACCAACGTGTTCCTGGTCATCCCCGCGCTGCCGCTGCTGATCGTGCTGCTCGGCTTCCTGAACGGCACAAGCGCGGGACAGGGGCAGCTCCCGGTGATCTTCGTGCTCAGCATCCTCGGCTGGCCGTGGGGCGCCCGGGTGATCAGGGCGCAGGCGCTGTCGATCAGGAGCCGCGACTTCATCGCCGCCACCCGCGAGACCGGCGAGCGGAGCTGGCGCATCATCGGCTGGGACGTCGTCCCGAACATGATCAGCCTCATCGCCGCGAGCTTCGTCAACACCGTGCTCTACGCGGTCGGCGCCTCGGTGGCGCTGGCCTTCATCGGCCTCACCGACCCGAACCAATGGTCGCTGGGCACGATGCTGTACTGGGCACAGCTGGGCAACGCCCTCCAGATCGGCGCGTGGTGGTGGTACGTGCCGCCGGGCCTGGCGGTCGCCCTCCTCGGCACGGCGCTGGTGCTGCTCAACACTGGCATCGACGAGCTGAGCAACCCCCGGCTGCGGGACGCCCGCAGCGCGACCAAGATTTCCAACCGCCGGGTGTGGCCGACTGATCCGACACCGGTCCTCGGCGCGCTGAACGGCCACCGCGGACTGTCCGGCCTCGCCCGCTCGTTCAGCCGCAAGTCGCTCATCGACGAGGCCGCGGTCAGCGCCGGGAACGCGGAGGAGGCAGGTGAGCTCAGATGAGCCCCGTCCTGGACATCAAGGACCTGTCCATCGCCTACCAGACTCCAGGCGGTGACGTGCGGGCCGCCTCCCACGTGAACCTCACGATCAACAAGGGCGAGGTCGTGGGGCTGTGCGGGGAGAGCGGCTCAGGCAAGTCGACCCTCGCCTACGGCGCGTGCCGGCTGCTGCGCCCGCCCGCGGTGATCACCAGCGGCAGCGTGCTGTACTCCGGCGCGCGCACCGGCACGGTCATGCCGGTGGACATCCTGCGGGTGCCGCAGAACGACCTGCGCGCGATCCGCTGGCGCGACGTCGCGATCGTGTTCCAGAGCGCGATGAACGCGCTCAACCCGGTGATCCGGATCCGCGACCAGATCATCGACGGCATGGAGGCGCACCTGCGGCTGTCGAAGAACGAGGCGCACGAGAAGGCCGCCAGGCTGCTCGACCTCGTCGGCATCCCGCGCGAGCGGCTGCGCAGCTACCCGCACGAGCTGTCGGGCGGCATGCGGCAGCGGGTCATGATCGCGATGGCGCTGGCCGCCGACCCCGAGGTCGTCATCATGGACGAGCCGACCACCGCGCTCGACGTGGTGGTGCAGCGCGACATCCTGGCCCAGATCGTCGAGCTCAAGGACACGCTCGGCTTCTCGGTCCTGTTCATCACCCACGACATGTCGCTGCTGCTCGAGCTGTGCGACCGGATCGCGGTCATGTACGCGGGCCGGATCGTGGAGCTCGGCAGCGCGGCCGACCTCAAGAACGCCCCAGCGCACCCGTACACCCAGGGGCTGCTGCGGTCGTTCCCGTCGCTGCACGGCGACCGCCGCGAGCTGACCGGGATCCCCGGGACCCCGCCAGACCTGCGCGACCCGCCGCAAGGCTGCCCGTTCATCCCGCGCTGCGGCTTCGCCCAGCCTGGCTGCGCGCAGGTGGACATGTCGCTGATCCCCGTGCGCGGCGGCCGCAGCCCGCTGCACGTGACGGCCTGCCCGTTCGTCACCTATGAGGGCGCCGTCAACGCGGTCCCCGAACAGGAGACCACGGCTCCGGAAGGAGCGCTGTCATGACCCAGGACGCGGCACTCACCCTGACCTCGGCCGCCGCCGGCAATGGCCCGCTCGCGCTGGAGGCGGTGGGCCTCAGTAAGGACTTCCGGCTCGGGCGTGGCGCGATCCTGCACGCCGTGCGGAACGTGCACGTCTCCCTCTACAAGAGCGCGGTCGTGGCCCTGGTCGGGGAGAGCGGATCAGGCAAGTCCACCGTGGCCAGGATGCTCGCCGGGCAGGAGCGGCCGACCGCCGGCATCATCAGGCTCGACGGCGAGCCGGTCGACGTCCGCACCGGGCGGGCGTTCCGCCGCTACAAGAGCCAGGTGCAGTACGTCTTCCAGGACCCGTTCGGCTCGCTCAATCCGGTACACAGCGTCGGCTACCACCTGACCCGCCCAATCAAGCTGCACCAGGGCCGCGACGTCGACGTGAAGAAGCGGGTTATCGAGGTGCTCGAGCAGGTCCGGCTGACCCCGGCGGCGCAGTTCGAGCCGAAGTACCCGCACGAGCTGTCCGGCGGCCAGCGCCAGCGGGTCAGCTTCGCCCGGGCGCTCGCCGCCGAGCCGAACGTGCTGCTGGCCGACGAGCCGGTGTCCATGCTGGACGTCTCCATCCGGCTGGAGATGCTGAACCTCCTGGACGACCTGCGCAAGAGGCTGCACCTCGCGCTGCTGTACATCACCCACGACATCGCCTCGGCGCGGTACTTCGCCGACGAGGTGCTGGTGATGTACGGGGGCCAGATCGTCGAGCGCGGCCCGGCCGAGGAGGTCACCCAGCAGCCCGCGCACCCCTACACCCAGCTCCTCATCGCATCCGCGCCCGACCCGGACAACCTCGGCTCCGTGCTGAAATCCGGGAACAGCGCGCCACGCGCCAGGGGCGTCGGGAGCGGGCCAGCCGCCAGTGGCTGCCCGTTCAGTAACCGGTGCCCCCTGGCGGACGACAAGTGCCGGGCGGAGAACCCGGCACTCCACCAGCTGACCGCCGTGCGCGCGGCGGCCTGCTGGCGGTTGTCCGAAGCCGCGCCGGCACTCGCGCATGGCACGGCCTAACCCTCACAACACCCGAGAGGATACACAATGTCCACTAGAGCCCTCAGAGGCAGGCGGCTCGCAGCCGTCGCCGCAGTCGGCTTCCTCGCCGCCGGCATCGCGGCCTGCGGATCGAGCGGCAGCTCATCGTCGGGCAGCGCGAGCGGCACCAGCAGCTCGAGCGGCAGCAGCGCAACCCTGGTCATGGAGAGCTCCCCTGAGACCACCATGACCCAGAACTTCAACCCGTGGGTTACGACCGCGCCGATCTACGGCATGGGCGCCGACGGCCTCATCTACGAACCGCTGATCCAGTTCAACCTGGCCGCGCCAGGGCCGACGGAAGGCAAGGGCTGGTACCCCTGGCTGGCCACCAGCTACACCTGGGGCAATGGCGGCAAGTCGATCACCTTCGCGATCCGCCAGGGCGTGAAGTGGAGCGACGGCCAGGCGTTCACCCCCGACGACGTCGTCTACACCTACAACCTGATGAAGTCCGACCCCAAGGTCAACATCAACGGCCTGACGATCGCCAGCGCGTCCGCGTCCGGCAACAACGTGACCGTCACGTTCCCGTCCTCCCAGTACGCCAACCTGGAGAACATCGCCGGCCTGGCCATGGTGCCGAAGCACATCTGGTCCACGGCCGGCGAGGCGTCCGCCTACAGCGTCGCCAACCCGGTCGGCACCGGCCCGTACGTGCTGGGCAACTACACCTCCCAGGGCTTCACCATGGTGCCCAACAAGTACTACTGGCAGCCGGTCCCGGTGAAGAAGGTCTACTTCCCCGCCTACACCACGAACACGGCCGCCACGAACGCCCTGTTCTCCGGCCAGATCGACTGGACCGGTAACTTCATCCAGGGTCTCAAGTCGAACTTCGTCGACAAGAACCCGACCCAGCACATCGGGTGGGAGAACCCCGGCGCGACCAACGTCCTGATCCCGAACATGACCACCTGGCCGACCAACCAGCTCGCGGTGCGCCAGGCGATCAGCGCGGCGATCGACCGCACCGCGATCGGAACCCAGGGCGAGGACGGCCAGGAGGGCCCGATCAGCAGCGCGTCCGGGCTGACCTCGCCGATCTTCAACCCGTGGTCCGGCTCGGGCTCGCAGGCGACCGAAAACCTCACCGCCAGCCCGGCGACCGCCGAATCAATCCTGACCAAGGCCGGCTACAAGAAGGACGCCGCTGGCTTCTACGCCCTCAACGGCAAGGAAGTCGCGCTGAAGATCGAGGACCCGGCCGCCTACACCGACTACGCCCAGGACGACCAGATCATGGTCTCCGAGCTGAAGGCCGCGGGCATCAACGCCACGCCCAACCTCACCGCCACGCCGGCCATCTGGAACACCGACCTCTCGAACGGCAACTTCCAGCTGGCCATGCACTGGGGTAACGGCGGCATCACGCCGTACAACATGTACGACAACTGGCTGGACCACACCCTGGTCCAGGGTGCCAACACCGCTGGCGACTACGGCCGCCTGAACGACCCGAGCGTGCAGTCCATGCTGGCGACGATCGCGGGTGACCAGCCGGGCAGCGCCCAGCAGGTCACCGACTTCCAGCCGCTGCTGAAGTACGTTTCGGACAACCTGCCGGTCATCCCGACCGTCTTCTCCGCCCAGTGGTTCGAGGCTAACTCGGCGCACTTCACCGGGTGGCCGACCCAATCCAACCCCTACCAGACCGGCCAGCCCTCGGGCAGCAACAACGGCCCAGGCACCGGCACCGACGAGTACGTCATCCTGCACCTCAAGCCGGTCTCCTGATTACCTGACCGCCTGACACACGGCCGGCCTGGCCCTCACGAGGGGCCAGGCCGGTCTTCATCAGCCCAGGGAGGCTCACCGTGGAGCGGCTGCCGCCGCTTGTCATCCGTGCGCAGGCGGTCGCACGGCAGGCAGGTTTCGCGCTGACCAGGGAAGAAGCAGGCCCCGGCCGCCCGTCGGCGTGCCTGCCTGGCGTCGGCCGCTTCCTGGCCGCGCATCGGCGGCCGCATCGTCATGGACGATGTCACCCCCGAACGGGTGCCGCCACCCGATTCGCCACTGCGGGCCGGCGACATCAAGCGCGAGGTCTTCAGCGGCGAGCCACGGCTGGTCTCGACTGAAGTAGTGCTGCCCGACCTGCGCAACTCACTGCTGGTCGGAACCAGAACGAACTAGGAGGATTCATGACCGATCAATCGCCGCTCGCGTTCCCCCCGGGGTTCACCTGGGGCGCGGCGACGGCCGCCTACCAGATCGAAGGCGCGGCGAACACCGACGGGAAAGGCCTCTCGGTGTGGGACACGTTCAGCCACACGCCAGGCAAGGTACGCGGCGGCGACACCGGCGACATCGCCTGTGACTCCTACCACCGCTACCGTGAGGACGCGGACCTGCTGAGCTCCCTCGGCCTGTCGGCCTACCGGTTCTCGATCTCCTGGCCGCGGATCCTCCCCGACGGGACGGGACAGGTCAACCAGGCCGGCCTCGACTACTACCGCGCGCTGGCCGACGCGCTCGGCGAGCGCGGGATCACCGCCACGGCGACGCTGTTCCACTGGGACCTTCCGCAGGCCCTGCAGGACCGCGGCGGCTGGGCGTCGCGCGAGGTCGCGCTGCGGTTCGCCGACTACGCCGCGATCGTCGGCGAGGCGCTCGGCGACCGGGTCGCGCGGTGGATCACGCTGAACGAGCCGCTCGTCGTCGCCAGCAACGGGTACCGCACCGGCGTCCACGCGCCAGGCCTGCGGGACATGGGCGCGGCCGCGGCGGCAACGCACCACCTGCTGCTCGGTCACGGCCTGGCCGTCAGCGCGCTGCGCGCCGCGCTGCCGTCCGCGGCCGAGGTGGGCATCACGCTCAACCTGACCCCGGTGCGCGTCACGGCCGACGCGAACGGCGAGGGCGCCGCCCTGGAGCGGGCGCGCCAGATCACCGACGCGTGCCTGAACGGCGTGTTCCTCGAGCCGGTCCTGTCGGGCCGGTACCCGGAGCACGCGCTGCCCGACCTGCTGCCGCCTGACGGCCTGATCGAAGGCGGCGACATGGCGACGATCGCCGCCCCGCTGGACTTCCTCGGCGTGAACTACTACCAGCCCGTCCACCTACGGCCCGGCGACCCGGACAACCTCAGGCGGGACGAGGAGGCGCCGCCGGTCAGGGTCGACGGCGTCGTCAAGTACCGGCCCGACGGCGTGTACCAGCCCAACAGCGTGGCGCGGACCGCGATGGACTGGCTTGTCGACCCCGAAGGGCTGTACGAGCTGCTGCTGCGGCTGTCCAAGGACGCGCCTGGCCTGCCGCTGTACGTCACGGAGAACGGCTGCGCCGCCGAGGACTACGTGAACCCTGAGGGGGCCGTCGACGACGTCGAGCGCGTCAGGTTCCTGCACCTGCACCTGGCCGCCGCGGCCCGCGCGATCAGGGACGGGGCGAACCTGGCCGGCTACTACGTCTGGTCCCTGCTGGACAACTTCGAGTGGGCGTGGGGATACCAGAAGCGGTTCGGGATCGTCTTCGTCGACTTCGGCACGCAGCGCAGGATCCCGAAGGCGAGTTCCGCTTTCTACGCCGACGTCGCGCGCGCGAACGCGGTCCCGCCGCTGCCCGTCTCCTGGCCCGTCTAGGGGCGGCCGAGTACCCTGGCGAGGGCGCGGGCCACTTCGGCGGCTAGTCCGCCGCCGCCCGCGCCCTCGCTGGCCGTCGCCTCGCCGCCATCAGCATCATCCGTGTCCGCGTCATCGGCCTGGTCAGCGTCCCTTGTCAGCCGGCAGTCCACGCATTCCACCTGGTCCAGCCGCCTGACCAAGTGCGCGCTGCCGCACCCGGGGCAGCGGGACAGCTCGGCGCGGGCCGCGAGCTGGCAGGCGGGGCAGATGAGCACCTGGTGCTCGCGGATCACGCCCCGCTGCCACGGGCTGCCCTTGCCCGGCTCAGGATCCCCCTGCCGGGTGCCGCACCGGTAACACGGCATCTCGTCCCCTCCCGTCCTCAGGGGTCGAGCTAACGCCCTTACGCCAAGGCCGCCAGGGCCTTCTGGTAGTCGGCGATGTCGCGCGCCTGCGGGATGGGGTTGACCACCTTCCAGCGCACGATGCCCGCCTTGTCGATCACGAACGTGCCCCGCAGGGCCACGCCGCGATCCTCGTCGAACACGCCGTACTCCCTGGCGACCGCGCCGTGCGGCCAGAAGTCCGCGAGCAGCCCGAACTGGAAGTTCTCCCGCTCGGCCCAGGCGCGGTGCGCGAACATGTGATCCACGGACACCGTGAGCAGTTCCACGTCATCGCGGTTCACTTCTGGGAAGTCCTCCCGCATCGCGCACAGCTCGCCGCTGCACACCGGGCTGAACGCGAGCGGGTAGAACACCAGGACCACGTTCTTCGTGCCGCGGAAGCTGGACAGCTTCACCGGCGTCCCGTGCTGGTCCGGAAGTTCGAAGTCCGGAGCCTCGTCCCCGACCTCAACTGCCATGCCTGAATCCTCTCTAGGGTGGGCGTGCCACGCCTAGTTTGTCATGGCGGTAATGATTGGGTCAGCGGCGCGCCTTCGGCGCGACCAGCCGCGAACCCGACCAGTCCCGGCCGGCGCTGACGCTGGACGTCTGGGCGAGCCCGGCGGTGGGCGCCGCCTCGCCGATATCGCTCGGCTCTACGTGGCCAGGGCGCCCTGCCTTGGGCGTCAGCAGCCAGATGTACCCCCCGTCGGCCAGCGGGGTCAGGGCATCGACCAGCGCGTCCACGAGGTCGCCGTCCTCTTCCCGCCACCACATCAGCACTACGTCGACGACGTCCTCGTCGTAGTCTTCATCGACGAGCTCAACGCCCTCGACCGCCTTGATCGCGTCGCGCAGCTGCTCGTCGCAATCGGTGTCGTAGCCGAGTTCCTGCACCACCTGGCCCGGTTTGATGCCGAGCCGCTCAGCCTGGCCGCGTTCATCCTGCGCCTGGCGCGCGGTCGCGCTCACTGACGTTCCTCCGAATCCTTCCCCGCGAACCCCCCAGCCGCGTGTAGCGTCCGTGGCCGCGTCAGTACTTCTTGTTGGGACAGTTCACACTGGGTCGGCCCTGTGCGCAAGTGGCAATCTGCTCAGCGATGAAAACAGCCGCCATATATTGACCTCCCGCGGAGCCCGCGGAGGTCCCGCGACGGTAATCCCGCGGACCGTTCACTACGTACCGTAGCTGGTAGGGCGGGATCCGGGAAGCCGGCCCGTGAGCCAGGTCATAGGGCGGCAGCGGTTACCGTTTGGTAGAGATGAAAAACCGGCCAAGACGTACGACGATTGGTCTGGACAAGCGAGACGAACTATCGCGGCCATCAGCCG
>Ga0070698_100005777_pt1 | contig 13531 bp, 22 predicted proteins | sample KBSK1502metaG_FD_65477 | JGI IMG/M metagenome (GOLD analysis project Ga0070698, IMG submission 65477) | Corn, switchgrass and miscanthus rhizosphere microbial communities from Kellogg Biological Station, Michigan, USA - KBS K1-50-2 metaG | ecosystem: Host-associated > Plants > Roots >... | reverse complement strand
CGTCCGAGCGCAATATCGAGCGTCTCACGCTTCGTGTGCTGGCGGTGAACACCGGGGCGCGCGCCTTGTATGAACGCAGCGGGTACGAGACCGAGGGCGAGCTTCGTGGTGAGTTCCGCCTGGCCGTTGGACCTGGCGGGGCAGCCGTGCTGGTCGATGACGTGCTGATGGCGAAAACGATCGAACCCGTTCGGCAACACCCCGGAGAGGCAGCCCCGATCGATCCGTAAGAGGGCGCGCCCTCAAACGACGTCGATTCCTCTGGTTTTGCAGGCAGCAGGAGTCGGCCAAGGGTTCTTGCGATCATCTGGGCATGCCACCCCTTGGAGCGAAGGAGCGAGCCAACCTTCCCGACAGCGCGTTCGCATACATCGATTCGCGCGGTAAACGACGGCTGCCGATCCACGATGCCGCGCACGTCCGGAATGCGCTGGCGCGGTTCAGCCAGGTCGCCTTCGAGGACGAAGGCGCGCGGGACAAGGCGCGCACCCGACTACTGAGGGCGGCCAAGAAGTACGACATCGTGCCGATCGGCTTCGTCAGCGCGCAACTGCAACCCCAACGGAAGCTGCCGAAGGGCCAAGTGACCTTCCTGCTGACCGATATCGAGGGCTCCACCGAGCTGCTCGGACGCCTCGACGATCGATACGCCCCTCTTCTCGCCGATGTCCGTCGTCTGATGCGTGCGGCGGTGCGGCAAGCCGGTGGTCGCGAGGTGGACGCGCGCGCGGACGAGCTCTTCGCCGTCTTCGAACAAGCCCAGGCGGCGCTCGAGGCCGCAGTGGCCATCCAGCGTGCGATGCGCGCGAATGCCTGGCCCGAAGGAGTCGACGTGCGGGTGCGCGTCGGTGTTCACCGCGGGCGTCCGACCCTGACCGATACCGGCTACGTCGGCCTCTCCGTGCATGCCGCCGCGCGGATCTGCTTCGCGGCACATGGCGGTCAGATCGTCGTGTCTTCCGCCGTGCGCTCGGCGGTTCTCGAATCCCTCGCTGACGGGGTCAGCTTGAGGAGCCTCGGTGCCTGGCGGTTTCAGGGCCTGCGGGAACCGGAGGATCTCTACCAGGTGGAGGCGGCCGACCTGATCGCCGAGTTTCCGCCGCTCCGCTCGGCAACCCCCGCCGAGTAGTACGACCGACCTGCCGGCGCCGCGCTAGAACGCCACGGCGCGATTCCCTTTCAGTGCCGTCCGAGCAGGCGGGCGAAGTTGATGGCAAAGCCCCAACCGGACACCCTCGGCGTCGGATTCGTTTCGACGGCGGAGCGTTCATGGACGAGCGGCAGCGCGACTCAGTAACGGAGCGGGGAAAGAGTCCGCTCGCGGCAATTGTTCGCAACCGGCTCGTTCTGCGTGAGGTGAACGATCGGATCGCCGAGTTCGCTCGCGAATGGAACGAGCGCTGATTTCGCAAGAGAGAAGGGCCGGACCCTAAGGCCCGGCCCTTCTTAGCGCTCACAGCGTTTTATTGGGTTACGGCCGTGAGATCGTGATGTAGGCCGACGTGAAGCCGTTGAAGGTAAGCGTGTACGAGAAGCTGTTGAGCACTAGCGTCCCCGGCGCGATCGAGGGCGTCCAGTTCGGATTCGGACAGACCTGCGGCGCCGAGAATGGCTGTGCTGACACCGCTGGGACAGACAACTGCCCATTCTTCGAGGAGGTCAGCGTGCCCCCACTGTTGGTCGAGAAGGTCGTTGAATGGACCTCGACCAGATTGCCGCCGTGGTTGGTGCAGTTGATGGTCGCCGAGTAGTTGGCAGTCAGATTCACGTCGGCGTTCGTGTGCCCGACCCCCCCGAGCACGTACGCGCTACAGGAGATCGAGAGGTCGGCATTAACCGTGCACGAGGGCGAACCCGACGTGAGGTGCGAGCTGCCCGGGGCATTCGCGGGGTTGAAGCTGCCGGCATTCGGACCGTATGTCCCCGGAGCGACGGCGGCGGATGCCGCCGAAGCCGTCAAGGCCAACAGCAACAGCGCGAAGGCTGTGATGATCCCTAGTCGTTTCATTTTCCTCCTTTTCACCCCAGCTGGGGTGAACTTCGTTCAGGGAATGATTAGGCGCCCGTGAGCGCGCCGGTCAGGCTGAAGCGTCATCATCGAAAGACGGCGGAGTTTGCGCGGAGAGACTCGTGCGCGTGCTGCCGCCGCTCCGAACGGTGCGTAAACTCAGGCCTTAACACCACCTCCCCTCTCCTGTCGTCTTTCGCGGGCGTCGGGGAATGTGAGGTCGGTGCTACGGCCCTGCCCCACGCGCAAACGTGGGGTGGGGCTTTTGCTTTTAGAGCTGCGAAGATCGAGCTTTGGTGTCAAGTCCGTCCTTCCCGCCGGGGAGCCTGCGCGGACGGCACCGCAGTACGTGTGTCTCAATTGTGTCCCCATCAGCGTCCGGATTGCAAACAGCTAGTTCGGAAATTAGAGTCAATACTTCCGCAAAGAGCGTCCTTTACCGGCAGCTGGAGGCAGGAAATCAGTCGCGAGGGGCGTCTATCGTTGGCAAAGTCGGCGGGGGTCCGCTTCGCCAGCCAGAAGGCCGCTAAGCGGCCCCGCCGTCTCTAACTAGACGGCGGCTGCGTGCGTCTGCTTCCCAACTTCGCTTCGACCGCTCTAAGTCGCTCTCGCCGCTCGGCCCCGGAGAGGAGCCAGGTTCGACCTCGCAGGGCCATGCGTGCACGCTAGTCCGCCGAGGCTCGACGAGTGCGGGAACATGGGTGCCTGCTGCGACGGCCAAGGAACTTCCCCGGCTCCGGCTGGCGGACGCGCTCGAGCTGACGCTGCTGATCGCCCCAAAGAGCCGCGCCGGCATCCGCGGGGGTTGCAGCCCCCCGGCTGCTGCGCTAGCTCGCCGAAGGCGAGACGCTTTTCCCCGACAGACACGCCCCAGCCGGCACAAAAGCACATGCTTTACGCCTGTCTTACCTCCGCCGAACACCGCTCTGACCGACCGGGGAATGCTCAGATAGACACGAAAGGAGCCAGATGCGAAAACTGATCTTCATCTTCGTCACCGCCCTCTTGGCGGTGCCCGCGCTCGCCGTTGCCAGCACGCCGCCGAGCCCCGCCGACCAGGCGGCGGCGGTCAAGCAGTGTACGACCGAGCGAAACGCGAATTCAGCCGCGTTCAAGCTGCTCTACGGGACGAACGCGAGCAAATCGAATGCCTTCGGTAAGTGCGTCTCCAAGCTTGCGCAGCAGAACGAGCAGAACCGCTCGAACGCCGCGGCGCAGTGCAGGACAGAGCGTTCGGCCGACCCGACCACGTTCGCCGCTACGTACGGCACCGGCAAGAACCACATGAACGCCTTCGGCAACTGCGTCTCCACGAAAGCGAAGGCAGCTGCCGCCGCTCAGGTGCAGGCGACCATCAACGCAGCCAAGGCCTGCTGGACCGAGCGAAAGGCGGATCCGGCGGCCTTCAAGGCGAAGTACGGAACGAACGCCAACAAGTCGAACGCTTTCGGGAAGTGCGTCTCGGGCAAGGTCAAGCAGTCCAGCTCGTAGGAATCGAGGGCTGAATCCACGCCAGACCGGAGAGAGGCGATCCAGCCTCTCTCCGGTTTTTCCCGAGGACCTTTTCCCGGGGACCTTTCCCGGTACTCGGCGCCCGGCCAAGCCAGTTGCTGCGCCCGGTCGAACGGAAAGCGTAGCCCGGTGTGTTTCCAGCGGGGCAAGCTGACCTCGTGTGCGCCCGGTCCCCGTGAAGATTAGGCTCGCCTGAACGATTCCAAACGGAGGTGGGGCCTTTGGCCGAGACCTACACGAACGGTGTCTGGCTCGTAAAGGAGGGCGAAGAGGACGAGTTCGTTGCGGCGTGGCGCGAGTTCGCGTCTTGGGGCCGTACGTGGCCCGGCTGCGGAACCTTGCGGCTCGTCCGTGACCGCTCTGAGCCGAATCGGTTCATGAGCTTTGGCCCCTGGGAGAGCTTCGAGGCGCAGCAAGCGTGGAAGGACAGCCCCGAGTTCAGAGAACGGATCATGCGCGTGAGGCGGCACGTGGAGGACTTCACACCGTCGGTGTTCGAGCACGTCACCGCCGTCGAGTAATGCATCGGCCCCGGACGTAGCGGGAGCGTTCGGCCTCAGGGCCGAGCTGAGGTGGCTCCGAGCTCGGTCAGAACCTCGCGTAGTTGCTCCATACGGCGTTTCCCGATGCGACGGGCCCAGTCGCGCTCGATTGCGTTGATGATCGAGAGTGCGGCTCGGATCTGATCCCACCCTCGATCGGTGAGGCAGATCAGGGCGACGCGGCGATCCGTCGGGTCTGGGCGGCGTTCGAGGTAGCCACGCTGTTCGAGGTAGTCGACGAGGTAGCCCATCGACTGCTTGGTGATCTGGGCGCGTTCAGCGAGGTCGGTAAGACGCGAGCCGTCCGCCTCAATGTGTTGTCAAGGGATACATCTGGTGAGGGCGACCGCCGTAAGGCGGCCGCCCTCACGTGCTCCAAACCACCTCGATGGGCCGTTCGACGCCTGGAAGCGGCAGAGCCTTGGCCTCGGCCTCGATCTCGTCGCGCGTTCCGCGCGAGAGACGTGCCCAGGCGTCGATCCGCACGGTGTGGTGCGCCCGTCTCCAGGTACCACGGACCTCGCCTTCGACGAGGAGCGCGCCTGGCCACACGCGGGGCGTCCAGAGCCGCTGCCGCTGATCTTTGCGAGGAAGGAGCAGCCCCCGCTCTGCTCCGTCGAGCAGAAAGTACGAATCGCCGCTCGGCAGCAGACGCGCGGGCGCGCTCAACGTCTCGCCGGCGCGAATCGCCGGCTCGTCTTCGGCGAGCAGCCACTCGTCGCCAAGTGGCGATCGAACCGGCAGCAGCGATGCCTCGAGGGACGCGAATGCGGCAGCCGCCGAACGCCGGGAGATCCCTGCCCAGCGGGCGAACCCGACATCCGTCGCCGGTCCGAAAATGTGGATGTAGCGTCGAGCGAGCTCGCGACACGCTTCCGCAGGCTCGACCTCCGCAGCAACGACCGTCCAGACGGTCGGGGCACGCGCGCCTTCCCAGCGGATGGCGACCGTGCCAGTCGTCGCGGCGTACCGGATCGAGTTGCCAACGCCGAGTGCTCCCGCGACCTCGCGGTCCGTCACTCGCATGCCGTCGAGCTGGGCGTGCAAGCGCTCGGCCATGCGTTCTGCTCGAAGCCTGCTCTTGGCGTTGTCGGGGAGCCTGCCGAGCGAGAACAGCGCGAAGTCACGCTTCGCGACGACGTAGGTGTGGTAACGAGGGCCCCAAAGCTGCGCCAGCGACGGATCCTCCCACGTCGACGCCTCGACCCCCTCCACGCGCGCGTGTAACGAAAGCAGCGCGGCCCTCGGCATGCTGTCCTGCAGGCCGGCCCACGCCGCTCGCCGCAGCGACGGCGAGCCCATTGGCATTCGCTCGTCGAGCGCGCCGACTCGTCGTCGAAACGCCAGGATCTGCTGCCGCGTGACCCTCAGTCGCGATTCCAGCGAACCCCCCATGAGCTCATAGACCCTAGAAGGCTTTGACGAAATAACGGCCGAGGCGTCGACCGCCCAACGCCAGTCCGCCAGCGCCCGCAAGAAACAGGCCAACGATGTTCGTCGTCCAGCAGGTTCGGCAGGCATTGCAGCAGACAGTGGCCATTGGGGCGTGGTCGCTGTACTTGCCAGCCGCCTGAGCCATTCGGCCTGTCCAAATCTGTCTCACGCGCTAAGTGTAGGAGGTAACTCTCCTGGGTAAGTTGCGGCCGTCTTGCCTGGGCCAGCGAACGCCTGGCAACAGGGCCGCGGATGCTGAGAGTATTAGCCACTGACTCACAGGGCTCCACGTCGGCTCCGGTCGAGACGGCGCTCCTCTGGCTCCTTACCTGGCGAATGAAAGGTGCAAAGCGATGAATCAGAACAAGGCACTCTGGGAGAAGGGCGACTTCACTCGCATCGCAGAGAGCATGCGGGAGAGCGGCGAAGCGCTGGTGATGACGTTGGGAATCACCGATGGGCTCGACGTCCTGGACCTCGGATGCGGCGATGGGACCACGGCCGTGCCGGCGGCGCAGCTTGGCGCCAACGTCCTCGGGGTTGACATCGCCAGCAACCTCGTCGCCGCGGGCAACGCACGAGCGCGCAGCCTCGGCCTCCCGAACTGCCGATTCCAGGAAGGCGATGCGTCAGACCTAAGCGACATCGACGACGACAGCTTCGATCTCGTCGTCAGCATCTTCGGCGCGATGTTCGCTCCGAAACCGTTCGACGTGGCAAAGGAGCTGGTTCGCGTGACGCGGCTGGGCGGCCGGATCGTCATGGGGAACTGGATCCCGAACGACCCGACGCTCGTCGCCCAGATCCTGAAGATCAGCGCGTCCTACTCGCCTCCGCCTCCAGAAGGGTTCGTCAGTCCCATGACATGGGGCGTTGAGGGCAACGTGATCGAGCGATTCACGGCCGCCGGAGTGCGGGAAGAGAAGATCTCGTTCGAGAGGGCCACCTACACGTTCGACTTTCCAGGTGCTCCATCGGAACTCGTCGCTGCGTTCCGAGCCTATTACGGACCGACCATGAACGCGTTCGAAGCGGCAGCAGCCAACGGCCGCGAGGACGATCTGCAGGCCGAACTGGACGATCTGTTCAAGAGCCAGAACGCAAGCCCGAGCGACGATGTCACCTCCATTCCTGCAACCTTCCTGCGCGTATCGGTCGCGGTTTAGGACGGGCTGCGTTATCGAGAGTGTCTACCCGTCGCGGCGCCGTGTGACAATCGTCGCCATGGTTCGGCGAGTGAGGGCCGATGACACGGACTTACTGAAGGACGTACGCCTGCGCGCGCTCCGCGAAGCACCGTATGCCTTCTGGGAGACCCTCGCAGATGTTGAAAACGATCCGTTAGACGAGTGGATTGACTGGACGGCCAGTTATGCGGCACCCAACACAAAGGCGGCTGCGTTCGTGGCTCTGGCCGATGTGAACGCACCTCAGGCGGACGGGATGGCAGGCGGTTATCTCGACCCAGCCGACAAAACCGCTGTTGCCGTCTGGGGCGTATGGGTCGATCCACATTGCCGGGGTGAGGGGATCGCTGACGCCTTGCTCCACGCGGTTGAGGAGTGGGCTTCCCTGAGTGGGCGACCGCGGTTAACGCTTTGGGTCACGTCGACGAGCCACCCTGCCATTGCGCTGTATTTGCGTCGGGGTTTCCGAGATACCGGCCAGCGGCGGGAGCACGTGTCGGACCTCACTCGCGAGGAGATGTTCATGGAGAAACCCCTCTAGGGCCGGCAGGCAAACGGGGTTCTCTGAGACAGTGCGGCGCGACGAAGGCCGATGCTGCGCATCCGACGTTCGGCCGGCCCGGTGACTGCCGAGCTCGTCGCGAGCTTCTATTCGTCGTGACGGTGCTTCCAGAAGAGCCAGCAAACCCATGCAAGCGCCGCTAACGGAATGACGATCGAGGCGAGGATGACGAACGCAATCGCCTGATCGCCCGAGGCTGCGACGGTGCTCAACACGGCAGCCCTCTGTCGCTTCGGCGTGCGTCCCAAACGTGCACTGAACTAGACGTGCGCCAGGACGCGGTCGAGCGGCCACGGGACGCGCTCTGGGTCGAGTGCCTCGACCAGGAGCACGGCGTACCTCTGCTTGCGGTTCCACATGAAGCCGTGCAGCTGTTCCGCGAGCGGCCGGGCGCGGTGCGCGGGCTGCTTCTGGTAAGTCCGGAACGCCCGCAGTTCGCCTTGCTCCGCGAGCACGCGTTCCATTCCATCCGGTCCCACCGCCCGCGTCAGCTCGTCCTCGAGGTCGCGCGTGCAGGCGTAGAACCCGACGCGCTCGAGCTCACCGCGGTCGTCGCACCCCAGCGCGCGCAAGAAGTGCCGCTCCTCGCCGACGTCGTAAAGGCCTCCAATTCGGAGGTCGCGGTATTGCCTGAGGAGCCGCGGCAGGTTGCCGTAGCCGCCCATCGGAACGATGGCGACGCCCTCGGCCTGGAGGTCGCGGCCACGGCGACGCGCGAGCGTCTCGACGGCACGGCAGTCGCTCGTACCTTCAACGAGCACTACTCCGCGCAGCTGCATGCCTGCATCAGATCAGGTCGACGACGACCGGTGGCGCTGCCCTAGGCCAGTGTGCGGTTAGCCGAGGCCGGCATGACTCGCACTCGCCTCGGGATGGGCGTCCATCCATTCGGCGAACCACTGCACCCACGCCTCCTGGTCGGCGGTCTCCACCGCTTGGGGGCGATACGAAGCGCGGACCCACGAGACGGCCTGCGCCGGCGGCACGCCTGCGAGAACGCCCATGCACGCCAGCACGGTTCCGGTGCGACCGCTCCCGCCCAAGCAGCCGACCTCGACGAGCCCACCGCGTCGCGCTCGGCCGAAGGCTCCCGCGATCTGTTCCGCCGCAAGCTCTGGATTCTCAGGTAGTCCGAAGTCCTGCCAGTCGATCACGGTGGCGGGCCAGGTCGGCTCCCAGCGCTCATCTAGATAGAGGCCGAAGGTGCGCTCAGGATCGTGGACGCAACGGTCGGCGATCGATGAAGCGCGGACTCGCGTTCCGTCGGGGAACCCGACGATCGCCATCCGGGGACTCTACGACTCGACTACAGACTCGTGCGTCGCATGGGCGAGTCTTACCGTCACCCGAGGGCGTGCGCATTCGGCTAATCCTCAGGCGAGTCGATCATCTCGCCGGGCTCCGTCGTGGAGACGGTACGCCACGACTGCCAGGTGATGCGGAGGATGACGAGGGTGATGACCAGGCCGACGATCGGATCGGCCACTTGCGCTCCGAATGCCACGAAGCCGGCGCTGGCGAGGACACCGAGACTGACGAAACCATCGGTGCGTGCGTGGTTTCCGTCCGCCAGGAGTGCGGGGCTGCTCAGGCGCCTGCCCGCATGTAGGCGAATCTGAGCCGCTAACTCGTTGCCAACGAAGCCGATGACGCCTGCCGCTGCCAGCCACCACAGGTGCGTGAGCGTGTGCGGATGGATGAACCGGAGGATCGTCTGGATAAGCGCTACAACCGCGCTGACGAAGATCGTGAAGACGACAGCGAATCCCGCCCACCGCTCTCCGCGGGCGCTGCGCAGGAAGAAGGCAAGCCCAAGCGGGATCGCGGTGAGTGCGTCCCCGAAGTTGTGGATCAAGTCCGCCAGGAGCGCCACGCTCAAGACGAGGACGTAGATGGCGGTCTGGGCAACCGCCGTGACTGTTAGGACCGCCAGGCTGAGCGAGACGGCCTTGATCCCCGCGCGAGAGCGGATGATCGAGCGATCAACGAACGGGCCGTGCGAGTGGTCGTGATCGTGCTCCTCGAACTCATGCCTGTGCTGCGGATCGAGGGCGCAGGTCGCCGTATGGCTCATAAGGCGAGGGTACCGAGCCAACGGCTGTCGGATTCGACCCCGGCCATCGCCGCAACTACCCGTCCCGTGGGCACGTTCGTGAGCCAGACATTGAGGTCTGGCTCGAGCCTCGACTACCCAGAGACCTTTTCCTTTTGATCGAGCAGTGACCTCAAGTAATCCTCCATTTTGTCGAAACTGTCTTCTTGGCCGTCGGACTTCGTCATGTGGTCACGGCCGGCCTGGTCGCGGAACGCCAGCTTCATCGTCAGCTTCGTCACTCCGTCAGTTTCGTGGAGATCCACGGACTCGACGGCGTCCGCATCTGGCCATCCTTCGAACAGCCACGTCGCGACCGTCCTGGTCGGCGGCTCGACCTCCGAGTAGGTTCCCCGAAACGAGCACTCGGTTCCGTCTTGTGTCACGAAGACGATGTGGTAGTCCCCTCCGACGCGTAGGTCGATCGAGCAATTAGTCACCTCACACTCAAATGGAGCGAACCAGTTGCTCACATGCTCCGGCTTCGTCAGTACGTCGAAGACGAGTTCGATCGGAGCGTCGAACTCTCGAGTGGTGACGATCTCGAGATCGCTCGGGAATTCGATGACTGCCGATCCACGCCGATTGGGTGTCACTGCGGCTCTCCTTCTTGTTGTAGTTTTTTGAGGTAGTCGTCCATGCGATCCAGTCGCTCATTCCAGGCCTGCTCGTATTTGGCCAACCACTCGTGAAACGGCCGGAGGTGAGCTGGGTCCAGGCGGTACAGCCGACGACGTCCCTCCGCCCGGCATCTGACGAGTCCGACCTCGCTGAGCACGCGGAGATGCTTCGAAACCTGAGGCTGGGACATCGAGAGGTCGTTCACGATCGCCCCCACCGCCTTCTCGCCTGCGATCAGCGTGTCCAGGATTTCGCGACGGTGCGCCTCGGCAACTGCGTTGAAGACATCCGACGTGGTGGAAGAGCGGGCCACTGTTGCAAGATATTCCGATATCGGTATATGTCAAGGCCTCCGGCGGTAGATGGGAGCTTTCAGATGTCTCATCCATCCGTGGGCGCTGCGAATGTCACCCGAGCGCGAGCCTAAGTCAGCCCGAAGAGGCAGCTTTAGGCGCGGTCGGCGCGCTCGGCGTAAGCCACACGCTCGAAGGGCCATTCGTCCGCGAGCCAGGCTGTCACGGTCCGCCACAGCTGCACGTCGAGCTCGGGCCGGCTCGCCCGTACCCACGAGAGCACACGCGCATCGTGCTGCTCGCTGTCGTCGGGATAGATGTACACGCAGCCGATCACATCGCTGGTCGCTGGATCGAGGACGGTGTAGGTAAAGCCCGACCTGTTCTCGAAGTCGTCGGCGTGCGTTTGCAGGTCGCGCAGGTTGTCCACCAGGGTCCGGTCGTCGGGCCAGGAGCTCGTCTCCCAGCCGGGCGTCGTGTGGATGTGCTCTACCGACGACGACCACGCCTGATAGTCGGAGTCGTTGTGTTGCGGCCCGAGCGGTTCGAGCCTGAATTGCTCCGTCGCGAGAGCGAGCGGGACGACGAAACCGGACCGGACAAACGGCCGTTCCACCACACGCACATCTTCGTCGATCTAGCCGCCAAGTATCAGAAAAATCAGAACTGGGACGGTATGGAGCTCCATCCTCGGCGCCTAGTTGTCGAGCCCTACACTTCAGACATGTCGCTCTTTGACCGAATTAAGCGCTGGCGAGCCCGACGCAGGCAAGCGATGCTCGACGAGTATGCGACGCTCAGCGCAGACGAACGGGCCGAGGTCGACGAGTTACGCGACGAGCACAGTGCGGGACGCGGCATGAGCTTCGGCGTGCCGACGATGGCCGATCGCGAAATGGTGTGGCCTGACCGCTAACGCCGCTCGAGAACGTCACCTGGGCCAGCGTTCTGAAATGTCAGCCCGAGCGCCGTCACGTGCAGAAGTCGTGCGTCTCGAAGGGCGGGTCACTAGATGTGATCTAGGCTTGGACGGCCGGGCTGGCCGCAGCGACACTGTGGCTGAGGAAACGTGAGCGCATGACAAACATCGAAGCGGCGCTAAAGAAAAGCAACACATCACTACTGACCATGGCGGTAGGGCTGGTGTGGCTCATGGGATCTTGGGTGCCGCCGGGGGCTGCAAGCGACAGGCCAGACACGAAGTTTCGCAAGGGCGTTGACCCGCGCAACCCGCCTCCTGGTTACTACGAATCCGAGTCTCCGCCGTTGCGTCGCCAGGTGCTCGGAGGCTTGACCTCTGCCCTCGGCAAGATCGCGAGGCTCTGGCGAAAGTGACGTCGACGACCAGTCTGCGCGACCGCAACTGATCTGTAGACGAGGCCGGGTACGCTCATAAACCGAGCGGAATCAGCTTCGCATCGGGGGACGCGGGAATGTCACCCGAGAACAGGTGCCGCTAGCCGATCCCGCCAGGGGGCGGAGGCGGAATGTTTCTCAGCATTTCGGGATCAGTCGCGGCGGAGGAACGCTGGTCTTCCGGTCGGGGTACTTCTACGCGCGTCAACCGCCGCAGAAGCCGGCGCAGCTTGGCGAATAAGGTTGCAGTACCCCGCGGCATAGAGCGACTGTAGCGCTGGTCACTCCTGACGACGAGTCGGCGGCGTGGGCCAGTGTTCCGGGAAGACCTCTGGGGGGCACCTTGAGCGGCTGAGGCTGTCGTTCAATCGGCGATCCGGATCTGATCGCCGACGGTGATCGAGCCGCCGTCGAGGATGTCCGCCCGGAGCCCGCCTCGATGGACGAGCGGACGAAGCAGGCCCGGACGGGCGAGCCTCTCAAGGTGTGCGCATGGTTCAGCCAGGCGTCGACCGATGCATTCGACCACACCGATCTTGAACCGGTGCCCGACGAGGCTGTTCAGTGCAATGCCACGCGTCACGATGTTCCGACGTGCCTGATCCCAAGGCAGGTCGATCGAGTCCAGCACTTCCGCCTCGACGAGCGTCAGCTCGTAGCCGTGTCCCGGAGCGCTGAAGGTTCCCCGACCCTCGTAGTAGCGATCTCCCTCCAATCCGCGCCCGGCAATCGCCTCGACCACCTCGACGCGAGCGAGCGGCCTCTCGGCGTCGGGCGCGGTGAAAATGGCAGCGACAGAACCGACCCGCCGATCCCGCCCATACGGCTCCTCGATCGGAAGCCGCACATCGAGCCGCGCTAGGAGCCACCCCTCCTCGATCGTCGCTCCGCTGGCGAGAGCGTCACTCGGATCGTGAAGCGGCCCAGCAGGAGAGCCGAACATCACGACTACATGGTCGCCGTCACCCGATCGCACCCGAGCGAACCAATGGCCCGGCCACTCAAAGCTGCGCGCATTCGCAACGGGCACCAAACCGAGATTCCGCTCCGCAAGCCACTGCTCGAAGAACAAGAAAGATTCATCGGCCGGCGCGGGCACAGGTGTACCGAGAACCACCTCCAAGCCTTCGCGAAGATCTGAGTCGAAGCGCGACACTTCGGCATCCTATGTGGGGCAGTGAGCCGCCCCAGTCCGGGCTAAGGGCCGAAGCTCACACGAGCGACGGAAGTCATGAACGTCACCCGGGCCAGCGTTCGGGTGTCACCCGACGTTCCCACGACGTCCGCAGATCCGGCTAGTGCAGCGCCGGAGCGTAGGAGATGCCGACGATCAATCCGTCCTCGGTGAGCAGCCTGGCTACGGTCTGTCCCCACGGCTCGGTGCGCGCGTGGTGCAACAGCTGGTAGCCAGCGCGCTCAAGCTCGCCCGCGGCTGACGTGACGGCCTCCGCGTCCTCGACCTCGAACTCGATCGACGCCTGCGGCACCACATGGACGGCGGGCCACTCCCGGCTACCAAAGCAGGCTTCGGCCGCTTGCGACAGCGGCCAAACACCGAAGTGCTTGCTGCCAGCGATCTTGCCGCTGGAGTAGTAGCCGTCGGCTTCGCCCTCCAACGGCAGACCAAGAACATCGATGAATAGCTTGCGACTCTGCAGCGGATCAGCGACGACAACGGCCACGCTGGCGACGAACAGGATCTTCATCGAACCCAACCTGCCCCTGCCAGGCAGTTCTTAAGCCCGCTGGTGTCCTCCAGCTGCCACGACGTCTAGAAGGCTCGCGTGACTCTGAGGATGACCTGCGCTCGGAACCGATGACCTTGGGCTCGGCGAGCGTTCCGGAATGACGCCATAGGATTGCGCCGTGCCGTTCACGCTCAGCAACATCAAGGAGGATCTGGAGGACATCGGACCTAGGTTCG
>Ga0070698_100005775_pt1 | contig 13532 bp, 12 predicted proteins | sample KBSK1502metaG_FD_65477 | JGI IMG/M metagenome (GOLD analysis project Ga0070698, IMG submission 65477) | Corn, switchgrass and miscanthus rhizosphere microbial communities from Kellogg Biological Station, Michigan, USA - KBS K1-50-2 metaG | ecosystem: Host-associated > Plants > Roots >... | reverse complement strand
CATGTGAACATGCTTCGAAGATCCGTCGAGGGAGATCGGATCACGTCTCGGCGTTGACCCTTCGGCGCTCCCGCGGCTATCCTTCTAGCACTCAGGCAGGGCGAGTGCTAACCGCAGCCCACCACGAACGAGCCTAGGAACAGGCCAGCACCAGGCCAGGAACAGAGGGGAGATTCAGGAATGGCGAAGGACTTCAAGCTCAAGCCGCTCGAGGATCGGATCATCGTTCAGCCGGCCGAGGCCGAGGAGACGACAGCCTCCGGTCTCGTGATCCCCGACACCGCCAAGGAGAAGCCCGTCATGGGCACCGTCGTCGCGGTGGGGCCCGGGAAGTTCAACGAGAACGGGGACGCCCGTGTCCCGGTCGACGTGGCCTTGGGCGACACCGTGATCTACTCGAAGTACGGCGGCACGGAGTGGAAGGGCAGCGACGGGACCGAGTACCAGATCCTCTCGGCTCGCGACGTCCTCGCCGTCGTCGGGAAGTAGCACAGATCTCGTAGCGGGCGGGGCTCGCGGCACGCGAGCCCCGCCCGGATCATCTTCGAATGGAATCCGAGGAAGAGGAGGACACCGGTGGCTTCGAAGCTGCTGAAGTTCGGTGAGGAAGCGAGGCGCGGTCTCGAGGCCGGCGTCGACAAGCTCGCCGATACGGTCGCGATCACGCTCGGCCCGAAAGGCCAGAACGTGGTGCTCGACAAGAAGTGGGGCGCGCCGACGATCACGAACGACGGTGTGACGATCGCCAAGGAGATCGAGCTCGAGGACCCGTGGGAGAACATGGGCGCTCAGCTCACGAAGGAGGTCGCCACCAAGACCAACGACGTGGCCGGTGACGGCACGACGACGGCGACCGTCCTCGCGCGCGCGATGGTGAAGGGCGGCATGCGCAACGTCGCGGCCGGCGCGAACCCGATGGCACTCAAGCGCGGGATCGAACGCGCGGTCGAGGCGGCCGTCGAGGCCATCAAGGGACAGGCGCGAGACGTGGAGGCCAAGGAGGAGATCGCGAGCGTCGCATCCATCTCCGCCGGGGACCCGGAGATCGGGGCCACGATCGCCGATGCGTTGGACAAGGTCGGCAAGGACGGCGTGATCACCGTCGAGGAGTCGAACACATTCGGCATCGAGCTCGAGTTCACCGAGGGGATGCAGTTCGACAAGGGCTACATCTCGCCGTACTTCATCACCGACCCTGACAGTCAGGAAACCGTTCTCGAGGATCCCTACATCCTGGTGGTCAACAAGAAGATCTCGAGCGTCCAGGAGCTGGTGCCTGCCCTCGAGAAGGTCATGCAGGCCGGCAAGCCGCTGGCCATCATCGCGGAGGACGTGGAGGGTGAGGCGCTCGCCACGATCGTCGTGAACAAGATCCGAGGTACCTTCTCGTCGGTCGCGGTGAAGGCGCCGGGATTCGGTGACCGACGCAAGGCGATGCTCCAGGACATCGCGATCCTCACGGGCGCGCAGGTCATCTCCGAGGAGGTCGGCCTGAAGCTCGAGAACGTCACGCTCGACCTGCTCGGACAGGCCCGCAAGGTCGTGGTGTCGAAGGACACGACGACGATCGTCGAGGGCGCAGCCTCCAAGGAGGACGTCCAGGGCCGGATCAACCAGATCAAGGCCGAGATCGAGAAGACGGACTCGGACTGGGACAAGGAGAAGCTGCAGGAACGGCTGGCCAAGCTCGCCGGCGGCGTTGCGGTGATCAAGGTCGGCGCGGCCACCGAGGTCGAGCTCAAGGAGAAGAAGCACCGGATCGAGGACGCGGTCTCGGCGACGCGCGCCGCGGTCGAGGAAGGCATCGTGCCCGGCGGCGGGGTCACCCTGATCCGCGCCGAATCGGCGCTCGACAAGCTCGACCTCGAGGGCGATGAGGCGACGGGCGCGATGATCGTGCGCGACGCGCTCCAAGAGCCCGCCCGACGGATCGCCCAGAACGCGGGCTACGAGGGCTCGGTGATCGTGTCGCACATCCGCGAGGAGAGCGACGCCCGTGGGTTCGACGCTGCGACCGGCGAGTGGACCGACATGGTGAAGGCCGGGATCGTCGACCCCGCGAAGGTGACGCGATCCGCACTGCAGAACGCGGCGTCGATCGCCGCCCTCGTGCTCACGACCGAGAGCGCCGTGGTCGAGAAGCCCGAGGAGGAAGAGGAGACGGCGGCCGGCCACGGTCACATGCACTGACCTCTCCTCAAGAGGTGTCCCACACAGGAGGGCGGGCCCGGATGGGCCCGCCCTCCATGTTTGCTCCGGAAGGCACCGGGTGTCAGGATGCGCCCGAGAGGTCCGAGGGCGGCCTCCGGGTCGGTCTGGAGGGGGTAGCTGTATGCGCAAGAAACTCAGTCTCGCCGTGGGTGCGACGGCGCTCGCGTTGCTGATGAGTTCGTGCTTCGTGGTGCAGAGCTTCACGGTGCTCGACTACACGCTCAAGCCTGGGCAAGCGACCAAAGCACAGTTCACACTGCGGCCGTCGAACGCCGACAATGCAGCCGGTGTCCCATTCAACGGTCCGCACTACCAGTTCGTGCTCCTGGGTGTTCCGACCGGCGGAGATCTGACTGCCCTCACCGCCAAGTGGGGAACGAACGGGCTCTTCGGCGGACCACTCACGATGGCGGTCAACGGTGGCCTCGTCGCGGCGATCGGCGGCGCGTGCGGGTCATTCGGACTGGACCTGACGGACATCACCGGGGTCACGTGGAAGGCATTCATCACCCCCGTGAAGATCCGTGACCGGAATCAGTTCGAGAACAAGGCGATCGTCCAGGTCGGCTTCAAGGCGCAGGCCGACGCGGTCTCCGGCGACAACTGGCAAGTCTTCGGGGTCGCTGGCGATTGGATCGACGACGGGGACGACACCTTCAGCGGAGGTGACTTCTTCGCGTGCGCGGGGATCGAGAGCGCAACCGTGCAGATCATCGCTGCCTGAGGGAAGCAGCAGCTCGGGGGCGGGCGCGCCGAGAGGCGCGCCCGCCGCCATCTCCGGGCTCGTGCGGCGCAAGAGATGACGCTCGAGGCCGCCGTCTAGACTCGACGCCGTGGCGTTCGAGGATCTGATCGAGGCCTGGGACGGCGAGGAGGTCGTCGTCCACCACGACCCGCCCACGTCCTCCTGGATGTGCATCGGCGTGCACAGCACGATCACGGGGCCGGCGATGGGAGGGACGCGGATGAAGCCCTATCCGAGTCCCGCCGAGGCGCTCGACGACGTCCTCCGTCTCTCCGACGCGATGACCTGGAAGCAGGCTGCGGCCGATCTCCCCTTCGGCGGGGGCAAGGCGGTGATCTCCGTGTCCGACGTGCCGGCGCGCGAGAGCGCCGAGCGGCGAGCACTCCTCCTCCGCTACGCGGAGCTCGTCGAGTCGCTCCACGGGACCTACGTGACCGCGGCCGACATGAACACGGGTGAGGCGGACATGGACGTGGTCGGAGAGCGTACGTCGCACGTCCTCGGTCGCTCGGTGGCGAACGGCGGTTCGGGGGATCCCGGCGCCGACACCGCTCGCGGCGTCTTCCACGGGATCGAGGCGACCGTGCGGCACGCCTTCGGCATCGACGACCTCGCCGCCCGCTCGGTCCTGGTGCAGGGGCTGGGCTCGGTCGGGAGCCGGCTCGTCGAGCACCTCCGGGACGCGGGCGCGACCGTGTCGGTCGCGGACGTGGACCACGCGAGAGCTGCGGCCGTGGCGGATCAGATGGGAGTCACGGTCGTGGCTCCCAACGACGTGATCGGCACCGTGTGCGACGTCTTCGCTCCCTGCGCCACCGGGAAGGTGCTGACGGAGGCGACGATCCCGCTTCTCCGCTGCCGGATCGTCGCCGGCGCCGCCAACAACCAGCTCGGCGTCGCCGAGGACGGTGAGCGCCTGCGCGAGGCCGGCATCCTCTTCGCGCCGGACTTCGTGATCAACGCCGGCGGTGTGATCCACCTCGCGGGGTACGAGACCCTCGGGTGGGATGAAGCCACGATGACGAAGCGCCTCGAAGCGATCGGCGACACGCTCCTCGAGGTCTACGAGGCTGCCGACCGCGAGGGGATCTCGACCGCCGCGGCCGCCCACCGGATGGCCCGGAGTCGGGTGGCTGCCGTCCGCAGCGGGTGAGTGCGGTCGAGGTCCGAGCGCTCGCTCCCGGTGACGCGGAGGCCTGCGACGCGATCGTGGCCGGGCTCCCGTACCACTTCGGGATCGAAGAGGGAAGGCGGGCATGTGCCGCCGCCGTCCGACGCGCCGCCGGTCTCGTCGCGGTCCAGGACGGCGACGTCGTGGGGTTCCTCACCTTCGAGGAACGCTTCGACGAGGCGGCGGAGATCACCTGGATGGCGGTCCGCGCCGACCGGAGGCGCCACGGGATCGGCCATGCGTTGATCGATCGGCTCTCCGAGCGGCTGACCGCGGAGGGTCGTCGCATCCTGCTGGTCCTCACGGTGTCGCCGAGCGATCCCGGCGACGAGCCGGACGACGGGTATCAGTCGACCCGCGCCTTCTATCGATCGACCGGATTCGTCCTCGGCCGTGACCTGCCGAAGGAGTGGGACAGCGACACCGCGGTCGTTCTCGTGAAGAGCCTTGGCGTCTGAGTCGACGCGCTCACGCGAACGGCTTCTCCTGGCCGGTCTTCGCCAGGCCGACGACGAAAAGGCCGGTGAAGACGGCGCTGGTCACTCCGAACACCCACCACGGCCAGGCCGCCGATCCCTCGGGCAGCCCGACGCTTGCCTGGAAGAGAGCGATCACGGCGATCAGCCCGTCGAAGATGACGAATGCCCAGCACCACCACCAGAGGTCGTCGAGCTTCCTGAGGATCAGGATGTGGAACAGCCCGAGCGCCACGCCGGCCACGCCGAACAGCCGGATCCAGACGTCGTCGGCGGCCGGCGCCTGTCCCATGATCGTCTCGACGATCGTCCGCGGGATCACAACGAGCGGGGCGGACAGTGCGACCAACAGCACGGCGCCGACACCGAGCGAACCGCGCAACAGGCTCATCGAAGCGGCATCTCCGGAGTGTCTCGGTCGGCGTATCGAGCGGGTTGGTAGCATACGAGAACCGTTGAGCCGCTCCGCGTTCCGGCGCGCCCGGCTCCGGTTTCAGCCACGAACGTAGCTCGCGGAACGAGAGAGGACGACGTCCACATGCAGCAGGGTCCCAGGGTCGCGGTGATCGGTCTGGACTGCGCCACACCGCAACTCCTGTTCGGCGATCTCGCCTCGGAAGTTCCCAACATCTCGAAGCTGATGTCGGAAGGGATGCACGGCGACCTGGCCAGCATCACCCCTCCGATCACGGTTCCCGCGTGGGCGTGCGCGATGACCGGCAAGACGCCCGGCGAGCTCGGCCTCTACGGATTCCGGAACCGCAAGGACACCAGCTACGACGGACTGTCGATCGTCCACTCGGGGTCGATCAAGGTGCCCGCCGTCTGGGATGCGCTCGGCGCGGAGGGGAAATCGTCGCTCCTGATCGGCGTGCCTCCGAGCTTCCCACCCCCGAAAGAGTTCCCGGGCTGGCGGGTGGGCTGCTTCCTCACCCCTCCCTCCGCGGAGCACTACGCCTACCCGCACGAGCTCGAAGTGGAGATCGAGGCGGAGCTCGGCGGGAAGGGCGAGTACATCTTCGATATCCCGAACTTCCGTCAGCAGGGGATGGAGTTCGTGCTGGATCAGGTCTTCAAGATGACCGAACGCCGCTTCAAGGTCGCGCGACGTCTGGTCAAGAACAAGCCGTGGGACTACTTCATGATGGTCGAGATGGGGATGGACCGGCTCCATCACGTGTTCTGGCACTACTTCGATCCGAAGCACCCCCTGTACACCGAGGGGAACCCATTCGAGGACGCCTTCCAGCGGTACTATCGCTCCGTCGACGACGAGGTCGGAACCCTGCTGGACGCCCTTCCCGAAGACGCGATCACGATCGTGATGAGCGACCACGGTGCACGGCCGATGATGGGCGGCATCTGCTTCAACGACTGGCTGATCCAGAACGGCTACCTGACGCTGAAGGAGCCGGCGTCCCGGCCCACGCCGATCGCGGACGCTCCGATCGACTGGGGTCGAACGGTGGCGTGGGGTGACGGAGGGTATTACGGGCGTCTGTTCTTGAACGTCGCGGGCCGAGAGCCTCAGGGCGTGGTCGAACCGGCCAGATACGAGGCCGTTCGTGACGAGCTGGCCTCGAAGCTGGAGGCGATGCCGGGACCGAACGGCGAGCTGTTGGGCACCAAGGTGCTCAAACCGCAGGACGTATATCCAGAGGTGCGCGGTGTGGCACCGGACCTGCTCGTGTACTTCGGAGATCTCGCCTGGCGCTCGGTCGGTACGGTGGGGAACCCGAGCATCTACACGCACGAGAACGACATCGGGCCGGACGGCGCGAACCACGATCGCACGGGTGTCTTCGCGATGAAGGGCTCGCCCGGTCAGCCGACCGGCAAGGTCGAAGGCCTCAACCTCGTAGACGTGGGGCCGACGATCCTTTCGTTGTTCGGGATCGACGCTCCCGAAGGTGAGCTCTCGAGGAGCTTCCTGTGACGGCGTCCGAGCAGAAGGGGTTCACGGTCTGGTTCACGGGTCTGTCCGGGTCCGGCAAGTCGACGATCGCCGAGATGCTGTATCACGAGCTCAGGGCGCGTGAGCTGAAGACCGAGATCCTGGATGGGGACGTCGTGCGGCAGAACCTGTCGAAGGGCCTCGGGTTCTCGAAGGAGGACCGCGACACCAACATCCTTCGGATCGGGTTCGTCGCGGACCTCCTGACGCGCAACGGCGTCGCCACGATCTGCTGCCCGATCTCCCCGTACAAGGCGGCCCGCGACGCGGTGCGCGACCAGATCGGCGAGTTCGTCGAGGTGTACGTGTACGCGACGGTGGAAGAGATCGCCGCCAACCGCGATCCGAAGGGTCTCTACAAGAAGGCGCTCGCGGGGGAGATCACCGGCTTCACGGGCGTGGACGACCCCTACGAAGCCCCCGAGGATCCGGAGCTCGTGGTGGACACGCTCGTCGAGACCCCGGAGGAGTCGCTGCAGAACGTCTTGGACACGCTGCAACGGCTCGGCCACATCGACGACGCGGGTCGGCTCGTCGCGGGGGATCGCGTTCACTCGGGTCTGACCGATCTTCGCGTGACGGAGTCGGGACACGTCGTCAAAGAGCACGAGCGGCCGACGGGCTAGAGTCCTCGCCCATGGACGAACACACCTCGCCGGATCCGATCTCTGAACCCAAGGCGTACCAGGACCACCTGCTCTCTCTGTTGCGTGGCGACGACCCGGGTCAGGTCCAGGCCGGGACGCCGAACGCCTGGCGGGCGCTGGTCTCGACCGCAGGTGCGCCCGGGCATGTCCGTCCGGAACCGTCGGAGTGGTCCGCGGTCGAGTGTCTCGCCCACGCGGTGGACGCCGAGGTCGTGATGAGCGCTCGATACCGGTGGATCGTCGCCCACGATGAGCCACCGCTGATCGGCTACGACCAGGATCTCTGGGTTGACCGGCTGCACGCCCACCGACACGAGGATCCGGAGGAGCTCCTCCAGCTCTTCGGGGCACTGCGATTCGCGAACGTCACCCTGTGGGAGAACTCGTCCGAGGAGGATCGGGCGCGCGTCGGGATGCATGCCGAACGCGGGCCGGAGAGCTTCGACCTCTGCTTCCGCATGATCGCGGGGCACGATCGGTTCCACCTGGCGCAGGCCAAGCGCGCGCTCGAGGCTGTTTCCCAGAAGCGCTGAACGGCCGCGTCGGGACCGGCTGGTACGCTGACCGCATGCAGCGGTCCGACGCCCATCCGGGTCCCCGGATGGGCGTCTCGCGCTCTCTCAGGCTCTTTCGGGGGTGACCGGTATGGAGTTCGAGATCGGTATCGGCAAGACGGCCCGTCGGGCCTACGGCTTCGATGAGGTGGCGATCGTGCCCTCCCGCAGGACGCGTGATCCCGACGACGTCGACATCAGCTGGGAGGTCGATGCGTACCGCTTCGGACTCCCGATGATGGCATCGGCGATGGACGCGAGCGTCTCGCCGCAGACCGCGGTGCTGGTCGGGCAGTTGGGAGGCCTCGCCTGCCTCAACCTCGAGGGTCTCTGGACGCGGTACGAGGATCCCGAGTCCATCTACGAAGAGATCGCCGGCCTGTCCGACGAGAAGGCGACCCGCCGGATGCAGGAGCTCTACAAGGAGTCGGTGAAACCGGAGCTGCTCGGTCGCCGAATCGAGGAGATCAAGGCCGGCGGCGTGGTCTCGTGCGCGTCCCTCACACCTCAGCGTGTCGAGCGCTTCGCACCGATCGTCCTCGAGGCGGGACTCGACATCCTGGTGATCCAAGGGACGGTGGTGTCGGCCGAGCATGTGTCCACCCACACCGAACCGCTCAACCTCAAGGAGTTCATCGCCGGATTCGATCTGCCGGTGATCGTCGGAGGGTGTGCCTCGTACTCGACCGCACTGCACCTCATGCGGACCGGCGCCGTCGGTGTGCTCGTGGGAGTCGGTCCCGGCAATGCTTGCACCACAAGAGGTGTGCTGGGCGTCGGCGTCCCGCAGGCGACCGCGATCGCGGACGCTGCCGCGGCCCGGCGCGAGCATCTCCACGAGACGGGCCGCTACTGTCACGTGATCGCGGACGGCGGGATGCGCACCGGCGGTGACATCGCGAAGGCGATCGCATGCGGGGCGGATGCGGTGATGATCGGGTCTCCGCTGACCCGCGCCTACGAGGCGCCGGGCCGCGGCTACCACTGGGGGATGGCGACGTTCCATCCCACGCTGCCCCGTGGGGCGCGCGTGAAGACCCAACAGGTGGCCTCCATGGAGGAGATCCTGGTGGGTCCCGCGCACGAGAACGACGGGACCTTCAACCTGTTCGGCGCGCTGGCGACATCGATGGCCACCACGGGCTACGCCACGATCAAGGAGTTCCAGAAGGCCGAGCTGGTGGTCGCTCCTTCGATCAAGACCGAGGGGAAGACCTATCAGGCGGCCCAACGGGTGGGGATGGGGCACTAGGTTGCCGACCGGGTCCCGAGCGCCAAGGACAGGCGAACCGGATCCCGTCAGGCCCGTCCTGGTCGTCGACCTGGGAGCGCAGTACGCACAGCTCATCGCGCGACGCGTCCGCGAGGCGCGCGTGTACTCCGAGATCGTTCCGCACGACATACGCGCCTCGGAGCTCGCGAAGCGGCGACCGGCCGGCTTGATCCTGTCGGGGGGGCCGGCATCGGTCTACGAGGAGGGGGCGCCCACCGTCGACACCGGGCTGTTCGAGATGGGGATACCCCTCCTCGGCATCTGCTACGGGCATCAGCTGATGGCCCAGGCGCTCGGCGGCGAGGTAGCGGCGACGGGTCAGCGCGAGTACGGCGGGACGACGTTATCGGTCGACCAACCGGGCGGCGTGTTGCTCGCCGACTTCGCCGCAGAGGAACAGGTCTGGATGAGTCACGGCGACGCGGTCACGCGCGCGCCCGAGGGCTTCCGCGTGACCGCCCGCACGGAACAGATCCCGATCGCGGCGATGGAGGACCCCGAACGCGCCCTGTTCGCGGTCCAGTTCCATCCCGAGGTGTCGCACACACCTCGGGGGCAAGACGTCTTGAAGCGATTCCTCTACGAGGGGTGCGGCCTTCTGCCCGATTGGACGCCGTTCAACATCGTCGAGGACGCGGTCGGTCGGATCCGCGCACAGGTTGGGGACGCCGAGGTCCTGTGCGCACTCTCGGGAGGGGTCGACTCCTCGGTCGCCGCGCTCCTCGTCCACCGCGCGATCGGCGATCAGCTCACCTGCGTCTTCGTCGATCACGGACTCAACCGAGAGGGAGAACCACAGCAGGTCGAGGAAACGTTCGGCCGACATTTCGGCGTCCCGCTCGTCCACGTGAAAGCCGCGGACCGCTTCCTCGCGAAGCTCGCGGGTGTCACGGATCCGGAGCGCAAGCGTCGGGCGATCGGGGAGGAGTTCATCCGCGTGTTCGAGGAGGTCGCGCGCGAGCATCGAGGAGCCCGATTCCTCGTGCAGGGAACGCTGTACCCCGACGTGATCGAGAGCGGATCTCGCACGGCGGCCAACATCAAGAGCCATCACAACGTCGGGGGCCTCCCGGAGGAGATGGAGCTCGAGCTGGTCGAGCCGTTGCGCGACCTGTTCAAGGACGAGGTCCGGCAGGTTGGCGCCGAGTTGGGCCTTCCCGAAGAGGTGGTGCAGCGGCAACCGTTCCCCGGGCCCGGTCTCGCGGTGCGGATCGTGGGCGAGGTCACGGCCGAGAACCTCGACAAGGTCCGAGGCGCCGACCGCGTGGTGCGGGAGGAGATCCGCCGTGCCGGACTCGAACGGGAGACCTGGCAGGCGTTCTGCGTCCTGCTCGCCGACACGAGGACGGTCGGCGTCATGGGTGACAGCCGGACGTATGAGAGCCCGGTGGTCGTGCGTGTCGTGACGTCTGAGGACGCGATGACCGCGGACTGGGCCAGGTTGCCGTACGACGTGCTCGACAGGATCGCCTCGCGGATCGTCCGGGAGGTGCCCGGCGTCAATCGGGTGGCGTACGACGTCACGTCGAAGCCGCCCGGCACGATCGAGTGGGAGTGACCTCTCGCAGGGCGCCGAAGTCGGCGACCCGACGCCTCTGCTCGCTGTCGCGAGCGGGCGCGGATCAAGGGGCCCGGCTCATCGGGCGGAGATCGCGCGCCGGACGTCCCTGGCCGGTTCGACGGTCTCCTTCGGCAAGAAGACCCTGAAGGACACGCCGCCACCCGGTCTGTCTGCGACCTCCACGCGTCCGCCGTGAAGCTTGGTGAACCCCGCCACGAGCGCGAGCCCGATCCCCGTCCCGGGGGAATGAGGGTCCTGATCATCTCCCTGCCGGAACGCTTGGAAGAGCTCCCCCTTGAGTGATGCGGGGATGCCCGGACCGTCGTCTTCGACCTCGAGGAGGATCTCTTCTCCGAGGTCGGCCAGTCGCACCCAGATCCGTGTGGTGTCCGGCGTATGCCGGACCGCGTTCGCCACGAGGTTCTCGAGTATCCGCTCGATCTTCGGAGCTTCCACGAACGCGATGACCGGCCCGGCGTCGATCTCGACGGAGTGTCCGTGCGTGTCCGTTTCCTCGACGACATGTCGGACCAGGACACCGAGGTCGATCCGAGCAAGACGAGGCTCGAGGAGTCCCCTCGCGAGGCGATCCACGTCGAGAAGGTCCGACAGGAGCCGCTTCAGCTTCCTGGCATTCGCAGCCAAGGGAGCGACGAGGTCGTGGCGCTGCTCATGGGAGAGGGACCCTTCCTGTTGCTCGAGGGTGAGCGCGAAGCCGAGGATCGACGTGAGCGGGGTCCGCAGTTCGTGAGAGACGGCCTGAAGGAAGGCGTTCTTCATCTCGTCCAGGTTCCGGAGGCGATCGGCGGCTTCCTGTTCACGGCGCAGCGCCTCCTGCACGGCCTCTCCGGCACGCTTCAGCTCGGAGATGTCGTAGATCACGCCTTGGAACAGGCCCGGACGACCATCCGGGGTCCGTGACAAGAGCACGGATTCGTCATGGACCCACACGATGCGTCCGTCCCGGGCGATGTATCGATACTCCTCGCTGAACCGCTCACCGGTGCTCGAGGAGATGTCCGTCGCTTCCAGGAGCCGGTCGCGATCCTCTGGGTGGAGCCGCTCGATCCACAGGCCCCCGTCCTCCTCCCACTCCTCGCGGGAGTACCCGAGGAGCGATGCGATCTGCGGGCTCACATAGGAGAACGTAGCTTTCACCGCAGGATCCGAATCCCACACGTACGAGACCGCCGGGATCTGTTCGATCAGGGTGCGATATCTCGCTTCTGCCTCCCGGCGCTGACCCTCCGCACGTCGCGCCTCACCGATGTCTCTGAGGGAGAGGACGACGCCGATCGGCGCACCTGAGGGATCGGGGAGCAACGCGCCGTTCGTCGACCACACGGAGCGAGTGCCGTCGGGGCGCAACCTGGAGAGCTCCACGCCGTGGACGGGTTGCCCGGTGTCCAGGACGCGCGCGAACGGCCGATCCTCCGGCGCGAGGGACCGGCCATCTGCCGTCCCGAGCTGCCACATGGGGTCGAGATAGTGGCGACCGACGATCTCCACGCGAGACATCCCGAGGATGCGCTCCGCGGCGGAGTTGGCGAAGGTGACGCGTCCCTCGAGGTCGAGGATCAAGACACCTTCGGCGATGGTTTCGACGACGCGGGAGAACGAAAGGTCCTGCGCTCGGAGCGCCTCCTCGGTCCGCTTCCGTTCCGTGATCTCGAACTGTATGCCCTGTGAGTACTTGGGCCGGCCCTCCTCGTCCGTGACCAACGTGGCCACGTCATGGAACCAGAGCACGCGTCCGTCCTTCGCGATGACGCGATACTCCGCGTCGAGGGGCTCTCCCGTTCGGTAGTGGTGGAGGTCTTGGGCGAAGGCGCGCTCGCGGTCTTCCGGATGGAGGATCCCCGCCCAATGATCCGTGCCGCTCCGGATCTCCTCCGGTGTGTAGCCATGGATCTGCTCACCCCTGGGGCTGATGTAGGTGGTGGTGAAGCGTGGCGGGTCGGCGTCCTCTACGGAATCGATGTACACGATGCCCGGGAGCTGTTCGACCAGGGTTCGATATCTCTCCTCGGCTTCCTCGATCCGACGCTCTGCCCGCCTCCGCTCGATCGCGGCGCCGAGGGCGCCGGCCGTCGCCTGGAGTGCGTCGATCTCGCCGGCAGACCATGCCCGCTCGGAGCTGCACTCGTCGAACCCGAGGAACCCCCACCACTCGGTTCCGGTGAAGATCGGGACGATGGCGATGGACACGATGTCGAGCGCCTCGAGGACCGAGCGCTCCGAGTCCGGGAAGCTGCGAGCATCGCCGTGGATGCTCCCGCCCTCCGCCAAGATCTCCGTCCAGCGCCCCCTGCCCTGGTCCTCGAAGGTGAATCCGTGGAGAGAGATGTCGTCGATCAAGGGCCGTACACCGCTGGCGACCCACTCCGCCCGAACACCGTGCTGCAGGGTCCCGTCATCCGCCCGACGTGATCGGAAGAGGGAGGCGCGGCTTACCCGCGCGGCCTCTCCCAGCCTCGCGAGCACTTCGCCGACCCGCGGTTCCCAGTTCGGTGACTCCAAGAAGGTCCTCGCGGTGAACGCGACCGATCGCTCGATCGCGCGACGTTGGGCCTCGGCCACTTCGACCGCGTGCCGCTCAGAGACGTCGGTGATCGTGCTGACGAGATACCGCTCGGCGCCGGACTCGATGACGCGTGCCGAGAACAGGATGCGCAGCGCCCGACCGCTCTTGGTCCGCAGCGTCGCCGATCGATCCCGGGCGACCCCAAGCTCCTGCAGTGTCCGGACGAACTCCTGCCGGTCGGCTGCGGTCTCCCAGACGCCGAGGTCGAAGGCCGTCATCGCGAGGATCTCGTCGTGCCGGTATCCGGTCACGGCGCAGAGTGCCTCGTTGCATTCGAGGATCGACCCATCGTCGACGCGGGAGATGGCGCTCGGCATCGGGCTCTCGGAGAAGCCCATCGCCAGCAGGAGATCGGG
>Ga0070698_100005773_pt1 | contig 13534 bp, 16 predicted proteins | sample KBSK1502metaG_FD_65477 | JGI IMG/M metagenome (GOLD analysis project Ga0070698, IMG submission 65477) | Corn, switchgrass and miscanthus rhizosphere microbial communities from Kellogg Biological Station, Michigan, USA - KBS K1-50-2 metaG | ecosystem: Host-associated > Plants > Roots >... | reverse complement strand
GCGCAGGAACCGGCAGCGCAGGAACGGCCGCGCCCGGAACCGGCAGCGCAGGAACCGGCAGCGCAGGAACCGGCGAACAAGGAACCGCCCAGCCCGGATCCGGGGGTCAAGGGCCCGGCGCGCCCGCCCATCCCGCGACCCGGCCGATGACCGCGGCCGACATCTTCGAGGCCGGCCGCGGCGACCCCGAGCTAGATGAGCTGCTGACCAGATTCGTCGCTGAGCTGGCGTTCCACCTCGTCAATCTCGCGATTTGCATAAACCCGGTGCGGATCTCGGTCGGTGGCGGCATGGTCCGCTCGTGGGAGCGGCTCAGGCCGTACCTGGAGAATGCGCTCAGCACCGGCGTCCCGTTCCCTCCGGAGCTTGTCGTGGCGCAGTTTCCCTATGACGCTCCATTGCTCGGCGCGGTGGCGCTCGCCGTTGACGCAGCGCAGGGCCACGACGCGCAGGAACACGGTGCCAGCCAGGACCGCGGTCGCAGCTGGGACCGGGGTGGGGACAGCGCAGCCGTCTGCGTCAGTACGGACACGAAGTACCAGAACACCATGATCCAGGACACAATGGCATGACAGATTGCCTACGTGCCCCCCGGCCGATGACCCTCACTGGCCGGTCACCGTTCGGCACCCGCGCACCCGGCTGGGCAGTCCCGCCCAGCCACCCGATGTGCGGAACTTTCATCGAAGGGCTACGGCAATGAGACGCCTCAAGACGCTCGGGGTCATCGTCGCATCCGGCCTGCTGGCCGCCGCCTGCGGAACCAGCTCGCCCGGCAATGGCGGCAATAACAACGCGACAAAGTCCAGCGGCGTGCTGACGATCGACAACGAAAGCGGCGGGACCTGGACCTGTGACTTCAACCCGTTCAACCTGTCCTACATCGGTTATTCGATGGGGAACGTCTATGAGCCGCTTGTGTTCGTCAATACGCTGCAAAACGCCAAGGCGACTCCCTGGCTGGCTACCAGCTGGGCATGGGGCAACGGCAACAAGGAGATCACCTTCACCATCCGGCACGGGGTGAAGTTCTCCAACGGCACCCCGATGACGGCCGCTGACGTGGTGTACACCTTCAACCTGCTGAAGGCACACAAAACGCTCGACATCAACTCTGTCTGGTCGGTGCTCTCCAGCGTCACCCAGAAGGGCTCTGACCAGGTAGTCATGACGTTCAAGACCGCTGCGGTGCCGTACTTCTACTACATCGCGGACCAGGTCCCGATCGTCTCGCAGGCCGTCTGGTCGAAGGTCGCCAACCCGGTGACCTACCCGGACAAGAACCCGACCGGCACCGGCGCGTTTACGGTGAGCAGCAAGACCTGCACTCCGCAGAACATCAAGTACACGGCCAACCCGAACTACTGGCAGCCCGGCCTGCCGAAGGTGGGCACGGTCAACTACCCATCGTTCCTCACTAATGACACGGCCAACACCTACCTGGCCAACGGTCAGGCACAATGGGGCGGCCAGTTCATCCCGAACATCCAGAAGTTCTACACGTCCAAGAGCCCGAACTACCACTACTGGTTCCCGCCGGTCGCGAACGTGTCGCTGTTCATCAACCTGAAGAACCCGATCCTGAAGAACCTGGCGGTGCGCCAGGCGATGGCTTACGGAATCAACCGGCAGAAGGCGTCCACCATCGGCGAGTACGGCTACGAGCCGGCCTCGAACCAGTCCGGGATCGTCACCCCGACATTCTCCAGCTGGCTGGACACGTCACAGGCGGCCGCCTTTGGCAACAATTACTCCTACAACCCGGCGAAGGCCATCTCGATCCTGACCGCGGCTGGCTTCAAGCGCGGCTCGGACGGCATCTTCGCTAAGGGCGGGCAGAAGCTGTCCTTCAGCATCATCAACAACGGCGGGTACTCCGACTGGGTGGCGGCAGTCCAGACCATCCAGCAGAGCCTCAAGGCCGTCGGCATCCAGGTCACGCCGCAGAACCTGGCCTCGACCAGCTGGCAGTCGAAGGTCTACGCGGGTCAGTTCCAGCTCGCCTACAACAGCGAGACCGGCGGGCCCAGCCCGTATTACGAACTGCGGCAGTGGCTCTACTCGGCCAACTCGGCCCCGATCGGCACGGCCGCCGGGTCTAACTGGGAGCGGTACAGCAACAAGGCCACCGATGCGCTGATCAACCAGTACGCCGCCACGACCAGCCCGGCCACCCAGCACGCGATCGTCAACAAGCTGGCACTGGTCATGCTCAAGGAGGTGCCGGTCATCCCCATCACCGAGTCCGTCGACTGGTTCCAGTACGACACCGGCAGCTTCACGGGCTGGGTCACCCAGAGCAATCCGTACGCGCTGCCGGCTCCGTGGCAGTATCCCGACTGGGGAAGGCAGATGATGAACCTGGCGCCGAAGAAGTAGCGGCGGACGGCACCGGGCCATGGAGTGCACTGCTCGCGCCGGTGAACTCCATGGCCCAGGACCGGCGTGCCCAGGGCACGGCGGATTGTGTCGGTGCCCGCCGGGCAGGCGGTCTTCCGGGCCGCCCCCCGGTGAGCGAGCGTTAGGAGGACGAGCGATGAGCATCAGGGGGAGCGCATGAGGTTTGTGCTTCGGCGCCTGGGCTTCTTCGCGCTGACCCTGTGGGTGGCGCTCACGCTCAATTTCCTGCTGCCGCGAATGATGCCAGGTAATCCGGCGCTCGCTGTCATCGGGAAGTTCAAGGGCGGGATCAGCCCGCAGGCGGTCAAGGTTCTCGAGGCGCAGTTCGGCGTCGGCACGCACCAGAGCCTGGTGTCGCAGTACGTCAGCTACCTGGGCAATGTGGCGGCTTTCAAGTTCGGGAGCTCGCTGACCACCCAGCCCGGGGCGTCGGTCGGGCGCATCGTGCTCGACGCGATCCCGTGGACTCTTGGCCTGGTCGGAGTCACCACGGTAATGGCCTTCGTGCTGGGCACCGGCATCGGCATCCTCGCAGCCTGGCGGCGCGGCGGACGGCTGGATAGTCTCATGCCGCCGATCTTCGTGATCATGACGGTGATTCCCTACTTCTGGCTCGGCCTAGTGCTGATCCTGTACGTCGGCGTGAAGCTGCGGTGGCTGCCGTACTTCTTCAGCTACAACTACACCCTGACTCCGGGGTTCACGCTCTCGTTCATCGGCAACGTGGCCGAGCATGCCATCCTGCCCGCCTTCACGCTCCTGATCACCACGATCGGCACCTGGATCCTGACCATGCGCAATACCATGATCACCACGCTGGCGGAGGATTACGTGCGGATGGCCCGAGCCAAGGGCCTGGCCGGGCACCGTATCATGCTCGACTACGCGGCTCGGAACGCGATCCTGCCGAACCTCACCGGCTTCGCCATGTCACTGGGATTCGTGGTCGGCGGTGCGATCCTGATCGAAGAGGTGTTCAACTACCAAGGCGTCGGCTACCTGCTGCTGCAGGCGGTCAACAACGAGGACTATCCGCTCATGCAGGCCCTGTTCCTGCTGATCACCGTAGCCGTGCTGGTCGCGATCCTGCTCTCTGACATCGCGACTGCCGCTCTCGACCCGCGGACCAGGGCGGCGAAATAGCCATGGCGATGCTTCGAACACCCGGCGGCCCGGGCGCCCCTGGCGGCACCAGCGAGCCCGGCCAGGCGAGTGCTCTGGCACTAGCGCCGGTCGGCGGCCTGCCGACAGTAGGCGGCGGGATAGCAGGCGCCCGCTCATTGCGTCGGATGGCCCGCGCCATCACGTCCAACCGCAAGGCGACCGCCGGCACGGTGCTGCTCGTGTTCTTCATTCTGGTCGCGGCGTTCCCCGGAGTCATCGCGCGCGATAATCCGAACGCCGAGATCTACCCGCGGGGCATTGGCCCGTCGCTGGGTCACCTGCTGGGCACGACGGCTTTCGGGCAGGACATGTTCGCCCAGGTGGTGTGGGGCACCCGGCCGGTAATGCTGATTGCATTCGGGGTAGGAATTGGTGCCACGGTCATCGCGATGCTGATCGGCGTGGCCGCCGCCTACCTTGGCGGCGCCTGGGACGGAGTGCTCAACACGATCACCGACGTCCTGCTGGTCATCCCGCTGTTTCCGCTACTCATCATCATCGGCAGCTACCTGCACGGCGCAGGCACCGTGGTGATGATCGCGGTCATCACCGCGACCGGATGGTCCTACACGGCACGCCAGCTTCGCGCCCAGGCGCTGTCCCTGCGCAACCGCGACTTCCTCGAGGCGGCGCGGGTACGCGGCGAGCGCTCGCTCTACATCATCGTCGTGGAGATCATCCCCACGATGACGTCACTGCTCGTGGCCAGCTTTCTGACCAACGCGCTGTACGCCGTGCTGTTCTCCTCCAGCCTGCAGTTCATCGGGCTCGGCGACCCAAACGTGACCAGCTGGGGCACCATGCTGTACTGGGCCGAGAACAACGAGGCGTTCCAGACCGGCCTGGCCCAGTGGATCATTGTGCCCGGCCTGTGCATCGTTGCCCTGGGCGCGGCGTTCGCGCTGCTCAATTATGCGTTCGACGAGATCGGTAACCCGGCCCTGCGGCCGGTCCGGAGCATGCGGAGAAACCGTGTCAAGCGCGCCAGGTGACGGCATCCTCGGCCCGGCGGTACCCGGCGAAACCGCGGGCGCCGTGCTGCAGGTCCGCGACCTCACGGTCGAGTACGCGATGGAGCGCGGCACCGTGCTCGCGGTGGACCAGGTCAGCTTCCACCTAGACGCTGGCGAGTTCATCGGCATCGTCGGCGAATCCGGCTGCGGCAAGTCCACGCTGCTGTTCGCGATCGCCCAGCTCCTGGCGCCGCCGGCCGCGATCACCGGTGGCAGCGTCACCTTCAAGGGCCGCAACATGGTGGGGCTCACCGACAGGCAGCTAACAACCATCCGGTGGAAGGACCTGTCGGTGGTGATGCAGAGCGCGATGAACGCGCTCAATCCGGTCAAGTCGATCGGTGCCCAGTTCTCCGACGCCATGCGCGCGCACGGCGTGACCACGAAGGCGGAGATCGCCGACCGGTCCGCCGAGGTCCTGCGCATGGTCGGCATCGACCCGGTGCACCTGGAGAGTTACCCGCACCAGCTGTCCGGGGGAATGCGACAACGCTCCATGATCGCGATGGCCATGCTGTTCACACCCGAGCTGGTGATCATGGACGAGCCCACCTCCGCGCTGGACGTGGTGGCGCAGCGCTCGCTGATGGTCCAGATCAAGGAGCTGCAAGAAGAGCTCGGCTTCGCCGTCGTCTTCGTCACCCACGACATGTCACTGGTCAGCCACTTCTCTGACCGGCTCATGGTCATGTACGCGGGCCAGGTGGCCGAGCTCGGCGCGACCCGCCGGGTGTTCGACTCACCGCTGCACCCGTACAGCATCGGCCTGCTGGACGCGTTCCCGTCGATCAGGGGCCCGCGGGTTCCGCTGACCGGCATCCCGGGCAGCCCGCCGGATCTTGCCAGAATCCCGGTCGGCTGCCGATTCGCGCCGCGCTGCCCTAAGGTCATGGCCCGGTGCACGGAGGAGGGCCCCGAGCTGTATCACGTGGACGGCACGCTGGTCCGCTGCTTCCTGCACGCCGAGAACGGTGCCGGCCATGACTGACCCGCCGGCACCGGCAGACGGCCAGCGAGATCCCGCCGGGGGCCCACGGGGGCCGGCCCTCGACGGCAGCGGCAGGACGCTGCTGCGGACCGAGGGCCTGACCAAGCATTTCAAGATCGGCGGCGCGCTGTCCCGGCGCACCCTGCACGCCGTCGACGACGTCAGCATCGAGATCGGCCAACGCCAGATCGTCGCCTTGGCCGGCGAGAGCGGCAGCGGCAAGAGCACCCTTGCCAGGCTGCTGGCCAGGCTCTACAAGCCGACGAGCGGCGAGATCTACTACCAAGGCCGGCCGCTGTCGGCCGCTCGTTCCCGTGCCGACCTGCTGGGCTACCGGAGCGATGTGCCGATGGTCTTCCAGGACCCGTTCGCCTCGATCAACCCAGTGTTCCGGGTCTCGCACGGGGTGATGCGCAGCCTCAAGCTGCACCGGCCCGAGCTAAGCAGCCAGCAGCGATCTGGGGAGGCGGAGCGCGTTTTCGAGGCGGTTGGCCTGACCCCGGCCGCCGAGGTACTGCAGCGCTTTCCGCACGAGCTGAGCGGCGGGCAGCGGCAGCGGGTCGGCTTCGCTCAGGCGCTGGCGATGCGGCCGAAGCTGATCCTGGCCGACGAGCCCGTTTCCATGCTGGACGTTTCCATCCGGATCGGGCTGCTCAACCTGATGACCCAGCTGCGTGACGAGCAGGGAGTGTCGATCCTCTACATCACCCACGACATCGCCAGCGCCCGCTACGTGGCGGACCGGCTGATCGTGATGTACGCAGGACGGGTCGCCGAGCAGGGCCCGTCCGAAGAGGTGCTGGCCAATCCGAAGCACCCGTACACGCAGCTGCTGTTGTCGGCGGTACCCGACCCCCGCGCACCGCTGGCGATAGGGGCAGAGACCGACCGCGGCGAGCCGCCCAAGGTGATCGACCCCACGCCGGGCTGCCGGTTCCGCTGGCGGTGCCCGCTGGCGATCGACGAGTGCCATCAGGTCACGCCGGAGCTCAGCGAGCTGGCACCCGATCACGACGCCGCCTGCCACGTCGCCCGCTCGGGCGCGGACGTGAGGGCCTTCGGATGAAGCTGGCGGTCATTGGCGGCGGGTCGACCTACACCCCCGAGCTCGTCGACGGCCTGGCCAGGCTGGCCGCCGACGTCGACGTCACGGAGCTTGTGCTGGTCGACCCGGACGAAACGCGGCTGTCGGTCATCGGCCCGTTCTCGGAGCGGATCATGCGCCGCTACGGCCACCCAGCGCGACTGCGCTGGACCAGCAACGCCGACGACGGCCTAGACGGCGCAGGAGCGGTGCTGCTGCAACTGCGGGTCGGCGGCCAGGCGGCCCGGCACCGCGACGAGACCTGGCCGCTGGAATACGGCTGCATCGGCCAGGAGACCACCGGAGCAGGCGGCTTCGCGAAGGCGCTCCGCACTGTCCCCGTCGTCCTTGATATCGCTGAACGAGCCCGCGCGCGTGCTGCCGACGGCGCCTGGATCATCGACTTCACCAACCCGGTCGGGATCGTCACCCGGGCGCTGCTGGACGCCGGGCACCGGGCGATCGGGCTGTGCAATGTGGCGATCGGCTTCCAGCGGGATTTTGCCGCGCTGCTCGGCGTGCCGCCGGCCGAGGTGATGCTCGACCATGCCGGGCTTAATCACCTGAGCTGGGAGCGGGCCGCCGTGGTGGACGGCACCGACCGGCTGCCCGCTCTGATCGCCGCACATGGCGAGCAGATCGCCGCCCACACTGGCCTGCCAGTCTCCGTAATCCATGAAATTGGCGCAGTGCCGTCGTATTACCTGCGCTATTTCTACGCGCATGACGCGGTCGTGGCGGAAGAGCGAGGCAAGCCCACGCGGGCACAGGACGTCGCCGAGCTTGAACGGCTGCTGCTTGCGATGTATGCCGACCCCGCCCTTGACCGCAAACCGGACCTGCTCGGCGAGCGCGGCGGGGCGTTCTACTCGGAGGCGGCGGTGGCACTGCTCGCGTCGCTGGTCAATGACACGAAGGACGCGCAGGTCGTGAACGTGCGCAACGCCGGCACGTTCTCGTTCCTGCCGGACGAGGCGGTGATCGAGGTACCGGCGGTGATCGGTTCCGGCGGCGCGGCGCCTGCCCCGGTCGCGCCGCTGCCGGCGCTGATGCGCGGGCTGGTCGGGCACGTGTCCGGGTACGAGGAACTCGCGGTGGACGCGGCGCTGCGCGGCGGGCGCCACCGGGTGGCCGGGGCGCTGCTCGCGCATCCGCTGGTCGGCCAGTTCGACCTGGCCGGGCAGCTTGCCGACCGGCTGATCGCGGAGAACAGGGACTACCTGCCCTGGGCCGCGAGCCGGTGACCCGCTGATGCCGCGCCGGGCCGCCGTGCTGGCCATCGACGGCGGGAACAGCAAGACCGATGTCGCGCTCGTTGCCGCCGACGGCACCGTTCTGGCCGAGGCCCGCGGCGCTGGCACGGACCCGCAGCGGACCGGGCTCGGGCCGGCCATGCGGTCATTCGGCACGCTGGTGACGGCCGCCGCGGGGGAGGCCGGGCTGGCGGCGGCGTCGGCCGATGGCCCGGCCACCGCCGGGCCGGTCGCCGCGCACACCTCGGCGTGCCTGGCCAACGTCGACTTGCCGGACGAGGAACAGCAGGTCGGCGCGGCACTGGCCGGGCAAGGCTGGTCGCTGACTACCGCGCTGGTCAATGACACGTTCGCCGTGCTCAGGGCCGGCCTGGACGGCAGCGCGCAGGGCCCGGACGCCGGGCGGCGCTGGGGGGTCGCGGTCACCTGCGGCGCCGGGATCAACTGCGTGGGCATCGCGCCGGACGGGCGGACGGCCCGGTTCCTCGCGCTCGGCGTGGAGACCGGCGACTGGGGCGGCGGCGTCGGCCTCGGCATGGCGGCCCTGTGGTGGGCGATGCGCGCCTACGACGGGCGCGGCCCGCAGACGGCGCTCCGAGAGGCGGTGCCGAGGCATTTCGGCCTGGCAGAGGTCCGCGACGTCGCGATCGGCGTCCATACCCGCGCCTTGGCGAGGGATCGGCTGGGCGGCCTGACCCCGGTGCTGTTCGAGGTGGCCGCGAGCGGCGATGCCGTGGCGCGTGACATCGTGCTCCGCCAGGCCGAGGAGGTCTGCGCGATGGCCCTGGCCACGATCCGCCAGCTCGGCCTGGCCGGCACGGACGTGCGGGTGGTCCTGGGCGGCGGGGTCCTCGCCGCCAGGGATCCGCTGCTCACCGGGAGCATCAGGGAGCGGCTCGCGGGCGCGGCGCCCGGCGCTGTCATGCGCATCGCCGATGTCCCGCCGGTGGCGGGCGCGGCGTTGCTCGGGCTTGATCATGTCGGGGCGCCGGTCAGCGCGGAGGAGCACCTGCGCGCCGCCTACCTGAGCCGGGCGACCTGAGGTCAGCCGCGGCCGGCTGAGGTCGGCCCGGGCGACCCAGGCTGGTGGATGTGCACATCGGTAGGCCTATATGCCTATCAAGGTGCACTTCTATTAGATATCTCAGGGCTTGCAACGTCATGACGTGCGGCAACGCACGTCAGGAGGCTCGATTAGAACAACATGACGGCAAGATCAGGGCGGCTAGTCCGGAAGTGGCCCGCGGCAGGCGGGCAGCCAGAACTGGCGAACACGTGGTCGAACATGTGTTCTACTGGATGGATGGCTGATCCGCTAGCCAGGCGTATCCCGGCCGGGCTGCTGCTGGACAGCACGCGGCACGAGCCGCTTAGCCGTCAGGCTGAGGTCTGGTGCTCCGACCATAGCTGGCGGCCATGCAAGAGCGCTGCAAAGAGGGCAGCGGCGGAACCTATCGCCGCAATGATCGTGTCCGCGCTCAGTCTGGCCTCGGTCCTACGAACGTGCCACGGTGCGCCACCGTGAACACCAGGCCCTCATCCCGCAGCACGGCTATCGAGTGCCTCACGGTATCCCTGCCCACCTCGTAGGTCTGCGCTAGCGCAGACTCGCTCGGCAGCCGGTCAAGGTGTGTCAGCTCGCCTGACGCGATCTTGTCGCGCAAGATCGCCGCCACCTGCTGATAGACCGGCACGTCTGAGAACGGGCTAACCACAACGCCAACGTAGGCAACATAGCCGCCTCCCCCTTGGTTGGCCATGTGGGCAATGTTGCCAATGTTGGGTACTATCAAACTCCCAAGCCTCGGGCAGACAGGGGAGGCGAGCATGATGCTCGACAAGGACGGACAGACGATCCTCAATGATCTACGGCGGCACTGGGAAAGTCACTACCTGATCGACTTCAAAGACGGCGCCTGGATCGCCGCCCCTGTGTCCGATCCGTTCACCATCATTACGCGCGACAGCTCTGGGGAGCTGCGCGAGGCAATCAGGATCGACTATGCCGAGCGGCAGCAGCAGGCGAGGCGCACTAGGTGGCCGGCAGGCAACAGCGGGCCGTAACGCCCGGCCGGCTGACCTGCGATCAGGACCATAACCCTCCGCGATGCTGGGGACGCGGGGGGTTTTCCTAGCTGAGCGCCTCGCACAACGCCCAGACGACTTTCCCCGTTGGCACTGCATACCAGTCCCACCGTTTGCTGACCGCCTCCACCAGCATGAGCCCGCGTCCGCCTTCGGCATCGTCGGCCGGATTCAGCCGGCCGGGCTGCTCAGGGCTGGCATCCCGCACCATGATCAGGATCTCGCTGCGATCGGAGAGCATGCGCAGCAGCACGGGGAACGGTCCGCCTTCGAGCGCGCATGAGGCGGCAACCGAGTTAGTGATCAGTTCCGAGACGACAAGCGCAACGGTGTCGCCAGCGCCGGACATCCCCCATTCCCACAAGCAGGCGACCGCGTGAGCGCGTGCGCACGGCACAGCGGACGGCAGTGGGCCGAGCGGAAGATCCGAACGTAACGGCCAGTTGCGCGTCAGCTCTGCTATGTCTGTTGCTGCTGGGCAGGTAGGCATCGTTAACCGTTCGCACTCGGAGGTTCGCTGCCCTACGATCTTTGCGTGTGATCCCCTGCCTGACGGTCTGACCAGCACTCACGATCGGCAGTGTAGGATTTTGAAGATCGCTGTAGAGGGGAAAGTGAAGATCAGTTGAGTCTTGACCCCGATAGCTCTCCGCTGGCATTTTTCGGCGCTGAGTTGCGCCGGTTGCGCGAGAAGGCAGGCTTTACGCAAGCAAAGCTAGCCAAGGTTACTTCTTACAGCCTGGCAGCGGTCAGCGCATTCGAGACAGCCCGGAGAATCCCCTCGCAGAAATTCGCGTCAAGCGCTGATGAGGCACTTGACGCCGGTGGCATCCTGACTAGGCTACAGCGCCTAGTGGAATCCGTGTCAGTCCTGCCATGGTTCCGCGACCGTATCGAAGTCGAGAGGAACGCCACGGAGATACGCGAGTACCAGTCTTATCATATTCCCGGCCTGCTACAGACAGAGCGTTACGCAAGAGTAGTCGTATCAGCCGGACGGCCAGTAATGGCCAGCGATGCGATAGAGCGCGCAGTGGCACTGCGCATGACGCGGCAGCAGATACTTGAGCCAGATGATAGCGCGCCGATAGACCGTGACCATAGCCCTCGCCTATGGGTTATCCTTGACGAGTCGGCACTAAACCGGCCTGTCGGCGGTCCTGACATCATGAGGGGGCAGCTTGACTACCTTACCGAGATGGCGCAACGGCCGAATATCACGATCCAGATAATTCCGACTAGCCAGGGCGTTACATGCGCCTATGGGCGCGCGTTCACCATCCTGACATCCGCCAGTAATTCGGTACTCGTCTATCTGGAGGATGCACGGTCGGCGCGGTACATCCGTGACCGTGACGAGGCGAACCGTTATGTACTTACCTTCGATCACCTAAGGGCCAACGCCCTAGACGACAATGATTCACTACAGCTAATCAAGGATGGCATGACATGATGATCTGGCGTAAGTCCAGCTACTCAGGAGATCAGGGCAACTGTATCGAAGTCGCCGCACTGCCCGATGGTGCGGCAGTGCGTGACAGCAAGGATGCTAGCGGCCCGGTGCTACGGTTCTCCGCCAAGGCGTGGCAGGCGTTCCTGAGCGCTGTCAAGGCTGGCAGGCTGTAAGGCGCCAGGACTGCCAGCGCTTCTCGTTAAAACGCCTGAGCACCTTGGCCCGTGTGAGCCTGCCTAGGGCCAGGGAGTGCGGCGAGAGGCGCCCTGGCTCATCTGCCTGCGAGATATACGATCGGTTTGTCGCCACGCAAGCGGACGCCTACGTATGGTGCCCTTCGCTGGAGTCGTTAGACGAGGAATTGACGCTACGCAGCCAAGAAGGCAGCGACCAATTGTGATGAACCGACCCAGTGATGAGCTAATTAACGAAACCGATCTAGCCATATTGGAGGTTGGGCGCACGCTGCCTAACCTCGAAGAGGCACCATTGCCCGCTGCGGTATACCATTATACCGACGCTGCTGGCTTGCAGGGCATTCTCGACTCAGGTGTTCTATGGGCTACCGACTATCGCTATCTCAACGACAGTTCAGAACTGCGGTATATTTTTGATCTCGCGGTACAATCTGCTGAAAACAGCCTGCGGTCCGGGGATCACGGTCCCCTGGCCCAAGCATTTCTAGAGTACGTAAGCACGTCATCGCCGTACGGCGATCAAGTCTACTACTTGTGTTGTTTCTCTGAGGCCGACAACTCCCTAAGCCAGTGGCGAGCGTATGGCGGACGGCAGGGATTTAGTTTCGCCTTTCCCGGCGACATTACATTTAAGCCAGACCTGATAGACATTCCGGCAAGGCAAGGCCAGAGTGCTGGAATGACATTGCTCAAGGTCGATTATCAAATCGAACATCACACCGAATATGTTATTAGATTGATCCAAGCGTTTACTGGCCTATGCGAGGGCACCGTCATGCAGTCCTACGGTGACCCAGACCTTGCTATCTCATGGATAGCCCCCGCCTATTTTGGCACGCTAGAACGAGCCTCTTATCGCTTCAAGCATCCTGACTTCTCCGACGAGCGAGAATGGCGGCTAGTTTCCTGGGGCAAACATGATGAGCACTTCCGGGTCGGCGCAACACTCACCCCGTACGCGAAATTCCAGCTTTTCTCTGCTTCACACTCCAACCCTGAGACTGCAACGGCACTTAGATACCCTCAGCGTCTACCCCTCATAGCAGTCCGGCACGGCCCGACAGCGCTCCCAGATGAAACCAGGCTAGCCATGGATAGACTCCTCCGGTCTCGCGGCTATCCCGCAGACTACTGCGAGCGGCGAGGCAGCAACACGCCGGTTCGTCTGTAGCATGTTCTAGGCAGCGAGACCTAAACGCTCGCAGTACTCGCGATCCGGCGTCCTCACGGCCGTTTCAAGATCATCAATGCTGGCCCGCTGACTGACTTGTGACGAGATGTCACGATCTTGTCGCGCCCGGCGGGCCGCGGGGCGGGGCGAGACGAAGCTCCGGTAGGACGAGGGGTCCCCTTACCGACTCCTCACCTCCGGAGCTTCGTCGTGGTTCAGTCTGCCATTGCTGCCAGGTACCCGGCAGCCCTGCCGCCGATGCCGCAGCTAGTCTCCCTCGCCCGGGCTGGTGACCTCCTGGCCGGCAGCGGCGTGCCGGGCGCATGCCCTGATCTGCTGGAGCTGCTGGCGGAAGTGTCCGACGGGCGGCCGGGCCAGGGACGGGATCATCCGGTGGCGGCCGTGCTCGCGCTGGCTGCCGCGGCGGTCGTGGCAGGCTACCGGTCGTTCACCGCGATCGCCGGCTGGGCCGCCGACGTGCCTGCCGACCGGCTGGCCGGGCTCTATGAGCGCTGCGGCGCCGCCGCGGCCCCGGGCGGGCCGCCGCCGGCACCGCCGTCGAAGGCCACGATCTGGCGGGTCGTGACCGGGGTCGATGCGCCCGCATTAGCGCGGATTTCCGCGCAGGATGTTCGGCGCAATCTTGCCGCGTGATCGCTGTGGCAGCCGGCCGGTAGTCAGCGTCCTGACCTGCTGGAACGCTATGGCCTGCTGATCATGGTTAGC
>Ga0070698_100005772_pt1 | contig 13534 bp, 14 predicted proteins | sample KBSK1502metaG_FD_65477 | JGI IMG/M metagenome (GOLD analysis project Ga0070698, IMG submission 65477) | Corn, switchgrass and miscanthus rhizosphere microbial communities from Kellogg Biological Station, Michigan, USA - KBS K1-50-2 metaG | ecosystem: Host-associated > Plants > Roots >... | reverse complement strand
CTCCCAGGAGTCGTCGTTGGCGGCGATCCGCCGCAGCACGTCGCGGCTGAAGATCGGCAGGTACTCGGGTCGGTAGTTGTCCAGGTTGGCGAAGCTGCCCCGGCCGGCCAGGTAGTCGTACAGCGGCTGGATCTCGGGCTGGACCTTGATGTCGTCCACGGTCTTGAGCTCGTCATCCGGCGACGGCTGCAGCGGGTAGACGTAGAGCTTCAGGTCGTTCTTGAACAGCCGGCCGAAGCTCTCCAGGATCCCGCCCGGCAGCTGCACATGATTCTTCTCGTCGAACAGGTCGATCAGGCTCGGCACCCCCATCACGATGCCGATCCGCTCGGTGGTCCGTTGGCCGAGGTAGGCGGCCAGCCGGTAGTAGTCGAAGTAGTCGGTGATCAGCACCGTCTGGCCGCAGGCGGCGAGCAGTTCGGCCCGGGCCAGGAAGTCCCGGCGGTCGACCTGCGCCGCCCCGCCCGCGAGCAGGTTCCGCATGGTGATCTCGGTGAGCTGCAGGATCGGCTTGCCGGCCACGGCCGGGTCCTCGGCGAACTTAGCCGCGGCCGTGGCGAGCATGTCGAGGTTCACGTGCGTCGGCGGCCGGAAGCTGCCCCGCTCGACCAGGATCGCCTTCTTGCGCAGCACCTCGCTCGGCTGCAGCACCTCACGGTCGGGCCCGAACATCGCCACGCCGCTCAGCCCCAGCTGCACGAGCTTGAGCGCCATCAGCCGGTTGTCCACGGCGCGGAACTCGATGCCGCGGAACTGGATCATGTCGATCTCGATCCGGCCGACGGTCAGCCGGTCGAGCAGGCTCTCGATCAGCTGCTCCGGCTCGTGGTGCTCGAAGAACGCGCCGTACAGCAGGTTCACCCCGACGATGCCGAGGGCCTCCTGCTGCAGCCAGGCCTCGACGTCGAGCATCCGGACGTGCATCACGATCTGGCTGGGCTCGTCGTGCGGATGAGCCTGGAACTTCACGCCCATCCAGCCGTGGCACTCGTTCCCGCCGCGGTAGCTACGGGCCACCACGGTATCCGCGAACGCGAAGAACGAGGTGGAGTCGCCGCGCTCATCGCCGAGCCGGTCCACGTTGAGCTGGAATTCCTTGTCGAGCATGCCCTGGAGCCTGCCCACCGAGACGTACCGCTCCGCCTTGCCGTAGACGGCGTCGCTGACCGCCATGTCGTAGGCGGAAATCGACTTGGCGACCGTGCCGGCCGCGCCGCCGACGCGGAAGAACCAGCGCACCACTTCCTGCCCGGCCCCGATCTCCGCGATCGTCCCGTACCAGCGCGGGTCCAGGTTGATGCGAAGCGCCTTCTGGTGCGTGTCGGATTGATGCGTGCCGACGATGAGCTCGGTCATGCTTCTCCCTGCCTGCTCACCCTGCCCGATACGGCCGTCTGCGGCGGGCCCCGGGCGGCGGCGGTCGGGCGCTACCATCAAACGCTGGGATTGTACCGCCAGCTTATGGTCGGCAGGTAGCCCGTCATTGGCTGCCCGGCGCGGGATCGTCTTCCCGGGCCAGGTATGCGCCCAGCCGGTCCAGGCGGCGCTCCCGCCGTGTCAATAGCCGAGTACGTGCTTCACTATCGATGTGCAGCCGGGGTTACGTTCACGGCTCTGGCATAAATCTCGCGATTGTAACGACGTGTGTCGCCCAGCGGACCGCGGCAGGGGCGGCGAACCAGACAAACCGGACATTCGCAGGCGCCAGCAGGCGCTGTCCCGCTGATCGTGTGCATAAACCCCCGAAAAATGGGAGGTAAGTGCACACGATCTCGGAGAGGGCTGCGCGGGTCACGGCTGGGGTTATGTTCACGCCGCTGCAGGACGCGGTGGACCCCGATGTGGTCCGGGCCGACCTGGTCGGCGTGGTGCATGCCGCGCTTGAGCCGACCCACGTCTCGCTCTGGCTCGGTCAGTGACAGCATTAGACCGTGAGCAACCTGGATCCGGCCCCGGAAACGATCGACTTGAGGACCGGCGCGGCCAGCAGGTACCGCTTGGTAGATGTGATTGAGGCGCGCAAGGCGGCTATCGGTGATGGCACCGAAGTCCGCAGGCTGCTGCCGCAGCGGACGCTGCGCACCGTCGGCGCCTGGTGCTTCCTGGATCACTATGGCCCCGACGAGGTCGGCCGGGGCCGCGGGATGCAGGTGCCGCCGCATCCGCACATCGGCCTGCAGACCGCGAGCTGGCTGTTCCAGGGCCTGGTGCTGCACCGGGACAGCCTCGGCAGCCGGCAGCTGATCCGGCCGGGCGAGCTGAACCTGATGACCGCGGGCCGGGGCATCGCGCACTCGGAGGAATCGGCGGCGGGGCGGCCCCCCGTCCTGCACGGCCTGCAGCTGTGGATCGCGCTGCCCGAGCCCGCGCGGCACGCCGAACCGCGTTTCGCGCACCACGCCGACCTCCCGGTGGTGCGCGAGGGCGGCGCGAGCGTGACCGTCGCCGTCGGCGAATACCGGGGCGAGCGGTCCCCGGCCGAGGTGTTCAGCCCGCTGGCCGGGTTCGAGGTCGCGGTCCCCGGCGGGGACGACTTCGTGCTGCCGGTCCGGGAGGACTTCGAGCACGGGGTGGTCGCGGTCGACGGCTCCGCCGTGGTGGCGGGCGCGCTAATCGCGCCCGGGCTGCTCGCGCACCTGCCCGCCGGCCGGCCGGAGATCCGTTTCTCCCCGGCCAGCGGGCGCAGGCTGGCCCGGTTCTTCGTGGTCGGCGGCGTGCCGTTCGGCGAACGCGTGCTGATGTGGTGGAACTTCGTGGCGCGTTCCGGGGAGGAGATCGCCCGGGCGCGCGAGGACTGGGTGGCGGGGCGGTTCGGTACGGTCCAGGGCTACCCCGGCGACCCGCTGGCGGCGCCGCCGCTGCCCGACGTCCCGCTGAAGCCGCGCTAACGAAACCGCGCTGGCAGTGGCTCGTTGGTCACCGGGATCACGGGCGAGGGGTTGGCGAACACCTCCTGCTGCGCGGTGAGCAGCCCGGCCTCGGCGGCGGCCAGGGTGAGGGGCGCCGGGACCTGCTGCCGACACAGTCCGCCGCCGCCGGCCGGGCCCGCGCCCAGCTGCTGCTGGTCCAGCGGGCCGACGGCGGGCTCACCATCGGGGACACGCACGAATACGCCGAGCCGTTCGCGTTCGACGTGGACGAGGACGCCTACGACCACTTGCGCGCGGGCCGAGGCGCTGCTCGGCGCGCCCATCCCGCGCGTCCAGCGACGCTGGGCCGGGGTCTACAGTGAGGTGGACCCCGGCGTGGCCGGTCACGCGCTCTACCACCGGGCCGAGGTCGAGCCCGGCGTTGTCCTGGTCACCGGGCCAGGCGGGCGTGGCATGACATGTTCCCCCGCCATCGCAGACGAAACATTCAGTTAGGGCTGATGATGACCTGAGGGAGCACAAGGCCCGCACGCCTGACCCGATCTCCTGACAGCCGCCGAGCAGAGGTTCCCGGAGGGGAGGGCCGGGGGCAGGGTTCCCTCGCTCCGGGATATCCAGTCGGCGCTTGCCGTGGGCCAGCCGAAGCCCAGCAAGTCCAGGCACATTTCCGTGCCCTCCAGGTGGTGACCGGGCAGCGCACACAAGGGCGAGCCCTGGTCCCCCGAGCGGAAGGTCAGGACCAGGGCTCTCCTCTGCCCCGCAGGGTGAGGCAGAGCTTCAGGAGTCCGTCATCTTCTCCTTATCGTTCCGTCCCCTGCGTCTTCCCCAACGCAGGCAGGACAAAGGCTTAGCGGTGGTTTCCTTGGTGGTAGTAGTGGTTTCCTTGGTGGTAAGCCGGCACTTCATCAGTGCCGTCGCGTCTTCCTGTTAGGCGCGCTCCCGAACAACGCTTCGCGTTGTGAGTCGCAGAGCTTTGCTCTGCTCGTCTCCCTTTGCTATCACCTGCCCTTCCGGGACCGGTGCGTGCCCAGGCGATGATGCCACGTCGGAAGTCAGGCACGCGCTCATCGTCACCCCCCGAACTCCACCCGCGCCCAGAGATCCGGTCCCCGTTGGTGGCCAGCTCGGACGCGATGAGCACCACGTCATCGGTGACCGGGCATCCGTCTAGGTACTGCCGTATCTCGCTGCGAACGCGGCCGATCTGGTCAGGCGCTCCGTGGAACACGCCCGAGTACAGGACCGCAATCATTTGAGGTCGGCGGGGATGAGGATGGTCACACCGCTGTTGATCGTGATCTCGGCCTCGGGCTGCCCGTTCCTGACCACGGTCCTGACCCGCGCGTCCTCCAGGACCACCTCAATCAGTTGTGCGCCCGGAGGAAGCACCTCAGCCGGGCGGGGGACGTGCCTGAAGCAGCAGCAGTGACGCTCTACGAACTGCACTCCGGTGTCATCGTTGAAAGTGGCGAGGAAGTAGGTTGCCGCTACCGCAGTCCCGCACGCGGGACCGCCGTCCTCCCCTATCAGGGGAAACTCTACCGTGCCCTCGCCCCCTACCGGGGGAAACTCCACTGTCCTGTCATCGTCGTCAGGGTCGTTGTTCATGGCGTGTCTCCCTTCCCGTCTGAAACTGACTAACATAGACTCAGATTGCCCACTGGGAGCTATCCTGTCAAGGGAGACTTTTCGGGGATGATGCTGACTAGAGGAGACTCAGAATGACTGAGACTCACGAGGAGGACAGCATGCACATCACCGCGAGGCACAGCGGTTGCTCAGACGCAACCTGCCCGGCGATCTTCGACACCGACGACCCCGGGACGGTGGGCGTACAGGGGACGATCCTCACCGACGCGCAGGCACTACGCGAGATAGGCGACGTGCCCCCGCACGAGACCGTAGTGCTCGTACCCCGTAGCCTCTTCGAGAGCTACCGGAGGTCCCCGTGACTCTGCTTGAATGCTTCGACCAGTTCCGGGAATCCGCGTTCCGCATGGAAACACTCCCCTGGTACACGGACGACGATGAACGGTTCGCCCCGTTCCGCGCAGGCAGGCCGTTGCCTGAGCGCTCCGTGCGTACCAGCCCATGGCTCCGTCGCATCGCTGAGACAACGGCCGTAGGCAAGCACTGGTCCCGCATTTACCTCCTGGATAACCAGAAGCCGCTACCAGAACACATCCGGTTCAAGCTGGTCGCCTACGCCGAGTCAGCGACGGCTGGGGAGAATATCTGGATCGCCGATCGCGGCGCCGACTCCACACTCGGTAAGCTACGCACCGACTTCTGGCTGTTCGACGCCGAAACCGATCACTCGTTCGCAGCGATCATGGAATACGGTCCCGGTGGCCGTTACCTCTCCGCGCGGATAACGACCGAAGTCCGGGAATGCATGGCAGCCCGGGATCTAGCGTTCCGCCATTCGGTGCCGCTGAACGCGTACCTCGAAATCACAGTCGCATGACCACAGGACAGCCCCGCGAGCCCCGTGCCTGGAGGGTCAGGCTCGGGAGCGAGCTACGCCAGCTCCGCATGCTCGCGGGGCTGTCCGGGACAGAGATGGGATACCACCTCAAGGTCAGCCAGAAAACGATTTCCCGTATCGAGCACGGCGATTCCCTGCCGTCGCTGGCTCAGGTGACCACCTGGGTGAATGCCTCCGGGGTTCCTGAGCGCCTAGCCGCCCTTACGAGCTTCCTGGAGGCAGCCGTGAGCGAGATTGTTATTTTCCGGGAAAGGCTGGCCGGGCTCGCCTCTTCCATGCAAATCGAGTTCCGCGAGCTGGAAGCCACGTCAATGGCGGTGCGGAACTTCCAGCCCGGGATTATCCCCGGGTTGCTTCAGACAGCCGAGTACGCCCGTCGCGTTTTGCAGATGGCCGGGGCTCAGGACGATTCCGATCTTGCTACTGCGGTCACCGTGCGCCTGGAACGCCAGCAGGCCCTATATGACAGGCAACGACGATTCGAGTTCGTCATGACCGAGGCCGCGCTCAGATGGCGGCCAGGCCCGGGTGAGCTGCTGACGATACAGCTAGATCACATCGCGTCAATGGCCACGCTGGAGACCGTCGAATTGGCCGTCATCCCGGGTAATGCAGAAATGTACGCGCCCACCCGCTGCGGGTTCATCGTGTATGAGGACCGCAGCGACGGCCAGCCGCCCGTGGTGGCAATCGAGACTCCTCATTCGCTGCTGTACGCCACTGACGCCGACGTGGAAACGTACCGTGATCAGCTGGCCCTGTTCCGCCGGTCGGCCCTGTATGGCGCGGATGCCCTGGACTTCATCCGGGGGATCGCCCGAAACCAGTAACAACAACGGAAGGACCGTTATGTACGAGGACCGGAGGACGAGGCCTTACGGAAGCCCGGCAACGGCCCGGGTATTCCTCCATCAGCTCAAGCACGGGTCGGGAAAGCTGGTAATGCTCGCCGCCATCGCCGGCCTGCTCGGGCTGCTGCTCGGGGTCGCCAGCCTGGCCCTTCTGGTGTCTTACCGGAGCACGGCAACGGCACAGATGAACCAGATGCGGCAAGAGCTGAGCCAGGAGCAGTCGAACCTGGATAAGGCACAGTCGGGCAATGCCAGCAGCATTAGCGGGCTATCCAACAAGATCAGTGCCATCGATGCCGCGATGAGCGCCCTGGCCCCGTACAGCAAGGTCTGCTCGACAGACCTCACCGGCCCGAATGGTCCCGCGCAATTCTTCTTCATGTGCAGCGACACGAAGCCGTGAGACCATGACAGCAAAGGTTTGACTTTAGCAGACCTGTCCTCCTACGGTAAGGTCTCGGAGGAGATGTTCGGATGACCCGCATCACGGTCGCGTGCCTGGACATGGCGGGCACGACCATCGCCGACGACGGCACCGTGCTAGCGGCGTTCTCCGCGGCCATCGCGGAGCAGAACCTGCCGCCGGCCGCGTACAACCAGGCCATCACCGACGTGCGGTCGAGCATGGGCCAGCCCAAGATCGGGGTGTTCCGCCGGATCCTCGGCGACGAGGAGATCGCGCAGAAGGCCAACGACGCGTTCGAGGACCACTACGCGGCCGCCGTCCGAGACGGCGCCGTGTCGGCGCTGCCCGGCGCCGAGGAGACGATCACAGCCTTGCGCCAGGCCGGCGTCCGGGTCTGCCTGGCCACCGGCTTCTCCCCCGCCACCAGGGACGCCATCATCGGCAAGCTCGTCTGGGGCGGCCTGATCGACCTGGCCCTGTCCCCCGCCGACGCTGGCTTCTGGGGCTTTGAGGGTCGCGGCCGTCCGTGGCCGGACCTGCCGCTGATCGCCCTGCTGAAGCTGCGCGGCGGTGCCGTCAGCGAGCTGGCGGTGGTCGGCGACACCGCCAGCGACATCGAGTCCGGGCGGCGGGCCGGGGCCGCCATCGTGGCCGGCGTGCTGACCGGCGCCAGCGGCCGCGCGGACCTGGAGCAGGCCGGCGCCCCGCTCATCCTCGACACGATCGCGGACATCCTCCCGTATATCGATTCCGCCGCCTGATCACGCTGGCTTCCCGCCTTAGGCGCCAACGGGCCGGCGCGGGACCACGAGCACGGGCTGGGCGGGCAGGGACACCGTGACTGACGCGCTCGGAGCCAGCGCGGCGGCCTCCGAGCTGGACTTGTCGATCTGGATGGCGACGTCGCCGGACAGCTGGACGCCGACCCGGGTGACCGAACCGAGGAAGGTCCTGGTGGTCACGATCCCGTTGCCGTTCTCCGCGACCTGCAGCGTCAGCCCTTCCGGCCGCGCGAGCACGTCGACCTGGCCGCTGTCCGGGGCTTCGACCGGGCTCTTGACCGGCACGGCGCCGCCCAGCACGGCCACCATCCCGCCGGCTCGCATCTCGCCGGGGATCCGGTTCATGATGCCGACGAACTCGGCCACGAATGCGGTGGCCGGGTCATCGTACAGCTCGTCGGGCGCGGCGATCTGCTCCAGCTTGCCCTGCCGCATGACCCCGACCCGGTCCGCCATCGACAGCGCTTCCTCCTGGTCGTGGGTGACGAACAAGGTGGTGGTGCCGAGCCGCTGCTGCAGCGTGCGGATCTGCTCGCGCAGCTGCAGCCGCACCTTGGCGTCCAGCGCGGACAGCGGCTCGTCGAGCAGCAGCACCCGGGGCTCGATGGCGAGCGCGGGCCAGCGCGACGCGCTGCTGCTGACCGCCGGACAGCTGGTGCGGGTACTGCCTGGCCTGCGGGGCCAGCCCGACCATGTCCAGCAGCTCGCCGGCCCGCTTGCGCCGCTGCGCCGTGCCCAATTTGCGCTTCCGCAGCCCGAAGGCCACGTTGTCGAGCGCGGACATGTTCGGGAACAGACTGTAGCTCTGGAACACCATGCCCTGTCGCGCCGGGAGGCGGGCACCGAGGACATGTCCTTGCCGTCGACGGTGACCGATCCGGCGTCCGCCGACTCGAAGCCGGCCACGATGCGCAGGGCCGTCGTCTTGCCGCAGCCGGACGGGCCGAGCAGCGCGACGAGCTCGCCAGGCGCTATCTCTATCGATAGCCCGTCCAGCTCTATCGATAGCCCGTCCAGGGCCCGGGTTGACCCGAACGAGCGGCTCAGGTTTTGCAGCAGGACGCTCGTCCCGCCACTCCTGGCCGTCTGCCAGGCGCCGTCCGCCGCCGCGGCGCTCCTGGCGGTGTTGGTGGTCATGATTCTCCCCGCATTTCTTGACGTGCCACGGTAAACAACGTGACCGGGCCGCCGCCGGTCCTGCGGGCCTGCCGGGTTCCGATCACCGTGATGGCCAGGAGGAACAGCCAGGTCACGAACAACGCGAGCAGCGACGCCGCCACGGAGATCTGGCCGCTGGTCTGGTGGAACTCGAGGAACTTGCAGCCGACAGTGAGCAGCAGGCTGCCGACAACCGCGGCACTTGCCGCCATAGCATGCCTTGCTCGCAAAATTTCCCTCCCAAACCACAGTCCCCTTGGGCGGGGACCAAGACGTTTGAATCTTGGCTAGACAAGTCGAGATGATGGCTAGCCAAGACAAACAGGGGGTAGCCAGCCCATGGCGGGCAGGCATCCGTTAGTGGTCGGGTTGATAGCGGCGTATGGCCTCTGGCCGGGTGGTCAGCCAGATGGTTAGGATGTGCGCTCAGCGACGTACCTCCGCTCCTATCGGGGGAAGCACAGGGTCATAAGCGTGGATAAGGCGATGACGAGTCAGCAGAGCGGAGCGCGGCAGCCAGCGGGAATCCGTGATGTAGCCCGGCTGGCCGGCGTATCGGTCGCCTCGGTGAGCTTCGCGCTCAACGGCCAGCCCGGCGTCGCGGAAGTAACGCGCCGCCGGATCCTGGCGGCCGCGGCTGAACTCGGCTACCGCGCCAACCCGCAGGCCCAGGCGCTGCGGCGCGGACGCACCACCACCTACGGCCTGGTCATCCGTAACTTCAGCAATCCCTTTTTCCTCGAGGTACTGACCGGGGCCGAGCAGGCGGCGAGGGAGGCAGGGGCAACCTTGCTCCTACTCGACTCGCACTACTCGTTGGAACGCGAGCGCCTGCTGGTACGGGAGTTGGCTGCCCAGCGGCTGGCCGGCCTGGCCATCGCCCCGGTCGGCAAGGGCGAGTCGGTGCGGCTTTGGCAGGAGTTGCGCCCCGGCACCCCGGTAGTGGCGCTGAACGCGGCCGTGGAGGGCATCGTCGGCGTGTCGCGGGTGTACCCCGATAACGCCACCGGGGTCGCAGTGGCGATGCGCCGCCTCGCCGAGCTGGGACATTCCTGCGCCGCCTTCCTGTCCGCACCACGTGGCCTGGTCGCGGACCCGGACCGGCTGCGCCATTTCCGGCGCCTCGCCCGCGAGCTCGCCGTCCAGCCGGTGGTCATGCGATCGCCGCTGACGATCACTGACGTGCGCAAGGCGGCGGGGACGCTGCTGGCGCGCCGGGACGCCCCCACCGCGATCATCACCAACTCCGATTACACGGCGCTCGGCATCTACAAGACCGCCAGGGATCTGTCCCTGCGGATCGGACCGGATGTCTCCGTCATCGGGCACGACGACCTGCCGACCTCCGAACTGCTTGATCCGCCGCTGGCGACCATCCGCCTGGACGGCAGGGAAATGGGCCGGGCGCTGATGGCGCGATTGCTTAACGGTGATCGACCGGACGACTACGTCGCCCCGGTTGAACTGGTCGAACGCGCTTCCCTGCGGGCGCCTGAGCTACCCGTTAACCCGGTGTTCACCCGGCTCAGTGCGGCAACTCGGTAACGTCCCTTGACACCCTCGCGGCGGGTGTGTGAGCATGCGAACGCTAAACGTTTTAGGTGCGTTTATCCTGCACTCTTAGCTGGGGGAGAGGTGGGTCGGCAAACCACTTCGGTACCGCCGCCCGGTGGCCTTTCGGGCAGCCGTAATCCACTTCGGGATAGGGAAGCTTTCAGGAGGCACTGGTGAGATCCTCATATCGATTCGCGCTCGCTGGCGTCGCGGCCGCGGCACTGCTCGCGGCCGGCTGCTCGTCATCGGGCTCCTCGTCATCGGGCTCCTCGTCATCGGGTTCCTCGTCGAGCTCGAGCAGCGCGGCCAACTGGGCGACCGTTTCCTCCGCCGCAGGCGGAGGCGGCATGAATGCGCTGGTCGCGGCGGCCAAGAAGGAAGGCACGCTTAACGTCATCGCGCTACCGCCGACGTGGGCGAACTACGGCGCCATCCTTTCGGCCTTCACCTCCACGTACGGCATCAAGATCAATTCCGCGCTCCCCGATGGCACCAGCCAGCAGGAAGTCAACGCGGTCAAGACGGAGAACGGCACGGCCAAGGCGCCCGACGTCCTGGACATCGGCATGGCCGTCGCCCTGGCCAACACGAGCCTGTTCACACCATATGAGGTCAGCACCTGGAGCAGCATCCCGGCGGCCCAGAAGGAGCCGACCGGCGTATGGGTTCAGGACTACGGCGGCTACATGGCGGTCGGGTACTCGAGTAAGTTCGGGACGATCACCTCGCTGAACGATCTGCTTGGACCGAAGTTCAAGAACGCGGTCGCGCTGAACGGGAACCCGACCTCGGCCAACGCGGCCCTGAACGGCGTGATGATGGCGAGCCTCGCGGAGGGCGGATCGCCCGGCAGCATCGCCAACGGCGTGTCCTTCTTCCAGAAGCTCAAGACGGCCGGCAACTTCTCCCCCGTGTCGGCGACCGGCGCCACAATCAAGGCAGGCACGACCCCGGTCGTGTTCAACTGGGACTACCTCAACCTCCCGAGCTACGTGGGAGTGTCGAACTGGAAGGTGTTCGTTCCGCCGAATGCCGTCCTGGGCGGGTACTACGCGCAGGCCATCAACAAGAACGCGCCGCACCCGGCAGCGGCCCGGCTGTGGGAGGAATTCCTCTACTCGCAAGCCGCAGCGGGCGGGCAGAACCTCTGGCTCGAGGGTGGGGCCAGGCCGGTGGAGCAGGCGGCCATGCAATCCAACGGCAGCCTTAACACCTCGGCGGCCGCGAAGCTGCCAGCGGTCTCCGGGACACCGACGTTCCTCAGCCCGTCCCAGGCCACTGACGCTGCCAACTACCTGGCGGCGAACTGGGCGAAGGCCGTCGGCTAGCGAGGGAACGTGGCTGTCGCTGCAACAACTAAGACCGGCGCCCGGCCTTCGTGGCCCGGGCGCCGGCCGTCCGTTCCGGCCTGGGTCGGCACTGTCCCGTTCCTCGCCTACGTGGCGATCTTCCTGCTGTGGCCGACCGGGATCGTGGTGGTCGACTCGCTCAAGAACCCGAACGGCAACTGGGCGCTGTCCAACGTCACGAAGCTCGGCGACCCGCTGGTGCGCGGTTACTTCATCGGCTCGTTCAAGCTGTGCCTTATCTCGTCGTTGATCGGGGCTGTGCTTGGCGCGATCCTGGCCTATGCCGTGGCGTCGGGCAACCCGGACGGCGTGGTGCGCAGGCTCTACCTGGCCAGCTCGGGCGTTCTCGCCCAGTTCGGCGGGGTCACGCTGGCGTTTGCTTTCCTGGTGCTCATAGGTCCGGTAGGTCTGCTGTTCCACGCCAGCTGGTATTTCGACTTCCCGTGGGGCATCACGCTGATCTACACGTATTTCCAGATCCCGCTGATGGTGCTCGTTTTCTTGCCCGCGATCGACGGGCTGAAGGTCCAGTGGCGGGAGGCGTCGGAGAACCTGGGCGCGTCCGCGTGGCAGTACTGGCGGTATGTCGGAGCCCCGCTTCTGGCACCGGCCTTCCTTGGCGGCGCGCTGCTGCTGTTCGCGAACGCGCTGTCGGCCTTCGCGACGATCGAGGCCTGGGAGAACCAGATCGCCTACACCGTGCCGCAGCAGATCAGCACCGCGCTGTCCAGCGAGGTCGGGCTGAGCAACGTCAACGTGGCCGACCTGCTCGCCCTGGGCATGGTGATCTTGGTGGCCATCGTCATGACGGGATACGCATTGCTGCAGCGCAGGGCGGCGCGATGGCTGCGATAACCTCGGTCGGCGAGACGCCGCTGGCTGCGCCGGCCGGGCGTCCGCGCGGCATGCAGGCTCGCCGGCGCAGGCGGCTGAACCTGTTCCGCTACGTGGTCTTCACGGTGTTCGGGCTGTTCTTGATCCTGCCGCTGCTGGCGATGGCGCGGTTCTCCCTGGAGGGCGCCAAGCTCGGCACGTGGTCGCTGGCGGCCTGGCAGCAGATCGGCTCCTACCAGGGCTCGGGCATTCCTCCCCTGGTGAGCGCGATCGAGATCACCCTGGAACTGGCGGTCATCACCTGTGTGGTCACACTGGTGCTGCTGGTGCCGACCATGATCTGGATCCGGCTGCGGGCGCAGTGGCTGGCGCGCACCATGGAGTTCCTCTGCCTGCTGCCGCTCACCATTCCCGCGATCGTGCTGGTGGTTGGCCTGGGCCCGATTTACAACAGGATCCAGCATTACGAGCTGTCCGCGCTCATGCTGTTCTGGGTGTACGTGATCCTGGCGCTGCCCTACGCCTACCGGGCACTCGCCGCCGGACTGAGCGCGATCGACGTGACCACCCTGTCCGAGGCCGCGCGCAGCCTCGGGGCGAGCTGGTTCACCGTGATCGTCCGGGTGATCGTGCCGAACATGCGGCAGGCCGTCCTCAACGCCCTGCTGCTGACCTGGGCGCTGGTCCTCGGTGAGTTCACCATCGCCTTTCTCCTGCTGTACAGCAATCTGCAGGTGGAGCTGTACTCCATCAGCCGGAATACGCCGAATGCCGGCGTGATCTTCTCCACCTCGTTCGCCGCGTTGCTGTTCGCCTTCGTGCTGCTGCTGATCCTGTCCTACGCTGGCCGCCGCCGCCGCGGCCGAGGATGAGGTGCCGCTCGTGACTACTTCACCAGTAACCAGAACGCGGGACGGCGCGGCCAGGACCGCCGTCGAAGTGCGGATGGAGGGACTGAGCCGGCACTACGGCCCCGTTGTCGCGCTCGACCATCTCGACCTGACCTTGCAGCCCGGCGAGCTTGTCGCGCTGCTCGGCCCGTCGGGCTGCGGCAAGACCACTACCCTGCGCCTGCTCGCGGGACTGGAGGACGCCGACACCGGCCGCATCACCGTCGGCGGCAAAGACATCACCCACCTGTCGGCCGCCAAGCGCGATATGGGGATGGTGTTCCAGGCCTACTCGCTGTTCCCGCACATGACGGTGCGGCAGAACGTGGCCTTCGGGCTGCGGCTGCGCCGG
>Ga0070698_100005771_pt1 | contig 13537 bp, 6 predicted proteins | sample KBSK1502metaG_FD_65477 | JGI IMG/M metagenome (GOLD analysis project Ga0070698, IMG submission 65477) | Corn, switchgrass and miscanthus rhizosphere microbial communities from Kellogg Biological Station, Michigan, USA - KBS K1-50-2 metaG | ecosystem: Host-associated > Plants > Roots >... | reverse complement strand
CGGTCGCCACAGGCTGCTGTACCTCCTCCCCTTCGCCCTCGTGGCCTTAGCCACGGAGATTGGCTTCGGGGTCACCAACGGCCGCGGGTTGACCTGGGACTTTGCGAACTACTACGACGTGGGACACAAGGTGTCGGCAGGGGAGGTCGAGAACCTTTACAATAGATTCGCCCTGATCGAGGGCAGGCCGCCCCAAGGGAACATGGGGTTCAAGGGAACTCCTCTCTCGGCAACGTTCTACATCCCGTTGGCGTCGTTCTCACCCAGGGTCGCACTAGTCCTGTTCAAAGTGCAGAACACCCTCGCAACCCTGGCGGCACTGTTCCTCCTTTTCTGGCAGCTCAAACGTTTCGGAGAGGCGTCGTTCGGCAGCCAGGCAGCATTTTTGTCGCTGTTCCTGACTTTCGTGGCTGTTTACCAGCCTTTTTGGAGGGTTTACGCGATCGGTGGACAGACGACCCCGACCGTCTTTCTCCTGTTGGTGTTGGCCCTGATCTGCCATCTCAAGGGGGGTCGCGATTTCTTAGTGGCCCTATTCTTTTCGCTTGCCGTCACCATCAAGCCCGCCTTCGTACTTGGCCTGGCGGTCCTGGCCCTGCTCTCCGGGCGCAAGTTGCTGATCTACACGATCGGAATCGGGGTGACCCTTGCGGCGATGTCCATCGTGTTGATGGGTTGGGGTACCCACGAGGCTTTTCTGAGATATGCCTTGAGCGAACAAGCCACCAGCTGGGCAACCAATAGCAGCCTGACGGTCGCGTTGGACAACCTCCGGGGAATGCTTCGACCACCACCCGAACCGCTCCCCTACGTGATCATGAGCGCGATGATTCGGCTGGGAGTATCGGGACTCCTGATAGGACTCTTCCTGCGATATCGCTCTCGGATATCCTCAGAGCCCGCGCGGCGCCATCTGGATTTCGTCCTGTCGATCACGTCGTGCTTGCTGATCATGCCCGTCGTGTGGGCGCATTATCTGAGCCTGCTCTTCATACCGCTGTCGTATTGTCTCGCCGTTTCCACCGCGCTGCCGCGCACAGCCAGATGGCTCCTGGGTGCGATACTCGTCGCATCGCTCGCCCAAAGCGTCAATGTCGTGGCACAGATTCAGGCAATGATCGTTGTCAACACGTGGCCTGAGATGCTCGCGGTCGGCCTGCTCAAGAGCCTTCCGCTTGGGCTGACGGCGTTTCTTCTCCTGCGCTACCGCAAAGAGCTCGTCCAGACGTACGTGTCTCCCCAGTGGGGAGCCGGGAAGCCCGCAGCCGTCACTGCTTGAGCCGTGGTCCCTCCCCCTTTCCCTCTTCTCGTTGCTTCCGGTCCTGCTCCAGTTTCTCCCGGAGGCCGCTCTGCCACGCCTGGGTTTCGAGCCACTCGGGCCTCTGGCTGCGCCGGAGCCTCCTGCCGTAGGCGCCAATCCCCAGCGCCACGACGACGCCTGCCGCTACGATCAGGAGGCCGGCTGGGGCGACCTGGTCGATCGGAGCTCCTCCGATCATCCTGACGACGACGACGGCCGCTGCGACGAGGAAGGCGCCGATGAGGACGAGCATGACGGTCGTGAAGGTGTGTTCCGGCCGCCAGCCAGAACGCTGAGTCATGGGACCTCCATGGTCGACTGATACCGTCAACCTACGATAGCGCGGGACAGTCCGCCATCGTAGCTTGGGGCGAAGCCACCACTATTTCGTCCTCCATGACAGGTGCCCCATGAAGTTCGCCTGCCTCGCTCTCTTGCTAGGGGTTTCATCTGCCGCGGCCCAGGAACCGGTGGACCGCGCGATGATCGCGAAGCTCAAGGATGAAGGCCAGAACCGCTCCCAGGTCGCCGCGACTTTCAATCACCTCACCAACGTCGTGGGCCCGCGGCTGACCGGCACACCCGCCTACAAGCAAGCCGCCGACTGGGCCGAAGCGCAGCTCAAGAGCTATGGACTGTCCGCGGTGCATCAGGAGAACTGGCCGTTCGGGCGCGGCTGGGGGCTCGACAAGCTCATTCTCGAGATGGTCGAGCCCTACTACTTCCCCCTGATCGGCTTCGCGGAGGCGTGGACGCCTTCCACCAAGGGCGAATTGCTCGCCGCGCCGGTGTACATCGGCGATCTGGCCGACTCGACGGCCGTCCGGTCCCGCGCGGCCGACCTCAAAGGCGCCATCGTCCTGCTCACCAAGCCCCAGGCGGAGTTCATCGTCAAGGACCGGGTGGAGCCGAGCCTTTCCGAGCAGCCGGTGCCGATCGGCGCCCCGCCCTTCATCAATGCCGCGGGGCCCCTGGGCAACCAGACCAGGGCGCGGGTGATGCGCGAGGTGGGCGCCGGCCTGGTGCTCCGGCCCACCCAGGGCCAGCATGGTACGATGTTCGTGTTGGGCAGCCGCACCACACCGGACGACGCGGCGCCGTCGGTGATCCTTGCGGCCGAGCACTACAACATGATCGTGAACGCGCTCACGGCGGGGTCGCGGGTGAAGCTCCGGGCCCGCGTCGACACACGCTACTTCACCGCGGACACCAACGGGTACAACGTCATCGCCGAAATCCCCGGTACCGATCCGGCACTCAAGGACGAGGTCGTGTTGCTGGGCTCGCACCTCGATTCGTGGCACTCCGCCACGGGGGCGACGGACAACGCGGACGCCTCCGCCTCGCTGATCGAGGCGATGCGCATCCTCAAGGCCACCGGGGTCCGGCCGCGCCGCACCATTCGAATGGCCCTGTGGGGCGGCGAAGAGGAAGGACTGCTGGGCTCGCGCGCCTACGCGGCGCGCCACTACGCCGGCGACGCCAACGCGGGCGCCAGGGACAAGCTCGCGGTCTACCTCAACAGCGATCCTGGCAGCGGGCCGATCTTCGGCTGGTACATGGAAGAAAACGCGGACGCCAAGTCCATCTTCGATGCCTGGCTGGAGCCGCTCAAGGACCTGGGCGTGCGGCGCAACGTCATGGCGAAAATCGGCAACACCGATCACCTGGCCTTCACCGCGCTGGGGCTGCCGGCGTTCAACTCACTGCAGGACTACGTCGACTACGATACCCGCGAGCACCACACCAACATGGACTTCGCCGACCGGGTTACGACTTCAGATCTGCAGCAGAACGCCATCGTGCTGGCGACCTTCGCGTGGCACGCGGCGATGCGGGAGCAAAAGATTCCCCGAACGCCGCGCCCGACACCCTGAATCAGGAGAGCCCGGAGAGGAGATTCACCAGCTCGGCGGCATTCGCGGGCCGCTGGGCCGGATCTTTCGAGAGGAGCCGCAGTACCAGGTCGGAGAGCGCGGCCGGGATCTCCGGGTCGACCGTCGCGGGCGCCGGAGGCTGATCGCGCAGTACTCTGGCAATGAGCGCGACCGCGGTGTTCGCCTCGTAAGGCAGCCGGCCGAGGAGGCACTCGAAGAGCACCACCCCCGTCGCATAGAGGTCGATTCGCTCGTCGAAGGCCTCTCCCAGCATCTGCTCCGGCGCCATGTACGACGGCGTGCCCACCAGCATCCCCACCTCGGTGAGGTTGACTCCCCCGCCGGCGAGACGCGCCACTCCGAAATCCATCACCTTGAGAACCCCGGAGCTGTCGAGGAGCAGGTTCTGCGGCTTGATGTCGCGATGGATCACGCCTTGCTCATGGGCGGCCACCAGCGACTGGGCCAGCTGGCTCGCGATGGCGAGCGTGGGAGCAACACCGAGACGCCCGCGGGTGTCGAGCAGCTCGCGGACCGTGATGCCCTCCACATACTCCATCGTCAGGTAGTAGACGCCGTCGCGCTCCCCGATGTCGTGGGTCCGGACCACGTGTTTGCTGGAAATGTGCCGAGCGAGCCGGATCTCGGATTTGAAGCGCTCGACCAGCGAAGGGTCCTGGAGCAGCTCGGGGCGGAGGGTCTTGATGGCGACCTGGTCGCCCAGCTCCCGGTCCAGGGCGCGGTACACCATGCCCATGCCGCCGCTGCCGATCTCGTCGAGAACCTCGAAGCGGCCGGCAAACAGCTGACCGGTGGGGAGGTTGAGCGCCCCGCGGGGGGCGGCCTGCTTGGTGGTCTGCCTTGCCTCCCCGATCTCCCGCCGCAGCGCGGCGACCTGTTCCTTCAGCCGGTTCTCCCGGGCGCGCACCTGGTTGGCCATGTTGTCGAACACCCGGGCCAGCCGGCCCAGCTCATCGCCCCGCTGCGCCACCGGGGCCAGGGTGCCGTTTTCGTAGGATCCCGCCTCGACCGCCGTCGCCGCCTGGATCACCAGGCTCACTTCCCGGAGGTACTCGAGCTCGACATCGCGGAGCCGCTTTTTCTCGAGGCAGGCGCCGATCCGGGCCCGGAGTAATACCGGATCAAACGGCTTGGGGAGGTGATCCTCGGCGCCGCGCTCGATGCAGCGCACCACGCTGGCGGTGTCGTCGAGCGCCGAGATCATGATCACCGGGATGTCGCGGGTGGCCTGATCCGCCTTGATGCGTTCCAAAACGGCGAGGCCGTCGAGATCGGGCATAAGCACATCGAGCAGCACCAGGTCGAACCGCTCCCGTCCCAGCTGCTCCAGCGCCGAGAGACCGCCCGTCGCGGAAACGACCGTATGGCCTTGGCGCCGGAGCCGCCGTTCCAGCACCGCCCGGTTGTCTTCCTGGTCGTCCACCACCAGGATATGCGCCGGCTGGACTGCCGGTCCGGCGAATGCGGCCGACGGATGTTCGGTGGTGACGGCAACATGATTCGCACCGCGACCGGTCGGCAGCTCGACGGTGAGCAGCCGCTCTGCCGAGCTCCGGATCCGCCGCACGTCCCGCTCGAACTGGGGATCGATCCCGCCCTCCACGGCCAGCAAAGCGGTCGTGGCGCTGACGATTCTCCCCTGCGGCTCCCGCAAGGCGTCGCGGAGCGCGGCAAAATCCGCTTCGCTGATTTCCCCCCGGGTCGGCGGCACCGTCGCGTTGATCCGCTCGAGGACATCCCGCCCCGCCGCGAGGGTCTGCTCCAGCGAGGTGCGCTGAGCCGCGTCCGTCGCATCCTCGAGCAACATCTCGCAGTACCCGATGATGAGATTGAGCGGGGTGCGCAGCTCGTGGCGGAGCTCGGCGACCGCTTCCGGCGTGGTGAGTCCGCTCATGCCTGCTTCCCGAGCAGTGCTTCGATTTTGCCCAGCAGGCGCTCGAGCTCCACCGGTTTGGTGTCGTAGTCGTCGCAGCCGGCTGCCATGGCCTTTTCGCGGTCGCCCGACATGGCGTGTGCGGTCAGTGCTATGATCGGGACCCGATGTTCACCCTCGGCCAGCCGGACGCGGCGGGTCGCCTCCCAGCCGTCGAGCTCGGGGAGGCTCATATCCATCAGGATCAGGTCGTACCCGCCGGCCGTGGCCATCTCCACGCCCTGCAGGCCGTCCATCGCGAGGGCCACCTCGTATCCCTTGCGGGCCAGGCGCCGCGAGAGCATGTCGCGATTCATCTCGTTGTCTTCCACCAGGAGAATCTTCGGCATTCGCTACCTCGTGTGCTGGCGTCCGGTGACGGTGGCGCCGATCAGGTGGTGAATTTCGCGCAACAGCTCCTCGCGATTGAAGGCGCCCTTCTGCAGGACGCCCTGGACGTCGCCGTTGAGCGCGCGGCGGTCCTCTGCCGTCAGGTCCTTCGCGGTGATGACAATGACCGGGATGCCGCGCCACTCGTCACGCTTCCTGAGCTCCACGGCGAACTGGCACCCGTCCATCACCGGCATCATCAGGTCGAGCAATATGAGCGAAGGCACGGTCCGCTCGAGGACTGCCAGTCCGGCTCGGCCGTTCTCCGCCTCCATCACCGACCACCCGTCCGCTTCGAGAAGCCGGCGAAGCAGCTCGCGGGTGGGAGGGTCATCCTCGACCAGCAGCACCCCGCCCGGCCCGGCGAGCCGGTAGCGCTCGAGCAGGGTGCGCAGGCGGTCCCGGTCGATTGGCTTGGTCATGAACTCGGCGGCGCCGAGCGCGAATCCGAGATTCCGGTCGTCGAGCATGGTGAGCATGACGACCGGGATGCCCGCGAGCACCGGGTCGGCCTTGAGGGCCGCGAGAACCGCCCACCCGTCCATGCCGGGCATCAGCACATCGAGCGTGATCAGGTCGGGGGGCGACTGTCGCGCGAGCGCCAGACCCGCCTCGCCGCTCGCGGCCTCCACCACTCGAAAGCCTTCGGCAACCAGGAAGCGCTTGATGAGATCGCGCGCCTGCTCGCTGTCGTCGATGACGATCACCGTCCCCGCCTGACCCGAACCCGCCGGCTGTGCAGGGGCCTCAACCCGCTCCGCCGTTGTTGCGGGGAGACGGATGGTGAAGGTGGAACCCTTGCCCGGCTCGCTGTCGACCGTCACGTCCCCGCCCATCATCCTGGCGAATTGCCGGGTGATCGCAAGACCGAGCCCGGTGCCCCCATACTTCTTGCTGGTGGACGTCTCGGCCTGCGAGAAGGCCTCGAACAGCTTCCCCATCTGCGCCGGCGTCATACCGATCCCCGAGTCCGACACCCGGAAGCAGATCTCGTCGACGCCCTCGCTCCCGGACCCGCGAGCGACGTCGAGGGTGATGGTGCCGTGCTCGGAAAACTTGCAGGCGTTCGAGAGCAGATTGAGCAGCATTTGCCGGACCTTGGTGAGATCGCCGTGCATCCTGCCCGGCGCATCCGAGCGAACCACCAGCCGGTTGGCATTCTTTCCCACCAGCGGACGGATCGTCGTTACCACGTCCTCCACCATGGCGCCGATCTCGAAGTCCTCCAGGAACAGCTCGGTCTTTCCGGCCTCGATCTTGGAGAGATCGAGGATGTCGTTGATCAGGGCCAGGAGGTGGCGGCCCGCCGAGCGGATCTTCCGGAGATCGGGGGCCAGCTCGCCGTGCCCGATGTCCGCCACCTCTTCTTCGAGCATCTCGCTGTAGCCGATGATGGCGTTGAGCGGGGTGCGGAGCTCGTGACTCATGTTCGCGAGGAACTGGCTCTTAGCGCTGTTCGCCTCTTCGGCCGCCTGCCGGGCCCGCGAGAGCTCGGTGATGTCGTGGTAGAGTCCCATCAACCCTACCAGCTTGCCCTCCACCAGCACCGGAACACCCAGGACCTCCACATCCACCAGGGTGCCGTCCTTGCGGCGCCGGCGGCCGATGCTTCGCATGGCGCCTTCCTGCAGGACGTGCTGGGTAATCGCGACCGCTTCCGACCGGGTCGTCGCGGTCGAAATCAGGTCGTCGAGGTTCCGGCCGATGACCTCGTCCTGCTGGTATCCGTACAGCTGTTCGAACGCCGGATTGCAGGAGACGATGTCGTGCCGGGTGTCCAGGGTAACGATGGCCACCGGGCTGTTGAGGACCAGATCCTCGAAATACTGTTTCTGGCGCTGGGCGGCGGTGTACAACCGGGCGTTCTCGATGGCGACGGCGGCCTGAGGCGCAAACAGATTGAGCAGCCGTAAATCGTCCGGTCCGAATTTCCTGGCCGGATCGTCGTGGACGCAGGCGAAGGCGCCCACCAGGCGGTGACCGATGAGGAGTGGCGCCGCCATCACGGAGTGCACTTCCACGTCGGAATATTTGCCGGACCGGCCCAGCCACTCCTGGTACTCCGCGATGCAGATCGGCTCGCGCGTCGTGGCCACATGACCCATGGCTCCCTCGCCGAGCGAGAGACGGGTGCCGGTGGAGTCCACGCCGATGTTGTAGCTGGCTACGATCTCGAGCTCCTGGCGGGCTTCGTCATAGATCGCCAGCTCACCGCCGCTTACGCCCAGCAGCGTGGTGGCACGCCGGAGCACTGCCTGGAGCAGCTTGCTGAGCTCGAGCTCGCCGGAGAGGTCGGCCAGCGTGTCGAGCAGCGCCTGCTGCTCGTCGGCCCGCCGGCGCTCCGCCGCGAGGGAGCGGGCCCGTCCGATCGCGATGCTGGCCTGGGTGGCGGCGGCGGTGAGGATCTCGAAGTCGTTGGGACCGAACGCGTCCGGCTCGGCGCTCTCCACCACCAGGACACCGAACACGCGGTCGCCCAGGTTGAGCGGCACGTCGACCTCCGAGCCGCTGCTCAGGCTGGGCGCATAGTGTGCCTCCCGTGAGACCCGGGGCGAGTAGTGCAGCTGGCCGTCCTGCAGCGGCCGCTCGCTCAGTCCCTCTCCCGCCCGGAGGTGCAGCCCAGGAGTGACCCCCGGCCACCCCACGGTGGCGCGGAGCACCCGGTCGCCCGTCTGTTCGTCCACCAGGAAGAGCCCGAGAAAATCGTATCCCAGCGCGGGATCCCGGAGCCCGTTCACGACCGCTCGGCAGACCTCCTCCTCGTCCGGCGCCGCGGCGATCTCGGCCGAGAGCCGAAGCAGCGCTGCCTGCCGTCGCGCGGCGTGGCCGTTGGATTTCCGCGTCATCGGGCGCCTACCAGGGCGCGCACCTCGGTGAGCAGCGCTTCGGCGTCGAGGGCGTGCTTCTGCACCACGCGCTCGACCCCCCCGTTCAAGCGGTGCCGGTCGGCATCGGTCAATGTTTTCGCGGTGATCACGACGACCGGAATGTCCCGCTGGGTCTTGTCCCGCCGCAGCGCATCGATGAACTCGAACCCGTCCATCTCCGGCATCATGAGATCGAGCAGGACCAGGGCGGGGCGCGACTCCGCGATCCGCTCGAGGGCAACGCGACCGTTCTCCGCCTCGGCGACGATCCATCCCGCCTTGGTGAGGGCGCGTTCCAGCAGATTGCGGGTAGCCGCATCGTCCTCTACGACCAGCACCGGACCCGCGCTCGGACTTGGCACATACCGCTTCACCAGGGCGGCGAGCCGCTTCCGGTCGATCGGCTTGGTGAGGTACTCCGAGGCGCCCAGCGCGAACCCCATATTGCGGTCTTCGAGAATCGTCTGGAGGATCACCGGGATCGCCGTCAGCGCGGGGTCGGCCTTGAGCCCCGCCAGGACCGTCCAGCCATCCATCCCCGGCATGAGAATGTCGAGGGTGATGAGATCGGGACGCAGCTCCTTCGCGAGCCTGAGCCCGGTCTCTCCGTCGGCCGCCTCCACGACTCCGTAGCCTTCACGAGAGAGGACCCGGCGGGTGATGTTCCGGGCCGCCGGATCATCATCGATCACCAGCACCGTGCCGGCGCCCCGCGCTCCCGGCGCGGCTTCGGCCACCGGCTCGGCCGGTGTGGCCGACACGTCCGGCAGCTTGACCGTGAAGGTGGTGCCCTTCCCCGCCTCGCTGGCGACGGAAATCTCCCCGCCCATGAGCTCGCAGAACCGCCGGGTGATGGCCAGGCCCAGGCCGGTGCCGCCGTACTTCTTGCTGGTGGAGGTCTCGGCCTGGGAGAACGGCTCGAAGAGCCGGGTCATCTGCTCCGGTGTCATGCCGATGCCCGAATCGCTGACCCGGAAAATGATGTGCGGCCCGCTTCGCTCGGTGGCGAGAGTGATGACGCCGCCCTCGGTGAACTTGGAGGCGTTGGAGAGGAGATTCAGCAACACCTGGCGGACCCGGGTCAAATCGGAGTGCACCATCCCGAGATCGGGGGCGCACTCGACCACCAGGCGGTTCTGATTCCGCGCGACCAGAGGCTCCACGGTGGTGGCGACATCGGTGACTGTCTGGCGGAGATCGAACGTCTCGAGATAGAGGTCCAGCTTTCCCGCCTCGATCTTGGACAGGTCGAGCACGTCGTTGATCAGGGCGAGGAGATGCTTGCCCGCCGACCGGATTTTCTGCAGATCGGCGACCGAGTCGGGCTGCCCCCGCTCGGCGGCATCCTCCTCCAGCATCTCGCTGTAGCCGATGATCGCGTTCAGCGGAGTACGGAGCTCGTGGCTCATGCTCGCGAGGAACGCGCTCTTGGCGGAATTGGCGGCTTCCGCGTCGCGGCGTGCCTTCAGGAGCTCGGTGACGTCGTGGTAGAGCGCCATCATGCCGACCCGTTCGCCGGCCACGACCACCGGCACAGACAGGAGCTCGACGTCCACGAGCCGGCCATCCTTGCAGCGGCGGCGACCGGTGCCGGAAGCCTTCCCTCCGGCAGCGGTCTGCTTGCTGTAGGCGCGAGCCTCCTGCAGCGTTTCTTCCGTCGTCAGGAGCTCGTCGAGGTTGCGCCCGACGACCTCCGCTTCGGCGTAGCCGAAGAGGCCCTCGAACGCCGGGTTGCAGGACGTAATGGCGTCCTCGAGATCGACGTTGACGATCGCGACGGGATTGTTCTTGACCAGCGCTTCGTGATACCGCTGCGCCGAGTCGAACAAGCGGGCGTTCTCGATGGCGATGGCCGCCTGGGGGGCAAAGAGCTGAAGCAGCCGTAAGTCCTGCGGACCGAAGATGCGCTCGGGGTCGGAATGTACGCTCGCGATCGCGCCGACCAGTCGGCTCCCGATCAGGAGCGGAGTCACCATCACCGACTGGACGGTGCTCTGGGTGTATTGGTCGGAGCGACCGGCCCATTCCTGATAGCGGGGAATGATCAGCGGTTCGTGGGTCTCCGCCACGCGGCCCATCGCGCCTTCCCCCGCTTTCATGCGGGCGCCGACGGCGTTGGTCTCCATGTTGTTGCTGGCCACGACCACCAGCTCGCGCCGCGCTTCGTCCCAGGTCGCCAGCTCACCGCCGGTCACCCCGAGGAGCGAGACGGCCCGGCCGAGTACCCGCTCCAGCGCCTTGGACAGCTCCAGCTCACCGGCCAGGTCCGTCAGCGTGTCCAGCAGAGCGTCCTGTTCTTCGGCCCGGTGGTGCTCGGCGGTGAAGAGGCGGGCGTTCTCGATCGCGATGGCCGCCTGGGGTGCGAACATGGTGAGCCGGCGGAGCTCGCGTTCGCCGAAATGCCGGGTCGGATCGTCGTGCACACTGGCGATGGCCCCCACCAGCCGTTTGCCGATCAGGAGCGGAGCCGCCATGACCGACTGGATCGTGCTTTCGGTGTACCGGTCCGAGCGACCCTCCCACTCCTGGTATCGGGGAATGATCAGCGGCTCATGGGTCTGGGCGACCCGGCCCATCGCGCCTTCGCCGATGCGCATCCGGGTCCCCACCGCGCTCACCGGCAGATTGCTGGCCTGGATCACCAGCTCCTGGGTGTCCTCGTCGTAGATCGCGAGCTCACCGCCCGTCACGTCGAGGAGCGTGGTTGCGCGCTCCAGGACGGCGGTCAGGAGCCGGCCCAGCTCCAGCTGGCCCGAGAGATCCGCGAGGGTGTCGAGCAGGGCCTCCTGTTCGGTGGCCCGGTCCCGCTCGGCGGAATAGAGCCGCGCGTTCTCGATTGCGATCGCGGCCTGGGCCGCAAAGAGGTTGAGCAGCCGGAGGTCGGCCTCGCCCAGCTTGCGGGCAGGATCCGAGTGCACCGCGGCGATCGCGCCGACGAGCCGGGATCCGACCAGGAGCGGCACCACCGCTACGGCCTGGATGGTACTGTGGGTGTACTGCTCCGATCGGCCAGACCACTGCTGATAGTTCGGGATGATCAGCGGCTCGTGGGTGGTCGCGACGTGCCCCATGCCGCCGTCGCTCCGGCGCATCCGCGTGCCGATGGATTCCTTGCCGATGCCCTGGGCCGCGACGATGACCAGCTCGTCCCGCTCCTCGTCGTACACCGCGAGCTCACCGCCGGTGACGCCGAGGAGAGCGACGGCCCGGCTCAGCACCGCCTCGAGGAGCGCGTCGAGCTGCAGCTCGCTGGAGAGGTCCGCCAGGGTATCGAGCAGGGCGCGCTGCTCGGAGGTCCGCCGGCGCTCGGCCGCGAGCAGCCGGACCCGTCCGATGGCAATGCTGGCCTGGGTGGTCGCGGCCGCGAGGATCTCGAGATCGCCCTGGTTGAACGCGCCACCGCCTCCGCGCTGGACCACCAGCTCACCGATCGCGCTCTGATCCACCCGGAGCGGGAGCCGGAGCTCGGAGACTTCGGCGCGGTCGCGGCCGAAACGCCCCGCGCTGGCCTTGAGAGCCGGCTCGAACGATTCGGTTCCCGCGAGGAAGATGCCCACGCCGTCGAACCCGAAGACCTGGTGCATCAGCCCTTCGGCGACACCCTGGCAGATCAGCTCCTCGTCCTGCGATTCGGCGATCCGCGTGCTCAGGCGAAGGAGCGCCGAGCGCATCACGCCAGGATGGGGACCGTCAGCCGGGTGACCGGTCATCGGCGGGCTCCCTGTGCTAACACGCGATGGCGGACTTCCGCGACCAGGTCATCGCTGCTCCGTCCGCCCTTCTGCAAAACCCTCGACACGCCACCGTTCAGCCGCTGCCGGTCGGCATCGGTCAGCTCCTTCGCGGTGATGACGACCACGTCGGGCGTTTCAGCCGTCGGATTGGCCCGGAGCCCGTCGAGGAATTCGAAACCGTCCATCTCCGGCATCATGAGGTCGAGGATGACCAGCGCGGGCTGCTCGGCCTGGACGCGCTCGAGCCCGATCCGGCCGTTCGCGGCCTCGCTCACCCGCCACCCATCCTTCTCCAGCGAACGGCGCAGCATGGCCCGGGTGTCGGCATCGTCCTCCACGATCAGCACCCCGGCGCCCGGCGCCCGCCGGTATCGCGCCAGCACCGCCGAGAGCCGGGCGCGCTCGATCGGCTTGGTGAGATACTCCGACGCCCCCAGGGCGAAGCCCAGGTTTCGCTCGTCCGCGACGGTGAGCATCACCACGGGAATCGACGCCAGCGCGGGGTCGTCTTTGAGCGCGGCGAGCACACTCCAGCCGTCGAGCCCGGGCATCAGCACGTCGAGCGTGATGACATCGGGGTGCTCCGACCGGGCCAGCTGAATCCCCTCCTCGCCGGTGGCGGCCTCGAGCACCCGGAAGGACTCCTTGGTGAGCATGCGGACCAGCAGGTCCCGGGTCGCGGGATCATCGTCGATCACCAGGACCGTGCCTACTTCGGCGCCGGCACCAGCGGCCGGGCGGGGGGTGGCCGCCGCCTTCGGTTCTCGTACCTCGGCCGGCAGCAGGACCGTGAATGTCGTGCCGACGCCCGCCGAGCTGTCCACCGTGATGTCGCCACCCATCATCTGGCAGAACATCCGGCTGATGGCGAGTCCGAGTCCGGTGCCGCCGTACTTGCTGGAAGTAGACGTCTCGGCCTGGGAGAAGGCCTGAAAGAGCCGGCCGAGCTGTTCCGGCGTCATCCCGATCCCCGTGTCGCGGACGGTCAATCGGATGAGCTCGCCGCCGTCCCCGCGCTCCCGGCACCCGGCGAGCGTGATGGTGCCTCGCTCGGTGAACTTGCTCGCGTTAGACAGCAGGTTGAACAGAACCTGGCGGATCCGGGTGACGTCGGCGCGCATGGCCCCAAGCCCGTCGGCCAGCTCGAGCCGCAGGGTGTTGCCGTTCTTCTCGATGAGGGGAGCCACCGTGGCCGCCACGGCGTCGATGGCGGGCCGGAGCTCGAAGGTCTCGAGGTGGAGGTCCATCTTGCCCGCTTCGATCTTGGACAGATCGAGCACATCGTTGATCAGCGCAAGCAGGTGGCGGCCCGCGGCGCGGATCTTCTGCAAATCCGCGACGGACTCCGGGTGGCCGCGCTCCTCTGATTCCTCTTCCAGCATCTCGCTGTAACCGATGATCGCGTTGAGCGGCGTGCGCAGCTCATGGCTCATGCT
>Ga0070698_100005769_pt1 | contig 13540 bp, 22 predicted proteins | sample KBSK1502metaG_FD_65477 | JGI IMG/M metagenome (GOLD analysis project Ga0070698, IMG submission 65477) | Corn, switchgrass and miscanthus rhizosphere microbial communities from Kellogg Biological Station, Michigan, USA - KBS K1-50-2 metaG | ecosystem: Host-associated > Plants > Roots >... | reverse complement strand
ACCGCTGGCTGGGCCGGCGCAGCGCGGTCCGCGGTGTCGCCAAGAACCCGGTCGACCACCCGCTGGGTGGTGGCGAGGGCAAGAGCTCGGGCGGCCGTCCACCGGTCTCGCCGTGGGGCAAGCCGGAGGGCGTGAAGACCCGGCATCCCAAATCGAAGAGCAACCGGCTCATCGTGCGGGGCCGTAAGCGGGGCAAAGCAACGACGTAGCATATGGCTTATGGCAATGGCAAAGCTTCGAACCCACCGCCATATGCCATACGCCATACGCCATAAGCTATAGGCGCTCACAGAGGATTTTATGTCGCGCAGCGTGAAAAAAGGTCCGTTCGTTCAGGAAGCCCTGCTCACCAAGGTGCAGATCCTGAACAGCAAGAACGACAAGAAGGTGGTCAAGACCTGGAGCCGGTCGAGCACCATCCTGCCCGAGTTCGTGGGCCACACCTTCGCGGTGCACAACGGCAACAAGTTCGTGCCGGTGTACGTCACCGAGAACATGGTGGGCCATAAGCTGGGCGAGTTCGCGCCGACCCGGCTGTTCCGCGGCCATAGTGGCAAGCTGGTCGCCGACAAGAAGGCGAAGCCGGAGGAGACGAAGTAATGGAAGCCCGGGCCATACAGCGGCTGGTGCGCCAGTCGCCCCGCAAGATGCGCCTGGTCATCGATCTCATCCGGGGCAAGGATGTGAACGAGGCCTACGCCATCCTCAAGTTCAACAAGAAGCTGGCCGCCCGGCAGATCGCCAAGACACTGCGCTCGGCAGTCGCCAACGCGGAGCAGAAGGCGCTCAAGGACAACGCCAGCTTCGACGTGGACCGCCTGTACGTGAAGAAGGCCATCGTGAACATGGGCCAGCCGCTGAAGCGCTTCACGGCGGCCGCCCAGGGCCGGGCCACCCCGATCCGGAAACGCACCAGCCACGTGGAAATCATGGTCGACCAGAGGGAGGCCGAGTAATGGGCCAGAAGACACATCCAGTCGGGTTCCGGCTGGGCATCGTCAAGCAGTGGAAGTCGCGCTGGTTCGCCACCAAGGAAATGCCGGCGCTGCTCAAGGAAGACGAGCTGATCCGGAAATACCTGAAGGCGCGGCTGGGTCACGCGGCGATCGCCGAAGTGCACATCGACCGGCGGCCCGGCAAGGTCACGGTGACGATCCATACCGGCCGGCCCGGCGTGGTGATCGGCAAGCGGGGCGCCGAGGTGGACAAGCTGCGCGACGAGCTGGCCCAGCTGACCGGCAAGGACTCGGCGGTCAACGTCGAGGAGATCAAGCGGCCCGAGCTGTCGGCCCAGCTGGTGGGCGACAACATCGCGCACCAGATCCAGCAGCGGATTTCGTTCCGCCGCGCCATGAAGCGCGCGGTGCAGAGCGCCATGCGGATGGGAGCCCAGGGCATCAAGGTCCGGACGGCGGGGCGCCTGGGTGGGGCCGAAATCGCGCGGACCGAGGGGTATCACGAGGGCCGGGTGCCGCTGCACACGCTGCGGGCCGACATCGACTACGCCACATCGACCGCCATGACCACGTACGGAACCATCGGCATCAAGGTCTGGATCTTCAAGGGTGAGATCATCGAAGACCTGGCCGGCCGGACTTATAGCACGGGAGCCTGAGGCATGCTGGCGCCGAAGCGAGTCAAGTTCAGAAAGATGTTCAAGGGCCGGACCCGGGGCATCGCGACCCGGGGTAACACCGTGTCCTTCGGAGAATTCGGGCTCATGACCCTGGAGCCGGGCTGGATCTCCAACCGGCAGATCGAGGCGGCCCGGGTGGCCATGACCCGCGAGATGAAGCGCGGGGGCAAGGTCTGGATCCGGATTTTCCCCGATAAGCCGATCACCAAGAAGCCGGCGGAAACTCGGATGGGGAAGGGCAAGGGCAATCCGGAGGGTTGGGTTGCGGTGGTCCGGCCCGGACGCATCCTGTTTGAGATTGAAGGCATCACCGAGGACCTGGCCAAGAAATCCCTGGCCCTCGCGCAGGCCAAGTTGCCGCTCAAGACCAAGTTCGTGAAGCGCCTGGAGATATGAGCATGAAAACCAACGAGCTGCGAGACATGTCGCTGGAGGATCTCCAGGGCAAGCTGGCCGAGTTGTCCGAGGAGCAGTTCCGGCTGCGGTTTCGCTCGGCGACCGAATCGATTGAGAACCCGATGCAGTTCCGGGCGATTCGCCGGGACATCGCGCGCATAAAAACCATTTTGCAGGAACGTTCGGCGAAGAGCTAACGGCGGACGAGGCGGTCAAGGCGGACGAGGCGGTCAACAGCCTCGGGTCCGCCCCGACCGCCCCGACCGCCCTGACCGCCAGGGGAGAGCATGGCAGACGAGAAGCAGGCAGCCGAGAGGCAGCGCCGCAAGGTGCGGACCGGTGTGGTGGTGAGCGACAAGATGACCAAGACGGTCACCGTCGAGCTGACCCGCCGCATGGCCCACCCGGTCTACGGCAAGTCGGTGGTGCGGAGTAACCGGGTCAAGGCGCGCAATGAGCATGAGGCCAAGACCGGCGATACCGTGCGCATCATGGAGACCCGTCCGCTGGCCAAGACGGTCAACTGGCGGGTATTCGAGATCGTGGAGCGCGCCAAATAACTAGACGGCCGGGCGGCAGGACGGCAAGTCGGCCAGAACAATCTGCCGACCTGCCGACTGGCCGACCTGCCGACGATTGAGGATGCAATGATTCAGCAAGAGACGATAGTGAAGATCGCCGACAACTCGGGAGCCCGGCGGGCCTTGATCATCCGGGTGCTGGGCGGCAGCAAGCGCCGCTACGCCGGGGTGGGCGACCGGGTCGTGGTCGCGATCAAGGATGCTATCCCGACCGGCCAGGTGAAGAAGGGCGACGTGGCCAAGGCGGTCATCGTCCGCACCGCGAAGGAGACCCGGCGCAAGGACGGGTCCTACATCCGGTTCGACGAGAACGCCGCAGTGCTGATCGATGACAAGGGCGAGCCCCGGGCAACCCGTATTTTCGGCCCGGTCGCCCGCGAGCTCAGGGAGAAGCGGTATATGAAGATCGTCTCGCTGGCGCCGGAGGTCCTGTAGCATGAAGCCCCTGGTCTATAAGAAAGCGCGGCGGCGGCCCCGGAGCACCGCGCCGGTCCGGATCCGGATCGCGATCACCAAGGGCGACACGGTCCAGATCATGTCGGGCGAAGAGAAGGGCAAGCGCGGCAAGGTGCTTCGGGTCGCGCCCAAGAGCGGCCGGATCACGGTGGAAGGGATCAATATCGTGAAGCGGCACACCCGCGCCAGCCAGACCGGCGAGGGCGGCATCATCGAGCGGCCGGCGCCGATTCATCATTCGAAGGCGATGCTGATCGACCCCAAGAACGGGATTCCAACCCGGGTCCGCCGCCGCAAGGACAAGGACGGCACGGTGGAACGGATTGCGATCAAGTCGGGTGAACCGATTCCCCGGGTGAGATAAACGTAGGGGCGCATGTAGGGGCGCACAGATGTGCGCCCGAACACGGTAGCGCACAGCCGTGCGCCCGGCACCGGACAACGAGAGACAGACACATGGCCGAAGACGTCAAGGAAAAGAAGCCGCCCAAAGGGCCGCCTCCGAACCAGGAAAAGAAGAAGAGCAAGGAGAAGGTCGCCGCGGGTCCCACCGATCCGTCGCCCAAGGTGTCGGAAGGCACCCCCCGGCTGCAGACCTTCTACATGAACACCATCCGGGCCAAGCTGGCCCGGGAGTTCGGGCTGGATAATCCGCACCAGGTGCCCAGGCTGGTGAAGATCGTGCTGAACGTGGGACTGGGCGAAGCGCCCAAGAATCCCAAGCTGCTGGAGATGGTGGTGCAGGAGCTCACCCAGGTGAGCGGCCAGCGCGCGGTAACCACCAAGGCGAAGAAGGCGATCAGCAACTTCGGGCTCCGGGCCGGCATGCCGATCGGGGCGACGGTGACGCTGCGGGGCGCCCGGATGTACGAGTTCCTGGACCGCTTCATCAGTATCGCGATTCCCCGGATGCGGGACTTCCGCGGCCTGTCCAACAAGAGCTTCGACGGGCGGGGCAATTATTCGTTCGGGATCAAGGAACAGATGGTCTTCCCCGAGGTCGATTTCGACAAGGTCGAGAAGATCCACGGGATGGACATCACGATCGTGACGACCGCCGGGCGTGATGACCTGGCCCTGTCGCTGCTCCGGGAGTTTGGCTGGCCTTTCCGCGGTGAAACACCGACGGCGGCGGCCTGAACAGCGTAAGAAGTAAGAAGTGAGACGGGAACAAGTGAGAGTGCCTTCTCACTTCTCACCTCTCACCTCTCACCTTTAGAGGAGTTGAGGATGGCCAAGACTTGTTGGATCGAGCGGGCGAAGCGCACGCCGAAGTTCAAATCGCGCACGGTGCGCCGGTGTAACCGGTGTGGCCGGGTGCGGGCAACGCTCCGCAAATTCGGACTCTGCCGAATCTGTTTCCGTGAGCTCGCGCTCAAGGGAGAGATCCCCGGCGTGCGCAAAGCCAGCTGGTAAGGGGACCCATAACGTATGAGCATGACTGATCCGATTGCGGACATGTTGACCCGGATTCGCAACGCCTGTGCGGCGGGGCAGCGCCGGGTAGACATGCCGGTGTCGAAGTTGAAGGCCGAGGTGGCGCGCCTCCTTCGCGACAATCACTACATCGCGGACTTCAAGGTCCTGGACGATGGCGAGCACGGGCTGCTCCGGCTGTACCTCAAATATCACAACGAGGCGCCGGTCATCCGCGAGCTCAAGCGGGTATCCACGCCCGGCCTGCGCCGCTACGTGAAGTGCCGGGAGCTGCCCCGGGTCAAGAACGGCCTCGGGATGGCGATCGTGTCCACCCCGCGCGGCCTGATGACCGACCGGGAAGCCCGCACCGCGAACCTGGGCGGCGAATTGCTCGCCGTGGTCTGGTAGGAGACCGCCATGTCACGAATCGGAAAGAAGCCGGTCATCGTGCCCAGCGGGATCACCGTCTCGGTGAACGGGCAGACCGTCGCCGCCAAGGGGCCCAAGGGCGAGCTGTCGCGCACCTTCCACCCCGAGATGCAGCTGGCGCTGGAAAACGGCCAGGTGGTGGTGAACCGGCCCAGCGAGGACAAGCGGCACAAGGCGCTGCACGGTCTCACCCGGAGCCTGGTCCAGAACATGGTGGACGGGGTCGCCAAGGGGTACAGCAAGACCCTGGAGATCCAGGGCGTGGGCTACAAGGCTGAAGCCAAGCCGTACGGGGTCGACCTGATCGTGGGCTTCTCCCACAAGGTGCCGTACCATGCCCCCAAGGGCGTCAAGATCTCGGTGGAGAACAACGTCATCGTGAAGATCGAAGGCGCCGACAAGGAAGCGGTGGGGCAGGTGGCGGCGGAACTGCGCAATGTGCGCCCGCCGGAGCCGTACAAGGGCAAGGGCGTGCGCTACCTGGGTGAACACGTACGCCGCAAGGCCGGCAAGACAGGAGCCAAGTAATGCGTTCGATTCACGCGCCCAAGACCCGCGGGGAACTGCGGCACCGGCGCCACCTCCGGGTCCGGAAGAAGGTGGCGGGCAACGGCGAACGGCCGCGTCTCGCCGTGTTCCGTTCCCTCAAGCACATCTACGCCCAGCTGGTCGACGACGACAAGGGCGTGACCCTGTTCGGCGTCGCCGACACCTCGGAAGGCATCACGGTGGACGGCAAGGGCAAGGTGGCCCGGGGCAAGGCGGTCGGGAAGCTGCTGGCCGAGAAGGCCAAGGCGGCGGGGATCAAGAAGGTCGTGTTCGATCGCGCGGGATATCGTTATCACGGTCGCGTCCAGGCGGTTGCCGAGGGCGCGCGCGAAGGCGGATTGGAGTTCTAGCATGGCAACGGAACAGGAAGCGCCCGCGCCCGAGCGCGGAACCGAGAGCGCCGAGCCCACTACCACCACCACCACCACGGCTGGCAGTCCGCCCAGTGGCGGCGGCGGCGGTCGCGGCCGGGGTGGGCGGGGCGGCGGCGGCGGAAGTGGCCGCGGCGGCGGTGGCGGTGGCCGGGGTGGTGGCGACCGGGGCGGACCCCGGCGCGACCGGGACCGGGACCACTCCAGCGACATGGTCGAGAACGTGGTCGCGATCAACCGGGTGGCCAAGGTCGTGAAGGGCGGCCGCCGCTTCTCGTTCAACGCGCTGGTGGCGGTGGGCGACGGCAAGGGGAAGGTCGGCGTCGCGACCGGCAAGGCGAACGAAGTCTCCGAAGCGGTGCGCAAGGCGGTGGAAGCGGCCAAGCGCAACATGGTCGAGCTGCCGCGGATCGGCGCCACCATTCCGCATGAGATCCTGGGCAAGCACGGCGCGGGACGGGTACTGTTGAAGCCCGCCGCCAGCGGTACCGGGGTCATCGCCGGGGGGCCGGTGCGCGCGGTGCTCGAGTGCGCCGGGATCACCGACATTCTGACCAAGAGCCTCGGTTCCACCAATCCTCATAACATGGTGCGCGCCACCATGGACGGGTTGTCGCGGCTGGTGACGGCGCGCCAGGTAGCGCGGGAGCGGGGCATTGAAGTCGACCAGGTTCCGTTCCGCGGGCGCCAGGAGTCGACCCATGCCTAAGACCACCGGGGCAGCGGGGAAGCGGGGCAGCAAGAAGGCGGCTGCCTCGACCTCCAGGTTGTCCGTCAAGCAGGTGCGGTCCGGGATCGGGCACGCGGCCACGTTCCGCCGCACCCTGGAAGCCCTGGGACTGCGCCACCACCAGCAGACCGTGCTGGTCAACGACAACCCGTCCATTCGGGGGATGCTGTTCAAGGTGCGCCACCTGGTCCAGGTGACGCCCGCCGAGGAGAAGAGCTGATGGCCGACGCGACCAAGACTCCGGTCACCCTGTCGAACCTGCGGCCCGCCAAGGGCTCTACCCAGTACAAGAAGCGGGTGGGGCGGGGTCCCGGGTCCGGCCTGGGCAAGACTTCCGGCAAGGGCAACAAGGGCCACAAGGCCCGCACCGGTGGTGCCACCAATCCCGGCTTCGAGGGCGGCCAGATGCCGATGTACCGGCGGCTGCCCAAGCGGGGCTTCACCAACCCGTTCAAGGTGCGGGCCCAGCCGGTGAACCTGAAGGACCTGGGCAAGATGAGCGTGACCGAAATCAACCCGGACACGCTGACCACCGCGGGGCTGATTCCCAAGCCGACCGTAGCGGTAAAGATCCTGGGCACCGGCGACGTCGGCCGCTCCTACACCGTGCGCGGTGTAGCGGTGTCTGCATCGGCCCGGGCCAAGATCGAGGCCGCGGGCGGGCGAGTCGAGGCCTGAAGTGACTGCTCCACGGGTTCCCGCCCTGGCGATTGATTCGGAGCTCAAGCGGAAGCTCCTCTTCACCCTGCTCGCCCTGGTCATCTACCGGGTTGGCGCCCACATCGTCGCCCCCGGAGTCAACGCGACCGCGCTGGCCGACTACATCCGGAACTCGGCGGCCGCCGGTTTCTTCGGCCTTTATGACATGCTGGGCGGTGGTCTGTCCCGGGCGACGGTATTCGCCCTGGGGATCATGCCCTACATCTCGGCCAGCATCCTGTTCCAGCTGGGCGGCGGAGTGGTGCCTTCCCTCGGCAAGATGCAGAAGGACGAGGAAGGCAAAAAGAAGCTGACCCAGTGGACCCGGTACGTCACGATTCTGATCGCGGCGTCCCAGGCCTATACCTTCGCGCTGTTCACCGAATCGATTCCCGGCGCCATCGCGTTCCCCAGCCTGGGGACCCGGCTCACCATGGTGGTGACGCTCACCGCGGGGGCGGTGTTCGTCATGTGGCTGGGTGAGCAGATCACCGAGCGGGGCATCGGCAACGGGATGAGCCTGCTCATCACGTTCTCGATCCTGGACCGGCTGTGGCCGGCGATCCTCCAGCTGGTGCAATTCGTGAAGGCCGGCGTGGTGTCCGCATTCGGGGTGATCGGCTATATCCTGATCCTGGTCGCCGTGGTGGCCGCCACGACCGCAATGACCATCGCCGCGCGCCGGATCCCCATCCAGATTCCCCGGAAGGTCATGGGGCGGGGACGGGTGCGCGAATCGCAGAAGACCTTCATCCCGATCCGGCTGCTCACGGCGAGCGTGATGCCGATCATCTTCGCCCAGACCATTATCATCGTCCCCGGTACCCTGGCCAGCGTGACCAAGAACAACCTGCTCCAGGGCCTGGCCGATTTCTTTACCCCCGGGGACCTGCCGTACATCATCATCTTCACCGCGATGATCCTGCTGTTCAGTTACTTCTACACGTCCATCATCTTCAATTCCGTGGACCTGGCGGAGAACCTGAAGAAGCAGGGCGGTTTCATCCCGGGGGTGAAGCCGGGTGCCAGCACGGCGGACTATATCGACGCGGTCCTGGCCCGGGTAACCCTGCCCGGCGCGATCTTCCTGGCGCTGGTCGCGCTGATCCCGATCCTGATCTCCAAGAAGCTGGGCTTCCAGTCCGCGTTCGGCGGGACCTCGGTCCTCATCGTCGTCGGTACTTTGCTGGACACGATTGCCCAGGTGGAACAGCACCGCCAGCTCCGCAAGTATGACAGTTTCATGAAGACCGGGCGGGTCAAGTTCCGCGGGCGGCAACAGCGGTACATGTAAACGGCGTGACAAGTGACAGGTGACAAGTGACAAGGAAAAGCCGAACCTCTTTTCGCTTGTCACTTTTTACTTGTCACCTGTCACTTGTCACCTGTCACTGAGGTTGACGTGGATATATTGTTGTTAGGTCCGCCGGGCGCAGGGAAGGGCACCCAGGGTGTCCTCATCGCCGAGCGGTTCGGAGTTCCCAAGTTCGCCACCGGCGACCTGCTGCGCGACGCGGTCAAGCGGGGCACCCCGATCGGCCTCAAGGTGAAGGCGACCATGGAAGCCGGCGAGCTGGTGAGCGACGACCTGATCATGGGCGTGGTGCGGGACGAGCTGGCCAAGAACGGGGCAAAGAACGGGGTGATCTTCGACGGCGTGGTGCGGACCATCCCCCAGGCCCAGGGCGTGGAGAAGCTGCTCGGCGAGCAGAACCGCAAGATCGACCATGTACTGTTCTTCGAGATTCCCGACCAGGTCATCCTTGACCGGCTGGCCCGCCGGCGGGACATCGAAGGGCGGGCGGACGACGATCCCAAGTCCGTCGCTACCCGGCTCGCGGCCTACCGCGCACAGACCGCGCCGGTGCTCGAATATTATCAGAAGCAAGGCAATGTCCGCATGATTGACGCGGTCGGATCGGTGGACGAAATCGCGCAAAGGGTTCAGAAAGTCCTGGGAGGGTAAGGAGGGAACTGTGAAGCGTGAAGCCGAGATACCCTTCACCCTTCACCCTTCACTCTTCACGATGTAGATGATAACCATCAAGTCTCCCCGGGAAATCGAAGCCATGGCCCACGCGGGCCGGATCGTGGCCCAGACCCTGGCGCTGATGCACGAAAAGACCCGCCCCGGGATGTCCACCGAGGACCTCGACCGCCTGGCCGAGGATTTCATTCGCAGCCACTCCGGCGCGACGCCGTCCTTCAAGGGCCTCTACGGCTTCCCCAAGACCCTCTGCACCTCGATCAACGAAGAAATCGTGCACGGCATTCCCTCGTCCCGGCGGGTGCTCCGGGAGGGGAACATCGTGAGCGTGGACGTCGGGGTCCACTATGACGGACTGCACGCCGATTCCGCTACCACCATTCCGGTAGGTGAAATCTCGCCCGACGCGAAGCGGCTGCTCGAGGTGACCCGGCAGAGCCTGGCGGCGGGGATCGCGCAGGCCAGGGCCGGGAACCACGTGGGCGACATCGGGCACGCGGTCCAGAAGGTGGCCGAGGCGGCGGGGTTCGGGGTTGTGCGAGAGCTGGTCGGCCACGGCATCGGTACCGCGTTCCACGAAGAGCCCCAGGTCCCCAACTACGGCTCCCCGAGGCGGGGGCCCCGCTTGGTGGAAGGGATGACCATTGCGATCGAGCCAATGATCACCCTGGGCGACCCCGCGACCCGCACCCTGGGCGACAAATGGACCGTGGTGACCGTCGATGGCACCCTGTCCGCGCACTTCGAGCACACGGTTGCCATCACCAAGAACGGCCCCAGGATACTGACCATGGCTGACCCTCAGTAGCGAACCCACTTGCCACGAAAACACGAATAGAAGTTCTGCTGATCTCAATATCCAGTCACGGGAGACAGGTATGTTGCCCACGAAGAGAATGTCAGGCTCCATGCTGGTCGCCATCGTTGCACTTGTTTCGGCTGCTTGCGGAAAGAAGGAGCGGCCCAACACCGGCGCGGCTGATTCGACCGCCGGCTCCCGCATGGCCGACTCGGTGATCGCCACGGTGAGCGGCTTCGAGACACCGGAATCGGTTTTCGATGACGTGGCCCGGGACGTCTACCTCGTCTCCAACATCAACGGCAACCCGTCGGCCAAAGACAACAACGGCTTCATCGCCCGGCTCCGGCCCGATGGCACCGTCGACTCGCTGCACTTCATCCAGGGCGGACGGGGCGGGGTGACGTTGAATGCTCCCAAGGGCATGGCGCTGACGGGAGACTCGCTCTGGGTGGCGGACATCGACGCGCTCCGGATCTTCGACGTGACCACCGGCCGCGCCCTGGGTTCGGTGGATTTCGCGAGCCGGCATGCCGTGTTCCTGAACGACGTCGCCCGGGCCTCGGACGGCTCGATTTACGTCACGGACAGCGGCATTCGAATCACGGCGACCGGTCTGGAGCATCCGGGGCCGGACCGAGTCTTCCGGGTCGCGCCCGACGGCGCGGTGACCGTGGCGGTGCAGGGTGCCGCCCTGGAGGGTCCCAACGGGATCACCTGGGACTCGGCGGGGAACCGGCTGCTGATCGTGCCCCTGGCCGGGGCCGACATCCTGGCCTGGTCCCCGGGCGATAGCGCCCCCAGCGTCCTGATCCATGGTTCCGGCGACTTCGATGGCGTGGAGATGCTGCGGGGCGGGCACTTCGTGGTATCCGGCGGGGAGTCGGGCGGGGCGGTGTACCTGTACGACGGAAAGACGCTTCGCGCGATCGCGACCGGCCTCACCAGCCCCGCCGACATCGGGCTGGACCGCAAGCGCCACCGGCTGCTGATCCCGTTGCTCAGCGACAACAAGGTCGAGATCCGGCTTCTGCCAAGGTGAAGAGTGAAGGGTGAAGAGTGAAGGGGAAAAGGAGCGGTCCCCTTCACCCTTTACGCTTCACCCTTCACGCTTTGAGTTGTTCAAGTAGCCATTGGTGAATCGCAGGGTTACCGGCGACCACCGTTCCATGCTCGATGCCCAGGTCGCGGCCGGCGAGATCGGTGACTTTCCCTCCCGCCTCGCGGATCAGGAGCATCCCCGCCGCGATATCCCAGGCGGACAGCCGCAGTTCCCAGAATCCTTCGAAGGCTCCTTCCGCGACTGAACGCAGGTCGAGCGCCGCGGAGCCGGGCCGGCGGACACCCGCTGTCGTCGTCACGACTCGGCGCAGCTGCCCCAGGTATTCCTCCAGCCGGGACAAATCGGTGAAGGGAAACCCGGTGCCGATCAGCGCGTCGGCCGGGTTGGTGATGCTGGAGACCGCGAGCCGCCGCTCCTCCAGCCAGGCACCGCCGCCCAGCCAGGCCCGGTAAAGCCGGTTGGCGGGGACTTCGAGTACCACGCCGGCCACCAGCTGGCCGTCCACCGCGGCGGCAATCGAGACGGCGTGATCGCGAATGCCGTGCAGGAAGTTGGTCGTGCCGTCGAGTGGATCCACGATCCATACCAGTCCCGAGGTCTCCACGTCGGGCGACAATTCTTCTCCGATCACGGTTGACCCCGGCTCTCCGGCCAGCAGAGTCTCCCGGATCATCTCCTCGGCGCGGCGGTCTACGTCGGTCACGAAGTCGCCGCGGCCCTTCCGGGACCACGCCGCGGGATTCGCAGGTCGCTCTACTTCCCGCAAGTAGTTTCCTGCGAGGTTGGCAGCCCTGGAGGCGAGGTCGACGAGTTTCATGCGTTCCAGTGATAGAATACGAGTGCGTGCTTCGGCATCCAAGCAGCGTTGAATCTCGGGGCGCTCAACATCCAACGCGGAGCCGCCGAGCACGCTGAGTCTTCGCTGAAAAAATGGCAACACTGACATGCTTTTTCTTTGTAATCCATTTTGCTCTGCGAAATCTCCGCGTGCTCAGCGTCTTTGCGTTGGCTGTTCAGCGCTCAGGACTGACCCGGAGTGGATGCCGCAGCACCTGCTATATCCGACTAAGTCCAATAGGGAAAGCATCTTGCGGCCCTTACGCGGGCTCGGTAGCTTGGGCAGATGGCGCGCATCTTCTCCGGCATACAACCCTCAGGTGAGCTGCACATTGGCAACCTGCTGGGTGCGGTCTCCAATTGGGTCAAGCTGCAACAGCAACACGAGTGCATCTTCTGCATCGTGGACCTGCACGCGATCACCGGGCCCTATGATGCGGAATCGTTGGCCGCGCGCACCCGGGAGATGGCGATCGGGCTGCTGGCGGCCGGGATCGATCCGGACCGCGCCACCCTGTTCGTCCAGTCCCACGTTCCCGAACACGCCGAGCTGCAGTGGCTGCTCAATTCGGTGACACCAATCGGCGAGCTGGAACGGATGACCCAGTTCAAAGATAAGTCGCAACGGGTCGAAAGCATTCCCGCCGGAATACTCAACTACCCGGTGCTGATGGCGGCGGACATCCTGCTCTACCGGGCGGAGCTGGTGCCGGTAGGCGAGGACCAGATCCAGCACCTGGAGCTGTCGCGGGAGATCGCCCGGAAGTGGAATGCCCAGTTCGGCGGCGGTGTGGATTTCTTCCCCGAACCGAAGCCGCTGCTCACCGCGGCCAAGCGGATCATGGGACTGGACGGCCAGGCCAAGATGTCCAAGAGCCTGGGGAATACGATCGGCATCCTGGAGAGCCCGGAGGCGATCTGGCAGAAGCTGCGGCCGGCCATGACCGACCCGGCGCGGGTGAAGCGCACCGACCCGGGCAACCCAGACATCTGCAACATTTACGACTTGCACAAATATTTCTCGCCGCCGGAGACGGTGGCCATGGTGGCCGAGAAGTGCCGCGGCGCCGGTTGGGGCTGTATCGACTGCAAGCGGGTGCTGGCGGACAACATGATAGCGGCACTGGCGCCGATTCGAGAGCGGGCGATGGAGCTGGGGAAGCAGGAAGGCGAGGTGGACCGGGTGCTCGCGGTGGGTGCGGCCAAAGCGAGGCAGCTGGCGCGGGCGACGATTCTTGAAGTGAAGCGGCGAATGGGATTTCTACCGGCAGGAGGTTAGTTATCCATCTGCCAGAGCTGCAGCATCTCAATTAAGGTTGCGCTTCGAGGCGCTGAACATCCACCGCAGAGACGCTGAGAACGCGGAGGTTTCGCAGAGGACAACTGGTATGACAATGTGTTGGTTCTTTGATCATGTGGTTCTCAGTGAAGCCTCCGCGCCCTCTGCGTCTCTGCGGTGGATGTAAGGCGCTCCCGAGTTCCAATCTGCTGAAGTCTGGCTGCACGCAATAGACTTTTCCCAACTACACTCAAGGGAAAATGGAAAAGATCATCAAAGCGGCGGTTGAGCGTGGCGCCTCGGACCTCT
>Ga0070698_100005768_pt1 | contig 13540 bp, 11 predicted proteins | sample KBSK1502metaG_FD_65477 | JGI IMG/M metagenome (GOLD analysis project Ga0070698, IMG submission 65477) | Corn, switchgrass and miscanthus rhizosphere microbial communities from Kellogg Biological Station, Michigan, USA - KBS K1-50-2 metaG | ecosystem: Host-associated > Plants > Roots >... | reverse complement strand
GCGGTGGCCGGGCTGCCGGCCAGGACTGCTGGGAGTACGTCGGACCGAAGCCGGTCGATGGTCTCGCGGGTCGTCTCGGACTGCGGGGTGCTGGTCGGCTCGGCCACCAGGATGGCGACGCCGGAGTCTGCGTCGACCTGCGCGGGCGCCACCTCGGCGATGCCCGGATCGGCGGCGATCGCCGCGGCCAACGGCGTCAGCACGGCCGGATCCCCGGCGGTGTCCACGGCGATGATGAGGGGCCCGTTGGCGCCGGGCCCGAAGCCCTCGGCGATCAGGTCGTAGGCGCGTCGCTCGGTGCGCGACTGGGGCATCGAGCCTTCGTCGGGGAAGCCCAGGCGCAGGGCCGACACCGGGGCGGCGAGGGCGAGCAGCAGCAGCGTCGAGCCCACGGCGTACGCCGTCGCGTGCCGGCCGACGTGCGCGCCCCAGCGGTGCCAGCGTGAGAAGGTCCGGGTGGCGGGCGCCGTACGACGGCCGTTCACGCGGTGTCCGGCCAGGCCGAGCAGGGCCGGGAGCAGCGTGATCGACGCGAGGACCATCACCAGCACGATCAGCGAGATGCCGACGCCTCCGGCGGTGATGAACGGGATCCGGGCGACGGCCAGGCCGAGGATCGCCACCACCACGGTGCCGCCGGCGAACACGACCGACCTGCCGGCGGTGGCCAGGGCGCGGCCGACCGCGTCCTCCACGTCGCGACCCTCGTCGAGGTGCTCGCGGAACCGGGTGACGATGAAGAGGGCGTAGTCGATGCCGACTCCCAGCCCCACCATCGACCCGATCACGGTGGCCCAGGCCGGGATCTCGACCAGATAGGACACCAGCGGCAGCGCACCCGCCCCGACCGCGAGGCCGAGCAGCGCCGTCGCGATGGGCAGTCCCATGGCGACCAGCGACCCGAAGGCCAGCAGCAGCACGATCACCGCGACCAACAGCCCGACGCCTTCCCCGATGCCGGTGGGTGCCTGCTCGAACGCGAAGTACAGGTCGCCACCGGCCTCGATCTGCAGCGGCATCGTCTGCCGGAGCTGGTCGAGGGCCGACTTGAGGTTGGCCAGGTCCGCCGGCCCGAGGTCCTCACGCTCGGGATACTGAACGCGGATCAGGGCCACACCGTCACCGGTGGAGAGGGTGGTCCCGAGGACCTTCGGCAACGAGCCCAGCAAGCCCCGAGCCTGCGCCAGGTCGGCCTGCACGTCAGGGGACTCGAGCGAGCCGGCCCGGTCGGCGCGCGGCGCGAGGACGACGTCTGCTCCCAGTCCCCGCTCGCCGGAGTCGGCCCGCTCGAGCAACTGGGTGGCCGCGTGGGAGTCCAGCCCGGGCGCCTCGAACGGGTCCTTCTGGTCGCGTCCGAACGCGGCGGAGGACAGGACGACCAGGACGGCGACAGCGATCCAGACCCCGATCACGAGCCAGTGTCGGCGGGCGGTGAAGCGGCCCAGGCGAGCGAGTGCGAACGACATGAGTGGTGATCCCCTCGAAGGTGGTGTGATGGGTTCACCGTCGTGGTTCGAGCAGGTCCGGCACATCGGACCAGAGGCCGGAGCGACGTCGTCCGAAGGGCCGAGGCCGAATCAGCCTTTCGGCCGGTATGCCGGGCCGGCGCGTTCCCTAGGCTGAGCCGGTGAGCAACCCGCTGCGCTCGGCCTGGGCCGAGCCCCGACCGCCGTCACCGCCTCGACGGGTGTGGCGCGACTGGGCGCTCCTCGCGGTCGTGGTGGTCGCGGCCCTGCTCGAGGGCACGCTGCGTGCGGACCTGCCGGTGCGGGTCCTGGGGATCATCCTCACCGTGGGCCTGGCGCCGACGCTGCTGTGGCGACGTACGCACCCCTTCGCCGTGGTGGCCGTCGCGTTCGGCACGTCAGCGCTGGTGGATGTCGGGCTGCTCATCGCCGACGCCCCCGCGCCAGACATGGTGTCGATGGTCTACTTCCTGATCCTGCCGTACGCCCTGTTCCGCTGGGGCTCCGGCCGGGAGGCGCCCCTCGGGCTGGCCATCATCCTGACCGCGGCGACGATCGGGCTGTTCGTGGGCTGGACCGGTTTCGGCGACCTGATCGGCGGGCTGGCGGTGCTGGCCACGTCGATGGTGCTGGGCGTGTCCGCCCGCACCCAGCACGGCGCCCGCCAACGCCGCCTCGAGCAGGCGAAGTCGGAGGAGCGGGTGCTGATCGCGCGCGAGCTCCACGACACCGTGGCCCATCACGTCTCCGCGATCGCCATCCAGGCGCAGGCGGGCCGGGCACTCGCGGCCAGCCAGCCCGGTGCGCCGCTCGAGGCTCTGCGGGTCATCGAGGCCGAGGCCTCGCGAACCCTCGCCGAGATGCGGGCGATGGTGCGGGTGCTGCGCAACAAGGAGTCGGCCGACTATGCGCCGCAGTCCGGGGTCGCCGACCTCGAGCGGCTGGCCGGCCAGCCCACCGGCCCGCGGGTCGACGTCGCGCTGCCCGATGACCTCGGCGCGCTGTCACCGGCGGTCGATGCGGCGGTGTTCCGGATCGCGCAGGAGGCCGTCACCAACGCCCGCCGCCACGCCCGCAACGCGACACGTGTCGACGTACGCGTGATCGGCAACGGTACGACGGTCCACCTGGTCGTCCGCGACGACGGCGACCCGGTCCGGGCCGGCGCGCCGGAGCCGGGGTACGGCGTGACCGGCATGGTCGAGCGGGCGGCGCTGCTCGGCGGCACCTGCGTGGCCGGCCCGTCGGGGGAGCGGGGCTGGGTCGTGGACGCCACCCTGCCGCGAGGGATCGTCACGTGACGATCCGGGTGCTGGTGGCCGACGACCAGGACCTGGTGCGCACGGGGCTCCGCCTGATCCTCGGCACCCTGGACGGCATCGAGGTCGTAGGCGAGGCACGCGACGGGCGCGAGGCCGTGCGCCTGGCCCGCGAGCTGCGCCCCGACGTCTGCCTGATGGACATCCGGATGCCGGTGCTGGACGGCGTGGAGGCGACCCGTCAGCTGGCCGGTCCCGGGGTCGCCGACCCGGTGGCCGTCGTCGTCATCACGACGTTCGACCTCGACGAGTACGTCCACGACGCGCTCCGCGCCGGCGCGATCGGCTTCCTGCTCAAGGACGCCGGGCCCGAGCTGCTCGGCGAAGCGGTCCGCGCCGCGGCCCGCGGCGACTCCCTGATCTCCCCGAGCATCACCCGCAGACTGCTGGCAACCTTCGCCGGCACCCAACGGCGTGCTCGGGCGGCGCAGCCGATCGACCCGCTGACCGGCCGCGAGGAGGAGGTGCTGCTCACCATCGCCCGCGGCCGGACCAACGCCGAGATCGCCGACGAGCTGCACATCAGCATGAGCACGGTGAAGACTCACATCGCCAGCCTGATGACCAAGCTGGGCGCCCGGAACCGGGTCGAGGTGGCCATGTGGGCCTATGAGTCCGGGCGGGTCGAGGACTGACCTGACAGCCCCACGCCAGCGCGTCGGAAGAGGTGGTGATGCTCTGCCATCCGGCCAGGTGGCCCCGTCTGTGGACGGGCGAGCGACGAACTGGTTTCGTTGGACCGTGACGAGAACCACGCGAGTCGAGTTCGACTTCCACACGGCCGCCACGCCCGAGGAGGTCGTGGAGCTGCTGACGGACTTCTCCTCCGACCGGCCGAAGCGGTGGCCGGCGCTGTCCCCCACGTGGTACGAGGTGTACGAGGTGGGCACCACGACCGCCGACGTGCGCGAGGGCCAGGACAAGCCGGTGATGTGGGCTCGGGAGCAATACGACTGGTCGACTCCGGGAACCGTGACGTGGACGGTCAGCGACAGCAGCGACCTGGCGCCGGGCAGTTTCGTCAGCCTCACCGCCACGGCGTCGCCGAACGGCGGCAGCGACGTCCACGGCACCTGGGAGCGCGGTGCCAAGACCGCCAAGGCCCGACTGATCCTCGTGGTGATGAGGGTGGCCGGGCGCAGGGTGCTCGGCAACTACTTCAAGAAGGTGTACGACGACCTCGCCGCCCAGCGGTGACCTGATCAGCGCAAGCGGATCTTCCGCATCACCTTCAGCGACAGGAGTGTCTGCCTGGCGTAGGCGTCGTACGACTGGTCGCCCTGCGGACCCATGATCTGCTTCTTGAGCGTGGCGATGTTCTTCACGTCGGTGTACTTCAGCAGCCCCTGGTCGCCGTGGCGGGCGCCGACGCCGGAGTTCTTGACGCCGCCGGAGGGGGTGGCCTTGGAGGCGTAGGCAGTGGCCAGCGCGTCGTTGATGTTCACGTTGCCCGACTCGATCCGGTCGGCGATGTCGGCGGCACGCTTGAGGTCGGTGCTCCAGACGGAGGCGTTCAGGCCGTAGTCGGTGTCGTTGGCGAGCCTGATCGCCTCCTCGACGGTGGTGAACGAGTGCAGCCCGACGACCGGACCGAAGGTCTCGACCGAGCCGGCCAGCATGTCGGTGGTGACTCCCTCGAGCACGGTCGGCTCGAAGAACGCGGGGCCGAGGTCGGGCCGCACCTGGCCACCGGTCAGCACGGTCGCGCCCTTGGCCACGGCGTCCTCGACGTGCGAGGCAACCCGATCGCGGTGGTCGACGGAGATCAGTGAGCCCAGCTCGGGTTCGAAGGTGTACGACGCCTCGACGCGCAGCGCCTCGGCGGCCGCGACGAACCGGTCACGGAACTCGGCATAGCGCGACTCGTGCACGTAGATCCGCTCGATGCCCATGCAGATCTGGCCCGTGTTGCCGAAGACGCCGAACACCGCGCCCGGGACGGCCTCGTCGAGGTTCGCGTCGTCGAGCACCAGCATCGGGTTCTTGCCGCCGAGCTCGAGGCACGCACCGATGAGGTTGCGGCCCGCCCGCTCGCCGATCACCCGACCGGTGGCGGTGGAGCCGGTGAACATGACGTAGTCGGCGTTGTCGATCAGGGTCGGGCCGACGTCGGCGCCCTCACCGCAGACCACCTGGAACAGGCCCCTGGGCAGGCCCGCCTCCTCGAGCAGCTGGATGCCGAACAGGGGAGAGAGCGCGGTCTTGTTGTCGGGCTTGAGCACGACGCCGTTGCCGGCCATCAGGGCCGGGACCGCGTCGGAGAGGCCGGTCGCGAACGGGAAGTTCCACGGGGCGATGATCCCGACGACGCCCTTGGGGACGTGCACCTCGACCGAGCTGGAGAGCACCGGCACCGGGCCGGCACGCTTCACGGGCTTGAGCAACGACGGCGCCCGCTTGAGGTAGTGGCTGATCACCATCGGGACGTCGCAGGTCTCCTCGAAGGCCATCCGACGGGCCTTGCCACTCTCGGCCTGGACCAGGTCGACGATCGTGGTGTTGTGCTTGAGGAGCAGTCGGTGCGCCTTCTTGAAGACCTGCAGCCGACGGCGTACGGGCCAGGACGCCCAGATCTGCTGCGCGGCCCGCGACTGGGCGAAGGCGCGCTCGATGTCGGTCGGCGTCGACTGGGGGAGCTCGACCAGCACCTCACCGGTGTAGACCTCGGTGAGCTTCCAGGTGCCACCCGCGGTCGAGGGCACCCGGGTGACCAGGCTGCGCAGGAAGCCGTCGGTGAGGGAGGCCGGACGGGCCACGGGCTGATCGGTGGCGGTCATCAGTTCCCCTGCAGGATGAGCTCGGCGCACTTGTCGCCGATCATGATCGACGGAGCGTTCGTGTTGCCGCCGATGATCGTCGGCATGATCGACGCGTCGGCGACGCGGAGGCCTGCGATGCCGCGTACCCGCAGGTCCGGCCCGACCACCGCCCGCTCGTCGACGCCCATCCGGCAGGTGCCGACGCCGTGGTAGACCGTGGTCGCGCGGTTGAGGATCTCGGTCTTCATCGCCTCGTTGGAGTACGACGGTCCGGGGTGGATCTCTGACTTCACCGAGCCACCGAACGCAGCCGACGCCATGATCTCGCGGATGATCTCGACGCCCTCGACCAGCACCTGGCGGTCGGACTCCTCGGCGAGGTAGTTCATCTCCAGGATCGGCGCGGCCGTCGGGTCGGTCGACGCGAGCCGGACCGTGCCGCGGCTCTTCGGATAGATCAGCGTGGACATCACCGTCAGCGCCCGGCGCCGGTCGACCTTGTGCCGGATCGGCGCGTCCTGGTTGGGGGACGGATAGGCCCACGGCAGCACGTGGATCTGCAGGTCGGGTGCGACGGTGGCCTGCGAGGTGCGCAGGAACGCGACGGTCTCGAAGACGGAATTCTCGAGGAACGAGTGGCCCCGGGTCAGCTGCTTGGCCAGACCCCGGGCGAAGTACGTCGGGATGCCGCGGTGCACGGCGTTGGGCATCTCGAAGGTCAGCGGCACGAACAGGTGGTCGTGCAGGTTGTCCCCGACGGGCAGGTCGGCGACCACGGAGAGGCCCTGCTCGGCAAGATGGGCTGCCGGACCGACGCCCGAGAGCATCAGGAGCTGCGGCGACCCGAAGACGCCGGCGGACAGGATCACCTCACGCCCCGCCCGGAGAGTACGACGAGCACCGCCCTTGTCGATCACCTCGACGCCGGTGGCCCGGTCGCCCTCGATGACGACGCGCGCGACGTGCACCTCGGTCTCGAGGGTCAGCGACGGGTTCTCGCGATTGGCGAGGTAGCCACGCGACGAGGAGTAGCGCAGGCCGTCGTACGCGCTCTGCTGGAAGGTGCTGACGCCCTCCTGCTCGGCGGCGTTGTAGTCCTTGAGGATCTTCACGCCCAGTGTGTCGGCCGTGGCCTGTTGGAAGAGCATCGCGGCCTCGGTCGGCTGGGTGTGCCGGGTGACCTTGATCGGCCCGCCGGCGCCGCGGTAGTCGCTCGCGCCGTCCTCGAAGTCCTCGACGCGCTGGTAGACGCCGTTGACGGAGTCGGCGTCCCAGCCCGTGTTGCCCTCGGCCGCCCAGGAGTCGTAGTTGGCCCGGTTGCCGCGCACCCAGAGCATGCCGTTGACCGAGCTCGAGCCGCCGACGACCTTGCCGCGGGTCTGCGGGATCACCCGGTTCAGCGCGTGCTGCTGCGGGGTGGTCTTGAAGCCCCAGTCGACGGTCTTCTTCAGCTGGGGTACGGCGTGCATCGGGCCGATCATCCCGGGCATCGTGACCAGCATCGAGGTGTCCTTCTTGCCCGCCTCGAGCAGGATCACCGACGCTCCGGTGGCGGCCAGTCGTGAGGCGACCGCGCACCCTGCGCTGCCGGCTCCCACGACGATGTAGTCGGCCTCGGTCGGTCCGGCGTTCTTCACAGTCATCCTCAGATCCGTTCGATGATGGTGCCGGAGGCCTGCGCGCCACCGGCGCACATGGAGACCAGGGCGATGTTCGCGTCGCGGCGTTCGAGCTCGTGCAGGGCGGTGGTCAGCAGGCGGGTGCCGGTCGAGCCGACCGGGTGACCCAGCGCGATCGCGCCGCCGTTCACGTTGATCTTGTCCTCCGGCACCTGATGGGCCTGCGCCCACGACATCACGACACCCGCGAAGGCCTCGTTGACCTCGCACACGTCGATGTCGGCGATGCTCAAGCCGGTGTCGGCGAGCAGCTTCTCGGTCGCCTGGACCGGCCCGTCGAGGTGGTAGTAGGGGTCGGCGCCGACCAGGCAGGAGGCGAGGATCCGGGCCCGCGGCTTCAGGCCGAGCGAGAGCGCGAGCTCCTCGTCCATCAGCAGCAGCGCGGAGGCACCGTCGGAGATCTGCGACGAGGTGCCGGCGGTGTGGGTGCCGCCCTCGAGCACGGGGTTGAGCGCAGCGAGGGATTCCAGCGTGGTGGCCCGCAGGCCCTGGTCGGCGTCGACGATCCGGGTCTCGCCCGTGGGCTGGCCCTCGTCATCGAGCACCGGTGCCTCGAGCGAGAAGATCTCGCGCGCGAACCGGCCCTCGGCCACCGCGGCCGCCGCCTTCTGCTGCGACCAGAGCCCGAAGGCGTCGACGTCCTGGCGGGAGAAGCCGCGGTCGCGGACGATGCGGTCGGCGCCGAGGAACTGGTCGGGCAGGTCGATCGACCAGTCGGCCGGCCGGGGGGAGCCGAGCCCCTTGGGCACGTTGCCCCCGAGCGGGACCCGCGACATCGACTCGACACCGCAGGCGACGCCGACCTTGATCGCGTCGGCCGCGATCATCGCGTTGATCAGGTGGGTGGCCTGCTGGGCGCTCGAGCACTGGGCGTCGATGACGGTCGAGGCGGTGTGGTTGGGCAGTCCGGCGTGCATCCACGCGCGGCGCACCATGTTGTTGGACTGCTCGCCGGCCTGGGTCACGCAGCCGCCGATGACCTGGTCGACCAGAGCGGGGTCGAGACCCGAGCGCTTGAGCACCTCCACCTGGGCTGCTCCGAGGAGCACGGCCGGGTGGACTCCGGCCAGCCAGCCACGGCGCTTGCCCTGTGGCGATCGGACGGCTTCGACGATGACGGGGGTTCCCATAGGAAGAAAAGTAGAACACGTTCTCATTTTCGGCAAGAGAACCCTTCCGATCCGCGCGATCGCATGGCACGATGGCCGGTAGAACGTGTTTCAACTTTCGGAGGACTCAACGTGACTGTCTCGCCCGCACTGCCTGCAGGTTTCGACCCGACCGATCCCGGTCTCAATGAGGACCACATCCCGCACGAGGCCTTCCTGGAGCTCCGTCGTACCGCCCCGGTGTTCTGGGTGGAGCAGGCCGAGGACGCGCGCGCCGGGATGGAGGGCGGCACCGGCTACTGGGCCGTCAGCCGTCACGCCGACGTCGCCGCCGTGTCGAAGAACGACGCCGACTTCGTGACCAGCGAGAACACCGCCATCATCCGGTTCGGCGCGGACATGACCCGCGACCAGATCGAGCTGCAGCGTGTGATGCTGATCAACCAGGACGGCATGGAGCACCACAAGACCCGGCAGATCATCAGCCGTGGCTTCACGCCCCGCTCGATCGCGGCCCTGCACGACACCCTGGTCGCGCGCGCCGAGAAGATCGTCGACGACGCCATCGCCAAGGGTGAGGGTGATTTCGTCGAGGAGGTCGCGGCCGAGCTTCCGCTGCAGGCCATCGCCGACCTGCTCGGCGTACCCCAGGAAGACCGCAAGAAGCTCTTCGAGTGGTCGAACTCGATGCTGGCCTACGACGACCCGGAGTACGACGTCGACCCCGAGGCCGCCTCGATCGAGATCCTGACCTACGCGATGGCGATGGCCGAGGACCGCAAGGCCAACCCGCGCGACGACATCATGACCAAGCTGGTCACTGCCGGTGAGGACGACGAGGGGCTGAGCTCCGACCAGCTGGGCTACTTCGTGATCCTGCTGGCCGTCGCCGGCAACGAGACCACCCGCAACGCCATCACGCACGGTATGAACGCCTTCTTCGACAACCCTGCCCAGTGGGAGCTGTTCAAGAAGGAGCGTCCGCGCAGCGCGGTCGACGAGATCATCCGCTGGGCCACGCCGGTCACGGTCTTCCAGCGCACCGCCACCCGCGACACGCAGGTCGGTGGCGTGCCCGTCGCCAAGGGCGAGCGGGTGGGCATCTTCTACGCCAGCGCCAACCACGACGACGAGGTCTTCACCGACCCCGACACCTTCGACATCATGCGCAACCCGAACCCGCACCTGGCCTTCGGTGGACACGGCGCGCATTACTGCATCGGCGCCAACCTGGCCCGGCTCGAGGTCGAGATCATGTTCAACGCGATCGCCGACCGGATGCCCGACATCGCGCGTCTCAAGGAGCCGCGTCGACTGCGGAGCGCCTGGATCAACGGGATCAAGGAGCTGCAGGTCAGGTACCGCTGAGCTGCTGCGGCTGCGGCCGCGCAGCTGGCCCCGCGGGGCCATCCTCCTGTGGAGGATCGTTTTGCTCCATGGGATCGAATGCCTACGGTCTCGAGCATGCGAGATGTGCGGCTGGATGTGCGGCTCCCCGCTGCGGACAAGGATCGGATTGGCAGGGCCGCGGCTGCTGACGGCCTGACGATGAGCCAGTTCGTCCGGACCGCGGTGTCGGGTCGCACCGACGCCGTGCTGGCTGAGCTGCACGAGATCACGTTGCTGGACGCTGAGGTCCACGCGCACGTCCTGGAGCGGCTCACCGAACCCGCCGTGCCGACAGCGGAGACGCAGGAGCTTGTCGATGCCGTTGTCGTCGCGCGCCAGGTCTTGCTCCCCGAGGAGGTGGCGCGGCTCCACACCGAGCCCTGTGTGAACAGGCACCTGCGCCACACCTTCGTCTCTCATGATCCGGACCTCGACGAGTGGTTTCGGACCGGTGCGTGGTTGTCGGAGGGCACGCACTGTTATGTGTGGTGCAGCCGCGGTTATGACGAGGTCGACGGCTTCTACATGCTGACCGGCCATCGGCTCGCGCGGCACGGACCGACCGAGCGAGGCGAGCGTTCGGTGATCGGGCTGCGGCTGACGCACCTGGCCACGGGGCGTTGGCATCCGCGCGTCGACTTCGAGGCGCTTCTGCTGCTCGACGCCATGGCCCGGGCCGCGGACGCGGCAAGCGCGGGATCGGCGCAGTTCCTGGCTGTTCGCCCGCGGTCGGAGGCCCAACGACTCGCTCTTAAAGCGCACGGGTTGTGGGAAGTGCCGGGATCGGACCTACACGTCGTGGGGCTCACCAGGTGAGCGGCTCCTACGGCCAACTCTTCGGCAAGTCGATCGACGATTTGTCCGGACAGTTTGTCCGGACAAATCGCAAAGTCGTCGGGGCGCGACTCTGCTGACGCCGGACTCCCCGGGGATTGGTCGGGACCGGTCAGTTGGACGGGGGCTCGATCCCGACCACCCACATGGCGAAGAACTGCGAGCCGCCGCCGTACGCGTGCCCCAGCGCCTTGCGGGCGCCGTCGACCTGGTGCTCGCCGGCGCGGCCACGCACCTGCAGGGCCGCCTCGGCGAACCGCAGCATCCCGGAGGCACCGATCGGGTTCGACGACAGCACGCCACCGCTGGCGTTGACCGGCAGCCGCCCGTCGAGCGCGGTCTCGCCGGCCTCGGTCAGCTTCCAGCCCTCGCCCTCGGCCGCGAAGCCGAGGTTCTCCAGCCACATCGGCTCGAACCAGGAGAACGGCACGTAGATCTCGGCCACGTCGATCTCGTCGATCGGCGAGGTGATGCCCGCCTGCTTCCAGAGGTACGCCGCAGCGTCGCGGCCCGCCTGCGGGTTGACCTGGTCGCGCTCGGCGGCGCTGGTCGGCTCGGACCTCATCGCGGTGGCGTGGATCCAGGCGGGGGAGTCGACCGTGCGGGCGGTGGCCTCGTCGGCGATCACCACCGCGCAGGCGCCGTCCGACGAGGGACACGTCTCGTCATAGCGGATCGGGTCCCACAGCATCTGCGACGCCAGCACCGACTCCACGGTGGTGTCCTTGTTGTGCAGGTGGGCGAACGGGTTCTTCAGGGCGTTCTGCCGGTCCTTGGCCGCGACGATCGCGCCGATGTGCAGGGGCGCGCCAGCCCGACGGATGTAGGAGCGCACGTGCGGCGCGAAGTAGCCGCCGGCCCCGGCGTGCACGGGCATGATGAACGGCACCGGCACCGAGAGCGCCCACATCGCATTGGACTCGGACTGCTTCTCATAGGCCAGCGCGAGCACGCGCTTGTGCACGCCCGACTGCACCAGCGAGGCGGCCACGATCGCGGTCGAGCCGCCCACCGAGCCGGCCGTGTGCACGCGCAGCAGCGGCTTGCCGACGGCGCCGATCGAGTCGGCCAGCATCAGCTCGGGCATCATCACGCCCTCGAACAGGTCGGGCGCCTTGCCGACGACGACGGCGTCGATGTCGTCGAAGGTCATCCCGGCATCGACCAGTGCGCGGTCGATCGCCTCGCGGCACAGGCCGGCCATCGAGACGTCCTCGCGCTTGGCGCGGTGGTGGGTCTGGCCGACGCCGATCACGGCCGCCAGCTTCCGCTGGTTGAGCTTGTCGAAACCGCCCATCAGTGACCAGCCTCCATCACACACACGAGATTCTGCTGCAACAGGGGTCCGGACGTGGCATGGCCGAGGACCCGGCCGGCGGTGCCGTCCCAGACCCGTCGAGCGGCCTCGCCGATCCGGATCAGGCCACTGGCGAACATGGCGTTCGCGGCCAGCGCTCCGCCGGACGGATTGATGCGTACGTCGTCCGGGAGACCGAGCTCGCGGCGCAGGATCAGCTCCTGGTGACTGAACGGCGCGTGCAGCTCGGCCACGTCGATGCCTGCGGACCCGATCACCCCCGCGGCTGTTTCGATGCCATGGAGCCCCGCGGCCTGGCCGGCACGACGTACCGACGGAGCGGCGGTGAGGTCGCGCGAGAGCTGCAGCGAGTCGACGTTGTGCGCGATGCCGGTGATCCAGGCGGGGTGCTCGCTGGCGGACCGGGCCCGGTCACCGGCAGCCAGCACGACCGCGGCGGCGCCGTCGGTGACGGGGGCGCAGTCGTGCTTGCGGAGCGGGTCGGCGTACAGCGGCCGGGCCAGCAGCTCGGCGACCGACGAACCGCCACGGCGTACGGCGTACTCGTTGCTCTCGGCGTCGGTCAGCGACCGCGAGACCACCGAGGCCATGGCAGCCTCGTCCCAGAGGCCGGAGTCGAGGCCGAGCCGCGCCTGCAGGCCGGCCAGCGACACGGTGTCGGGCCAGAGCGGGGTCTGGGTGTAGGGATCGAGCTGCAGCGCCAGGGTGCGGCGGAGCACGCCGGCCGACGACTTGCCGAAGCCGTAGACGATCGCGGTGTCGACCTCGCCGGTCTGGATCTTGACCCAGGCTTCGTAGAGGGCCCACGCGGCATCCATCTCGACGTGCGACTCGTTCACCGGCGGGATCACGCCGATCGCGTCGACCGCGCTGACGAACGAGAACGACCGACCCGCGAGGTAGTCGCTGGAGCCGCTGCACCAGAAGCCGATGTCCTTGCGGGTGAAGCCGGTCTGCTCGTAGAGCTCGGCGAACAACGGCACCAGCAGCTCCACGCAGGTCGGCGACCCGTCGAACTCAGCCATCTGGCGCTGGGCGAAGCCCACCACTGCAACCGGTCGGTGATCGAGCTTGTCGAGATTCACAGGTGCACCTTGTAGCTCTCGTAGTCGGCGTCGGGCTCGCCCGACGGCCGGAAGTAGAGGATGTTCTCGATCGTGGTGCCCCACTCCTCGCGCGGCTTCCACACCGGCTCGACGCGCATGCCCATCCGCACCTCGTCGGTGGGGATCTCCAGGATCAGGTGCAGCAGCGCGATGTCGGCGCCGTCGAGCAGCACGTACGCCGAGACGTAGGGCGGCGCGATCTTCTGGCCGAGGAACGGCACGTTGACGATGCAGTACGTCGTGATCGTGCCGGCGCCGGACAGCTCGACCTCGTCGGTCGTCGGGACGCCGTCGACCGGGCACGCCCCGCGCGGCGGGACGTAGACCTTGTGGCACACCGGGCAGCGCTGGCCCAGGATCCGGCCCTCGGCCATGCCGCGGAAGAACGCGGACTCCTCGGGGGACGCGGCGTACATGTAGTCGAGGTGGACCGGGGTGATCACGCCGGTGACCTGGCTGGTTGAGGAGCGAGCGCCAGCGAGCGTATCGAGACCCGGCGATGTCACAGGGGTCTCGATACGGGCCTCGTTCCTCGGCCCTACTCGACCAGCCGATGTGAGT
>Ga0070698_100005767_pt1 | contig 13540 bp, 11 predicted proteins | sample KBSK1502metaG_FD_65477 | JGI IMG/M metagenome (GOLD analysis project Ga0070698, IMG submission 65477) | Corn, switchgrass and miscanthus rhizosphere microbial communities from Kellogg Biological Station, Michigan, USA - KBS K1-50-2 metaG | ecosystem: Host-associated > Plants > Roots >... | reverse complement strand
TTGATTCGCCAGTGAGCCGGGCAGGCCTTTCAACTTGTCCGGGCCGCGATCTGCCGGGCCAGCTTGACGGCCTGCTGCGGACTTCCCTCCCAGGGAAGACCGTGACCGGGCAGGACCCAGTGAGCCTCGACCGGCTCGATCTTTTCCAGCGAGGCCAGGCCACGGCCGGATCATCCGGCGCTTCATCTGGGTCACCGATGAGCATCGAGCTATTCGGAGTGGTGCACCTCGGCGCGCTTGTAGGCGGGTGTCGGGATGCCCTCCATGCGCGCTTTGAGCTGCAGGGCCAGGTAGTGGGAGTAGTAGCGCGACAGGGCTAGGTTGCCGCCGTGGAACCACAGGCCCTCCTGGGCCGTCGGCTTCCACATGTTGCGCAGCTCGCCCTCCCACGGGCCCGGGTCCTTCGTCGTGCCCGAGCCGAGTCCCCACACTTTCCCGACCTTGTCGGCCATATCCTGGCCGATGATGTCGGAGGCCAGCTGATTCATGGAGCCGTAGCCCGTCGCGTAGACGACGAGGTCGGCCGGGAGCCGGGTGCCGTCATCGAGGACGACCTCGTCCTCGGTCAGCTCGACCACCTGTCCCTTGGCCAGCTTGATGTCGCCGTTCGCGACGAGCTCGGAGGCGCCGACGTCGATGTAGTAGCCGGACCCCCGGCGCAGGTATTTGAGGAACAGGCCTGAGTCGTCCTCGCCGAAGTCGAGGTCGAAGCCGGCCCGCTCCAGCTGCTGGTAGAACTCGGCATCACGCTCCCGGATGGCGTTATATACCGGGATCTGGAGCGCGGGCAGGATCCGCAACGGCAGCGATGCGAAGATCGTGTCGGCCTTGAACGTGGTCATGCCGGCGGCAACGGCGCGCTCGGAGTACAGGTCGCCAAGGCCGATGTCCATCAGCGAGTCGGACCGCACGACATGGGTCGAGCTGCGCTGCACCATAGTTACGTCGGCTCCGGCCTCCCACAGCGCGGCACAGATGTCGTGCGCGGAGTTGTTCGACCCGATCACCACCGCCTTCTTGCCCTTGTACTTATCAGGCCCCGGGTGAGCGGAGGAGTGATGCTGGTCGCCGCGGAACTTCTCACTGCCAGGAAACTCGGGGACGCTGGGCAGGCCGGACGCTCCCAGCGCCAGCACTAGCTGCCTGGGCCGGAGGGTGATCTCCTCACCGTCGCGGTCGACGACGACGGCCCACCCGTCACCCTCCCGGACGGCTGACTTGCAGGCCGTCGAACCCCAGTAGTCGAGCTCCATGACCTTCGTGTACATCTCGAGCCAGTCGCCGATCTTGTCCTTCGGCGAGAACACCGGCCAGTTCGCCGGGAACGGGATGTAAGGCAGATGGTCGTACCAGACCGGGTCGTGCAGCGCGAGGGACTTGTAGCGCTTGCGCCATGAGTCACCCGGCCGCTCGTTGCGCTCGACGATGATCGCCGGGACCCCGAGCTGGCGCAGCCGCGCACCGAGCGCGATGCCGCCCTGGCCACCGCCGATGATCAGCACCTCGGGCTGCACGGTGTAGCCGAGCTCAGTGGCCTCACGGGCTCGGCTCTCGGCCCACGTGACCCGGTCGCGGAAGGCGCCGTGGCGCACGCCATTGGGCCGCCGGTCGTTGAGCGGCTCCTCGTGGCCCTTGAGCTCGTCGAGCGTCGTGAGCAGCGTGAACGCCTTGCCGCCGACGAGCCGCAGCAACCCGCTGCCCCGCCCGGCCTTGGTCTCGAAAGCGATCCAGGCGGTGATGACGCCGTCGGCCTCGGCCGGCTCCTCGGTGACCCGGAAACCGACGGGATCGACGTCGTCGAGCGTGGCCCGCAGCAAGTCCGCGACGCCCGCGCCCCCCTCGACCGTGGTGATGTTCCAGGTGAACGAGACGATGTCGCGCCAGTAGCTCTCGTCGGCGAACAGCGCCGCCGCCGCGTCGGCGTCGCGTGCCGTGAGGGCCTTCTGGAAGGCGGTCAGCCACTCATTGGTCGCGGACGCGGCAGCGCTCGCCTGCTGGTCGACGGACTGGGTCACTCGTGGCCTCCTTGCCATAAGGCGACTGTCTTGCCAGCTAGCGTAGGTCTCCGTCCGCCAGCAATCCAGGTTGCAGTGGACGACCACTACCTGGCGGGCGGCCGTCCTCGACGGCTCCGCCCGGCCTCTCTACCGTTAGCAGTGCTGGCACCGTCAGCGGTATAGGAAGGGACCTCGATGACCCCGCAGCCACCGCGCACCGTGGACCTGTTCGTGACCGGGCGCTGGCAGCCTCCGCGAGCGGGCCGGTACGAGCCGGCCACCAGCCCGGTGACCGGTGAGCTGATCGGGCAGGTAGCCCAGGGCGACCGCGCCGACGCGGGCGTCGCGGTCCAGGCCGCCGCCGCTGCGCTCGGCGGCTGGGCAGCCGCCACGGCCTTCGAGCGGGCACGCGCCCTGCACCGGGTCGCTGATGCCTGCCAGCGGCGGCGGGATGAGCTGGCCCGGGCGCTCACTCTCGACCAGGGCAAGCCGCTGCACCTCGAGGCCTACCCGGAAGTCGATGACCTGATCGGCTACTGGCGCGACGCGGCCGAGGACGTGCTGCGGCTGGACGGCGCGATCCCGCCCAGCCGGCTGTCCGGGGCCCGGGTCCTCATCGAGCGCCGCCCGCTTGGCGTGGTCGCGGTCATCACCCCGTGGAACTGGCCGTACACGATGCCGGCGCAGGTCATCGCGCCGGCGCTGGCGGCGGGCAACACGGTCGTGTGGGTTCCCGCGCCGAGCACGTCTGCGTGCAGCGCGGTGCTCGTGGATGCCATCGCCGACGCGGGCTTGCCACCGGGGACGGTCGCCTTCCTGCCCGGCCCCGGCCCGGTCGTCGGCGACGAGATCGCCGGCCATCCAGGCGTCGCCGCCGTCGCGTTCGTCGGGTCCACCAAGACCGGCCTGTCGGTGGCACAGCGGGCAGCGGGCAAAGCCCAGCTGCTGGAGATGGGCAACAACGGCCCCCTGGTGGTTATGGACGACGCCGACCTGGACCGGGCGGTCGCCGGGACGATCGCCGGGGCCTATCTATGCTCGGGGCAGAGCTGCACCGCCGCCGAGCGGATCCTGGTCCACGAGCGGGTCCACGATGCGTTCGTGGAAGCGCTGGCCGCCGCGGTCGGCAAGGAGGTCGTGCTGGGCGACCCGTTCGACCCGCGGACCACGATGGGGCCGCTGAACAATGCCGACGTCGCCGCCAAGACCGCCCGCCATGTGGCAGACGCGCTCGCGCGGGGCGCGGACCTCATCACCGGCGGCGCCGCGGATCCCGGCCGGCCCACGGCCTTGTACTGGCAGCCCACCGTGCTCGACAACGTCCCCAGGGACTCGGTCGTGGCCCGCGAGGAGACCTTCGGGCCGGTCGCGCCGGTCATCGCGGTCTCGTCACTGGAGGACGCGATCACACTGACCGATGACCTGCCCTACGGGCTGATGGCTTCCATCTATACCGCGGACGCGGGCACCGGCCTGCGATACGCCGACGCGGTCCGGGCGGCGTGGGTGAACGTTAACGAGTCCTCGAACTACTGGGAGACCCACCTGCCGTTCGGCGGCGGCGGGGGCAGCGCCAGCGGCGTCGGCCGGGTCGGTGGCCGGTACGCCATGGAGGCCCTGACCCAGGTCCGGACCATCGTGCTGTCCGGCCTGGCCTAGCGGCGCAGTGGACCACTGGACGCGCCTGACGGGTCGGCGCGGCGAGTGCGACCAACTTGGCCGGTTCCTGGCATACGCCCGAGCCGGAAGGAGCCGGTGCGCCGCTGGCAGGCCAGGCAGGAGAGGATGGATCAATGGGTAGTGCCGATGATGCTGCCTGCCGGCCAGGCCGCCCACAGTCTGGACGTGCTGCCCTGACTGGGCGAAGATGACCGTGCCGGCTCATCGGGGAGGTAGGCATGGACGCTGAGCTGAATCCCGCGCAGCGGCTGCACGCACTCGGCCAGAGCTTGTGGCTGGACAGCATCAACCGGGTCATGCTACGGACCGGGGCGCTGGCCCGGTATGTGCGTGACCTGGCCGTCACCGGGCTCACGTCCAACCCGACGATCCTCGGGCATGCCATGGCCGCCGGGTCGGACTATGACCGCTCGCTGGCCCGCCTGGTGGGCGACGGTGTCACCGAGGCTCAGGACCTGGTGTACGCGCTGGCGCTGGAGGACCTGGCCGAGGCGGCGGCCCTGTTCCGACCGCAGTGGGAGCAAACCGAGGGCGTGGACGGCTATGTGTCGCTGGAAGTCCCGCCCGATGTCGCCTACGACGCCGCGGCGACGGTGGCGCTCGCCCGGCGGCTGCACGACCAGGCCGGCTTCCCCAACTTGCTGGTCAAGATCCCCGGGACCCCGCAGGGCCTGACCGCCATGGAAGAGGCGATCACCGCCGGCATCGGCGTGAACGTGACGCTGCTGTTCTCCGACACCCACTACCTGCGCACCGCCGACGCCTACCTGCGGGCTCTGGAGCGCCGCCGCCGCGCCGGCCAGGACCTGGCAGTGCCCTCGGTGGCCTCGATGTTCATCTCCCGCTGGGATTCCGCCGCCGACCCGCTGCTGCCGCCCGCCCAGCACGGCCGCCTCGGTCTGGCGATGGCACAGAAAACCTATGCCTCCCACCTGCAGCTGCTCGCGGACCCGCGCTGGCAGGCGCTCGCCGAAGCAGGCGCCCGGCCGCAGCGGGTGCTGTGGGCATCCACCTCGACCAAGAACCCCGACCTGCCGGACACCTACTATCTCGGCCGGCTGGCCGCCCCGAATACGATCGACACCGTCCCGGAGAAGACACTCCTCGCCTTCGCTGACCACGGAAGCCCCGACGAGCGGCTGGAGCCCGACTACGCCGCCGCGGAACGGGCTATCGCCGCGGCCGCCGACGCCGGTATCGACGCCGATGCCCTCGCTGAGCATCTCCAGCGCCACGGAGCAGGCGCCTTCACCGCGGACTGGGCTGCGCTCCTCATGGCGATCAAAGAAAAAGCGGCGACGCCCACGACCTAAAGTCGCCATTGACTGCATCCAACCCGAAGAATCGCAGTTCTGAAGTGGGGTTGTGGTCCACCGCGAGGTGCTGCGCGTCAGTGGTGGTGGTCGTTCCGGCCGAGGGTCTGCGCGGGGACCGCGCCGGGGCGGGTCCACTGCGGCACGGGACGGCTGGCCGGGCCCCAGGTGGCGTTCCCGTCCGCGTCCGAGCGCCAGAACCAGCAAGGGCCGTTCCCCTCGGGCCACCCCTCGGGGTTGTCCTGCCATGCCTCGCGGCGGCCGTAGGGCGTCATGTCGAGCAGGCTGAGGGACGCCATGACCGGCTCGTTGCCGCGGCCCGTCGTGGAGTAGGTAAGGAACGCGCGATCACCGTCGCGCAGGAAGCAGGCGATGTACCCCATGCTGCCGCCGACCGGCTCGGCGACATCGCGCACCGAGTACCAGGGCTGGGTGTAGCCCATGAACTCGACGTAGGGGGCCACCTCGTCCCAACGGCCCGTCGTCAAGATGGCGAACGAGACGCCGCGGGCGTTGAGATAGACCGCGTCCTTCAGGTACCAGGCCGTGGTAGTGCAGCCCTCGCACTGCCCCTGGTGCGGCGCGCCGTCCCACCACATGTGCTTGTAGACCACGAGCTCCCCGCGGCCCTGGAACAGATCCTGGAACGGGACCGGCCCGCGGGGTCCGACGACCTCGACCGTCGGGTCAAACTCCACCATCGGCAGCCGGCGGCGGGCCGCGGCGATGGCGTCGCCCTCGCGGGTGTGGGCCTTCTCGCGGATCAGTAGCTCGTCACGGGCGGCCTGCCAGGTGGCTAGGTCAACGACGGGCGGGCGGCCGGGCAGGGCAGTGGCCGGGCCACTCGGTGCGGTCGACATGATGTCCTCCGTGGTGTCTCGTGCCGGGCGGCAGCGTACGACGTCCCGGCGACGGTCTCCAGGGCAGACGCGCGACCCGGCCGGAACTCATCGCAGCGGCGGGCAACGGCGCTGACGTTACGAACGGCGGTACCGATCAGACGAATAGTCGGGGCAGCAGCTCGCGGCAGCTCTGCCGGAGGTCGTCGAATGCGGTCTCGGACCCAGCAAGGTGGCACTGCAAGGCTTGGTAGAAAAGCCCGTCGAACATGGCGTAGGCGGTGGCGGGCGAGCAGGTGGGTTCACTACCGGTGAGGTTGGCGTAGGCCCGGACGAGACGCCAGATCATGTCCTGCAAGAGGCTGTCGATCTCCGCAACGTCATCGCGGAAAGCCACCTCGAACAGGGACTGCGAGCGCAGGTCATACCAGAGCCGGTGCATGAGCGGGGCGTCGGCCAGCGTTGCTGCTAGGCCGTTCCCGCAGGCTTCGGCGAGCTCGTCAGGCGTGGCTGACTCAGCGACCAAGCCTTCGTATCGTTGCACGCAGGCCGTCTTATAGCGCCGGACGCAGTAGGTGATCAGCTCGGTCTTGTCCGCGAAGTAGTAGTGCAGCAGCCCGTGGGAGAAGTTCGTTTGCTCTGCGATCGTGCGCAGGCTGGTGCGGGCGTAACCGAGGTCAGCCAAAGTCAGCAATGCGGCGTCGGCCAGTTCTCGACGGCGGTCCTCGAACTTGTCGACACCGGTTCGAAGCCTCGCCGCAGTTGAACTGGCCACAGCATGAGCGTACCGCAGAGAGCAGATCCTTAACCGGTCGTCCAGAAAATTCTTGACACTTGTCCAATGAAGGGGCCACGATCATCTTGTCGCCAGAGGCGCCCAGGAACGGAGACAACGATGTCGCTGACCTTCTATCTGGACAAGGGCGCTTCCCTGGATCCTGGAGCACCTTGCCTGACGCTCGACGGGACACCGCTGTCGTACGGCGAGGTCGTGGATCTCTCCCACGCGGTCGCCAAAGCCCTTCGGCGCTCGGGTGTCCAGCCCGGAGACAAGGTCGGCATCCTCTCGGCCAATGACCCGACCGCGTTCTCCTGCGTCTTCGGTATCGCCCGGGCGGGTGCGGTGTGGTGTCCGATCAACCCGCGCAACGCGGCGGCCGAGAATGCGGAGTTGCTCGACTTGTTCGACTGCTCGGCGCTGATCTTCCAGTCGGCCTTCGACGAGCTAGTCGCCGCGATCGCCCCGGCGCTTCCGAAGCTGACGACGCTTGTCCGGCTCGGCGACGCCGACGACCTGGCGCAGGCTTTCGGCCCCTGGCTTGACGCTGCCCGGAACGATCCCCCCGCCGAGGCCGCACCGCCCGAGGACCTTGTGGCGCTTGTCGGTACCGGTGGTACCACCGGCCGCCCCAAGGGAGTCATGCTCACCGATCGCAACCTCGAGGCGATGTCGGCAATCACGCTGATGAGCTATCCCTTCGAAGGGCGCCCGGTCTACCTGGCCCAGGCCCCGCTGACCCACGCGGCCGGCGTGCTGTGCTTCCCGATCCTCGCCCGAGGCGGCGAGGTCGTGATCATGGCGAAGCCCGACGTCGGCCGGTTCCTGGAGCTGATCGAGCGACACCGGGTCACCCACACCTTCCTGCCGCCGACCCTGATCTACATGATTCTCGGCCACGCGGCATTGGACAGCACGGACCTGTCGTCGCTGCAGTGCTTCTGGTACGGCGCGGCACCGATGTCGACGGCTAGGCTCGCCGAGGCACTCGACCGCATCGGGCCGATGGCGCAACTCTTCGGGCAGTCCGAGGCCCCGATGATGATCTCGACCATGTCACCGGCCGAGCACCGCCGGTCCGACGGGACGATCGACACCTCACGGCTGTCGTCCGCCGGCCGCCCGTCGCCGCTGGTCAACGTGGCGATCCTCGACGAGAACGACCGGCCCGTCCCGCGCGGGGAGCGAGGAGAGATCTGCGTCCGCGGCTCGCTGGTAATGGCCGGCTACTACCGGAACCCCGAGGCAACGGCCGAAGCGTCCGCCCACGGGTGGCACCACACCGGCGACATCGGCTTCCTCGACGACGACGGTTACCTCTACATCGTCGACCGTGCCAAGGACATGGTGATCAGCGGCGGGTTCAACGTCTACTCCGCCGAGGTGGAGCAGGCCCTGATGGCCCACGACGCTGTCCGCGACTGCGCGGTGGTCGGCCTGCCCGACGAAAAGTGGGGCGAGCGGGTCACCGCCGTCGTCCAGCCTCAAAGCGGCGCCGAAATCGATACCGACGAGCTGATCGCGTTCGTCAAACAGCGAATCGGCAGCGTCAAGGCTCCCAAGCAGATCGAGATATGGACCGACCTGCCGCGCTCCGCCGTCGGAAAGGTCCTCAAGACAGAGATTCGCTCGACGCTAACCGGCAACTGAACTAGTCCCAAAGGTAGTGAGGAGTCCGCACGCCATGAAACTCGCACTGTACCTGCCGAACTTCCGCGACAAGGTCACCGTCAAGGAACTCGAAGACCTCACCGCGCTCGCCGAGGACCTCGATTTCGACTCCGTATGGACACTCGACCGGATCATCGTCCCGGAGGTCTCCGACCGCGGAGAACTGCAGTATTCATTTGGCATGATCGACGGGTTCCCTCGTGCTCTGCCAGTGTCGTCGCGAGGCGAGTTCCTTCAGGGAATGCCCTTGATCCCCTGGCTCGCGGCCAAGACGTCGAAGGTCCGGATCGGCATGAGCATCATCGACACGCCGTTCCGCTCACCCGGCGTCCTCGCCGCGGAGCTGGCCACCATCGACCACCTGTCGAACGGCCGCCTCAACGTTGCCGTCGGATCGGGCTGGATGCCCGAGGAATTCGCGGCAGCAAGCGCGTCGCACATCTTCCCGAAGCGCCACAAGCACGTGCGTGAGTCGATCGAGATCATGCAGGGAATCTGGACGAACGATCTCTTCGAATACCACGGTGAGTTCGCCGACTTCGAGCGCAGCGGGTTCGGCGCGAAGCCGCTGCAGAAGCCGCACCCGCCGATGTTCTTCAGCGGGCTCAAGGACCCGAAGCGCTCGGCGAGCCGGATCGCGAAGTACGGGATGGCAGGCTGGATCGGAATCCAGGACTCTCCGGAGAGCATCCAGAAATGGCGCGGCGAAATTCAGCGCGAGCTCGAGGCGCTGGATACCCCCCGTTCGGTCGACGACCTCGAGATCATCAGCATGATCTGGTTCGTCATCACCGATCAGGCCATGGATCAGACGCCGATGGGCAAGGGCACCAACCTGCTGGCGGGGAGCGCAGCGCAGATCACCGACATGCTCAAGCGCTACCGGGAAGCCGGGATGACGATGCCATTGCTCTGGCCGCCGTTCCAGGACGTTCCGGTAGCTAAGACGCTCGACGACCTTAAGCGTCTCAAGGAAGAAATCATGCCCAAAGTCGACACTATGTGAGAGGAAAGCAATGTCCGAGCTCGAGGGTAAGCGGGTTTTCGTCACCGGGTCCGGTGCTGGCATCGGCAAGGCAATTGCGGCGCTGTTCACGGAACGCGGCGCCCGGGTCGTTGTCAGCGACATCAACCCCGAAACGGCCAAGCAGTCAGCCGAAGAGATCGGCGCCGCTGGAGTCGCTAACTGCGACGTCACGGACGAGAGCCAGGTACAGGCCGCGGTCCAGCAGGCGGTCGACATCCTCGGCGGCCTTGACGTCCTGGTCAACAACGCCGGGATCGAGATCTCCTCGCCGCTGCTTCAGCAGTCAACAGAAAGCTTCGACAAGATCTTCGCAGTCAACGTACGCGGTCCGTTCGTGGCGATGAAGGCGGCAATTCCGCACCTGGTCGCTTCGAAGGGCAATATCGTCAACATCGCCTCGATCGCCGGCGTCGGCGGCAGCCCGCTGCTCGGCTCCTACTGCGCGACGAAGGCGGCGCTGATCCAGCTCACCCGGGTCGCGGCGGTGGAGATGCGGGCGGCAGGCGTGCGAGTGAACGCGGTCTGCCCAGGCTTTGCCGACACCGCCATGGTCGCCCGGCTCGTACCCGACTTCGAGGCGGCGACCCAAGTCCCGTTCGGCGATCTCGTCGCGATGAAGCAGGGCAGGCTCGGCACCCCGAAGGATATCGCCGAGGTCGCCGCCTTCCTCGCGTCTGACCGGGCCTCGTGGGTCACCGGCAGCCACTACATCCTCGACGGCGGATTGACTGCCTCACTCGTTTAACGCCTGAGGAGAGGTTGAGCTGCGGAGGAGGATGGCCAGGTGCCGGCGCACGCATCAACGTCTGCCCGGGTTCCTGGAATACGGCCGCGAGGAGATGCTGACGGGTTACAACATGACCATGCTTTTCATGGTGATCGAGCATTACACCCACGGGCCCGAGCCCGTCTACCAGCGCGCGGCGGGACGCGGGCGGATGCTGCCGGATGGCTTGCGCTACGTCGATAGCTGGATCGTCGATGACGGCCGGCTGGAGCGGTGCTTCCAGCTCATGGAAACCAGCGACCCGGAACTGCTCGACGTCTGGCGCGAGCGATGGGCCGACCTGTGCGACTTCGAGATCTTTCCCGTCATCAAGTCTGACGAGGCGGCACGCCGCACCGGTGTCGGCTTGGATGCGCCGGGCCAGTAGCAGGTGAGCATGCCGCGGCGCGAGCAAGCTGTCAGCTCGCCGGGGCCGTGCCGAAGATCACGTTGGCGAAGTCGAGGTCCAGTTCCTCGTAGTGGGCCCGCATCACGTTCGTGGCGGCCTCCGCGTCGCGCGCCTCCAGCGCCGCAAGCAGCTGCTCATGCAGCAATCGGTAGGCGCCGGGCAGGACGTTGTTGAGCTGGCGCGCCACGATGACGTAGCGCTCCGTCCGAGTAGATATGGCGTCCCTGTACTGGATCAGGACCTGATTGTGCGAACCGCAGTAGACCATCCGGTGAAACGCCCGGTTGACATTCAGCATGCCGCCCGCCGCCACAGGGAGCCCGGCGTCTTGCAGGTAACGGAGTGCTTCCTCATCGTCTTGGCGAGCGACCAGCTGTCGCGCCTTGGCGAGTTCCTCCCGCGATATCTGGCCGGCCGCAAGCCGCGCCGCGAGAAGATCGAGTTCCCGGCGGACGGTGACTAGCTCGGCCGCCTCCTCACGGGTGAGGGCCGCGATTACCACGTCCCGATGCGCGTTGCGCACGACCAGATGATCTGCCTCAAGCCGCCGGAGGGCTTCGCGCAGGGGAGTGATGGAGACGCCCAAGGCTCCGGAGAGCTGTACGTAGTCAACTCGGCTACCCGGCTTTAGCTTGCCCTGGAGAATCTGATTGCGCATCTCAAGGTAGGCGCCGTCGGCCTTGGTCGTCGCGCCACGGGCTGGATCCCCATACGTCACGCAGCGTTACCCCCTTGCCGTTTGCCGTCAACTTTATATTATAAAATTCTCGCCGCAACGAAAGGACTCGCCCGTGCAGACGAGCACAGACCGGATCCTGACCACGCACACGGGAAGCATCGCAAGGCCCGATGACCTGATCGAGCTGATGCGCGCCAAGGAGAACGGCCAGCCTTACGACCGCGAGGCCTTCGAGGCCCGGGCCGCGGCGGCCGTCGAAGAGTGCGTAAGGCGCCAGGTCGAGGCCGGACTCGATGTAGTCAACGACGGTGAGCAGCGCAAGAGCGGGTTCACGACGTACCTGACCGAGCGGCTTGACGGCTTCGAGGCAGTCCCCTACGCGCCGGGCGAGCCGCTGGGTCACTGGCGGGAAGTGGGCGACTTCCCCGAGTACTACGAGCGCTACTTCAAGACCGCGATGTACGGAGCCATGTTGAGCCCGCCGACACGGCTGGTGTGCCGGGGACCGGTCAAGTACGTCGGCCAGGAGGCACTCGCCATCGACCTCGCCAACCTGCGAGCGGCGCTGGCCGGGAAGAACTACACCGAGGCCTTCGTGTCGGCGGCGCTGCCAACCGCCCTCGCCCAGCACGAGAACGAGTACTACTCCTCGCACGGAGAGTTCGTTACCGCGCTCGCCGACGCGACCCGCGAGGAGTACCGGGCCATCATCGACGCCGGCTTCCTGATCCAGCTGGACGACCCGGCCGCGACGAGCCTATGGGGCCACGCGGATGCCGGGCCCGCCGAGCGGGACCGGCGCGTGGCAGAGACCGTCGAGCTGATCAACTACACGCTCAGGGACATCCCCCAGGAGAAGATCCGCTACCACACCTGCTACGGCATCAACCAGGGCCCGCACATCTACGACTTGCGGCTGAGGGACTTCATCGAGCCGATGCTGCGGATCAACGCCCAGGCGTTCTCGTTCGAGGTCATGAACCCCCGGCACATGCACGACTATCACGCCTTCGAGGACGTCAAGCTGCCAGAAGGCAAGGTAATCATCCCGGGAATGCTGAGCAACGGCGCGAACTGGGTCGAGCACCCCGAGCTCATCGCCGAACTCACCGTAAAGTACGCGGAGCTCGTCGGCCATGAGAACGTGCTGCTCGGAAACGACTGCGGCTTCGCCTCGCAGGCCGCCACCAGGGAAATCGACCCGAAGGTGGGCTGGGCCAAGTTCTCGGCCCTGGCCGAGGGCGCCCAGATCGCGTCGCAGCGCCTCTGGCACCGCTGATCCCCCAGATGAAATTTCAGGAATTATCCCGAACGTAAGCGGCTGACTCTAGGGGTTCACAGTGCGCGTGATCATCGCCGGCGGCGGCACCGGGGGGCTCGCCACGGCAATAGCCCTCCAGAAGGCTGGCATCGAGCCGCTGGTGCTGGAACAGGCATCCGCGTTCACCGCGATCGGAGCGGGCCTCGGCCTCTACGCGAATGCCATGAAGGCGCTTACCCATCTCGGGGCCGACGCCTACTGGCGGGAGAACGCAGCGCGTATCGACGTCTCCGAGCAGCGCGGCCTGGGTGACGACGAGCTCATCATCTCGTCGTCACTCGATCCGCAGGCAGCGAAGTACGGTGAGCGCTACTACTGCGGACACCGCGCCGACCTGCTGAGCAGCCTGCTGGCGCCGCTGCCGCCCGAGTACGTGCGCACCGGCAGCCGCGTCGTCGCCTTCGAGGAGACCGGCCGCGGCGTGCGCGTCGAGCTGGCGAACGGCGAGGAAGTACACGGCGACCTGCTCGTCGGCGCCGACGGGCTGCGCTCGCCGACGCGCAAGCAGCTCATGGGCGAGCGGGAGGCCCGGTTCACCGGCGTCGTCGTCTGGCGCGGGCTGATCCCCAGGGAAAAGGTGCCGCAGCGCTACGACGCGAAGATCATGTCCTGGTACGGGCCGCGCCGCCATGTCCTGCTGTACCCGCTCCGGCACGACCGGCATCCGGACAGCGTCTACAGCCTGAGCGCGTTCGTGCCCGCCACCGAGGTGCACCGCGAGTCGTGGACGGCGTCCGGTGACCTGGCCGATCTGCACGCATCCCTGGCGGACTCCTGCCCGGCGATGCACGAGCTCCTCGCCTTGATGGACACGGCGCTGATCACCGGGATCTACTTCCGCGACCCACTGGAGACCTGGGGCTCGGACCGCGTTGTCCTGCTGGGCGACGCGGCGCACCCGGCCCCGCCCAGCGCCGGTCAGGGGGCCGGCATGGCCCTGGAAGACGCGGTCATGCTCGCCGCCTGCCTGCAGCGGACCGACGGCGGGAATGAGCAGGCAGCCCTGCGTGAGTACATGTTCCGGCGCCAGGCACGCACCGCGCGGATGCTCGAATCGTCC